>PDYJ01001582.1_pt1 | contig 25889 bp, 28 predicted proteins | sample 1430841 | NCBI WGS metagenome assembly PDYJ01 (sample SAMN07237672, study PRJNA390542) | Gut metagenome, whole genome shotgun sequencing project. | isolation source: fecal pellets | host: Mus musculus | place: USA: New York, NY | collected 2016-10 | reverse complement strand
TTCGCGATGATTTAGGTGAGAAGCCTGAAGGCAAGGTTGACCTTATCATCGACGGCGGTCCGTGCGAGGTGGGCATTGAATCCACAATTCTGGATCTTTCAGGCGATACCCCGAGAATCTTAAGGGAAGGAGCAATTGACTCTGACCAAATCTCCTCTGTTATCGGCAAGCCTGTCATGCACGGAACCGTGTACAACTCTCCGAGAGTCTCCGGTACTTTAAAGAGCCACTACGCTCCGAAGCACAAGATGGAAATGGTCTCAGTCCAAGATTTGCCGGGCAGAACTCAATTTCTGGCAAGACAATTCAAAACATTCGGTCTAATTGCGCCGGAAAAAATTGCCCGTCGATTTAAACCGGTATCAGAAAAAACATTTGCCTACTCTTCAGTACCGGAACTTTCTGCCCATCTTTATCAATGGATGCATGACCTGGATAAAGAGGATATTGACAGAATTTTTGTTGTTCCTCCTGAGTATTCTCCGTCCTCGGCAGGCGTTTTGGATCGTCTGACAAGAGCTTCGGCTAAAAAGGAATAATTATGTCTGAACAAGAGAATTCCCCCGGCGCAGGTTTAGTTCGTCTCTCTAAGAGAATGGGAGAACTCGGCATTTGCTCACGACGTGAAGCAGATTCTTGGATTGAAAAAGGCTGGGTAAGCGTCGACGGCGTCAAAATCACCGAGCTCGGCACCAAAATACGTCCTGATCAAAAAATAACTATCAATAATGCGGCAAAAAACCGAACAGGCCGAAAAAGTCACTATCCTGCTTAATAAGCCGCTCGGTTATGTCAGCGGACAGGCAGAAGACGGCTATGAGCCGGCAAAGGTCTTGATTACCGATGAAAATCATTGGTCGGAAGATCCGGTTAAAAAAGTCTTTAAACCTTTTCAAAGAAAAGGTTTAGTACCCGCAGGACGTTTGGACATCAATTCCACAGGACTTCTCGTTCTCACGCAGGACGGCAGAGTTGCTAAAAAGCTCGTCGGCGAAGAAAGCAATGTAGACAAAGAATACATTGTACGGGTCACTCCGGCCGACGGTACTTCTAATGCTGACTTCCCGGAAGAAAATCTTCAGCTCTTGAACTTCGGACTCGAAATTGACGGTAAAAAACTTCTTCGTGCCAAAGTCGAATGGATTAATGACAATCAGCTTCGATTTGTTCTGCGCGAAGGCCGAAACCGCCAGATTCGTAAGATGTGCGAAGCCGTAGGCTTAAAAGTTCTTCAATTAAAGCGAGTTCGAATCGGCGGCATCAATCTTGGAAAACTGCCCATCGGTAACTGGCGTTATCTGCAGGAAAACGAATCTTTCGAAGCTTCCTCTTATCACAAAAAAACAAGTTTTTCTTATTCAAAAAAATCAATAAGTCCCAAGAGAAACCTAAATGGAAATAGGAAAAAGTCTTAAACATATTTCACCCGAATGGGGGCTCGTCTCCGTCTGTTTTCTTTGGGGCAGCTCCTTCATTCTTATTGCTACAGCCCTGGAAAGCATCTCTCCGGGGCTTTTAGTCACGTCTAGATTTATCTTGGGTGCTTTGCTCACGGCTCTTATCATGGGCAAAGAATTAAAAAACATTACCCGGGTAGACTGGATGGGTGGACTTTGGGCCGGCACCTGCATCTTCTTCGGATATTTTCTTCAGACGGTAGGCCTTCAAACAATTCCGAGCTCTATCTCGGCCTTTCTAACCGCCTTGTATGTGCCTTTTGTCCCTTTGCTGCAGTTAATTCTGTTCAGAAAAGTTCCTGAATTAACGGTTGGCCTTGGTATTGCCGTTGCTTTCGGAGGCATGCTGCTGATTCTTGATCCAACGAAACTTTCTTTTTCCGGGAGTTTCGGAGAATGGCTGACGATTGCCTCGGCTTTGGCTTGCGCATTAGAAATTATTGTTATCGGAAAATTCGCAACTCAGTGCAATCCAAAAGCCTTTTGTTTAACTCAGCTGACCGTGGTAGCAGCTTGGAGCACAGCTTATACCATTGCGTTTGAAGACGTCTATGTCAGTTGGAATCCGACTTTGATTGTCTGTATAGCCATTCTGGCCGGAATGATTGCTTTCAATCAAATCGTTATCAACTGGGCCCAAAAAACAGTCTCCCCGACAAAGGCAGTCCTCATTTACACGTTAGAACCTGTGTTTGCCGGGATTATCGGTTGGCTCGTTGGAGAGAAAATCGGACTGATGGCAGCCTTCGGCGGCGTCCTAGTGGTAGCCAGTGTCATTATCAGCTCTTGGCTGCCTAGATATATTCAAGAGAGGAAACTTGCGTGCAAAAAGGAATAATTGGTATTTTTGACTCCGGGTTGGGAGGTCTCTCAATTGCCCGAGAAGTTCGTAAAATTCTGCCTTCCGAGGATATTCTCTATGTCGGAGATTGCGGAAACGCTCCTTACGGTGACCAACCCGAAGCCTTTGTAATTGAAAGGGTTCTCAAGATCTCGGACTTTTTCCTCAAACATAATGCCAAAGCCATCGTCGTGGCCTGCAATACCGCAACAGCTGCCGCTATAGATATCCTCAGAACAAAAGTGTCTATTCCCGTGATTGGCGTAGAACCGGCTTTAAAGCCTGCTGTTCTGAACACTAAGACCGGAGCTGTTGGGGTCATGGCAACAACGCGTACAATTTCCAGCGAACGATACCAAAAATTATTGAATACCTACAACCCGGACAATAAAGTCAAAGTAGTCTCCATGAAATGTTCGGGGCTGATGAATTGCGTCGAAAACGGCGCTTGGGACGCTCCTGAAACCATTGACTTAATCGAGAAGTACACAAAGCCAATCAAAGAGGCCAACGCTGACTTTACGGTTCTAGGGTGCACACACTATCCGTTTCTAAAAAAACAAATCTCCAAGGCTTTGGGACCGAATGTAATGGTCTACGATCCTAGCCCAGCCGTGGCTAAGCAAGTCTTACACCAACTGGAAAAACAAGGAAGCTTGGAACTCGCAAAACCAGGAACGGAAAGATTTTTGATTACAGGTTTGACTCCCAAAACTCAGGAGATTATCTCTATGCTCTGGGGCAAACCCGTTTCAGCAGAGAATTTGGAAATCTAGTTTTTTCGGCTATTTCTTTATAAGGTAGGCACGAACCGGAGAAGCTTCGGCCTTGAGCCACTTTATCGGAGCAGCACTCAGAAAATATGCTCCGGGTTCGACCTTATCAAGTACCAAGTTTTCCAAAGCGCAAAGGCCGTGACTTAATGCAAATCGATGATTAGGAAAGTCATGGCTTTTTTCGTCATCAATAGACGGAGAGCTCGTACCGATCAAAACAAATTTTTCTTTCACCAAAAGCTCAACGACTTCCTCTGCGATTCCTTGTCGTGTCTCTTCAAATTTGAAAAGAATTCTTCCGCAGGCTTTGTATTTCTGAAACACAGTCCATGCCTCCAACGCCTTTGCGTTCTGCGCGAGTTCAGAAGCTGCCACGATACAGTCGCCGACAAAGGTCGATAAAGGAGCCTTACCGATACCGTTTTGTGAGCAAGAAAAATGCATAGGAGAATCGACATGTGTTCCAACGTGCGGCGTGACTTTGATTTCTGAAGTTTTAACTTCGTCATCGTAAATCCATTGCAAAGTAAACGGCGTATCTCCGTAATAGGCCGGCGTTTTCTCATCAACCGCTTGAGAAATGTCAATAATCTCACTCATTCTCATATTTTATTAGTTCAATCTCATTGCCCGACTTTGGGCCTATTTCTTATCAAGTCCTTCGCAGGCATTATGCTTGAAGCTTCAGTATAAAAGGAGAAAAGGCATGGCAGAAAAAACACCGCTGTGGCAAAAATTAGCCCAACGTCATTCCGTCGGAGCAAAATATCTGACCGATCCGGTCCCGTCAGAAAAGGATTATTCAGAAGCAATTAGCGCAGCAATAGCAGCTCCGAACCATTTACGAGATAACCAATGCCGCATGGCACTAATCAATGATAGAGAAAAGCTGGCTGACTTTTTTGAAGCCGGAGCTATCCAAAGCGGGGCAACGCAGGAAGAAGCATTAAAAGCCCGCTCAAAAGCTGTGAAAGCCCCTGCTCTTCTGGCAATGATCGTCAAAATTGAAGAAAACAATTCACGAGTCCCGGTCTACGAACAATGGATGACCGCCGGTGCATTCCTAATGCAATTTATGGATGTTCTTGAAAACAAAGGATTCGGATTAAAAGTCGTCAGCGGTTCGAGCACGGAGTATCCGGACGTTGTCAAAGCTCTTTGTAGAAAAGATGAAAAAGTTGCCTGCTGGATTATGATCGGTACCTCAACACAAGTGCCTGAAGGAGCAAAACGGGCTAATCCTGCTGATTTCTTCTCGGCCTATTAACTAGAATTTGTAAATAAACCTTCTTAGAGTCTTAGCTATGAAACGACTAATACTTTTATTCGCCAGCTTGGTGCTCTCTTGCTCTCTTTTGTCCGGCTGCGGATATAACGAACTGCAGTCCATGGATGAATCGGTAAATGCAGCATGGAGTGAAGTTATCAACCAATATCAGAGAAGAACTGATCTGATTCCTAATGTCGTGAACTCCGTTAAAGGTGAAGCAGATTTCGAAAAATCTACTTTGACTCAAGTAATTAACGCCAGAGCAAAAGCCACCTCCATTCAAGCAACGCCCGAACTGCTGAATAATCCGGAAGCTTTCCAAAAGTTCACACAGGCACAAGGCGAAATCGGTAATGCTCTTTCTCGATTGCTCGTTACTGTTGAACGCTACCCGACCCTCCAGGCAAACAAAGCATTCCAGGAATTGAGAGTCCAATTGGAAGGCTGTGAAAACCGTATTGCTATTGCCCGCAACAACTACATTAAGACGGTTCAGACCTACAACACTTGGATCCGCCAGTTCCCGCAGCTGATTTGGGTAAAGATCTTAGGTTACAAGCAGAAACCGCAGTACAAGGTAGCTGATGAAGCAGCTGTAACAACTCCTCCGGTGGTCGATTTTGGAACAAGTACTCAAAAATAACGTCAGTCGTTGGTTCCTAGGTCTCTTCCTGGGACTGACGCTGCTGTTCGGGTCTTTGGCACAGGCAAACCTCTTGCCGGTGCCGAAGTTTGATTACGTCACGGATACCGCGAATCTCTTTACTGAACAGCAAAAACAGGCTTTAGAAACCAAGCTTCAAGACTTTGAGAAGAAAGTCGGAAGTCAGATTTGCGTCATAGTCGTGTCCTCTACGAACGGAGAACCTATTGAGGACTATGCTCATCGAGTCGGTACCGAATGGAAACCAGGCAGAAAAGGCGTGGGCGACGGCCTGTTGTTTGTCGTTGCGCTCAATGACCATAGAGTCAGAATTGATGTCATGAGGGCTCTTGAAGGGGCAATCCCGGATGTTACTGCCTACAGAATCCTGCAGGAAGCTGTGCTGCCTGCATTCGCAGCCAACAACTACTATGAAGGCATCAATAAAGGTCTTGATCTCATCTTTAAAAAGATTGAAGGCGAAGATCTTCCTCCTCCGGCTGCTAAAAATCCCGGTTCTCAGTCCGTTTTTGAAATGGAAGGCGATCCTCTCTGGGATCAGCCCTGGGTAGCCATAATATTCATCGGGTTTGTGGCTACGATGATGATGCGTCAGCTCCTCGGCAGAAAATCTGCTCCGGTAGCAGGTGTCCTCGTCGGAGCCTTTGGAACCTTTGTCATGCAGTCTATTGTGGCCGGCATCATAATCGGTGTGATCGTAATGGTTGCCAGTCTTCTCATCCCAACTTCTGTTCTGGAAGCGGGTGCAAGACGAACGGCCAGAATGAACAATAGAACTAACCGCAGATTTAGAAATTCCGGCGGGTTCGGAGGATTCGGAGGCGGATTTGGCGGAGGCTTCGGTGACGGAGGCTTCGGTGGAGGTGGTTTCGGAGGCGGTCCGTCTTCCGGAGGCGGCGGAGATTCAGCCGGCGGCGGCGCTAGCGGAGGTTGGTAATGACAATTTTACGTACCCTTAAACATTGGGCCCTTTCTCCGATTCCGGTGAAATATTCTTTCCCGGAAGAAGCTTTGGGAGAGATTACTCAATGCATTGAAAAAAGCAGAAACCACGACCTCCGCAGAGTTTGAGGTCATTATTGAGAGAAGCCTTCCGTTGGATATTTTGAAATCAAACTCTGTAGCTCACACTCGAGCCGAGCAACTCTTTGCTCAGTATCGAGTTTGGGATACGGAAGACAACAACGGTGTCTTGATTTATTTAAATCTATCCGACCATGCGATTGAATTGGTTTTAGACAGAGCTGCGGCGCGCTTATTTACGCAGGAGCAGCTCGATGTCATCGTTCATAAGATGAGCGAAAAGTTTCAGCAAAAATTATTTGCAAAAGGAATTTGCGAAGCCATAACCGAACTGGCAAAAGTTCTATCAGCGCATTTCCCGAATAAACCGGTAAATGATCCTTTGCCGAACAGTCCAATTATTCTCTAAATCTCTCTGTTGCCAAGCCAGTCTTCTGCCGACTGGCTTGTTTTTTTCTAGAATATGACATCTTTTAATGTTTTCTGGAAAACAACATGGAAATTTCCTCTTTGATGGCCTTGTCTCCTCTTGATGGCCGCTACGCTAAGCAAACTGAAGTTCTTCGTGATATCTTTTCTGAATTCGCTTTAATGCGCGCCCGCGTTACTGTTGAAATTGAATGGATTATTGCCTTATCCGAATTCAAACTCCCCGAATTAAAAGAACTCTCAGCAGAGAACAAAGAATACTTAAGAAGCCTTGTTTCTAATTTCTCTTTGAGCGACTGTGAAGATATCAAGAAAATCGAAGCCACTACTAACCACGACGTTAAAGCCGTAGAGTATTGGATCAAGGGCAAAATGGAAAAGAACGCAGAACTAGCAGCCGCCAGCGAATTCGTTCATTTCGGATGCACCTCTGAAGATATCAATAACACATCGCACGCTTTGATGCTGTCTTCCGGCCGTCAAGTTATCTGCTCTTATCTTCAGGCAATTACAGACAAATTAAAGACATTTGCTCACGATTGGGCTTCTGTCTCTATGTTGTCCAGAACTCACGGACAGCACGCCAGCCCGACAACCGTCGGTAAGGAAATGGCCAACGTTGCCTTTAGACTGGAAAGAGCCATCAACAACATTGAAAAAGTTCACCTTCTGGCCAAGATGAACGGTGCCGTTGGCAACTTCAATGCACACTACATCGCCTATCCCGACAAAGACTGGCCGGCATTTGCTCAAGACGTCATCACCAACAAGCTCAATCTCGAATACAACAAGTACACCATTCAGATTGAACCTCATGACTACATGGCTCAATTGTTTGACGCCATCGTCTGCGCAAACACTATTTTGATCGACTTAGACAGAGACATCTGGGGCTATATCTCCTTGAACTACTTCAAACAGCAGTTAAAAGAAGGCGAAGTCGGTTCCTCCACAATGCCTCATAAGGTCAATCCGATTGACTTCGAAAACTCCGAAGGCAACCTCGGTATGGCTAATGCGTTCTTGACCTTCTTAGCTCAGAAATTACCGATCTCTCGTTGGCAGAGAGACTTAACTGACTCCACAGTCCTCAGAAACATGGGCGTTTCCTTCGGTTATTGCGTTGTCGGCTACACTGCTCTAACAAGAGGTATGGGCAAGCTTCAGCTCAATGAGCAAGCCGTCTCCGCTGATTTAGATAACTCCTGGGAAGTGTTGGCCGAAGCTATTCAAACAGTGATGAGGCGCTATGGAGTTCCCCATCCATACGAACAGCTCAAGGCATTGACCAGAGGCAAAGGCATTACACCGGAATCCTTGCATGAATTCATCGCCAAACTCGATATTCCTGAAGATGCCAAGCAGAACCTTCAGAAACTGACTCCTCACACATACATCGGTATCGCTGATGTATTAGCAAAAGAAATCTAATTTTCTTGAGATGAATAAAGGGGATGTTGCAAAATTCGATGTTTTTCGAGTTAGTACTTCCCTTTTCTCCTATACCCCTTTTTAGCTATCTCGTTAGGTTGTAGTTTTCGCTTCTTTTCCATTCGGTTTTTTATTCTTTTTGCTGATGGAGTTTTGAAAGTTTCTGCCTTTAAACTTTCAGGAGCAACCCAATAAAACGGGAGCACGCCGGACATTGCAAACCTAAGATATTTTCTTATATTCATCCCTAGGCAAGTCAAGGCGAACTCGACTGTTACCCTTCCCATCGAGCGTCGTCTGAACCTTTTGTAGTCCATATTCTGCTTAATTACTCCGAAGGCACCTTCAACCTGACAACTCCTATTAACTCTGATTTCTATGCCTTCGGGAGACAGAAGTCTGTCTCTAGCTTGTTGCTTCAACTGGACCCAACGTGGTTGAATTTCAAAAATCCGGCTTCTTTTCGATTTGCTTTTTAAGAAGCGTTTGCAATAGCCCTCAAAGTCACATTTAGCGCAGCTTTTGACCAGGAAGAAAGCATAGTCCGCCTTGGAATAATAGCCCTCGGGACACTGTATTCTTTCTCCCACGCGCCCTCCCAAACACCGGATAGTTTGTGTATCGATGTACTCATAAGTGGCAGGATTTCTTCCAGTCTTTTCACCGTTCCAGGCTGTGTATTTGATGAAGGCTTGGATTCCTTTCTGTTCACAATATTCATAATTGTTAACACTTCCATAGCCTGCGTCTGCGCAAACTCTTTTGGGATAAATTCCGTACCATTGGAAGAATTGGTCTAATGTTGGCGCAAGAGTACGCGCATCGGTTCTGTCTTGTGACACGTAGTACGTAACGATAAAACCGTTACTCACTAAGATTTGGGTGTTATACGCAGCATGCATTTGGCTACCTAACCCACTGTAGTAATCTTCCTTCAGGCACATGGCAGTAGCATCGTAGTAAGAATTCCTAGATTCTCCGCAGATAGCTTTTTTCTCTTCGTACTCAATTGATTTTATTAGGTACTGAGAAAGCTGAGATTTCATTTTTAAAAGAGCCTTTTCACCACCACCTATGAGGGTTGAAGATATTTTTTCTGCATCTTCTATTTTTTTCATAATAGTTTTTGCCGGAATAACTCCTTCGTTGGGCAGACCTTCCTCTAGATGCATTAATTTCAATAGGTTAGCCACTTTCTCACTTAGTCGAAGATGAAGAGTCGTGGGTTTCCAAACAAATTTGTACTTGTTAGCGTTGGCTTCAAATTTGCTTCCGTCCAAATAGAGCGTGTCCATATCTTTCCCGCATTCGGAAAAGATGCGCTTCATTATTGTCGCAAAAAATAGCAGGCATATTTGGAATTAAACTTGTGACGAACCGAGAGAAACTCGCTGCACTTGGCTGGACGTCCCCGATTAAGTAAATGATTCTTAGATCCGTGAAGCAGGCCGTCTCCATTTCTCGGAGAGAGGCTTTACCAAGGGCAAAGCAATATAGAACCGCAGCAAAGAGTCGGCACTGGTCGATTTTTGGTCTGCCAGGCTCAGAATCGAAGTTTATCTGCTTTAAGTATTTTCCAGCAGATGATTTCTCTAAAAGTAACAAATATGCGTCAAGTTTTTTACGCTCAGATAGCGGAAGGGGACAGGCATAAAAAAGCAAGTCCTCAGAAACGGTAAAATAGGCCATGGTAAGTGTCTTTGGTATAGAACACTTCACCATAGCATGCAGGGGGTTCGATTCCCTCTGTTTGCTTTTAAATCAACGGGATAATTCTTATATAGAATACTTTTTGTCAATAGAAGAAGGGCTGTGAAAATCCCTCTTAGGAAGAGGGAATTTTGCAACAGCCCCTTTGTTTTTGGATTCGTTAAAAATCCGGCCTTGCGAAATAGCAGGAGGAGCCCGAAAACTCCTCTCGACTTTTCTTCCTAAGGAAGAATCACAAAAAGTTGTGTACTAATATGCTAACCCAGACAATCGCACAAAGAATAAGTGCCAACAGGACAGCCAAACTTCCTAAATCTTTGGCTTTGCCGGAGAGCGGATGAATTTCAGTACCAAATCTGTCAACCACGGCTTCAATTGCTGAATTTAAAACTTCCGTAACAAGAACAATAAACACGGAGGCAATCAGAAAGATCTTCTCCAAATAATCAATCGGCAAAAAGACTGAGGTTGGAACCATCACACAGGCCAAAATGATTTCCTGTCTCAAAGCTTCTTCGCTTTTCCAACCTGCGACTAAGCCTTGTTTGGAGTACTTGGTTGCATTGATAAGTCGGGTAATGCCCGACCTACCCTTTAAATCAGATGCGTTTTTAGGCTGATTATCCATTTATTAGAAATTAACTTTCTGTTTTTAACACGCCTTCGGAATAAAGCTTTGCCATTTCCGGCAATGGCAACGGTTTAATCTTGGAAGCCTGGCCTTCGCAACCGAAAGCAATGTAACGGGATTTACACATATCCACGGAAGCCTGCTTAGCGACTTTCAAATAAGCGCGCGGGTCAAATGCTTCCGGATTTTCTACGAAGTACTTACGAATGGCAGCTGTCATTGCTAAACGAATATCCGTGTCAATGTTGACCTTGCGGACACCGTACTTGATAGCTTCAACAATTTCTTCGACCGGAACGCCGTATGTTGTCTTAAACTGACCGCCGTACTTTCTGATTTCTTCAAGATATTCTTGAGGAACGGAAGAAGAACCATGCATTACTAAGTGAGTATTCGGGATTCTGGCGTGAATTTCTTTGACGCGTTGAATGGACAGAATATCTCCTGTCGGTTTACGGGTGAACTTATAGGCGCCATGGCTTGTACCGATAGCGATGGCCAAAGCATCAACCTGAGTCTGTTCAACGAATTCAGCGGCTTGGTCCGGATCAGTCAAGAGCTGGTCTTTAGTCATTGTAGCGTCTGTTCCGTGACCGTCTTCTTTGTCGCCTTTCATAGTTTCCAAAGAACCTAAGCAGCCAAGTTCGCCTTCAACGGAAACACCGACCTTATGAGCCATGTCAACAACTGTCTTAGTGACATCGACGTTGTAGTCAAAAGTAGAAATGGTCTTGCCGTCGCTCATCAAGGAACCGTCCATCATGACGGAAGAGAAACCGAGATTAATAGCACCTTCGCAGACCTTAGGACTTTGTCCGTGATCTTGATGCATACAGACAGGAATTTCCGGATAAGTTTCAATTGCGGCCTTGATAAGGTGTTCAAGGAATCTTTCTCCGGCATACTTTCTGGCACCTGCAGAAGCCTGCATGATAACAGGAGCATTGACTTCGCTGGCGGCCTGCATAATTGCTTGAACCTGCTCAAGATTGTTGACATTGAATGCAGGAATACCGTAATTATTTTCAGCTGCGTGATCTAACAATTGGCGCAACGAGACGAGAGCCATACTTATCTCCAACTCTAAAAGAAAATGATCGTTTGATTGTAAACTAAAACATCCTTAGCTTAGGACAAACTTCCCGAACGTCCGAAACCTTTCAGAATTCCGTTTCCTATAGCACAAGCCACCTTTCTCTGGAAAGCACGGGTTCTGAGCTTCTGTTCTTCCTGCGGATTAGAAATGAAGGCGGTTTCCACCAGAACCGAAGGGATATCAGGTGCCTTGAGCACTGCAAAGTTAGCCTGCTCAACACGGGACTTATGCAGGGTATTAATCTTGGCAATTTCAGTCAGAATTTTTTTACCGTAGGCCAAACTGTCAGATACCTGTGCGGTAAAAGACATGTCCAACAAAATCTTTGCAATCTGCTTATCGTGACGTGTGACATTGACGCCTCCGATAAGGTCAGCGTTGTTCTGGTTGCGGGCAAGCCATTTATTTTGAGTTGAAACACGTCCGCGGGTATCTAAAGCAAAAATAGAGGATCCTCTCGCAGTGGGCTTCACCCAGGCATCCGCATGAACGGAAACAAAGAAATCTGCTTTGGCTGCTCTAGCCTTTTGAACTCTTCTGTTCAACGGCACGAAGTAGTCGCGATCTCGGGTAAGCATGGCCTTGAAGCCTTGAACTTTGTTTAATTCAGCCACTAGGATTCGTGAAATGGACAAAACCACTTCTTTTTCTTTCGTACGGTAACGCTTTCCAACCGCGCCAGGATCCTCACCGCCGTGACCCGGATCGACCATTACGACGAGGACTCTCTCTCTGCCCCTGCGAGGAGTAGTCTTTGGTTGTTCTTTCTTGGGCTGTTTAGTTACAGGAGCCTTCGAAGATTTCGGCTTTTCCTTAGACGGCTGTTCCATATAACCCAGATCGCCGGGTTTCATGGGCACGATATTGCCGGAAGTAATACCGGCAATTAAATCACCGATAGAATCCTGTTCGGCTTCCGCGCGGTTTTCTTCCATTCTCTGCTGGCCTTCGGCAACCTGGGCAAGGATTCTTCCGATAGCATCCGGTTCACTTTCCTCCTTACGGATAAGCGCCATAATCGGATCCTTTTCGACTGCAGGGTAAAGGTCAAAAACGAGTCGATACTTGTATTCTCCAAACGGCTTCAAAGAGAACACCTGGGGATCAACATCCTGCTTGAAATTAATAACCAGCTGGACTGTCTTCGAACTGTACTGAGAGGCTGTAATCCCGGAAATATAGGGGTCATTCGGCTGCTGCTTGCTCACTAAGTTTTTCAGCTTAGTTGTCAGAGTCAGTCCTTCAATAAGGACGACCATTTTCACTGATGAACCGTTGCGAACCATGGTGTACTTAAAAGGAATCGGTACATCATGTTCAAGCGTGATACGGGTGTATTCAGGAGATGGCCAAATTCTAAGGTCAACGAGCTGAGCTGCTTTTGCCGAGGAAATAGGCAAAAAAGAAAACAAAATCAGACCGCCGACCTCATTTACTAGTGTTCTTCTACTTATTCCACTCATTATTTAATTTTTGCTAGAAGGTTTTGAGCAACTTCACTACATGCAGAAATTTTGACCTCTCTGGTCTGCTCGTCTGCTCCCTGGGTGATATCGATTTCAACATCTGCTTCCGGAACGAAAGGTTCTGCTTTAGAAGTCCATTCTGATATTGTTACTTGTCCGGGGCCATAGTTTTCACGGAATCCGGCATCTTCAAATTCTTCTGGTGTCTCGAATCTATAGAAATCAAAATGATTAAGAGTAAACGCCTCAAGTTTATAAATTTCCAATAAAGAAAATGTAGGACTTTTCACTCTTCTTTGATAACCCAAGCCTCGCAAAATAGCTCGAGTCAAGGTAGTCTTCCCTGCTCCTAAATCTCCGTTTAATCGTATAGTCAGACCTTTTTCTTTAATCAGATCTTTCAGGCTGTCTAAACCTTTGGCTAGATCTTGCCCAAGCAGTTCCATTTCATGTTCATCGGAGAGATTTTTTAAAAGAGGTGCACACATAATTAACTACAAATTGGACATCGTATGACAATGATAATGGTTCGGTTAGCCTCCTTCTAAAGAATTACAATTTTTTAAGTTTTTTAAGAACCTGTATCAGCAAAATGGAAAAGAGCACGCATCTGGCATACCTCCTCAGCAGAAAATTCCTCTTTTTTCCATATTTTCTATTTGCTAATGGAAAAATTCCTAAGATATAATTACCGTTCTTTGGAGCCGGTATAGCTCAGTTGGTAGAGCAGCGCATTCGTAATGCGAAGGTCGGAGGTTCGACTCCTCTTACCGGCACCATTAATAACTTTTTCACCGTTATCTTTCAATCAAATAACCACGCCGAAGAAATCAATCTAGTGAACTCTCATTTTTCGCTCTCCTTCTCTATGGCGGCGCGAAGAACCTTTTCTCGGATTTTCATCGTTTTCCTCAACACAGACCTTCCTCTCCGATAAAATGGTCGGATAGTTCTGAAACCTTTGCGTCAATCTTATGCCGGCTAGTAACCCTGGACTTTACTAAAATATATTTCTCAAAATCTTTTAGCCGGATAGCCCAAACCCCTTATCCAGAGCCCGTTTTGGCCGTTTGAGGTTTAGTTTTATCTTTATTTCTAGGTATAATACTCATATCTAGTGAGGCTCCCTATGCTTTTTCAAACTCTTTCAAATGAACTTCACCCACTGTTAGTTCAGAAAACCAAAAATGCTTCTTACGTTCTCAGGTATAAAAATAAATGGGTAGACGGTGTTTCCAAGCGCATTAGCAGCGAAAACAGTGGGAAGAATTCTTGATGAAAGTACGGGTGCCTTTGAATTTAGCGAAAAAATTTCTCAACAAGAATCCTCAGTTCCGTGGCCTGAGCTTCTACTGGGATAAGGAACATTGCATTCTCACTTATCGAAACGCTCCGGGTCTCGGGCCTACCACTCAATCAAGGCTGAATGCAGGAGCCTCCTATTTGTTTTTAGAAATAGCAGAACAGGCAGGAATCCTCGAAGATCTCAAAACCGTCTGGGCAGAAAAAGCTGCCGATATTATTTCTCTAGCCATTTACTTTCTTGTTCACCCGCATCTTAATATCGACAGTTATTTTCATACAGCAGAACGGACTTTACTGCCTGGGCAGCCGCTCAGCGCCAAAGGTTGTACAGAGCTTTTTGACTCAATAACTTTCGACGAGTGTAATCAATATCTTAAATTGCGGGCCGCTAGGAGTTCCGAAACTAACAACCCCAATTACTGGGCCTATGACACAACTTCTATTTCTTCTTACTCCGAAACGATACCGCTTGTTAAATACGGCTTTAACAAAGAGCACAATCCTTTGCCGCAGATAGTGCTTGGCATTCTGATGGATTGCAATACCGGGGAACCTATTGACTATCAACTGCTTAATGGAGCTACGGCTGATGTATCCACTTTAAAAAAACTTTTTCTAGATCACTCGAACATTGATGTCGACACAATCAATTTAATCCTTGATAGAGGATTTGATAGTTTTGAGAACCTGAAGCTGCTATATCTTCGGCATACCAATTTCATCCTGGCCGTTAAGTCCAACAGCACAATCATTGCCGATACATTTAAAGCAAATTGGAAAACTCTAAAGGCTCGAAACCCTCTCGAATATATCCCGGAGTACGAATGCTTCGGAAGAGCATGCAAGGCGAACTATAACTTCCAATCCAAAGAGCTTGGTCAGATTGATTCGGAGGTCTACGTTCATATGTTTTACAGCCCGGATAAGGCCGTGAGTGAACTTCATCGAGACGATTTAATCCTTCATGGATGTTTAGAAGAAATTACCGAAAGAGAAAGAAAAAAGCGGATAAATAAGAAACTGGGCGACCCGAGTACTTCTTTAAAGGCGTACTTTAGGAGAGGAGAAAAAAGAAAATGGGAGCTTAAAAGTGAAGAATGGCTAAGCATTCAGCAAAATTCCGGTTTGTTCTACCTGGTATCAAATTCGATATCAAGTCCGCGAGAATGTCTGTTCAAGTACAGAAGCCGAGACGTTGCCGAAAAAGGCTTCAACAACTTTAAAGAACGATGTGCCGGGAGGAGAGCCAGATGTCAGGAACCTTCTTTACATGCCAAAATTTTTGTTATTTATCTAGCTGTGAGTTTGCGCATGATGCTTCGTCATCGTGTTAATCAGACAACAGAAGAAGAGTATCTTAAAACAGAGAAAATTCGGAACATTCCAGATAACAGCGTGCCGGAGATGATCGACGACCTTAACTATGTTGGAGTGACAAAGTGCATGAGAACTTCGCCGGTGAAATATTTCTGGGATCAACTCACTCCCAAGCAACGGGACTACTACAAATTTGCAAGAGTACCGTTGCCCGAGGGAACATTTGTCTTAGATAGTTTTATATCTAGGTAAGAAAAGTTCAGGAATATAGTCTAGGGCCAACAAAGTTTGGGATAAGGGGTTTGAGCGATCCGGCTAAAAGATTTTGAGAGATAGATCTAGTTTAGTAAAGTTCAGAAGCAATATTTCAGAATTTAGGCCTAAAGTCCATGCCATAAACTTTATTTTGATTTTCTTTTGTTTTCTTTGGGCGTCTTTGACTAATAAAAATCTCGATCGATATGAGAAAATCCTTGATTTTCAAGGATTTTACTGAAATTCTGTACTTTGTTTTAGTCTATTTGACGATCTTTTATTTTCGGTTCTGGTGCCCGGGGAGAGACTCGAACTCTCACGCTTGTTGGGCGAGGGATTTTGAATCCCTTGTGTCTACCATTTCACCACCCGGGCAACGATTCGAGAATTTTATCAACGTAAAGTTAAAATTGCAACTTATTTAGCTATTTTTTGTGTTTTTTGTTGTAAATACACAACTTCCCGTTTAAGTCACCTCAAGAACCCGCTTTTTTTTCTCTTTGTTATTCTGTCCATAGTTAGCACTTAAGAGACTCTAAGCTTCGAGAATATGGCAATTAATTGGACTAAATTTGAAGAAAAAAGATTGAACTTTCAGGGTGTCCTGAGGATCTTCATCCTAATTTTATCTCTGATTCTCATTGGCTCCATCTCTTACGATACCTTTGAGTTCAACGACCCCTTCTATGCAAGCCCAATCTATATGGAAATTCAGTTCTGGGTTTGTATCTTCTTTCTCATTGACTTGAGTATTGAGTTCTTTCTAACTAAACATAAGGGACGCTATCTTTTTCGGTACATTTTGCTTTTCTTAGTATGTATTCCGTATCTGACCGTCTTCTCCTGCTTTAACTGGCAAATCCCAAGCGAATTGTCTTATGTTTTTAGATTTATTCCTCTTATCCGCAGCGTTTATGCCTTAGTGATAGTTGTTGGATGGTTCACTTTCAGCAGAACATCAACAATCTTCGTCACTTACTTAGTCATTCTTGTGACCTGCGTATATCTGGGAAGTCTTGTGTTTTATGTTTGTGAAGTAAATATTAACCCTCTTGTCAAAAACTTTAGCGACGCTCTTTGGTGGGCAACGATGGAAGCAGTCACCGTCGGTTCCAATATTCAGGCCGTAACCCCTATCGGAAAAATTCTCTCGGTTTTTGAAGCTGTCTTCGGAATGCTGATGATCCCGATGTTCACCGTTTACGTAACTAATATCGTCGGTACATTCCAAAAAGTCACAACCGACGTCTCCGGTGAGGCTTATGTCAAACAGCTTGAGTCCACCCCATCTCAATCTGTATCAAACCAAAAGACTGACGACAAGCACAAAGACGATAAGGCAGATAAAGATAAGGCAAACTCAGAGCCGACAAAAGATAAAAAAGACAATGGCGAACAAACGCCAAAAAATTAAGCTCACTGCTATATAGGAAAGCGAGCCTGAAAGTCAAAGGTAACTATCTGGGAAATACCAAACGCATCTGATACCATTTGTCGCCGCCGTGGGTGGAAACTGAAACGCCTTCATCAACGAAGCCAAAACGAGAATAAAAATCTCTGAGTTTGTCCTTACATGTCAAAATAACGCCGGTCTTTCCCCTCTTCTTCGTATCCTCTAAAACTTTTTCCATAATTCTAGAAGCAACCTTTTGATGACGGAAAGCAGGATCTGTGACCACGCTGAACAATAAAAGCCATTTGCCGTCCGGATTATGAAAAGAAGTATCCGCAAACATATCGTCCACTAATATTTCCTGATCAGAAACTAAACCGCATATAAAACCTTTAGTTGAACCGCTCTCTTCCATCAGCCAAAAATAATCCGGATACACGGCGACTCTGGAACGAATTCTTTCTTCCGAAGCTGCTTCGGTTGCTGGATAGGACGCGCCTTCAATCCTGGCAAGCTCCGGAACATCATTAATTGTTGCGTGACGAATAAGCATTATTTCCTTCATTACACATTATTCAAAGAGTGAGGGAAATTATAGAGTACACAAAATAGTTACAACCGGTTTCGTATTGTTCACTAGTCTGCAACACTGACGCCTATTGATTTGTGAAGAACTTGGAAGGACATTTATACTTGCCAACGAAAAAGAGGTTTTTAATGTTTCAAAAGATTTGGCAAAAAATTGGAGAACCCCAGGAGAAAAAGGCTTTCGATAGCGTTCTGAGGACCATCAATACCATTTGTTTGGATAAGAGCGGAGATACCCGTTGGGAAGCTCTTTTAGATTTTCAAAAAATTTTGCTTCGGCCGGTTCAGAATTTGACTGTACGCTCCTGCTACCTCTTTGAAGATTCTGCAGAGTTCGTTCCATTTGATTTCAATACCACATTCGGCTTGAGTCAGACTATTTTGGAAGAAAACGGCGCCAAACTCAGCACGCCTCCTGATTCTTTATCTCTGCAAACTTGTGCCGATTTACTGTTCTTCTTGCCGCATCCAAGCTTAAATTTGCTGAAAATGCTTGGTGAAATCGGCAAAGACAACAGACCGCTTGGAAGTTTTCAGCAAACGGAAAAACAATCTATTCTCTGGATCCAGCCTTTAAATATCGGTTTTGCAGTTGGTGAAACATTGCCAATCTGTATTTCTGAATTAAACGAAAACACTTCTCTGCGCCCTCAGGAAGTCCTTGATATCCAATCTTGCCTAGAAAAAATTCGCTTTAACGGTGCTCACTGGGTCGACGAAAACAATGATGTCCTCGGCAAGCCGGTTTTTTCCGGAATTCGGTTGGATTTGGGAGATCCATAGAAAAAGCTTGTTCGAATTTCAATAAACGTTCACAAAGAACCGGCACAAAATTCGCTTGAACTCCATGAGAGTCGTCGATTCCTTCTTTAAGTATTCAGTAATCGAGCGCACTGAAAAGAATCCATTGCCTTAATGGCAAACTGAGAGCCGCAAGCTCTCTGCCTACCGGGAGGAGCCGTCTCTAGCAGAGACAGCTGCCAAGATTCATTTCAACTTTTTCTTCTCAAGCCTTCAGAGCACCTTCTTAAGAATTACTCTCGACCTCTGAGAATCGAACGTTTTCCGGTACCTGTTGGTTTGGATACGATACCGGCTTCTTCCATCGCTTCGATAAGCTTAGCCGCGCGGTTATAGCCGACACCCAGCTTTCTCTGAAGATAAGAAATCGAGGCTTTGCCGTCCTCTAAGACAATCTGTACGGCCTGATCGTAGAAAGGATCTCCCTCTCCTCCAGGCGGTCTTGCCGCAATTTCATCCTCAGGCATTCCTTCTTCTTCCGGAGCGTCTGTCACGCCGTCGGTATATTCAGGCTCTCTTTGAGCTTTGATGAAGCTGGTTACGGCATCGATTTCTTTGTCTGTTACATTCGCACCATGCACTCTCTGCAGCGGCGTACTTGGATTCATATAGAACATATCGCCGCGGCCTAACAGTTCCTCTGCACCCGGTTCTCCGAGAATTGTCATGGAATCATAGCGGTTAGAAACCTGGAAGCTAATACGCGACGGACAGTTTGTTTTAATAATCGGCGTAACAATGTCGGTACTAGGCCTTTGGGTAGCCAAAATCAAATGCATACCCGCAGCTCTGGCCTTCTGGGTCAAGCGCATAATAGAACCTTCAACCTGCTTGCCGTTAGTCATCAGCAAATCAGCCAACTCATCGATGATAATGACGATGTAGTGCAGTTTCTTCAGAGGCTCAGGCTGCTCAGGCGTCAGGCTGAACGGATTGGGAATAAATGTACCGTCCTCTTTTGCCTGATCAATCTTTTCATTAAAGCTTGCAAAATTTCTTACGCCCACTGCCTTCATAAGCTTGTAACGCTTGTCCATCTCACGGACCGCCCAGTCCAGAGCGTGGGCAGCCTGGATCATGTCAGTAATAACCGGTGTAAGAAGATGCGGAATCTTTTCGTACGGCGCAAATTCAACTTCTTTCGGATCGATCAAAATCAGTTTCAGCTCGTCCGGCGTATTCTTAAACAGCATCGACAGAATCATGGCATTGATGCCGACGGATTTACCGGAACCTGTAGTACCGGCAATAAGCAAGTGAGGAGCTTTACCCAGGTCAATAGTAACCGGATCACCTTGTACGTTCTTACCCAGTGCAAGTGTTAAGTTAGATTTTCCAAGCTTAAAGGTGTTGCTGCCGATAATTTCACTGAGATAAATCATCTGCACGGCGCCGGGTGGATTCGGAACTTCCAAACCCAGACAGTCGACTTCACGCAAGTTCTCAATAACACGGATGCTCGGCTGTCCCAATCCTCGAGCCAAGTCTTTGGAGACCTTAACAAAACGGCTTGACTGGATGCCGACTCCGGGCTGCACCTTGAAGCGTGTAATGACGGGGCCTCGCATCGCAGATAATACTTTGGCTTTAATCTTGTAAGTAGCCAAGATATGTTCAATTCTGTCGGAGGTAAACGTAACTTCTTCCTCGCTGATTTGCGGGCGATCGTACGGCGGTACTTCCAGCAAATTGGAAGTCGGAAGAACAAAGTCTTCTTTTTGTTCTTGTTCGGGAGGAACCTGACCAGCCAGCAACGCGTCAGTATTTGGAGTCTCTTCGAACTGAAGTTTAGTTTGTTCGGGCTCCGGCGGAATTGGTTCAGTAACCGAGTGATGAGTAATGATGATCGGATCTTTTTTAATCTCTCTAATAGAGCTGCGCTCCACCTTATTAGGTATTGAGGGAACCGGAACTTTACGGGGTGCCACTTTCTTGGCCGGAGCGGTCTCACGATTGTGACTGAGTTTTTCCTCTCTGAGTTTGCGCTGAGCAATCCCCTCCTCTTCGTCCTCTTTGTCTCTTGTGTCTTTCTAAGCCGCATCAAGACAGATTCGCACCCTTTTCCAATACTTTCCATCAGTTCTATCCAAGAAAAATTGAAAAAGATCCCAAAACTCAATACGGCTAAAACGGCAACGATGACTGTGCTGATATTGAGACCAACTGCAGTTAAAAAAACAGTCCCGACCGCACTTCCAATAGCGCCCCCTGAGGTCCCCGGTAAATCAGACGAAAAAGAATGAAGTCTCAAAAAGAATAAAGTGCTGCTCGCTACGATAAGCAGAAAAAAGGCAACGACCCGCAAGCCATTGGGATATTTATACGGATAAATACCGTTAAAAAACATTTGCCCTGAACGAATCAAGGTAAAGAGAGCCCCAGCAACAAGCAGCCAAGCTGACCAGCCGAACAACAAATATAGAAGATCGGCAACCCAAGCACCGGCAACTCCGAAAACATTGCTGATTCTGGAAAAACTGTTAGCCATGGAAAAGCCCGGATCCATTCCACTGAATGTCGCCAAAGACAGCGTAAGAAAAACTGTCCCGGCAAGAGATAGTACGAACAGGACGGAACCGTAAATTTTCGAAACATTTGAGGGTTCATCTTTACCTTTCCGGCGAAAAACCTCAATGCCTGAGGGCTGGAAACTCTGACTTATCGAATTACTCATTGCGTGCTACCTGCTGCCTGTCCATTTATTATTTCTATTGACAGTACTTATAATCTCTTTCCAATAAAGTTTATATCTTAAAGGAACAAATCAATGTCCACCATTGTTGAACACTCCAAAGTATTAGTTCTCGGTTCTGGTCCTGCCGGTTATACCGCTGCTATTTACGCAGCCAGAGCCAATTTGAAACCTACTCTCATTACAGGTATGGAACAGGGTGGCCAATTAATGACCACTACCGAAGTTGATAACTGGCCTGGAGATCCTGCAGGAGTTATGGGACCGGCCCTCATGCAAAGAATGCTTGAGCAAGCAGAAAGATTCGAAACAAAGATTGTTTTCGACGAAATTCACACCGCTCATCTCAACGAAACTCCAATTCGTTTGTCCGGCAATAATGGCGACTACACATGCGATGCTCTCATTATTGCAACCGGGGCCAGCGCTAAATACCTAGGTCTTCCAAGCGAAGAAACCTTCAAGGGTAAAGGTGTGTCCGCCTGCGCAACATGCGACGGTTTCTTCTACAGAAACCAAGAAGTTGCTATTGTCGGCGGCGGCGACTCTGCTATTAAAGAAGCTATCTACCTATCCGGTATTGCTTCCAAGGTTCATATGATCCACCGTCGCGATAAATATCGTGCAGAACCGATCATGGTCGACAGATTGAAGAAAGTAGCCGCTGAAGGCAAAATCGTCCTCCACGAATTCTGCACTCTCGATGAAATTTTGGGTGATGCTACAGGCGTTACTGCGGTCCGCATCAAGAATGTACAGACCGACAAGACTGAAGACATTCCGGTTATGGGCGTCTTTATCGCCATCGGTCATAAGCCAAACACTGACTTGTTCGAAGGTCAGTTAGAACTTCAAAACGGCTACATCGTAACTAAGGGAACTGCTACTAAGACTTCTCAGGCTACCAGCGTTCCCGGCGTCTTTGCTGCCGGCGACGTTCAAGACCAGACATACCGACAGGCCATTACTTCCGCAGCTTCCGGCTGCATGGCTGCCCTTGATGCCTTAAACTTCCTGGAATCTAACGGAAAGGCATAAAACAACCATGAAAGGTAAAGATCTCTCGTCCCTTCTTTCTTTGAAGGACGAACTGAAAAAGCAGGCTGAAGAAAAGGAGAGGCTTCGTCTCAAAGAAGAAAAAACGTAAGAAAGAACGGCGTGCTCAGCAAGTGTTCTTTGAAAAGGAAATGTCAAAGTTGGGTGTTTCCAAACAGACTTACGCTAAAAACTTAGCCAACATTAATCTTCCGAAGCCTGCTCCTTTACCTTTACAGACTCACAAAGATAATCAGGCCGTGCTCGAAGACTCTTTGTCTGATCAAATTGGTATTGAACATCTCTTAGCCAGCGACGATCGAATTTCTTATTTCCAGAAGGGCGTTGCTCCAAATGTTCCGAAGCTTCTTCACCAAGGCAAATGGTCCATTAAAGGCTCACTTGACCTTCATGGCTATACCTCGGATGAAGCCAAACAGCTTTTAGTTTTATTTCTGAATGAACAGAGAAAGGCCGGCCATCGAGCCGTTCGAATCATTCATGGAAAAGGCTTCGGTTCCGTAGGAAGAAAACCTGTCTTAAAAGAGAAAGTTCCCGTCTGGCTCGTTCAGAAAAAAGAGGTTTTGGCTTTTGTGCAAGCCCCTGAACATGACGGAGGTGAAGGTGCGCTGCTTGTTTTGCTGTCCGCACCTTAATTCGTGAAAGATACTGAAAAGTCCGCGAGATGCGGGCTTTTCTTTTAGATGGCGGCGTTTCCTGTTTCACCTGTTCTTATGCGGATAACTTCTTCAACCGGCATCACGAAAATCTTGCCATCGCCAATCTTGTTGGTGCGGGCGGCCTTCATGATGGCGTCAATAGCTAAATCCACAAGAGCGTCATCAACTACACACTCAATCTTCATTTTCGGGAGAAAATCAACTACGTATTCTGCACCGCGGTAAAGCTCAGTATGACCTTTTTGTCTTCCGAAACCTTTAACTTCCGAAACTGTCATACCCTGAACGCCAATCTCTGCAAGGCTTTCACGTACTTCATCAAGTTTGAAAGGCTTAATAATGGCTACTACCTGTTTCACTGTGGACTCCTATTTGATTTCTAAATTTATTCTTCAAATTTATTGGTGATGGGATATCTCCAATCTCTCCCAAAAGCCATACCTGTCATTTTAGGACCAATTGGACCTTGACGACGCTTATATTCGGCTCTTTTCACCATCCTAATAATCTTTTTAGCGGTTTCTTCGTCAAATCCTTGTTGCATAATCTCCTGAAGAGACTTCTTTTCTTCCAGATAAAGCTTTAAAACCGCATCTAATGTCGGATAATCAGGAAGGCTGTCCTGATCCTTTTGGTTTTCTCTGAGCTCAGCCGAAGGGGCTCTCGTAAGAATATTCTCGGGAAATACCGGGTTCGGAGAAACCTTATTGATCCAATGGCAAATGGCATAGACCTCCGTTTTGTAGACGTCTTTAATCACGGAGAAGCCACCTGCTAAATCGCCGTAAAGGGTTGAGTAGCCTACGGCCATTTCACTCTTATTGCCCGTCGAAGCGAGCATTAAGCCTTTTTTATTTGAGATGGCCATCAAAATAACGGCTCTAATGCGGGCCTGAAGGTTCTCTTCGGTCAAGTCTCTGCCATATCCTTTGAACTCCTCTTTTAGAGCGTTCTCAAAAGCCATGTACATTGGTTCGACGGAAATAACGGAATACTTGACTCCTAAGCGAGAAGCTAATTCAGCTGCATCCGTTTTGCTCATATCCGAAGTAAATTGGGATGGCATCATTACGGCTTCAACCTTATCAGCACCTACCGCATCCACAGCAATTTTTAGGACCAAAGCCGAATCAATTCCTCCTGACAGCCCTAAAACAACACCCTTGAAGGAGTTATTTTCTATATAAGATTTAAAGCTCAAGACCAAGCCGGAATACAGATCAGCGATTCCTTGAGAAATCTCAAAGGAGGAGGCTTCTAAGAGTTCTCCGTGCTCCGCTTCCGCAAGCATAGAGGCAGCTTCAAAGCCGGACACTTCTCTGCCCTTACCGTCTTTGGTACGGGTAAAGGAAAAACCGTCGAAGATAATTTCATCCTGGGCACCGCATGCATTGACATATACGGCATCCATCCCTTGAGCGCAGACATTCTTTTCTACGCATTCAATTCTTTGCTCCCTTTTGTATTTCTCAAACGGAGAGGCATTGAGAATCAAAAGGACTTCACTTCCGGCTTTCTTTGCCAACTCCGGAGCTTCCGCATGCCAAATATCTTCACAGATATTGACTCCGAACCTGGTTCCCTTTACATCAAACACGAGAGGTTCGCTGTTTTTTCCTGCGGTAAAGTATCTTCTTTCGTCAAAAACACCGTAGTTAGGCAAATTGCGTTTTTTATAGCGGCCTAATAATTGTCCGTTCTTGATGAGGAAAGCTTCATTGAAAATTTTCTCTCCTTCCTGAACCGGAAGGCCGACTAAAAGATGGATATTCGGAAATTCTTTTGAGCTCTCAACTAATTGTTGTGCTGTTTCAAAACAAGAGAGGATAAAGCTCTTATGGAAAATGAGATCTTCCGGTGGATAGCCGCATAACGACAACTCTGGAGTTACAACGATATCGCAGTCTTTATGCGATAGACAAAAACTAAGAATTTTGTTTTTGTTCCCCTCAAAGTCTCCCAAGACGGAGTTCATTTGAAACAATGCAATGGAAGTTTTCATTTTCTCTTATCCAAAAGAATATCCGTTTATTGTAGAGACTGAGCCTTCTTCTCAGGATTTTTTAGTTGGAATCTTTCAAGAAGCTGTACCTGCAATAAGCTGGACTATATTATCTTTAGCTGAATCGTAAATCGTGACTTTCCCAGCACCTAGACTCTTGAGGCGTTCGGCTATCCGATGGTGAATTGTAAAATAAGCTGCATTTCTTAAAGAGTCTGCAAATTCTTGCCCCAAGCTTTCCCATAAATGGTTGACGGCATCCGTACTGGTAACCAAAACAATGAGAGCATCCGATGGAGACACTTTAGCTTTTTCTGAGGTCGAAAGCTGAAAAGGAACCCGTTCGTAAATTACCGCCTTACTTACTGAGACACCTCTTTCCTGTAAGGCCTCGAAGAGATATCCTCGGCCGGTTTGTCCCCGAACAATCACGACCCTTTCAGGCAAACCCATAGCCTCGAATACTTCGAACAGCCTTTCGCTGCCGCTCACATCCACACTTCCGGACGGAAAAATCACGGGTTTAATGGGTTTATAAAGCGCTTCGATTTTCTTAGCAGTGGGCTCTCCAACAGCCGCAAATTGAGTATCCTTGGGCAAATTTGGAAGTTGGTCATACAGGAATTGAGCCGCCGTCGGACTAACGACTACCAGGACAGCTCCTAAGTCTGCCCCGTTGAGAATAGTTTCCGTGTCAGGAGCGTAAGGTTTACGAAAAGAAAAAGCAGGCCAAACTAATAGCGCATCTTTTGACAAACCAGCCTTTTCCAGCTGTTTAGAAATCTCTTTTGAAGCATTTCCAGGTTTAGTCAAAATAACTTTCTTCATCGAGCATCTCCCAAAACAACTTCTAAGTCAATTGGATAATCGAGGATCTAGGTCAGCTTGTCTTTCGGTATCGGAATGCTGAGCCTGTTTCAGCGCTCTGCTTGCGTTTAATACACAACGGAACTTCCTTGGAGAGAAAGCATACAGAAAAGCCGACTTTAGAAAACTTTGAGAACAGCTCAGGCAAGTTCAGAACTTG
>PDYJ01002345.1_pt1 | contig 26013 bp, 20 predicted proteins | sample 1430841 | NCBI WGS metagenome assembly PDYJ01 (sample SAMN07237672, study PRJNA390542) | Gut metagenome, whole genome shotgun sequencing project. | isolation source: fecal pellets | host: Mus musculus | place: USA: New York, NY | collected 2016-10 | reverse complement strand
AGTTATACTTGTTTAGATATTCGCCGAGCCCGGCTTTTTGGCCGGTGCCAATGGCTTCAAATTTCCACTGGCCGTTGCGCTTATAAAGGCGTCCGAACTCTACTGCTGTCTCAACCGAGAAGTCTTCGTCAAGGTCGTAACGTAGAATTTCTTCACCATTGGCAGCATTGTAGATGCGGATGAATGCGTTGCGGACTTGTCCGAAGTTTTGCTTACGCTCATCAGCCTTGTGGATTGTAACTACAAAGGTAATCTCAGTTGCACGGGGATCTATTTTGGAGAGATCGATCTTGATGCTCTCGTCGTCTCTTCACCCTCTCCGGTGAGATTATCGCCGGTGTGCTCAACGGCACCATCGGGCGATCTGAGATTGTTGTAGAACACGAAGAACTCATCTGCCGGAATTTTACCATTTTCTCCGAGGATGAAAGCGGATGCATCCAAGTCAAAATCCACACCAGTGCTTGACTGATTGGTATCCCAACCGAGTCCGATGGTGAACTGTGGCATTTCAACAGCTACACGTTGCCCTTTTTCTAAGTTTATCATATTGCTTTGTGTTTTTGTTTCGATATTGCAAAATTAGTCGTTATACATCTGATCTACTGAATTTCTACAACGTTTCAGTGATATGAATCGAAATAGTCGTCGCTTGATTGCAAGATTGCAGGATCAATCCTTGGAGTCTGAGGTATGTTAAGAAAACGAAGTCTTCTTCAACTCCTATCTCTCCGTTTGCACGCAGCAGGAAGGTTGAGGCATCCAAACCATAGGGAGGTTTCGCGGAAGGATTAACCTTCCATCCATCTCCACAATGAGTTTGGATAGACCTATCTCAACCAGCTGTCCTTTGACAAGGTTTATAGCCTTATCAACCTACGTATTTGTCAACGAAGAATTGAAGGCCACCTTGTAGCCTGTACCCATAGCTCGAATTTCCATTCTGAGCCACGACGATACAGACGACCGAATTCTACGGCAGTCTCAATTGAGAAGTCTTCGTCGAGGTCGTACTTGGCAATTTCCTCGTTTGTGAGGGCATTGTAGATACGGATATAGGAGTTGTGGACCTGACCGAAGTTCTGACGGCGTTGTTCAGCTTCGTGAATTGTCACCGTGAAGATGATCTCTTGAATACGGGGTCAACCTTGGAGAGGTCAACAGTAAGAGTCTCGTCGTCACCGCCATCGCTGTTGCCGCCGGTCAAGTCATCGCCAGATGATTCAACAGCTTTGTCGGGGAGATTTGATTGTTGTAGAACACGAAAAACTCGTCAGCAGGAGCTTCTTGTTTGAACCGAGCATGAAAGCTGAGGCGTCAAGGTCAAAGTCGTACCCGGTGCTTGTGTTGGGATCCCAGCCAAGACCGACTCCGACCTTCTGGAGTCCGATCTCAATACGCTGACCTTTCTGAAGATTTATTGCCATATTCTTGTGATATTTTTAGGTTGTTTTCTGGTTACAAAGTTAATCTCATGGTATGTATCCGGCCTAATTTCTGTAACGTTTCAGCGACAATGCTTTTTATTGAAGCTGAGTAGCGTTGCAATGTTTCAGGCCAATACAGCGTGTACTGCTGAAATTAAGGGCGGTCTACAATTGCAAATTTACGATTTCTTTTGAGGTTAGGGATTTATTTCACCAAAAATCCGACAAATTCAAATATAAACCGGTTTCATTCGCAGCAAATCCGCATATACTCCACCGCAATATGTAAAAACGTCTACGGAGCAATCCTCACCACTGCCGCCGATCCGCTGCCACGTCGGCATATATAGTAGCCCGGGGTGGTGGGGCGTCCAGACAGCTTCCGGCCGCTCAGATCGCTCCACTCCTCTCCTTCGCGACTGTCGGATTTGATGCTGTCGACTCCCGTTGTTGTGGCGAAGGTGGCTATGATGGTCATATCAGAATCCACTGCCACCGGAAGCATGAGGCCGTAGCGGGTGCTTACAAAAGACGGATTGTCGGGAGCCAGAGCCGATGTGCCGACCACCAGGCTCGCGAGATCATCCGGCTCGGGAAAATAGATATGGATCGTGGCGCCTTTGTCGACATTGAATGGCGATGTCAGCAGCTTGCCTTCCGGAGTCTTGGTGTGTTCGTTGCAGCCGGTAAAAATCTCCATCAACCCCTCCCCTATCACGATGGTTGTGACGAGACAAATCTCGTGGCCATCGTCCGGTTCTTCGGGCTCCGGGTGTGTGGTGTCGGGCGTGAGTGTGATGTCGGTCGGCCGAAGCACCGGCTCATCATATTGACCGAGTGCCACAAAACCTGTCACAGTTGCATTTGCATCGGTTAGCGACGCTCTGACCACGCCGAAGCGATCGTCGAGACCTATTGTGGAGCCCGACTGGGAGAGTACGCCCGAGCGCGATACACGGCACCCCTTGATTGCAACCAGCCGATGGAGGTGGGTACGGGTTATGCGGGACAACATCATGGTATCGGCCCTGATCTCCACGACACCTGCCGATATGATCTCCGGCCGGGAGGTCAGCACTGCCGCAGGGGTGTTGCCATCGTGGCCTATCATGCACTCTATCCTGAGAGGGTCCGCCCTTCCCTATTCCACGCAGGTAAGAATCGGGATCGCTTACACATAAGAAATCGCCATCTCCCTCGGCCTCATCCTTCATATACGCGGTCGGGCCATTTTTATAAACAAGCATGAGCGGTGTGTCGAGTGTCACCGGTTTGTCGGTCGACCCATTGGCAAACAGATCGCTGATCGATGTGACCGTGTCGAGATAATATCTCCGTTGGGCCTCAGAGGTCTGTCCGTCGGCAGATACGGCTATGGCCCTGACTTCGCACCCCGTAGCCACCGACAGCCGGAAAGGACGGGAGTACTTTGGAGAGCTCTTTGTGGGTCTCGTTCCGTTGGTGGTGTAATAAATGGTGGTGCCTGGAGTTGCGCAGGATATCGAGATGGTCTGACGACTTGAGATATACTCCTCTTCCGGATATATGATCACCGGAGCTATCTCTTCGGGAACTTCGGGAACTTCTGGGACATCTGGGTCCGGCTTGTCGGGTTCGGGCTTGTCGGGTTCGGGCTTGTCAGGTTCGGGTTTGTCGGGTTCAGGTTTATCGGGTTCGGTGACAAATTCGTTGCCAAAAGTAACTTCTATATACTCAAAGCCAAGGTTATTGTTGGCATCATCCGACACCACCTTGAGATTGAGCGCCACCGTCGAACTTCCGGTCCATTCATACACACGGCCTGTGCGAGACAGCGCATTACCGCTGTTGTCGACAAAGCCACGGCTCTGGTCGTTGACTGTCGAAATACGGACCTTGGTTATCGCAACATCATTAAACGGTGTGAGCTTGATGATGTTGCCGCGGAATAAGGTCCCGTAGTTCGACCCATTGGTTGTTGTCTTGATGGTGTTGGTCTTGGCGCTCCCGTTGGGGTCAAACATGAGCGTGAGCGCTCCATCGACCGTAAACTTCGGACCCATAAAATAAGGGCCTTGAATTATGGAGGAGCCTTCTGCCGAGCCTTTGTAGGTGTTATTGCCATCGATGATAAACACATGGGTGCCGGCTCGCACGGTGAGGCTTATCACTACCGAAAGTAGCAGCAACAGAGCCTGTCGGTCTAAACAGAATAGTCGTAACATGGAGTGTCTGATTTAAGGTGTGAATGAATACGGAAGCGATCAGATCGCCAACTCTCCAAATTTAGACACAAATTTCCATTATCGCAACTTTTTTGCTTAAAAAATCAGGGATGGACGTGGATATTGCGCGGTAGATATAAAAGCCATGGATCGTCGAGGGTTCGTCGGTGTCGTCGCTCACCATTATCTCGATCCGGCGCATTGAGTCGGCCACCGGCACATCGTCGGCGCTTATCTCGCCGTCGGCCAAAGTCGTATCAGCGTAGGGGGAGTAAGTCAGGGTCACAGCGTGGGCCACCGGGGCGATCGCCAAAGTCTGATCGGTCGACGTCCAGTCTATCACTCGCAGCGCCGACGGCGTTTCGGTGGCCAGCGAGTGCCAATCATAGACCCATACGCGCCCGCCCTGGTTTTATTTTAAATTCGACTGCTTTTGACATAGAATTTGTTATCTTTGTGGAAATTTCACATCATAATGAAGATACTTTTAAAGATAGGAGGCGTTTTATGGGCGCTCTCTCTGGTTATACTTTTGTTTGGAAGTCATTCACACTTTTGGCGCGAAGTGTCGATTTGGCTATGCTTAACAGGCGGGGCCCTGATATTTATTTTCGGGTTCCTTTGGGCTTGTACATATCCTTTCAAGTGAGGCCGGCTGCCGCCTTGGCTTCGCGGTAGGGCTGCATGATCTGCTCGCGCATCAGTTCCGGCGCCATCGACCTGCAACCTCCTACAGCAACCGCAGCCTTCTATCCTCCCACAACCGCTCGGCGCTCGTGTAGTGGTCGCCGTTGCGATAGAAGGGCATAAGGCCGTAAAAGCGCCCTTTATAACGCGGATAGAGGGTTGGCATTTTTTGCGTGATTTATTTTGTGGATTAGAGGATTATTGCTAATTTTGTGGTGGATCAGGGCTCAACAAGCCTTGGACCTCCACTCAGGAGGGCTTCATTTGAAGTCCTCTTGTTTTATTTCAAACCCCGCACCCATTATCTGCGCACGAGTATATGAAACATCTTTCCCATCTTTGATGATCGTTACTAATTCGAGCTTTGTACACCAATTCGCGCGACCTCGCAGCCCACGAGACAGAGCTATCAAGTCCATTTCTGATTTAACCCGCAAGACCACATAGTTAGATTGTTTAGCTCCATCTCGCAACAGATTATCAATTGATGTTTTAGTAGCCGAAGTGCTTACTTTGTATTCCTCATCGTGCCCTAATGTGTGATTGTGCGCGTCGGGGCTTTTTTCATCATTGGGATTAGCAATCAAATCAATGCGATGTCCATACTTCTCTGCAAAATATTTAGCCGTTTCGATATTCTGCGCCCGCTCGTCAACACCATGCTCCCGATGTACACGTATGAAACCCTTTTTAGTGGGGATTATCTCGTATTCTTCTAAAGATTTTCTTACTATTGAACATGCGGTACTCTGATCGCTTTCCGGCACGTCACCTTTCGCTAATGTCGATTTGCCTTTGGCGACGTCGCAATCGCGGCAGCGGGAGATTGTGTAGGGGTTATAGTCGGGAAAGGTCTTGCCGAGCTTGCCCGGGTTGAAGCGGAGTATCCCGCGCTTATCGTCGGCGGTCGCCTCCTCGCCCAGAGCGAGAGCCTCAGCCACGTCGATATGCGGATATTTACCACGGCGCACCTGTACCGCCGTGCATCGGCAGTTCCACCCGTTGGGAGGCATGAACGAGTCCCAAAACGGCGACGACGGAGGAAGCGTGACGCCATTGAGCGCCGCATGGGTCGGGCGCACCTTGGAGTCGCCCGCCGTGCGATACTGGAGATCGAAGCGGTCACCATCGGCTGCTATCTGCTCCCATTGCGAGGCCGACTGCGCCGAAGCGACAGCAAAGTTATACTCAGCCCGGAGGTAGTTGGAGTTGTATCGTTTTTTCGATTGATTGAACATCGTTTAAAAACTTATCAAACGGCTTTAATTCTCCATTGACGTCGACCATCGATGGGAATGCCTCGTTGAGGGAGATTCCACCAACGTCACGGTATTGAATTTATTATTATCTTTGTGGAAAATTAAGATTATGAAAAAGGTTGTACGACTTGGCTGCGGTCTTCTTTCGGTAGCAATAGCCATCCCCATAATAGGAGGGAGCGCACTTTTTATGTTTAAATGGTCCTTGGTAATCGGCGTTTGCGGGCTTGCCTTATTGGGGTTCGCCTTGTGGGGCGCGACTCAGGATGGGCGCTAAGTGAGACCGGCTGCTGCCTTGGCCTCGCGGTAGCGCTGCATGATCTGTTCGCGCGTCAGCTCCGGCGCCATAGACCTGCAACCTCCTACAGCAACCGCAGCCTTCTATCCTCCCACAACCGCTCGGCGCTCGTGTAGTGGTCGCCGTTGCGATAGAAGGGCATAAGGCCGTTAAAGTGCCCTTTATAACGCGGATAGAGGGTTGGCATTTTTTGCGTGGTTATTTTGTGGATTAGAGGATTATTGCTAATTTTGCCAATGAATGATAAGCCTTAGCCCCGAGAGTTGCGTTGAAGCGATGGACGGGCTTCGGCTTATTTCTTTTTTCTGACATAATAGATAGCCTCGGTATTACTCTTGTGGATTTCGGTTTTTACGTTCCATATCACCCCGTCTAAATTCAACTCATAAGCATAGTAAGCTACCACGCCCCTGGCTTTTTTCTTTTCAATATTAGCCAAGTGCGCTGGATTGGTAAGATCTTTACCCTCACCCAAAGGGCTTTTACCAATCTTAATAAGCTCATCAATATGTTCGGTCACGCCTTGGTACATTTCAGCCTCTTCTATGCTTTGGGCATGGCCGATTGCACGCTTAAATGCTTTGCGAGTTTGAGACAATCTGCCGGTTTCCAGATTGTCACTATCAATCCCAATCTTCGTCGCTGCATCTATAATCTCTTTCTTCTTTGAAGATAGAGCGTTGTGACGCTTTTTATTGCACTCGTTATGGATGCCCCGACATGCGGCGCACTGCTCGCTTTCAGGCACGTCGTCTTTAGCGAAGGTCGACTTACCTTTGGCGACGTCGCAATCGCGACAGCGGGAGATTGTGTAGGGGTTATAGTCTGGGAAGGTCTTACCGAGCTTGCCCGGGTTGAAGCGGAGCATCCCGCGCTTATCGTCGGCGGTCGCCTCCTCGCCCAGAGCGAGGGCCTCAGCCGCGTCGATATTCGGATATTTGCCACGGCGCACCTGTACCGCCGTGCATCGGCAGTTCCACCCGTTGGGCGGCATGAACGAGTCCCAAAACGGCGACGACGGAGGAAGCGCAACCCCGTTTAGTGCCACATGGGTGGGGTACGAAAAAAGTCGCCCGATAAAGAGCGACTTTTCAATAGCTTATACTATTTATCACCAAAATGGTGACAATCATCTATTTCCCCGATGCGCACTGCATAATTAGCTAATAAACAGTGAGTTAACCTCTTAAAAGGTACAGATGATGGAGGTGCTAAGTTGCTTACTTTCAATGATTTATTGTATGATTGGATTTTGAAAGTGCAATTTGCTTGCAATCAGAGTTTTCGGGAAAAATGGTCTGTACCGCTATGTTCTTGTTTCCGTGAGACAAATCCGTAAGTATTCGCGAGTGGGCTTGAAGCGGACGTCGGCGAAGCCGGTGCGCGGTGGCTAAGCCATCAAGGCCCACCGCAAAGTTATCCAAAATCACAGAAACTACAAAAATAAACACGGAAAAATTTATGCTATTCTCTGTAATTCTACGGAGAATGTTTGGTGGTTTGGCCGCAAATTCCTAAATTTGCGACATGAGACGAACTGTAAGACATGGTGCCTATATATGGCAACGGAAGGATTGGCCGGAGTTCCGTTGGGACTCCGAGGCGTTGCTTGAACCGCTGAGTCGGCTCAGTCAGTTGCATGGACTCCTTAACGGCAGGATGTCGATGCTTGGATTCAATGAGAAGTGTCGGTCGCTGTTGTCGGCCATGACTGAGGAGTTGATAAGTTCTTCGGAAATTGAGGGCGTGTTGCTCAATCCAAATTCGGTGCGTAGCAGTATCGCTCGGCGGCTCGGTATCGAGGATGACGGACTATTGGTTGAGGATCATTATATCGAGGGATTGGTCGATGTTATGCTTGATGCCGTGCGTAATTGCCGGGAGCCATTGACCGATGAGCGGTTGTTCGATTGGCACGCTGCTTTGTTTCCTTTTGGGAGAAGTGGTATGCACAGAATCACAGTTGCCGATTGGCGGAAGGGTGAGGAGCCGATGCAGGTTGTGTCCGGTGCTTTCGGGCATGAGAAAGTGCATTATGAGGCTCCGCCATCAGATGCCGTTCCGGCTGAAATGGAGCGGTTGATTGAGTGGTGTAATACAGCCAATCAGTCACCGTTCATCATGGCTGCTGTGGCGCATTTGTGGTTCGTTACCATCCATCCGTTTGATGACGGCAACGGTCGCATAAGCCGCACTCTTGCCGATATGCTTCTTGCCCGGCTTGATGAGGATTCGGCGCGATATTACAGTATGTCCGCTGAAATCAACCGCAATAAAAAAGCATATTATGAAGTTCTTGAGCGGACTCAGAAAGGAGACCTCGATATTACTGAATGGATGCTATGGTTCTTCGGCTGTCTTGAAAATGCCATCGTTCGTGCATCTGGCATCATCGAGCGCATATTGCAGAAAGCAGCATATTGGGATCAGTTCCGCGATGTTGAAATAAATGAGCGTCAGCGCAAGGTCGTCAACCGTCTTTGGGATGGCTTTGAGGGAAAACTGACATCCTCAAAATGGGCGAAGATATGCGGTTGCTCTCAGGACACAGCGTTACGCGACATCAACGACCTTATAGCCAAAGGTATGCTCTGCAATAGCGGTGAAGGTGGCCGCAGTGCCAACTACCTCCTGCCGGAATAATCATTTGCCTTTGAGTTTCTTCTGCTCGGTCTCGAATGCTTCGAGGAAATGTATCTCTACAGGCGAAAGTTGATACTGCGTGCGTTCGCGGAAGCGGTCGTATTCCGTGTCTGCTTTGAGTTTCCCTACCTCTGCAGATACCGCTCCGGCATGGGTCAAGAGTTCTTTACCTGAAAGCGTCAGGAAATCATCGAGTTTCTTGATCCAGTCCTTCATATACATCGGCACATGGCTCTTTGCCTGTAGTTCGGCAAAATCAAGGTATAGGTTTACAATACGGTTGAGCATATCAACCTCCTCTTCTGTCAGATAATTCTTGGCAATCTCAGCTTCATGCTTGGTAGGCATCGCACCGCGCCATGTTGTAAGTCCCATAAAAACTTTTTCGGCATCGGCCCTTTGGAATATGACCTCAGCGGCGGTGTGTCCGTGAGCTGAGAAGTGCATCTTGTTCTGCACAGTCTTGAAGAACCGCTGTGTCGCTTCCGTTCGAGGGTCATAGTCAATGCTGAGGGCATAAATTTCCAGCACCTTGCGGTAGAACACCTTTTCTGAACTGCGGATGTCGCGGATTCTTGATAGCAGTTCATCGAAGTAATTGCCTTGTCCGGCATTTTTCAGCAGCTCGTCATTCAGTACAAATCCCTTTATCATATACTCCTTCAACACCTGCGTAGCCCACTGTCGGAACTGCACGCCCCGATGTGAATTTACCCTGTACCCGACACTTATAATCATGTCTAGATTATATGTCGGAATTTTTCTTTCCACCTGACGTGTGCCTTCAGTTTGAACTTGTGCAAAAAATGCACAAGTTGAATCGGAAGTCAATTCGCCCTCCTCATAAATCTTCTTTATGTGGCGTTGAATCGTGCTTCTGTCACGTTGAAACAACTCCGCCATCTGATCGGCGGTTAGCCAAACAGTCTCATTGGCGAGGCGAACCTCAATCTTAGTATCGCCACTCAGAGTCTGGAATAATATGATTTGTCCGGTATCCATTATTGCTTCAATTAGAGGTTATTGCCACTTTTATAACGTTATCGCGGCGGTTTTCAAACAGGTCGTAGGCCTCTTCAATCCGTGAGAAGGGGAAGGTATGGGTGATAAGGGTAGTAGTGTCAATCTTACCTTCTGAGATAAGCCTTAGTATCTCATCGCAGTCGCAACCATCCACTCCGCCGGTCTTGAACGTAAGATTCTTGCCATACATATCGGGCAACGGCAATACTTGTGGCTTATCATAAAGTGCAACAACAGTAACAATAGCATTCGGTCGAGCCGCTTGCCAAGCCAATTGGAATGTGTCGTTCGCTCCGGCAACCTCAATTACGCGGTCAGCACCGCCATGCTCGCTCAGGGTGGCAACCTTCGCCAAACATTCATCTGGAGTGACAACCTCTACCTCCGGATAATGCGTCTTGACAAATTCCCTGCGCTCGGCATCAAATTCGCAGACAATAAACCGCTTAGGATTATATAGCCGGACACACTGCAAAGTGCAAAGCCCGGTCGGTCCGGCACCGATAATCAGCACCGTATCCTCTTCGCCAATCTCCGAAATCTTAGCCGCCCAATAACCGGTGGCAAGAATATCACCGACAAACAGAGCCTGTTCATCGCCCACATTATCCGGAATCTTCGTCAGCCCATTATCGGCAAACGGCACACGCACATACTCTGTTTGTCCGCCGTCAATCCGGCAACCAAGCGCCCAGCCGCCATTCGGGTCAGTGCAATTATTTACCCAACCATTCCGACAAAAGAAACACTCGCCGCAGAACGTCTCCACATTCACCGCCACACGGTCGCCCGGCCTAACCTTGGTGACAGCCTCGCCGACACTCTCCACCACGCCGACCATTTCATGCCCGACCGTAATTCCCGGCACAGCCCTCGGCACCGAGCCATACTTGATATGCAAATCTGAGGTGCAGATACTGCTAAGAGTCACCCTCACCGCAGCATCAGTCACTTCGATAACCTCGGGCTTCACCTTCTCCGTGACCTGAAACCGCCCATCACCTATGTACGTCAATGCTTTCATAATCGTTCAATATTTGAAATGTGCATCCAAGAGCGAACCGGTCAAAATCACGAGGTTGTCATACTCCTTGACCTTAACCTTCATCACCTACCATCCGTTCTCCGGATTCTGGTAAGTGATATGCTCCACAACGCACCGTAACTTAATCATACTATTTAGAAGGTGTAAATAAAATTCTCATTAATTCATCCAAGTCATGATTTTGAGGGGTCATTCCAGCAACATTTGATAATTCCATATAGGCATAACTATTTTGCCTATTTGGTTTTACAAACGATTGGCATAACCCCGCATATTCAGGAAAACTTTTCTTAAAAGAATCTGCCACATCTGATAAAGTCCGATATTGATCATTATATCCTGACAGAAATCCAAATCTGAGTGAGATTACTCCTCGAATGATTTTATATTTATCCCTCATCAATCTATGAGCAATATCTATGTTAAGAGTCTGAGAACCCTTAACTTTATCATTTAGAATGGTCATCCATGCATAAAAATGTTTGTATCTATCTTTCCCGACTTTGCCTTTTGCAGGTGATTCATGATATTCTCTAATCCAATTCTGAATCTTTTCCCTTTGGTCAGATGACAGTTTATGATTTGGAGAAAATATGAAATCAAAGTATTTGAAATTTAGATTAGAAAGTGAGGGTGAAAAGAGGGCTTCAACGGCATAATCTCTACCTCCAGGAAATTTTGCAATTAGAGCAAGATTTTCCCAGCAACGTTTTAGACACGTCATAACACTTGGCTTTCCATTAGATGCAAATTCTTGATATAATGCAGTAAGGAAGCATATAGGATTTTGATAATATTCCGAATGAAACGAATCATTATCTCTTCTACGCTCCATCGTGAATGAGTATATGAATTCCAAAGCTTGATGACGAAATTCGTAATCGGATTTTGCCATATCAATTAAATCATCCATCTCACTTTCGAATAACTGATCGGGTATGAATAATTGATTAATCATTCCGAATATTTCCCATCTTTTAATTTTACGCTCTTTCTTTTCTTTTTCTTGCCGTTCTATCTCTTTTTGACGGTTTTCTTCTTCTATTTCTTTCTCTCTTCTTTTTAATCTTTGTCTCTCTTGCTCGCGTTTGATTTCCTCTTGATACTCTTGTTCTTCTTGCCTTTTAAGATCCTCTGTACACTCTGACAATTTGTTTTCAGAATCAAAATAATAAATGAGTTTTCGATCCTCATCGAAGATTAAATCATCAAAAGCAACTAAAACTCTCCCTAATTCAGCTTTGGTCTGACCATCCTCATTGTAATAATTACGATAATATACGGTCAGATAAAGTTCTCCCATCAATAAGGTTTCTTTCTTGGCATTTTCGTCGAGGACAAAAGCATTGAAATTATTTGCCGCAAAAATATCAAGTTTACTCAATCTTTCAGAATCAAGAGTTTTACCTTCACCGTCACCAAAGTCCTTGAATACCCACATAACGAAGCGTCCATTGTCACGATGGACCATGTTACGCTCATTAATGACCGACAGGAAAATGTAAGTAAGTTGGACTTCAAAAACTAAATGTTTGTCAGGCAATTCTACATAAATATCCGGTCGACGCCATCCACCATCATTGCCGCGCAATGTAGGCTCAGCCAAAACATGTTCCTGTCCGACAATTGGTATAAAACAATCCTGAATAATTCTTTTTAATTCCTTATGTTGACGACTTTCTTGATGACCATTAAAAATCATCCGACGTACTTCTTCTTGTGTATAATGCTTACCCTCATAAAAAATGCAAATATTTTCTTCACTTGTTTTAAAATGCTGAAAATGAAGTTTCTTTTGTCCGGATTGAGGATTGAAACGTCCACTAATATAAATAGGCTGTTTGCAATGACCACACAAGAATGACTTTTCTTGATTGATCTCCCCCGAATCTTCAAGAGTTGGTCTTTCCACACATCATATGATGCAGCCTGTTCCCCTTCAAAAAATTCTTTTGTATCACGAAGAATCATTTCCCATTCCTATTGTCATAAAAAATGGGGATTCCGTAGTCGCTATATACTTCTCGTTTCTCTTGCATTAAATTTCTATATATAAATATCCACTATTAACGTATTTGTCAATTTTTGCTTTTGATATAGATTTGGGGATGGCCAAGGCCAACAGTTGCCTTGGTCTAGAACAAGCAACATACAACAATCTTTGTGTTTCCTTCAAATCGTCACATTGGGAAAACAATTCTAACGAAGAGATTTGTAGATTGTTTCTTTTTGAGGAAAACAAGACAAGCGTCGTATGTCAATCCTTTAACTTTATGTACGGTGCTTATTAAAGATAAACTATTGCTGCCCCTAAAATTGAAAAAATCGCACACGCGTGTCAATTTTACCGCCTTCATGACGTAACCATCCATTTTTTTCCTTATTTGAAAATCTATCGCACCATTTTCAAAATTAAAATGTTGTTCAATCAATCGTTCAGTTTTATTTTGCCATTCTTCTATTGTTAGTGAAATTGTTGGAAGATTTCTTAGGAACTGGATAAGACATGAAACATCAAGAGGGTTCTGATCTATATATGAAAAAGATGAGGCAAAATCTTTCCTTTTAGATTCCTCGTTTATAAATGACAAAACGTGTTTTAATGTTTTAATTGAATCTGAAAATTCTCCATTTGAGAACTCGTTAAAAGACTTCAGAATCAATAGTGGGATTTCAGATTTCCAACACGAAACGATATTACTATTCCCCGTCAATTCTTTCAATTGGTCATTCCCCTACATATCACTTTTAGGTTATGTAACTTATACCCATTACACTGACATGAAAAATGCTGAATAACATCAAGACCTTTGTCATCATCGTAATGATATACATAAATTGGTAATCCCAAGGAATCAACATTGTGAGATTTTATATTTGGATCCTGTGGTTCTTTGATTTTGTTGTATTGGTCAATGATGATCTGAGTGCTTCTACGATTATCAACGAATCTCAATTGTTTCCACCGATTATCACTTAGCAGACTTTTAAACAATTCTGGGTGAGCATTTCTCCATGCATAGATACTTTGGCGTAAATCTCCTACTAATTCAACATTAGACAATCCTGCATTTATTAGAAGATTTATGATTTCAAATTGCATTTTTGACATATCTTGTGCTTCGTCCATAATCATATAATCAAAGCGCATCGATAGTGCTTTGCTGATATCCGGATGTTTCGACAGAATATCATAGGCAAAATATTCAACATCAGAAGATGTAAGGATACCTAACTGAAGCCGTCTTTTAATTATAAGTTGAGCTACTTCTCTGCCTTCTTCAGAATCTATGAGTTTGTTCCCACAACAATAAGTATTGGTGCGATTATAGAAAACTCATTTTCCCGATGCTTATAATAATAATCTTTTTGTTGTTGCGAAAGCCGCATGTAGAAACACGTATACTCTTTGCCATTCTTTTCATAATGGCGATCGTAAATAGGCGTATTATGTGTATTGTCTAAGATTGAGGGACGAGCTTTTAATCCATTTATGAGATACCAAAACGGCAAAACTATAAACTGACTTAAAAAAATGTCTATCGTGGAAATTTTGTGGGGAAATGAAGGACGTAGACCATGTAATGCAGTAAAAGTATCAGACAACTCTGAGACGGCATTGTTTGTGAAGGAAAGACAAATTACTCTATTAGATTTAAGCTCTGCCAATTTTCCAAGTTTGTATGCAATACTCGTAGTTTTTCCACTCCCTGGACAGGCCGTAAGGACAGTAAGTCCTCTTGCCTCAATATATTTTTTACGCTCCGGAGTTATTTCGTAATCCATTCCTGTCTCAACCTAAATGATTAATAGCATCCATTAAATATTGTGGAATGACAAAATCTTCCATTCCTTCAAATTCAGAAGCCAATGCCTGTGCCAATTCTGATTTACCCGGACACGCTTTCCACATAAGAAGAGCTATATCCATTTTATTATCCTCAGAAAGATGTCCGGAGGGGAACGAAGATGTAAGGAAATCCAAACACTTTCCTCATGTCATCTTCCGACCACTTAAGTAGAAATTTAAAAAATGAGCTCTTACAGTATCTGCTATGCTATCATAGACATTTGCCCTACAAAGTTCATACTCGAATGTTTTACGACCAACAAAAATGCCGATTGACTCGTTGGTTTGAAGTGCACGCAATTTTGGAATTCGTCCACATTCCGTACCAGATTTAATTCGTTCTCTTAATTCTTCAAGTTGACCATCGTCTATAAGTTTCTTTAAGGTGTATTTTTTTGAATCGGTGAATTGATCTCCATCCGTAACAACCGCTATCCTAAAAGGCAAACGGAGAGAGACATCTTCCGAATTGAACAGAAGCATAAATTGTATGAAAGCAGTTCCCCCCATGTTTACAATCTCAATTTGACGTTCAGTCAATGATTTGTTCAATCTCTTTGAAAAGCACTCCATCAGGAGTGCTTCAGATATTCCTTCCACGAGGACACAGCCATTTGAAAAGAATAATTGAGATTTTGTGACATCTAGGTACCGTTGGAGCATCAACTCAAAATTTAATATATCAGTTTTTTTTGAGTGTGATTTCATTAGCATGCTCATTATGGTATTTGAAAATATTTGATATAGTGATAGCGCCTTCGTTTACAATTATTAGATTTCTCAAACGGCACCTTTGAAGTAAGTGTCGGAGAATGGGAAGTAATAAAAATCTGACAATTGTTTTTTCCATCAGCATTTATCAAAAAAATTGTATAAATTGACTTGGAGTTGGGATGCAAATGTGCCTCGGGCTCTTCTATCAGAAGTATATAGTTATAGTCCTTTTCGTCTTTATGGCATTCCTCCAAATCGCTGAGGACCGTCGCTATATAGAGGACATTGTTAAATCCAAGACTATTCTGATAAAGAGGAAAACCTTCGGGTCCATCTGCATGAGGAAGGAACGGTTTTATTAAACTTACAATTCGTTCTACTTTCTATCTTCTATTTGCAGTCCAAGATTGAAAACCTTGATTAAGACGATTTAAGTTGGTGTTTACTAGTTCTTTTGTCGAGAATACCTCTTCCTGTTTAAGAAGCTTCATATTAGCTTCTCTCAAAATTTCAACATAAGTATTGTCAGAGTGAGCTTTTTTAATCCTACGTTTGATGACTGCTCCTAATTTATTGTCCCATGGTGAAAGAAGGTCTTTTGTTGAATCACGCAAGGCACCCATATAGTACGAGACAAAGAAATTGAAAGACTCCGGATCTGGTCTCTGACCTTCTTCTTTGCCACTAAAATATTCAGAATGGATTCTGTCTTTCGAATCTATGGTAAAGATTAGCGTCACACGTGCTTGAAGCTTGTTGTCCTCCATCACTAAATATTGATAGAATAATCCTTCCTGTTCCAGAGTTAATCCATCAAAGTCGTAGACAATCTTTATTACTTTACTCTGATTGCCAACGTTGTCTCCCTTCTTTAAATCCACATGGAAATCATCCATTGTGACATACAGAGGCTGCTGAGTTCCACGGCTATAAAACAGTCTTATTGCATCAATAATTGCAGTTTTATTTTTACCATTGGGACCTATCAGAACGTTAAGTTTAGAATTAAACTGGAGAGTCAAATCCTTGATTCCTCTGAAATTCGTTATATGTAGTTTTGAAAGGAACATCTTTAGGATAAATATGATTTATACTGTTTTGTCAATCAACTCTTGAAGTGTTTTGTCATCCCAGATTTGATTGGCCATACGTGGAACAACCCCCTCCGAATATGGTCTGTCAAATGGGTGGAATGCGCCCAGTTTGATGCGGAGCGTCGGGAAGCCGGGGATGGTTGAGCCGTCCTTGGCTACTTTTGTTCGTGTTCCGAATGATATGCGCTCTATGTCGTAGTAACCGTCAATGGCGTTGTCAACGATGGGAAGAAGATACTTTGCCTCGCTGATGTCTCCGCTTGGCATATTGAGCATCACATAAGTTAAACCTTCTGCCGCATGGTTGCGGAATAGGTCATATAATTTTATGGTCGAATCGTTATTACCTTCGCCAATTTCGCTTTTACGGACAAGGCAAGTAAGGTATTTACCCTTGTCTGCCGCCGGACTATTGACATCGCCGACGATTTGCCGTTCTTCGGCAATACGGGCGGTGGGTTCTGTCCCCAAAGGACATGGGACAACATAGAAGTTCTCTTTGAGCGAGGCTATAAGCGCATCGTTATCTGCCTTATATTTATCGTCCTTATCAAGTGCCAGAGAGAAAACCTCTTTGTCGCGGAATGGGCTGTATGTCTTGCCAAGCACCTCCTGAAAGTTCTCTTTCAGCCATTTCTCGCCATCAACATCGGGGTGTGCTGTCATGGCATAGAATTCAAAGCGGCCTCTGAGCATTTCCTGAATCTCCTCGCGGAACTTTCGCCTGACATCAGCTTTCCACTGTGCCTTTGCTCCTGCATTATCACGCGCATATAGAGCCAGCACGAATAGGAAGTTGACGTCATAGTGCGATACAATGAGCGTGTCGCGGTCATATAGGCGGTTCTCAAATTGGCGACATATATTTTCCTGCCCTTCACGCCGGACTGTACGGTCTTCGTATGAAAGCGTGACCGGATCGATGTTGGCGGAGATGAAGAAGTTGGGGATTATGTTATATCCCTCTGTCACGTCATCACGCAACTGTATCTTTCTGTATCTGTCCTTCTCCTCCTCTTTTGCCGATGGATTGAGGAACAGATTGAGATTCCATTGGATTACATTGCGGGCGTAGGTGTATTGTTTATATACCGACTCTTTACCAGGTTTGCTGCCAATCTTATAGTATTTGGAGTCGCCTATATAGTATATATCGTTGTCCTCCTCACGGTTGATAAGCAAACCATCGTAAGTGTAGAAGTGGTCAACAAGTTTGCCATCAGCCTGTTCTTTCAAACCTTTCGGCACATCATTGTCGCCGATAAGTTCCTCTATCATTGCTTCAAAAACGATGTGGAAACTCTTGGCGAGCAGGTATTCGCGGTTGTCTGTTGCAGTCTTTATCTGGTATGCCTTGTCGAAGAATGCATAGCATAGATCCCAGAGCCTCGTGGCCACATCAGAAAAGTATTTATACTTTATCTGACGGAGACGGCGGCGACCAAAGCCATCAATATACCGCTCGAACTTCGCACCTTTGATCAGAGGGAACCCGAATGGTATTTCAGTCTTGAAACCAAAACGCTCTGCCACATAGTTTAGAATCGAAAAGAAAATCACGATGAGTTCTTCATCAAAATTGATTTGTCTTTTCTTGTTGACCGGATTGAGATATACAGGAGAGTCATTCTGAACTACGGCAGTAGTGCAACTGATGGTGCGCGTCCAGTTTATCTTGTTGTAACCGGAGTGGATGTTCTTCAGAACGAACGTAAAGAACGAACGATTGTCCTTGGCAAAGCGAATCAGTGATAATATGACATCAAGCCAGGTATTGGTTTTCTTCTTCGCGCCATGTCCGTCGCTCTCAATCTGCTCACGGAGAATTATACCATTATGCTCATGGGTATTGTTATACACCACGATAGCACGGTGAATCCATACAGAAAACTCATATATGAATTTTGCTTCGTGATGTTCGAGTTCCGCATCTTCAAGATTTACAAGATCGCGCGGCTCATATTTGCCGAATATTTTTCCTGCTTCATCAATCAGCACTTTCGGCAGAATGAAGACTACGTCCTTGATTTTGGGATTGTAGTAATACCCGACATAGCTCACAGAGATTTTGCCCTCGACATCCTGGAGCGTAAACAACCCGTCCAAAACATCGAAAACATCAGCAACATCATACTGGTATTCTTCAATCAGCAGTTTCATTCGTAGATTACCTGTAAGTCAAGGTTAAGTCTGTCAGACAATAGTTGGATGAAGTTACGCATGGTCTTGCCATTCATGCCTTTGATAAGGTTGAAATCTTCAATCGTTACATATGTATAATCAGGCGCATCAACAATTGCTTGCTTTTGGTCGAGCGAAACGAGTGGTGAGCCTTTACGTTTATATTTCATTTCAGCTGCGATTGCTTCAACTCTATCAAGTCCAATCTTTTTAAGCGTTTGTGAATAAGAATCGAACTTGGTGTCTCCAACAATCTTCTCACCGTCGGGGAAAATAACCGTGAGTTTTAGGTTGTCTGATGCCGTGTCGTTCGCTTCTTCTGCACTATCGTCTGTATGCTCGTCATCAGCATTACCTACCTCTTTAAGACCGAGTTTACCGACAAATTCGGTAAGTTTACCGTTTGTTGTCGGGAAGAAATCGCAGAACTGATACATCTGTCCTTTTTCTTCGTCGCGGAAGATTTTGTCGCCTGCCTCAAAATCTTTAAGCACATCCGTCCAAAGATAGAACAGAACCTTGTTAAGGAATATCTTTTCTGATATGAGGTTGTTCTCTGGCTGTGCGCCATCAGTCTTCTTGTCTGCTTTTGCAAAGAAATATCCCATCTGTTTGTCCGATGATTGAGTCAGATTGTAGATGAGCGGATTCATTTTCTTCAGGAAGTCAGACCATAGATAATGCTTGCCACCGACTTCAAACTGCCAATCCATCGCATCATAATCGATTGGCATGTACTCCCAGTTCCAACGACGCTTGAAAGCCGAGTCAATCGGGAAGAGCGACTGATCCGACGTGTTCATTGTAGCCCAGATATAGAGATTAGGCGGTAGGAGCAACTTTTTACCCGAAAGGATAGCATCACCGATAGCCTCTGTTTTGCCTGAATCCTTGACGAGCACAAACGAACGGATGGCATCTTTCTGTTCTTCAGATAGATTGGCAAATCCATTTTTATCTTCAGCGAGAAATTGAGTTATGTCTTCGTCAGCATGAATTGCATAGGACGAACTACCCATATTGTTGCGGTCGAGCAACTGGAAGAGGTCTCCGAATATCTGTGCGCAGTTACCTCGGTTTATTTCCTCAATAACAAGAAAATACGGATTATCCAAGTCACTCCACGCAGCAACGTATGCTTTCAGGAAAGCCTGAGGCACATACTTATAGACTATTTTCTTTTCGTATGCCTTTTCGTTATCAGCGTTCTTGGCATGATGAACAGTTGTGCCTACAAATGCATTCACAGGCATAGGTGCCATAGTTGGCTTGTATGCACCCACAAATGTCGAATAGTCCGAATCAGGATGGAAGGTCGTGCGGATGGTATTCTCATCAGTCACATGAGGGTCATTGTCAATCTTATGCGATTTGCCGGTGCCAGGCGCTCCGTAGAAGATTATTTGCAATGGCTCGTCAAGAGGTGTGTGTGATTCTTTATTATCAATTTCTTCAGGGAATGTATTCTGTGAAAAAAAGAATGGGGCAACTTTTGAAAAATCTATATCTTTTGGGAAATAAGCTATGGCATAAGAATTAGGAGCTATTTTCTTAAGCCCGTAAGCATCTTCAAGATTCTCCTCCGCAGAAAGATGAAGTTTCTCCAAGAAAAAACTTTTAAGATTCAGCGAACCGTCGGGATTTCCATAGCACTTGTAGTCACCTCTCGCAGGAGATAACTTAAATGTAGATTTGAACCGAAGACCATTAAAAGGGTCATTAGGCAATATCGACATGTAACGAAATTCGACTGTTTCCTCATTTTGGGTGAATTGGAAAAAGTCTTTCACGTCAGAAATTGAATATTCAATTTGTTTACCTCCAGACGGATTAAGGTCGTTTTTCTTGAATTTGAAGATGCGTATCATGTTTATAAGAGTTTGCTCCACTGCTCTGCCATCGCATCTGCAAAACCTTGAAAGGTTTTGCTTCTCAGAGTACGCCGCATCTCAGTTGAAATTTTAGTATTAAAGGAATCAGAATACCATTTAGGTAATGATTTCCCACTTGAAAGCACAACTCTTTCCCCTTTTCCGACAATTTTGGTAGGAGTTAGTTGTGGTAAATTTTTCAACCACAGGCATGTGGTTTTAGTCGCTTCGTCGCCGAACCAATAGGGTTGAACAATTTGATTAGGTTTATGAAATAATTTACTCATAATGCCCACAGGGTTTTCGATGGCGATACGAGGGATGTCGGCATTAGCAAGTGCTAAGAAAAATTCAATAGCTTCTTTTCTGTCTTGTGCCCTTGTTGGAAAATTGGGGTGAGGTCGGCGTTGTTCGATGGGAAGGTCTTTATCCTCCGGATGATAATACCAGCGAGCACCACTTACAGAAAGATAAGTACACGGAGGGTGCGCAATCATTAGATCCCACTCTCCATCGAGTACAAATTCATCTCCAGTTTCAAGAGTACCACGCTTATCTCGAATAACACCTAAAACATCACAATGTAAATGCCATTCGGGGTGTCCTCCACTACAAGGCAATATATCACAACTGTAAGCATTAAAGCCGAGTTTACGAAAGGCTTTGCATACAGTTTGACTTTCTTCACAAGCTATGAGAACATTCTTCATTGAGAAATCACTTCATATATAGTGTCAGCAATCGCGCGAGCAAAATTAACAGGCACAGCATTGCCAATCATTTTATAACACACAGATTTTGCACCCACAAAAGAATAATCTTTTGGAAATGTCATAAGCAATGCCGCTTCTCTGACTGTTATGAAACGAGCTTGCTTTAGGTCCGGATGAAGGAACATAAAACCATCTTTTTGAAGATGAGCAACCACAGTAGGGGACTGTTTGTCCCATTCTAGATTCCGGTATTTAATATAAAGGGTATCTCGTCCTGTAACCTGTTTATAGAACGCGACAGCCTCTTTGTTGGATAAGGCATTCATGCCATTGGCAATCCAAGTACGAATGGTGCTCAGATCACGAGCACTGCAATGTCTCGGCTGATGATGTGGATCTGTATCATCAGTCGCATAATGTGAACAATTCTTATTTTTGACTTTAGTTACCGTTTCTAAAGGATATATTGGAGGTAAGTTGCCTATTGCGTCTTTAACAGTGGGTTTTATTGATTGGATATGTTTTTTTAACGTTGAATAGAACTTATCCAATTCAAGACCACTATCTTCCCTTATACCAAAGATTATAATTCGGGGACGATATTGAGGTACGTTAAAGTCTCCCGCATTAAAAACCGCATCCTTTAGTCGTGCTGGTTCGTAGATTTTATATCCAATATCTTTGAATGCTTTGAAAATTTTATCAACAATGGATATTCCTTTGGGTTTGGCACTGAGTAATCCAGCTACATTTTCAAATACAAAAGTTTTTGGACGATAGTGATTAACGACTTTGACGAAGCTCTCAAACAGATAGTTTCTATAATCATTTTCCATAGAATCCTTGTCTTTGGCTCTTCCATGTATAGAATAAGCTTGACAAGGAGGCCCCCAATAATCACATCGACATTCTGTCCTTTTATGATTTCGTCAAGGCCATTCTGTGCTTGTCCTGAATTATTTACAGCATACAGAGACTTAGTCTCATCCGTCCAATTGCCGGAAATTAATTCTTCCGTCTTCTGTATATCGAATTGGATTACTTTAGACTGTGCTTCCTCTTGGGAATCTCCCCATTTTTCGCTTAATCTTAAACGAAGAGTGTCAACCATCGGGGTTTCCCATTCAACATGGGCTAAACCATTGAAGTGACCAGACTGTAGAAAACCCTCAGAAAGTCCTCCACACCCAGCGAACAAGTCAATGAAATTTAGTTTTGCCATGCCGTTTTGCCATAAACAAAGAACTTCCGAGTAGGCAGACAGGCGACCAAGCCTTTTACACGACTACAAGGAAGTTCCGTAATATGTTGAATATAAGTTGTTACTTACATTGATCGGTCTATTTGTCTGCGCAAGCGCGTATTAGATTGCAAAGTTACAAAATTATTCTGAGACTTTGGCTATCCTCGGCAAAGATAATAACGGACATGGGCAAGATTTAGGCTCTACTGACTTAAATTTTCTTAACGCCGTATTGAGAACTTGGTTCTGCTGCTATTTGGTCTGCATCGAGCGAGGATTCATAAGTGTTTGACTTATGATTAGTTCCGGCTATCTCTTGATAGAGGCTTTCAAGAGTTGCCTCCCGTTTTGCTTTTGTCTTGATGTCGCACTCCCATACGCGTATCACCTTCCATCCTGCAAGTCGAAGATCAACACCGTTGGCATAGTCACGGGCTATGTTCATGGCTATTTTGTGTCGCCAGAAGTCAACGTTGGTTTTAGGCAACCTGTAATATTTGCAACCCTCATGACCATGCCAGAAGCAACCGTCGATAAAAACAATAGTCTTGTATTTCTTAAGCACAATGTCAGGCGAGCCGGGCAGTTTGGGATTATTGACACGATAGCGCAAGCCTCGGGAGAAAAGATACCTCCGCACAATCATTTCCGGCTTGGTATCCTTTCCCCTGATAGCCGCCATACAACGGCTACGTTGCTCCGGAGTCATCACATCTGCCATAACTATATGACAAAATTAGCGATAATTTTCATGCGGACAAAAGGATATGTGTGCGAATTCAGAATTTGAATGAGGAGAGGTTGGATTTGTCGATTTAGCAGTGCGTACTAAGGTAATAAATTGCACTACATTGTGAATTGGATGCCGGAGAGTTGGTTGTCGATGTGGTCGTAGTGGGATTGCTTGCCGACTTCCCATTCGCGGTTGGCGGAGTGGGTGGATGAGGTGTCGTGAGGTATGAGGCGAGCGAGGACGGTGCTTTGATGCGAGGTAAAGGCTTTGGCTTGTTCCGGTGTGTAGTCAGACTGACGGAGAGGGAGAGTGATGCTTCCGGTTGATTTGGCGGTCAGTTCCTTGATGCGGTTGGTCAGTTCTGTGGCGTCTTCATGGGTTATGCGCAGGATTGCGAGTTGGCGAAGATAACCGTTTGCAGCCTCGCTTTGCAGTCTCGCATGGCAGCGCAATTCATCGGCAGTCATCGGGTATGTCGTAGAGAACCCATCGGCTGAGACTACTCTGATTGCTCTACCACCATCGCGCATTTTGATTATGTTGACACTTGCTATCCTTGAACCAATATCGCTTACCGGATATTTCTGCAATACGGATTCAAATATCTCGGTTGAGAACATTGTGGCAGCAATACGTATCGCCACATCATCTCTTTCGCTTTCGGGCGAATTGAAATACCATGCCGATTGACGTGGCGACATCTTGCGAGTATGTTCTGAGCCATCGAACAATTGGATTGACATTATTCCATCCATGCCCGACTTCCGTACCTCTATAGAGAACAGGTCGCGGTAAATATCAAGCGGACTTACCTTGCGCTCCTGCTTCTGCTCGAAGTCAATCAGCTCTGACAGCTTCATCATCTTGCTACCGTCAAGGACCATCTTCCGGTTATGGTCAACGATGCCGTAGCCACGGATTTCACCATTGCGATCCTTCTGGAAATGAATGTCTATGCCGAATTTGGTTTTGAGAATGTCGAGCAGATTCGACAGATGCCGTTGTTCTTCATAGGATAGTGTCTTGCCGTTTGAACCCTTGATTTTTCGTATGTCGTGGTTGGCTTTCCGGCGCACATATTTTTTCTTCTGACCTTTGTGACCCTTGACATTTTCGACATTTTGAACTTTTCCCTCCGCAATTTCAGCCTTATATTTCCTGATAATCGCACGGAGTTGTTTAGCCCGTTCTTTCCGGGTGTCGTTTCCTTGCGAAATATGCCTCCCTATCTCAGACAACGAGATTGTCGTGGCCTTGACCCCTCCGCGAAACAGTACATAGCTGTCATCTACGCGCTCAAATTTATATCCATGTGAGCGGATTATATTGGCAAACTGTCCTTCGGTGAGATAGCCGTAAGAGAACATACGCTGAATGTCGCAGTTGATGTCCGATGAAAGAATACGATTTGCGGCGGCATTGAGTCGTGCATAGTCGTGATGATCGGGTATCGGAAAACCGTTTGGCTGTATGCGTGTGGAAAGTATATGCACATGGTTGTTGTCGGTGTCGTGGTGGTAGTACACGAAATACGGCTGTCTGCCATATCCGGCTTCCGCCATGAGCTGACGGGCAAAGTCGGTCAACTCGTCAGCCGACATCACCTGCCCCTTTACAGAGGCGGCGATGTGGAACTGAAATCGCGTGGTCTTGGTGTTGCCGTATGTCCTCGACCGCTCCTTCAGGTATTTCTCAATCTCTCCGGCGCAGTCGAACCCGGCTTCATGCAACAGCTTCACCTTATGACGAATGGCTGCATCGACATTCTCCATAGCCATGAGCCGGGCCACGCCTTCGGCAACCTTGCGTTCATTATATCCGGCACCGGGGAAGCCGCCACCGGATACCATGCCAAGTTTCTTGACTATCATAGACGCTCTTTGATTTTGATTTGGTTAAGATGCACCCAAATGGCAGACAAGTCATTTCGGAAGAATACAAACGGTTGGATATCCGAGGCGGACAATCCGTAGGGCGACACCTTCATGCGCTCGTTAATCTGATGGGTGGTCTGATTGACATTCGTCCCGATTTTCTTCAACTGACGCAGAATAGCGGTAAGTAACGCTGGTATCTCGGAATTGGCTGATGATGGCGTAGCCTCTCCGTCATATTGCAGAGTGGCGCAACGGATACAGGCACTGATGTTGCCGTTGAAATGGCTGTTGGCTTTGGTGCGGATTGCTTTGGCGGTTGCTTCATCAACGCGAAGACGTATTATTATGGTCTTATTATTTGATGACATGATGTTACTATGCTTTGATGCTCTGATGCTTTAATGTTATGATGATATTATGCTTTGAGGCTCTGATACTCTGATATTTTGATGTCATGATGATATGCTTGGAAGTCATAATGCCATAAAGACTATGTGTCTTGATGATTGTATCTCTTGATTTCATGGTCACATGATATTTTCATCCTTACAAAAGACTGCGAGTTTCGAGCGGGATTGACCCAACTCTGCGAGGTAGCAGGATTGCCGTTGTGGGAACAATCGGCATATCTTGCACAGCAAGATTTATACACCTAAGAAGTCTGACAGACTCGTTCTCACACCCCACTTGAATGGCCTCGTGAAAAATGTCAAAGTGTCGAAAATGTCAAGGGTCACATGACATTTTCGTGTAGCGTCCATGCTCCTCTTTTCTGAAAAGGGCAGAGTTTTTCAGGAACCGTTTTACCGTGGATTCAGACATCCCGAGTGACCGTCCGAGGTCGATGGCATCCGATGTCCGGAAGTCGTAAGGCAAAGCGTCCAACAATTCTAATTGCCGTTTGTCAAGATTGCCGGATAATGACACGCGGATTACACGGTTTTCCATCTCACGGAAATACTCGACCAACTCAATAGCCGCCTCCGCGCTTTCGGTATCTATCATTGTTGCCGACTCTCCGGCGCAGATATTCTTCATTATCCGGATTATTAGACAGAAGCGTATGAGATAGGTCTCGAGTTTTCCGCACACGGCTTTCTCCGCTTCCGATTCGGTGGCAGAGTATATCGCGTGTTAACATTATCTTTCCA
>PDYJ01001553.1_pt1 | contig 26109 bp, 25 predicted proteins | sample 1430841 | NCBI WGS metagenome assembly PDYJ01 (sample SAMN07237672, study PRJNA390542) | Gut metagenome, whole genome shotgun sequencing project. | isolation source: fecal pellets | host: Mus musculus | place: USA: New York, NY | collected 2016-10 | reverse complement strand
TTTTTCCGGGGCGCAGGCTATTTTATACTCTCCACACAGATAATCCGACAGAAAATGATTAACTTTGTAAGGTTTTTCGGCTCCTATGTCCGTAAGGCCTTATCTATCACATCCTCCAGCTTAACGCAATCACATGAGAGAACCCAAGCGCGCCACCCTCCTCCTCGAAGACGGCACCCGGTTTGAAGGAAAGTCGTTCGGCTTCCCCGCCTCCACATCTGGCGAAGTGGTGTTCAACACCGCCATGACCGGTTATCCCGAAAGCCTTACCGACCCCTCTTATGAGGGCCAGATTCTCGTCACCACCTATCCCATCCTCGGAAACTACGGTGTGCCCCCCGCCGACGCCTCGACGGTGTGAGCGAGTATCTTGAAAGCGACCGCATACATCCCCGTGCGATTATCGCCCAGGACTATTCCTACAACCATTCTCACTGGCAGGCCACGCGCTCGCTGGCACAGTGGCTTGAAGAGGAAAAGATTCCCGGCATCTACGGCATCGACACCCGTGCTCTCACAAAACATCTCCGGGAGAGAGGCTCGATGCTTGGAAAAATAATTGTAGAAGGCTCTACCTCCGAAGATGAAACCCCTTGGTATGACCCCAACGTAGAAAATCTCGTTGCAAAGGTATCGACCAAAGAGGTATCGTATCATGGCGAAGGCGACAAGACAGTTGTGCTCGTCGACTGTGGCGTCAAACACAATATTATCCGATGCCTTACTCGCCGCGGCGTAAAGGTCGTGCTCGTGCCATGGGACTATGACTTCAACACCATCCCCTACGACGGCCTCTTCATATCCAACGGTCCGGGCAATCCCGACATGGCACAGGCCACTGTGGAGAATATACGCAAAGCCATGGAGACAGGTAAGCCCATATGCGGTATCTGCATGGGCAACCAGCTCCTCTCCCTCGCCGCAGGCGCCCGCACCTATAAGCTCAAATACGGCCATCGAAGCCACAACCAGCCGGTGCGCCGCGTTGGCACCAACGAATGTTTCGTCACTTCGCAGAATCATGGTTTTGCCGTCGACTCCGAGTCGCTCCCCGAAGATTGGGAACCCCTCTTCGTCAACATGAACGACGGCACCAACGAAGGCATCCGCCACAAGACTAAGCCATACTTCTCGGCTCAATTCCATCCCGAAGCCAGCTCCGGCCCGAAGGACACCGAATTCCTTTTCGACGAATTTATCAAACTCCTCTGATCCCCCTACTATCCGCCCATGAAATCTCCGAATATCGACCCTAATATAAAGAAAGTTCTCCTTCTGGGCAGCGGCGCCTAAAGATAGGCGAGGCCGGCGAGTTTGACTACTCCGGCTCCCAGGCTCTCAAAGCAATGAAGGAGGAGGGCATCTCGACGGTGCTCATCAACCCCAACATTGCCACCGTACAGACCTCCGACGGTTTTGCCGACAAAATCTACTTCCTTCCCGTCACCCCCGCTTTCGTGAGAAGGTGATCGAAAAGGAGCGCCCCGACGGCATACTCCTCGCTTTCGCGGCCAGACCGCCCTCAACTGCGGCGTCGAACTCTACCGCGCCGGCATCCTTGAGAAATATGGTGTGAAGGTGCTCGTACTCCCGTGCAGGCCATCATGGACACCGAAGACCGCGAGCTCTTCGTCCATAAGCTCGACGAGATCGACGTGCGCACCATCAAGAGCCAGGCAGTCGACTCAATTGAAGGGGCCATCAAGGCTGCCGCCGAGCTCGGCTATCCCGTCATCGTACGAGCTGCCTACGCCCTCGGCGGACTCGGCTCAGGCTTCTGCGACAACGAGGAGGAGCTCACCGCCCTCACAGAGAAAGCTCTCGCTTTCTCCCCTCAGGTGCTTATCGAGAAGAGCCTCAAGGGATGGAAAGAGGTCGAATATGAGGTTGTGCGCGACCGCTTTGACAATTGCATCACCGTCTGCAATATGGAAAACTTCGACCCGCTCGGCATCCACACCGGCGAGAGCATCGTAGTGGCCCCCTCGCAGACCCTCACCAACGAAGACTACCACTATCTGCGCAAGCTCGCCATAAAAATCATACGCCACATCGACATCGTAGGCGAATGTAACGTGCAGTATGCCTTCGACCCCGCCTCGATGGACTACCGCGTGATCGAGGTCAACGCGCGCCTCTCGCGCTCTTCGGCACTCGCATCCAAGGCCACCGGCTATCCTCTGGCCTTCGTTGCTGCCAAGCTCGGCCTCGGCTACGGCCTCTTCGAGCTCTCCAACTCCGTGACCAAAGACACTTCGGCTTTCTTCGAGCCTGCCCTCGACTACATTGTGTGCAAGATACCCCGCTGGGACCTCGGCAAATTCCACGGCGTGCGCCGCGAGATCGGATCGTCCATGAAGTCCGTAGGCGAAGTGATGGCCATTTGGCCGCACCTTTGAGGAAGTGATCCAGAAGGCCTCCGCATGATTGGCCAAGGAATGCACGGCTTTGTGGGCAACCGCCCCGTGCCCGTGCCCGACGGCATCGACAAAGCACTCGCCGAACCCACCGACAAGCGCATATTCGTCATATCCCAGGCTATGGCCCAGGGCTACTCAGTCGACCGCATCCACGAGCTCACCAAGATCGACAAGTGGTTTCTCTACCGTCTGCAAAACATCATCGACACTCAGAATGAGATGTCGGAAGCCGACACTCTCGGGCAGCTCAAGCCAGAACTGCTGCGTCAGGCCAAGGAGCAAGGGTTCAGCGACTTTCAGGTGGCACGCGCCGTGTATGGCGACAAAGCCACCCGCGCGTCGATGGCCGAAGTGCGCTCCCTGCGCAAGAATCTCGGCATCACCCCTGTGGTGAAGCAGATCGACACCCTTGCCGCCGAATATCCTGCCCAGACCAACTACCTCTACCTCACCTACAACGGCTCCACCAACGATGTGGACTATCTCCACGACCACCGCTCCATTGTGGTGCTCGGCTCAGGTGCATACCGCATCGGCTCGTCGGTTGAGTTTGACTGGTGTTCGGTCAACGCCCTCCTCACCGTAAAGAAAGAGGGCTGGCGCTCGGTGATGATCAACTACAACCCCGAGACCGTGTCGACCGACTACGATATGTGCGACCGTCTTTACTTCGATGAGCTCACCTACGAGCGCGTGATGGATATCCTCGACCTTGAGCAGCCCCACGGAGTGATCCTTTCGGTTGGCGGTCAGATACCCAACAACCTCGCGACGAGCCTCGACGCTGCCGGAGTCAATATCCTCGGCACAGGCGCCCGATCAATCGACAACGCCGAAGACCGCAACCAATTCTCGGCCATGCTCGACCGCCTCGGCATCGACCAGCCCCGCTGGCGCGAGCTCACCAGCCTCGCCGATATCAACAGCTTCATCGACGAGGTAGGCTTCCCGGTGCTCGTCCGTCCCTCATATGTGCTCTCCGGTGCGGCCATGAATGTGTGCTCCAACCCAGAGGAGCTCGAGCGCTTCCTCCGCCTCGCCGCCAATGTGTCGAAAGACCATCCTGTGGTAGTGAGCGAATTTATCCAAAACGCCAAGGAGATCGAGATGGACGCTGTGGCCCAGAACGGCGAGATCAAAGTCTACGCCATTTCGGAGCACATAGAGTTTGCCGGCGTGCACTCGGGCGACGCCACAATCCAGTTCCCGCCTCAGAAACTTTATGTCGAGACCATGCGCCGCATCAAAAAGGTGTCGTCGCAGATAGCCAAGGCTCTCAACATCTCGGGCCCATTCAATATCCAGTTCCTTGCCAAAAACAACGACATAAAGGTTATCGAGTGCAACCTCCGTGCGTCGCGCTCCTTCCCCTTCGTGAGCAAGGTGCTCAAAATCAACTTCATCGACCTCGCCACCAAGGTCATGCTCGGCCTTCCCGTGGAGAAACCGGCCAAGAATGCCTTCGACCTCGACTATGTAGGCATCAAGGCATCGCAGTTCAGCTTCTCGCGTCTGCAGGGAGCCGACCCGGTGCTCGGCGTCGACATGAGCTCAACCGGCGAAGTGGGTTGCATTGGCGACACCAGTTCCGAGGCTATCCTCAAGGCTATGCTCTCGTTGGGATGCGCATACCATCCAAAGATAAGGGTGTACTCCTTTCCACTGGCACTCCGAAGCAGAAAGCCGATCTTCTCGACTCGGCACATATGCTCCATAATGCAGGATACCGTATCTATGCCACCGGAGGCACCCACCGCTTCCTCAACGACAATGGCATCCCCGCGATCCATGTCTACTGGCCCTCACAGCCCGACATGCAGCCGCAGGCTCTGCAGCTCCTCCACGACCATGAGATCGATCTGGTGGTGAACGTGCCCAAGAACCTCACTCCCGTCGAACTATCCAATGGCCGCAAGATACGCCGCGCCGCTATCGACCTCAATATCCCCCTGCTTACCAATGCCCGCCTTGCCGGAGCATTCATCCAGGCATTCACCACCCTCAAGGAATCCGACATCGAGATCCGCGCATGGGATGAATATTGATCACCTTAGCATCGCTCTACACCACATTATAAAATAAGAGTCCGGAGACTTCAGGCTGCAGAAAGCCTTGGAGTCTCCGGATTTTTTCCGTCGATAATGTCCTGATTATTATATGGGAGCCGGGCTCAGGAGCGGGAGGCATAGTCCAGCACCGTAGGGCTCTCCACATCCACGCCATATTCCTTGGCGCGTGCAAGGATAGCCCGTGCAAGTCGTGGTCTGAGATCCTCCGGGCAATAGCGGAAGTAGGCTTCCGCCGCCCTCACATGTGCCGCATCGGGCATTGGATATTCACGGCGCTCGGGCAAGCCGAACACACTGTCGGGCAACTCCTTCTTCTCCTCATAGCTGAGGCGGTCGCTTCCTTTATGTTGCGTGGATGTCATGGCCTTATATTTTGTGTGATTTGCCGATCAGATGTTGAATTTCAGACCGACCTGCAGCAGACCCTGAGCGCCAAAACCGAGCTCGCCAAACAGAGCCACCGAGCGGCTTATCGCTGCCTCGGCACCGAGCGGCACAATCTGGTAGGCGAAATACGACTTGTTGTAGGCATCGTCGTGGCGGGGCATCATGTGGGAGATCACCGCACCTACACCTCCGTGGGCATAAAGGCGCACGATACTGTTGCGATAATAGTCATACTTGAGGTTGAAGAGGATGGCATGGTAGGCGATATTGCTGTGGTGCTCACCCTTGGTGGTGCAGCTGGAGAATGTGTAGCTGGGGCCGATACGGAGCTGAGGGAGGATGCGGAAGTCGATACCGGCGTTGATGGCGCCCCAGGCGTTGTTTACATGGCTCCAATCGTCGTGGCAATCGGTGGCGTCCATCTGGGTATAGCCGCCATAGGAAACATAGAGCTGAGTCTTCTGAGCATATGATCCGAATGCGATCGATGCGATAGCTGCAATAGCAAGTAATAAACGTTTCATGTCGATGAAGTGTGTGGTGTGGTTGTTGATGTTGTTTACTGGATTTGTTGGAGAATGGATGGGTTTTGATTTCCGGTATAACACGACATAGCGTCGGGATGTTCGGAAACTCCACGATTAAGGTAACTTTTATTTGTCAATAGTGTCACAATGCTGTGACTGTTTTTGTGGCTTCAATCTGTTGGAATATCTTTGCATACGAAATGAAACGCAAGATTATTTCTACAGTGATCGGAGTGCTGGTGGCCGCAGCGGCTGTCGGCACCGGACTGATTGCTCTCGACACCCAGTCGGATCTTGCACCGGTCGCCGATAGCTCCGTTGTGGCTTCCTTGCCGGTAGTTTCATCCAATCCACTCACGGTTGAAGTGATGGATGGTTTGAGATTCAAACTCGACACCGGAAGTGACGTGTCGTGTATCACAGCCAGCGATCTCGACCGTCTGCGCAAAATGGGCGTAAAAATCGTAAAGCGTACCATGCCGGTATTCGGTCGCACTTCCGACGGCTCATTCCATGGCAGCCTCGACAGATATGTTATTGATCTCCCTCTCACTTTTATCACCTCCACCCCCGACTCCTCCGGCACCGGCGTCATAAAGGTTCCAGATCCCGAACACGACTCCGTGTTGCACGACGCCGAATTTGTGCTTGTGGAGGGCAAAGATGCAGTGTCGGCATTCGGCATCGACATAATCCAGCGCTTTGCTGTGGAATATCTCTACAACAACCGGCTGATCCGCCTCCACAGCAAACGCCCCGATGGCTATCAGGATTTTTCCGACTTCAAAGCATCGATATGGCCATCCCACTCCCTATGGCCTGGAAAGCGTTACTACATAGATATAGAGGTCGACAACATCACCGACTCCTACTTCATCGACACAGGTCTGCGTCAGGCCGCCGTGAAGCTCCCCGCATCGCGCGCCGAGCAATCGCGCCGGCGCCTCGACGAAGATATCATCGTGTCGCAGCTCGGTGTTTATCCCGCCAAGACAAACAATGTGTGGGTTGAGCTCGGCAACCGAGCCGGATCGCAGAAAGCTTTCTACAGCGACAACGACGAAGAGCCCTACACAGTCAATCCCATCAACGTGTTCACTCAGGATTTGCTCATCGATTTCCCAACCCGCACTGTGGCTCTGCGCCCATATGTACCCCTCCCTCGCCAGCACTTCACTGGCCGGGTAAAGGCCGATTCACTGTCTACCCGGAAATCCAAAGGCTTCCTGAAAGACGACTCCACCGCCATCGACCCCAAGCCCTGACGATGACTGCCGAATCCCTATTCTCAGGTCCGCTCCGCTACCTCCCGTCGATATGCGCGGTATCAGTGCTCCTTTGGCTCACCCTCTCGCCCGATCCTCTGCCCGACAATAAAGTGCAGCTGTGGGAAGGAGCCGACAAGATGGCACATGCCCTTATGTTTGGCGGCCTTACGGCTATTTTCATGTCCGACACCTTCCGTCGTCGCCCCCTCAACATCCTTATCCTGCTGGTTATATTCGCAGTAGGCATAGCGTCTGGAGCTGCCATCGAAATGCTCCAGCGTGCCATGGGGCTCGGTCGTCAGGCTGAGCGGGCCGACTTCTATGCCGACGCACTGGGAGTGGTTGCCGCAGGTGGCGCATGGCTCCTCGGACGATTCTCCCACAAATAGGCCGCTCCAGCCCCGACTTGCGACCACCAACTCAACTACGCGGTATCTTATTTACCTACCCTTTGGGTTATATCGCGAAAGTTTTGTAATTTTGCAGTCGCATACTATCCCGCTCAAGCTATGCTCAATCTATTCTCAAAACCACCCTACAGGATTGGTGTCGCCCTCTCCGGAGGCGGGGCGCGTGGATTTGCACACGCCGGAGCCCTGATGGCGCTTGAGCAAGCCGGCATTAGGCCCGACATAATAGCGGGAGTGTCGGCCGGATCAGTGGTGGCCGCAATGTATGCCGCCGGTCTGCATCCACGCAAGATTCTTGAATTGTTTAATGGAGCCCGCTTCAATGATCTTGCCGAATTTACCGTTCCTCACGGTGGATTTTTCAGCCTCGACCGATTCCGTCGGTTCCTCTCCGAGTCGATCCCTGTGGCCAACCTTGAGGATATGCCCATCCCCACCGTTGTGGGTGTAACCAACTTCGACAGTGGCAAACCCGAAGCCTTCCGCAAAGGATCGGTCAGCGAGGCCGTGGCGGCTTCATGCTCCATCCCCATCGTTTTTCAGCCCGCCGTGATCAACAACACCCGCTATGTCGACGGAGGCCTGCTCCACAATCTGCCGGCCTGGGCCATACGCGACGAGTGCAAAATACTTATCGGCATTAACTGTTCGCCGGTGAGAGCCCGCGACATAAGTCGCAACGGCCTCATCGACACAGCTATACGCACATTCAACCTCGTAGCCAAAAGCAACGCGGTGCCCGATTTGGCTATGTGCGACCTCTCCATCTCCTTCGACGATATAGCAGAGCTCAACGTGTTTGATCTGTCACAGACCGAACGCGTCTTTTCCATCGGCTACGAAGCCGCTCTCAAAGCCCTCAGGTCTACTTCCATTAAAATATAGTTTCTTTTGTACCAATCACAGTCCTCAACCATGAACCAATCCCGCAAGCCAATCATCTATCAGTTGCTCCCACGCCTCTTTACCAACTACAACGATAAGTGCATTCCCTCGGGAACAATTGAACAAAATGGTTGCGGCAAGCTGGCCGACATAACATCGGCTGTGCTCCGTGGCATCAAAGACCTCTCGGTGAGCCATGTGTGGTATACAGGTGTTATCGAACACGCACATTGCCCCGACTACTCCGATCATGGCATCAAGCGCGACAATCCCCATGTGGTGAAAGGGCAGGCAGGCTCACCCTACGCCATCAGCGACTACTACGACATCGACCCCGATCTGGCGGTCGATCCCGACAAGCGCATGGAGGAGTTTGAAGCCCTCGTGGCCCGCACCCACGACGCCGGCCTCAATGTCATAATCGACTTCGTGCCCAATCATGTTGCCCGCCGCTACAGCTCCGACGCCGCTCCTGCCGACGCTCCCGACGATCTTGGCGTTGGCGACAACACCGATATGTTCTTCTCCCCTTCCAACAACTTCTACTACATCACACGCCAGCTCTTCGCTCCCTGTGATGTCGACCTCGGCAACGGCAAGCAGGCCTATGTGGAATTTCCAGCAAAGGCTTCGGGCAACGACTGCTACAACGCTTTTCCCAGCCACAACGACTGGTACGACACCGTGAAGCTCAACTATGGCGTCGATCCAGCCAACGGCTCCCACCATTTCGATCCCATCCCACCCACCTGGCACAAGATGCTCCACATCCTGCGATACTGGGCCTCGAAGGGCATCGACGGATTCCGCTGCGATATGGTCCACATGGTGCCCCTCGAATTCTGGCAGTGGGCCATCAGCAACCTCAAGGCCGAATTTCCGCGCGTTATTTTCATCGCCGAGCTTTATGATATCAAGCTCTATCGTCCGTTTGTGACCGTAGGCGGCTTCGACTACCTCTACGACAAGACCGGCATCTACGACACTCTCCGCGCCATACAGACCGGATCAGTTTCGGCAGCCGCCCTCACATCCTGCTGGCAGCAGACAGAAGGCCTCGGACCCCATATGCTCAACTTCCTCGAAAATCACGACGAGCAGCGTTTTGCATCGCCGCAATATGCCGGCGATCCTGCCAAAGTGATACCCTCGCTCGTTGTAAGCTCGATGATCAACACAGGCCCAATGATGATATACATGGGTCAGGAACTCGGCGAACCCGCCACCGACGAAGAGGGATATTCGGGCCGCGACGGACGCACCACCATCTTCGACTACTGGAGCGTGGGCACCATACGCCGCTGGCTCACCGGCGACGGCGAAGGCCATCCATCGGCAGCGCTTCTCACACCCCGCGAGCAGTGGCTCCGCGGACAGTATATCAACATACTTCAGATAGCTGCAAATCAGAAAGCCATAACCCGCGGCCGATTCTTCGATCTGATGTATGTCAACTATGACAACCCATCGTTCAACCCCCACCGCCACTACGCGTTCCTGCGTTCCACACCCGCCGAAACCCTACTCATTGCGGTCAACTTCGGCCCCGACTCGGCCGATCTGCGCATCAACATACCCTCTCATGCTTTCGAGATGCTGCAGCTCCGCGACAACCAGTCGGCCAAACCAGCCACAGAGCTCATTTCCGGACGAAAGGAATCGAAAGTATTCTCATCCGAAGCACCTTTCCACACATTCCTCCAGCCATACGATGCCGTGGTGTGGCGCTTCACCCATTCCTAAGGTCAAATCCAAAACGAAATATCATAAGATCCATCCCCGAGATATATGAAATCCATCATCCATCCCATCAAGATTTTCTCCGGCACAAAGTCAAACTATATGGCCGAAGAGATTTGCCGCGAACTCGGTATCGAACTCGGCAAAATGAACATCACCACTTTGCCGACGGCGAGTTTGAAGTGTCGTTTGAAGAGCCTATCCGTGGCTGCGAGGTGTATCTCGTTCAGTCGACCTTCCCCAATTGCGACAACCTTATGGAGCTGCTTCTGATGATCGACGCTGCAAAGCGCGCATCGGCCCACTCCGTCATTGCAGTCATGCCCTACTTCGGATGGGCCCGTCAGGACCGCAAGGATAAGCCCCGCGTGTCGATAGGCGCCAAACTTGTGGCCAATCTGCTCACTGCCGCCGGTGTTGACCGTGTGATCACCATGGATCTCCACGCCGACCAGATCCAAGGCTTCTTCGATGTTCCCGTCGACCATCTCTATGCCTCGTCGGTATTCATCCCCTACATCAAATCGCTCAAGCTCCCCGATCTCTGCATAGCCACTCCCGACGTTGGCGGTGCCAAGCGAGCAAACTCTTATGCCAAATATCTCGACTGCCCCCTGGTGCTCTGCCACAAACAGCGTGCCCGCGCCAATGTGGTGGCCGACATGACCGTCATAGGCGATGTGGAAGGAAAGAATGTGATTCTCATCGATGATATGGTCGACACCGCCGGCACCATAGCCAAGGCAGCCGACCTCCTCATGAGCAAAGGCGCAAAATCTGTGCGCGCTCTCGCCTCTCACGCCATCATGAGCGATCCGGCTACCGACCGCATCAACGACTCCGAGATGGTAGAGATGATCTTCACCAACTCGATCCCCTACACCAAGGAGTGTCCCAAAGTAACTGTGCTCTCTGTTGCCCGTATGTTTGCCGACACCATCTCCCGTGTCCACAACAACCAGTCGATCTCTTCGCAGTATCTCTTCAAGTAAGCACCTGCTGCTATACAGAATAAACGCAGGCGGCGCGGTACCATTTCAATGGTCCGAGCCGCCGCTTTTTTTCTTGTCTGTTGGCAAGGAGGAGATAGCTTTCAACTGAGGGCTGTCGTCACACCCCGAGGCAATAGTCGATCATGATATCCACCGGAGGGAGGGGCACCCCGGCGATGGGTCGGTCAAAGCCACATTCCACCTCGTCGTAGTCGTCGGCATCGTCGGCTGCCTCTGCCTCCACGCGCCTTAATATTTCTTGACGTATCTGGTCGCGGGTCATACCGCGCTCATCGCGTAGCTCGCAAATGAGTTTCTGCATTTGGTCTATCTCCATGGTGATGATTGTGGATTGATGTATGTAAATAAAAAAAGAGGCCTGCACAGAGGATAATATCAGATCCGGCTGTGCAGGCTCTTATGTATGATGCTATCTCAGCAGATTACTTCTCAGAGAGCTTCTCCTTGAGAGCAGCCAGAGCGGCGAGGTCGCCGAGAGTGGTCTTCTCGATAGCGGGAGTAACTACATTCTGCTCCTCGGCCTGACGCTTGTTGCCGGCAGCCTTGCGGGCCTTGCGGGCTTCGTTGCGCTCAGTCTTTGCTTCATCTTCAAAGATGCGCGAGTGGCTGAGGATGATGCGCTTGGAATCCTTGTTGAATTCGATCACCTTGAAGTTGAGCTTCTCGTCAACCTTGGCCTGGCTGCCATCCTCCTTCACGAGGTGCTTGGGAGTGGCGAAGCCTTCAACACCGTAGGGGAGAGCTACAACGGCGCCCTTCTCTACCATGTCGACGATGGTGCCTTCGTGGATAGAGCCAACGGTAAATACGGTCTCGAATACATCCCAGGGGTTCTCCTCGAGCTGCTTGTGGCCGAGCGAGAGACGACGGTTGTCCTTGTCGATCTCGAGCACCTGCACTTCGATGTCGGCACCGATCTGAGTAAATTCGCTGGGGTGCTTAACCTTCTTGGTCCAGGAGAGGTCGGAGATGTGGATGAGGCCGTCAACGCCCTCTTCGATCTCAACAAACACGCCGAAGTTGGTGAAGTTGCGAACCTTTGCAGTGTGGCGCGAGCCAACGGGATACTTGGTCTCGATGTTTTCCCAGGGATCGCTCTTGAGCTGCTTCACGCCGAGGCTCATCTTGCGGTCCTCGCGGTCGAGGGTGAGGATCACAGCCTCCACTTCGTCGCCCACCTTCATGAAGTCCTGGGCGGAACGGAGGTGCTGGCTCCACGACATCTCGCTCACGTGGATAAGGCCTTCTACGCCGGGAGCTACCTCCACAAATGCGCCATATTCGGCCATAACCACTACGCGGCCCTTAACCTTGTCGCCAACCTTGAGGTCGGGATCGAGGGCATCCCAGGGATGGGGCATGAGCTGCTTCAGACCGAGAGCGATGCGCTTCTTCTCGTTGTCAAACTCAAGAATAACGACATTGAGCTTCTGGTCGAGCTCGACCACTTCGCTGGGGTGGCTTACGCGGCCCCACGAGAGGTCGGTGATATGGATGAGGCCGTCAACACCGCCAAGGTCGATGAACACACCGTAGTTGGTGATGTTCTTGACTGTACCTTCGAGCACCTGACCCTTTTCGAGCTTCGAGATGATCTCGCGACGCTGCTGCTCGAGCTCGGCCTCGATGAGTGCCTTGTGGCTGACAACCACGTTCTTGAATTCCTGATTGATCTTGACAACCTTAAACTCCATGGTCTTGCCTACGAAGATATCGTAGTCGCGGATAGGACGAACGTCGATCTGCGAGCCGGGGAGGAAGGCTTCGATGCCGAACACGTCGACAATCATACCGCCCTTGGTGCGGGAGGTGATGAGACCCTTGATGATTTCGTTGTTTTCAAGAGCCTGGTTGATACGCTCCCACGATTTGGCTGCGCGAGCCTTGCGGTGGGAGAGCACGAGCTGACCCTTCTTGTCCTCGGGGTTCTCGACATAGACTTCTACCTTGTCGCCAACCTTGAGGTCGGGGTTGTAGCGGAACTCGTTGATGGGGATGATGCCGTCGCTCTTGTAGCCGATGTTGACTACTGCCTCGCGCTTGTTGAGGGCGATAACGGTACCCTCGGTCACTTCGCGGTCCTTTACGGTGTTGAGCGATTCATCGTAAGTCTTGGTGAGCTCCTCGCGCGACTTGTCGCCGTGGGTCTCGCCCTTCTCATATGCGTCCCAATCGAAGTCCGCAATCGGAGAATTTTTTAATTCTTCAGTCATTTAATAATTGGTTAATAATAAGGTTAAGCATCAGAGGGCCACGGGCACACACCTGAGCCGGAGCGACTCGGCGGCCTGCACTTCCTCCTTTGCGGCTGCAAAGTTAGCTAAAATCTTCTGAATGCCCTAATTTTTCACCTATTATATATATAAAAAAGCCGGCACCACCTTCATCAGGCAGCCCCGGACCAAAGCCATTAGGCACTTTGTTTCTTTAGAGATAATCAACTCTGCGGTTTCCTGAGCCCACAGCGTTGTTAGTCGCAAAAAAACAGTAGAGATTATATCATACTTACATTTTTTCATTTCACACCATTCCCCGGCTGGGGCGCGTTGTCGCAACGCGGGACGTCAGGGTTGCCTTTTCAATAAATGAGTCGATATTGAGCCTTGGTCCGTAGATGGGTGGGTGTAACGCCTGATCAGCTGCAGAACTGCAAGACGGCAACGGTGTCTCTTTCTTGCCGCAAAATTACTGCTTATTTTTCAATAATCAAACTTTTTCGTCCTCTTTATGTCAATTCATCATCCCAACAGCCTGTTTGCCATGCATCAGAAACCGACATGCCTAATAATCATGTTGCATAACATATCACTTTTATGCGCTCCGGTCGTGGCTTTTCACTAAATTTAGCCCCGAATTGCTCATGCAATCTCTCTCCTATATACCTAAGAATACTAATATCAACCTATAAACCCTACTCAACATGAAGGTTTATCAGACTAACGAAATCAAAAACATAGCCCTGCTCGGTAGCAAGGGTTCCGGTAAAACCACACTCGCCGAAGCTATGCTCTACGAGTGTGGAGTGATAAAACGCCGCGGCACTATCGAAGCCGGAAACACCGTCAGCGACTACTTCCCGGTAGAAAAGGAATACGGCTACTCCGTGTTTTCCACCATATTCCACGCCGAATTTCTCGGCAAGAAGCTCAATGTGATCGACTGCCCGGGAGCCGACGACTTTGTGGGCAATGCCATAACTGCCCTCGGAGTCACCGACACCGGCGTCATCGTGGTCGACTCGCAGTATGGCGTCGAGGTAGGCACACAAAACATCTTCCGCACCTGCGCCTCTGTTAAAAAGCCCGTGATATTCGCCCTCAACCAGCTCGATGGCGAGAAGGCCGATTATGAAAATTCGCTCGAGCAGCTCCGCGAAATCTTCGGTCCGAAGATCACCCCCATCCAATATCCGCTCAGCTGCGGCCCCGGCTTCAACGCCATGATCGACGTCCTCCTCATGAAAAAATACTCATGGGGACCCGACGGCGGTGTGCCCACAATCGAGGAGATACCCGCCGAAGAGATGGAACGCGCCAAGGAGCTCCACCAGCAGCTCGTCGAGGCTGCCGCCGAAAACGACGAGACCCTCATGGACAAATTCTTTGAAGAGGGGCATCTCACCGAAGACGAAATGCGCATGGGTATCCGCAAGGGACTCATCGACCGCTCGATCTATCCTGTGTTCTGCGTCAGCGCCCTCAAGGATATGGGTGTGCGCCGCATGATGGAGTTTTTGGGCAACGTTGTGCCATTTGTCGACGACATGCCGGCACCACTCAACACAGCAGGCGAGCCAGTGCCCCCATGCAGCGACGGCCCTCTGAGCCTCTTCGTGTTCAAGACCACCATCGAGCCCCATATCGGCGAGGTGAGCTACTTCAAGGTTATGAGCGGCACCCTTACCGCTGGCGCCGATCTGGATAATGTAAGCCGCGGCTCCAAGGAGCGCCTGGCCCAGATATTCTGCGTGTGCGGCCAGATCAAGACCCCGTAGACACCCTTCATGCCGGCGACATAGGCGCAGCTGTGAAGCTCAAAGATGTGCGCACCGGCAACACCCTCGACGCCAAGGGCTGCGATTATGCCTTCGACTTCATCAAGTATCCCGCCCCCAAATATCAGCGTGCCATACGCCCGGTGACCGAGAGCGATGCAGAGAAACTCGCCGCTATCCTCACCCGCATGCACGAGGAGGATCCCACATGGGTCATCGAGCAGTCGAAAGAGCTCAAGCAGACACTCCTCAAGGGTCAGGGCGAATTCCACCTCCGCACCCTCAAGTGGCGTGTAGAAAACAACGACAAGCTACCCATCGTATTCGACGAGCCCAAGATACCCTATCGCGAGACCATCACCAAGGCCGCCCGCGCCGACTATCGCCACAAAAAGCAGAGCGGTGGCTCCGGACAGTTTGGCGAAGTACACCTTATCATCGAGCCCTACACCGAAGGGATGCCTGAGCCCACCACCTATCGCTTCGGCAATCAGGAATATGTGATGAAGGTGCGCAACACTCAGGAAATACCCCTCGATTGGGGCGGTAAGCTCGTTGTGTGCGACTGCATTGTCGGAGGCGCAATCGACACCCGCTTCATCCCCGCCATAGTCAAAGGTCTCATGGACCGCATGGAGCAAGGCCCCCTCACCGGATCGTATGCCCGCGATGTGCGTGTGTGCATCTACGACGGAAAGATGCACCCCGTCGACTCAAACGAAATCTCATTCCGCCTCGCAGGCCGCAACGCCTTCAGCGAAGCATTCCGCAACTCCAACCCCAAGATTCTTGAGCCGGTGTATGACGTTGATGTCATGGTGCCCGCCGACTCCATGGGCGATGTGATGAGCGACCTTCAGGGACGCCGTGGCATCATCATGGGCATGAGCAGCGAAAACGGCTTTGAGAAAATCTCGGCCAAGGTGCCCCTGAAGGAGATGAGCAGCTACTCCACCGCACTGTCATCGATCACCGGTGGCCGCTCATCGTTCACCATGAACTTTGCAGGCTACGAGCTTGTGCCCGGCGACGTTCAGGACCGCCTCCTCAAGGAGTATGCCGAAAAGGCAGGCGCCGACGAATAGGCACTCCGCACATTCTCTCCCGATCTCGATACACTAATCTGCACGTCCGGCCGGACCTCACCGAGGCTCCGGCCGGACCTTTTTCTGCGCCACCATAAAAAAAACACAGCGGTGGCGCGCCGGAGAGATCATCTCCCTGCGCGCCACCTTACAAGTATCCTTTAGCGGATACGACCCAACATGAATTATTTGAGCGTACCGGCCTCGGCTTTTTCCACCATCGACTGGTTGGCCAGAATGTAGATCTCTACTCGACGGTTCTGCGCACGTCCGGCAGCAGTTTCGTTAGATGCCACATAATCCTGCATAGGCAAGCCCTGTGCCACCATGCGCTTGGCGGGAATGCCGCTTTCGAGGAGATATGTCTCGACAGCATCAGCGCGACCATTGGCCACACGGGTGTTGACCTCAAGCGAACCGGTATTGTCGGTAAAGCCATAGATCTGCACATCGGTATCGGGGTTGGCCAGCAGCGATGCGGCAAACTTGGTGAGATCCTTGCGGGCGCTCTGGCTCAGAGTTGTGCCATTGGTGGGGAACAGAATGCCACCTTCAAAAGTGACACGGATTGCAGTAAGACCATTGGTATCGGTGACGGTATCGACAGTAGCGGCGCCCTGAAGCTGCTCTTCGAGCTCCTTCTTCTGCTTATCCATCTTCTTGCCGATGAGCATACCTGCGCCCGATCCTACGGCAGCACCGATGGCCGCTCCTATACCTGCGCCTTTGCCACCGCCTATGAGCGCGCCTATGCCTGCACCTGTGGCAGCGCCTGCGCCACCACCTATAGCGGCACCTTTACCGAGATTCGTCATGCTGCTGCAACCGGCGGTCACAACAAGGCTGAGGGCGAGAGCGCCGGCAGCCAAAGTCTTCATGATTTTCATAATGCTTGTATTTTGGTTATATCAATATCATATGATGCCGGTAATAGGAATCAATGATTTCTTTTGGCCCGGCAAAGGTAATAAATTATTTCTTCATTAACACACCGCCGCTACGTATGGTTGTAGCCATTGCAAAAGTTTTTAAGTTCCTTTCGTAAAATTTTACTAATTTTGTTGCATTGTTGAAGCGGCCCTCAGAGCCGTTGCGTAAACTTTATTTCCGATTCCACCCATCGTCGCAATCTACTATCATGAGCAGCAAATACCATTCCCCCACCCGCTACCAGTCATTGGTCATCCATCTTGGAGCATTGATCGCCGTATCGGCCTGGGGCGCATCATTCGTGGCCACAAAGGTGCTCACCCAGCATGGCCTTAATGCTGTCGAGATCTATATCTACCGTTTTGCAATAGCCTACTTCCTCACCCTCCTCATATGCCCTCGCCCGTTCTTCAGCAGGTCAAAGCGTGATGAGCTGCTTTTTCTTCTCTGCGGCATCTGCGGCGGCTCCGTATATTTTATTGCCGAAAACACGGCTGTGATCTACACCCTGGTGAGCAATGTGTCGCTCATCACCGCTCTCTCTCCCATCATCACATTTCTTATAGCTACTCTGGTGTTCAAGACCGACCGCCTATCGCGGGGATTCATACTCGGATCTGCGATTGCTCTTATAGGTGTGGGATGCGTGATCTTCAACAGCAGCGTCGAGGTCAATGTCAACCCCTTCGGCGATATGCTCGCATTCCTTGCTGCAATCTCGTGGGCTCTTTACACCCTGCTTCTCCGCCCCTCAACGCCACCTACTCCGCATGGTTTATCTCGCGCAAAACCTTTTTCTACGGCATGATAACGGCTCTTCCACTCATGGCCATCGAGCCCACCCATGCGTCTATATCCATGCTGCTATCAACCGAAGTATTGCTCAACATAGGCTTCCTCGGGCTCATATGCTCTTTCCTGGCCTATCTGCTCTGGGCGCTGACTGTGCGACGCCTCGGCGCGGTAAAGAGTGGCAATTATCTATATTTCAGCCCGGTTGTGACGCTGATCCTCTCGGCCGTGGTGCTTGGTGAGAGCATCACTGTGATTGGCATCACCGGATGCCTCCTCATCCTCGGAGGCGTGATACTCTCCGAAAAGCTCACCAGCGGCCACTCTCCGCTCACCAAGAGCCACTGATCTTACTCAATGCCGAGGATAAACCGTGCCTCATCGGCCAACGCCTGAGCCATCCTCGCCGTCGATGTGCGGCCCGACACCAGCTCTGCCTCGGCCATCCCGAGCACTTCGGCAGGATACCGGGCCACAAGATTCCAGAGAAGGCGAAGCCCGGCATAGCCCACATCGCCGCTCTCATCTTCAACGGCCAAAGCTATGCGGGCAAGATCCATTGCATCGTCGCGATGGCGCAGAAGGGAGTGGCACAATATATCAGTGGCCTCGCGGCTCGTAGAGCCCAGCAACCATTTCTGCGCCTCAACGGCATCAACCGCATCAGGGTCGGCCACAAGCGGCGCCATGAGCTGGCTCTCGCGACACACGGTGTCGGCCCGCAACTCGGCAGCCAACGCCGCATCTCTGCCAAAGCGCGCTGCAATCTCCTTGAGCTGCGGCAGATTTACACCCATAATAAAACGATAGGGGGAACGCGCGCTGCGGAGAGCATCGGCCACAACACCGTTGCGCATGGCATAGATAGCGCGCTTCATTTCCTGCATTCTGCTGTATGATGTCATATCTTTAAGGCTTGTGGATGGTTTTTTACAAATGCAAAATTAGCCATTATAGCCCGCTGACACAAATTTATTTTTGCACCCTACGGCGGTTTTGATTAACTTTGCACTCTTGATGGAGACGATACTGTACATCATATTTTCCGGCCTCATGATTGGCATCCTTATCTCAGCCCCGATGGGCCCGATAGGTGTGCTGGTGATTCAGCGCACCCTCAACCGCGGACGCCGCAAGGGATTGGCTACAGGACTCGGAGCATCGCTCTCCGACATAATCTATTGCCTCCTCACTGCTTTCGGCCTGTCGTTTATCACCGGATTCATATCCACCCACCGCGCCATCCTGCAATGCATCGGATCGATAGTGCTGGTGGTCTATGGCATATATCTCTTCATCAACAATCCGTCGAAACGGGTGGAGCTGCCTCGCACCCCTGCTCATTCGGGCACATTCCTGCGCGATTTTGCCACCGGATTTCTTCTCACATTCTCCAACCCGCTGATACTCTTTTTCATCATAGGCCTCTTTGCCCGGTTCAGCTTTCTGGATCTGCCCACAAGCGGACTTCACTATGTGCTCGGCTTTGCGTGTATCGCTGCCGGAGCAATAGGCTGGTGGACCGGCATCACCTATCTGATTGACAAAATACGCGGGCGCTTCACCGTCCGGTCCATGAAGCGCATCAACCGCGCCATAGCGATATTCGTGCTGCTCATGGCTGCCTTTGGCATCTACGATTCGCTTGGCTCGCTACTGTTTTAAGCCAGCTCACCATCATTCACCCCTCCCTAATTTTTTATCTACCATGGAACCCCTCCACATACCCTACCTGCCCGCATTGGCATCGTGCGACAGCCTTGCCGATGCCGCCCGCTTGCTCGAAGAGCAGGGCACACGCATCTCCATCGACTCGCTCAACTGGCCCGACCAGTTTCCCTACCATCCCCTCACCACCGCCACTCTGGCCCACGATGGCAAAGACATCTATGTCGACTTTTTCGTGAGATGCAACTACCTCCGCGCAGTTAACGACACCAATATGTCGCCTGTCCACGAAGACTCATGTGTCGAATTTTTCGTCGCACCCGAAGGCCGCACACCCTATATCAATTTTGAGTGCAACTGCATAGGCACCATCTCGGCATCGCGCCGCACAGACCGCCACAACTCCACCCCCCTCTCCGACGAGGAACTCAACAGCGTAAGGCGCTACGCATCGTGTGGCAACCGCCCCTTCGAGATGCTCGAAGGTCTATTTGCCTGGAATCTGTGTGAGGCAATCCCCATGTCGCTTCTCGGCATAGAGTGGAAAGACACTCCCGTGGAGCTGATGGGCAACTTCTACAAGTGTGCCGACCGCACCTCATCGCCCCACTTCCTGTCGTGGGCCCCTATATCCACTCCCGAACCCGACTTCCACCGTCCCGAGTTTTTCTCCAAGATTATACTCGACGCCTGACCCACGGCAAAACAGTACGGGACTTACTTAAACTGAAGCCGCCACGGAAAAAAGGATTTTTCTGTGGCGGCTTCGTGTTGATGGTCTGTAATCGTTAAGCGAGGCTGAGCCTTACTTGCGGATACCGAGCTCTTTCTGGGCGATGATGGCGCGGTAGCGGGTGATGTCTTTCTTGATGAGGTAATCAAGAAGGCGACGACGCTTACCTACGAGGGCCTTAAGAGCACGAGCGGTGGTATAATCTTTGTGATTTGACTTCAGGTGCTGAGTCAAATGAGCAATACGGACTGAGAATAATGCTATCTGAGCTTCGGGGAGCCAGTATCAGTCTTGCCCTTACCGTACTTCTCAAAGATTTCCGTCTTTTCTTCAGAATTCAAGTGCATTCTTTCGAAGGGGATTATTAAGTGATTATATATTGGGATTTGTTTATCGGCTGCAAAGGTAATAATTTTTTTTCACATACGAACCATCGGGAGGCAAAGAAGTTGCCCCTATTACGCCGGTTTTTTCACCATGCGCTGTCAACAGTTATGGAGTGGATTGGTCTGATGCTGTCGGAATGTGTTACCCGACTTTGCCTGTCTCTATTTCATTTTTCAAGAATGAGAAAACATAGACCGCGCCTTGATAATACAAACCACATTTGGGATCATTGAGTTTGGCGAAAGTCTCCGAGCCATAAAGCACATCAAGAGCTTTGAGCATCTCCCAGCCATATTCTGCCATCAGCATTTCAGTTAAGTCAGAAGCAAGACATTCTACCTGATATTGCATCTCTTTGTTCATAATACTTTGCTTAAATAGTTCAATGACTTTTCTGTGCCGAAGAAATACTGTGTGGACTTATCACCGTAGTACTTGATTCGTTCTATCAGTTTGTCAATAGATATCTCGTTCTCGATATACTTCCGGATTTGAAAGCCCACCTTGTCATCGGCTATTGGTCCGATTACAATGTCAAAATCGTGAATGGGATAGTCAGAATTGTTATTTCTGTTGTCGACAACAAATTGGGCCCACTCCTTGCTGTAATCATCAAAGACCTTGATTGACAAACCTGCTTCACGAGCTGCATCTTCATCAAAGTCAAACGATGAAACGAGTGGAATTCCCACTCCGAAGATGTCCACTTTAAACTCAGCCATTTCAAGAGCTTGTTTGTAACTGGGGTTGAGATAAAATCCTTGACCGAAATCTTTGCCCTTTTTGCTTAACGACAAATCGATTGCGTCAATACCTACATTGGAGCCATGATGAAGTCTTATCATATCACACGCCCTCCTTTGCGATAGCATAATGTTTGCAGACTTTCCACAGCATCGTTAAGCGGCAGAGTGTGCATTATACCATAATGCTTCATGATCAACTCAATACCGCTGAAACGACGCAGATATGCGTATGCCTGTTGATTGGTCAGCTTGAATCGATTTGCAAATTCACTGACACACATCACAATGTAGTCTATCTGATTCTTTGTTTCATGTTTGTCCATATCAAATTGTCTTTAATTTAGATACGAGATACGAGTTCAATCGTTCTGCTTTGATCACTCAATATGAAAACTCCCACGCAGCTTCTGAAAGCCAACCAAAGCCTATAACGGACCGCATGGGAATTCTCAAAGTTTTTCGGCTCTCGCCGTATGTCCTTCTATTTTCTGGCCATTTTCAGCGTTGGCTACCGTTAGAATACAAAGTTACAAATTATTTTTGACTCGACAAAAAGGAATATGCTTTATAACAAAGAAGTTGCGGAAGATAGTCTATGACATATTCTGCCTGATGGCTTGCCGGATATTGTGATGCCTTGTCGGCAAAGATTGCCGGGCCATCGTCAGGGTGTGCCACTCTCACTGTTGTCCACCCCATCGACTTGGGATGCAGGAAATCTTTCGACGGATTATCCCGACATAGACCCTGTGGGTACACTCCGGCATGAGTTGTTCCATCCGCACAAACGGTCGCGGCGAATATTTCTCGGCTCCGACGGCCTCCGACACTGACACACGACTCCGCTCGACAAACCGCAGTATGCCCAGCGAATAGATCTTGAGCGACTGTGTCTCCACTCGGCCATCGGTGATCACACCCAGAGTTGCCCCGCGGCTCCTCAGAGTGGCAAGTGTAGCCTCCACCTCGGGACGCAGCGATATGTCGGGGATATGAGAGCGGTACACTCTCCTCATCCACAACACTGTAGCCTCAGCCCCGACATGAGGGGGCAGCGCAGCATGGAGCGCATCGAATGCACCAGGGCCATGGAAAGGATGACGCGCCATGATAGCCATCATGGCCTCACAGTCCAGTCCCGAGTCAGGAAAACGAGCTTCAATGCGGCGGGCTATCTCCCGGCGCGCCGAAGCCACATACTCTGCCTCATAGTATAATGTGTCGTCGAGATCAAACACGAAAGCCCACCCGGTAAGGTCGGCGGGAAGTTTGTCAGCCATATATGTCAGATATAATAAATCGGGGAGGCGAGAGATGATGATTATCAGCGCCCGATACCCACATAACGCAGTCCCGCCTCAGCGAGTTCGTCGGAGTCATAGATATTGCGGCCATCCACCACAAGATTGCCTCTCATAGCACAGGCTATCACCCTCCACGACGGCATCCTGAATTGCTTCCACTCCGTGACGAGAGCTATGGCATCGGCATCTATTGCCGCATCATACATGTCGCGGGCATAATCCACCTTGTCGGCAAATATCTTGCGGGCCTCATTCATGGCCACAGGATCGTAGACGCTGACTGTAGCGCCGGCTGCGAGCAACCGCTCTACCACCACCGTGGCCGGGGCACAACGCATATCATCGGTCTCGGGTTTGAACGCCAGACCCCACACCGCCACCTTCTTTCCGGTCAGAGAGCCAAGGCCGCGCAACAACTTGTCAAACACTATGGCCTTCTGACGCTCGTTGACCTCCTCCACAGCCTCGATTATGGCCATACGGTAGCCATGACTGCGACCGGTGGTGGCCAGCGCCTTGACATCCTTGGGGAAGCACGACCCTCCGTAGCCGCACCCCGGATACAGAAACTTATTGCCGATTCTCGCATCGGCCCCTATACCCTTGCGCACCATCGAAGCATCGGCCCCGACAAGCTCACATAGATTAGCTATGTCGTTCATAAACGATATGCGGGTGGCAAGCATGGCATTGGCCGCATATTTGGTCATCTCGGCCGAGGGAATATCCATGAAGATCACACGGAAATTGTTTAGCAGAAAAGGACGGTAAAGCCGCTCCATCAACTGACGGGCCCGCGGGCTCTCAATGCCTATCACCACTCTGTCGGGCGACATGAAATCTTTTATCGCAGCCCCCTCTTTGAGAAATTCAGGATTGGAAGCAACCTCAAAATCCACATCTACCCCTCGCTTGTCGAGCTCTTCTTCAATGGCCGCGCGGACTATCGCCGATGTCCCCACCGGCACCGTGCTCTTGGTCACGAAAATGCAATAGCGGTTGATCAATCGCCCGAAGTCGCGGGCCACCGCCTCGACATAACGCAGATCGGCACTCCCATCTTCACCCGGAGGAGTACCGACAGCACAAAACACCATCTCCACCTCGTCGATACACTCGGCAAGATCGGTGGTGAAATGAAGGCGTCCGGCCTCCGAATTGCGGCGCACAAGATCGTCAAGACCCGGCTCGTAGATGGGGATCTCTCCTTTCAGAAGCCCATCGATCTTGACTCTGTCGATATCGACGCAGGTCACATCGGCACCCACTTCAGCAAAGCAGGCTCCCGACACAAGCCCTACATATCCCGTGCCTACAATGGCAATCTTCATTATATATGAATCAGTCTATACCACCAACGCCGCTCCCCGATTGAGCATCGGTGGAGCAGCGTCGTGTGGGTGTTGCACTATGAAAAAAATGCGCTGTCCTTCTCTTACTTCGAAGCGATACGGTCGCTGACGGTAAGGTAAAGACGGCCCTTGGCGCGACGGCGGGCAAGCACCTTGCGGCCCTCGGGGGTAGACATTCTTTCACGGAAACCGTGCTTGTTAACTCGCTTTCTGTTAGAGGGTTGGAATGTACGTTTCATTGCCTTTATCTGATTGTTGTTTATTCGTGTTGGTGGGCATGAAAGGGCTCCGAGCCGCTTTCGAGGTGCAAAGTTATTGATTTATTCCCGTTTGCGCAACATTTTTTATTGATAATTTCAACATTTATGTTTTTAGACATAAAAAAGCCTCGGCAGATATAAATATACATGCGCGCGGGTCCGTTATATCTGGGTATGTGTAAACAGATCATATCCACATGGGCCCTGACGGCCTTATGCCTCGCCGCTGCTATCCTGATGCAAGGTTGTCGCGGGCCTAAGCTGTCGGTAGCCGACGAGCAGATGGCCCGTGGCGAATATTTCGATGCCTCGCGCACCTACCGGAAGATATACAACAAGACCGGGCGCGAAGACAAGTTGCTCCGCGCGTCGATAGCCTTCAAAATGGCCGAATGCCACTCACGCCTGAGCCAGAATGCCCGAGCAGCCGCGGCCTACCAGAACGCCATCCGATATGGCTATCCCGACTCGACCGCAATACTGAATATGGCCCGCAGCCTTCACGCCGACGGCAAATATGCCGCCGCTCTAAAAGCCTACGATGAGTTCCTGGCATTGGCCCCCGAAAATGCCGAGGCACGATCGGGTCGCGACGGGGCATCTATGGCCCTTGAAGCCAAGGGACGCAAGAGTCGCTATATTGTGCGCAACGCAAAGCTTTTCAACTCCCGTCGATCCGACTTCTCGCCGATGTTTTCAGGCGATATACTGTATTTCACCACCACCAACGAGAAGGTGACCGGCACAAACAAAAGCGAGATCACCGGCATGAAACGCGGCGATATATGGATGTCGCGCAAAAATGAGCGCGGTGAGTGGCAGCGCCCGGAGCCTGTGGAGGGCGAGCTCAATACCGAACACGATGAGGGCATAGTGTCGTTTTCGCCCGACGGCTCCACCATGTATCTCACACGCGCCGTCAGAAAACCCGCCGCTGATTCCGGCACAGCAATCTACACCTCACAGCGATCCGATGCCAAATGGAGCGCGCCGGTGATCTTGGAAATCACAGCCGACACCGTGAGCAATCACGCCCATCCTGCCGTGAGTCCATCGGGCGAATGGCTCTATTTTTCATCCGACATGCCAGGCGAAGGGGGGCGCGACCTTTGGCGCATCAACCTCAAGGATCGAGCAGGTTCGCTCGAAAATCTCGGCCCGTGGATCAACACTCCCGGCGACGAGATGTTCCCCTACTGCCTCACCGACTCGATTATCTACTTTGCCTCCGACGGCCATCCCGGATTCGGAGGTCTCGACCTCTTCAAGGCCACCATGACCCGCTCGGGCGGATGGAAGGTGGAAAATCTCGGGCTGCCCATCAACTCAGCCGCCGACGACTTTGGCATAACATTCGCGTCGCCCGGCAGAGAAGTCGGTTATTTCAGTTCCAACCGTGGCGACGCCCGTGGCTACGACCACATTTTCTCATTTGAGCTGCCCGACTTGAAGATTCTCATATCGGGATATGTCACCGACACCGACGACGAACCGGTGCGCGGAGCCACCATACGCATTGTGGGCTCCGACGGCTCCAATCAGAAAGCCATTGCCCGCGACGACGGCTCTTTCTCTTTCCCGCTCCAGAGAGGTGTGAGCTATGTGATGCTCGCTGGCGCCAAAGGCTACCTCAACGCCAAGCAGGAATTCACCTCCGACGCGGCTGAAGAAGATGCCGAGTACAACGTCGACTTCATGCTCGCCTCGATCAACAAGCCCAATATTGTCGAAAACATTTTCTACGATTTCGACAAGGCCACCCTACGCCCCGAGAGCACTGCTGCCCTCGATGAACTCGCGTCCCTGCTCCGCGACAACCCTAACATCACCATACAGATGGGAGCCCACACCGACCGTGTAGGCTCCGACGACTACAACAACCGCCTTTCGGAGAGACGCGCCAAAAGCGTGGTCGACTATCTCATAGCTGCCGGAATATCGCCCGATCGACTCACTCACCACGGCTACGGCAAGACCCGCCCCAAGGTGGTCACCAAGCGTGTCAACAAGCAATTTCCACAATTTCCCGAAGGAACAGTGCTCGATGAGGAGTTTGTACTGACACTCGACGAGGCCGACAGGGAAGCGGCCGACCAGATCAACCGCCGCACCGAGTTTGAGGTCATGTCGATCGACTAC
>PDYJ01001558.1_pt1 | contig 26206 bp, 31 predicted proteins | sample 1430841 | NCBI WGS metagenome assembly PDYJ01 (sample SAMN07237672, study PRJNA390542) | Gut metagenome, whole genome shotgun sequencing project. | isolation source: fecal pellets | host: Mus musculus | place: USA: New York, NY | collected 2016-10 | reverse complement strand
CAACTAAACTTAGCTGGAAAATGGTATTTATTTGATAAGATAAATGGTGCTATGCAAACTGGTTTCAAGGATCTGAAAGAGTACGGACAAAATAAGACTGTCTATTACAATAAACAGGGGCAGATGCAATATGGCCAACAGTTGATAGCTGGACATTGGTACTTATTTGATACATTCGATGGAGCGATGAAAAACAGGATTGCAATGGATCAAAGATCAAGCTAAGTTTGTTTATTATGCTTCAAATGGGCAGATGCAGTACGGTAACGATCCAGGCAGGGCGTATAACTTACTATGCTGACCAAGTCACTGGTTCGATCGATGGAGTATTTAATAATGCTGAAGTAATTGGGCAAAAATCCAGAGTTACCTACAGGTTGTGAGATAACAGCAGTAACAATGATGTTACGTTATGCTGGAAAAAATGTTAATAAGATCCAACTAGCTCATGAAATGCCAAAAAGTAACAATGGTGATTATGGTTTTGTTGGTGATCCATTCAGTGTAACTGGGTGGTGGGTCTTTCCAACAGGTGTAGCACCAGTAGTCAATAAATATATGGGAACAAGTAAAGTTATGACGGGTGCAAGTTGGTCGGATATTTATCGACAGTTGTTGAATGGGCGCCTGGTTGTGGTTTGGATGGCTAATATGAATGGTTTTGTAAACCATGCGATCACACTGACAGGATATCGCAAGGGGGTGATCTACTACAACAATCCTTGGACGGCTAAAAAAGAGTCTATGACTGCGGATCAATTCTACAAGCACTGGAATGCTAATCGACAGAGAGCTCTAAGTTATTAAGTTAAATAGCTGATCAAATTTCACAAGGACGAAATTTGATCAGCTACTTTTATTTTTTTAAGAACTTAATAGAGAGACAACTGTTGTTTGTTACGCAGTTTGTAAAATTAAGTTAGAAAAATAAAAAGCCATTTGTGATAGACTTTTGAGTAACGACAAACAAAAGTAAAGGAAAATCACAAATGACCTATAATCATCTTACCATAAGCGAACTGTCCTTCATACAAAATTTTTGGAATCAAGGTGTTAAAGCCTATATTGTAGCTAAAACCTTAAAACGTAGTGCTGAAACTATTTATCGAGTATTTCGTTTCTTAGATGCTAGGAATTCGATCTCTGAATACTATGAAAACTATCGGGCTAATAAATCTAAATCCGGCCGTAAAATCATCGTATTACCTAATGATGAGCTTGAGTACATCAAGGAAAAAGTTAGTCTAGGTTGGACTCCTGATACGATCATCGGACGTAATGAAAAACATATCAGTTGCTCAATGCGTACGCTTTATCGCATCTTCAAGCGTTCTAACGTTTTAGATGTGACCTCGCTCCCAATGAAAGGAAAAAGACATCCAAATGGTTACGTTGAACGCCGTGGAAAAGCTGGACGACTAGGTCGGGCTCTTTCAGAGCGGCATCAGGACTATCCCAACTACCATAATGAATTTGGACATCTTGAAGCTGATACGATCCAAGGTAAAAAACCATCGTGGTGCAGTAATGACATTAGTTGAACGAAAGTCTAAGGCTGTCATAATTTTGAATACACGCCATAAGACGGATAAAGCTATCTTTGAGAAACTTGATGCTTTACTTTCCGTTACTCCTAAAGGACTCTTTAAATCGATCACTTTTGATAATGGTAAGGAATTCTCTAAGTGGAAAGATATCGCTAATAAGCATGATATCAGTACCTACTTTGCTGATGTAGGTGCTCCTAACCAACGTGCACTAAATGAACATACGAATGGATTACTTAGGAAAGACGGACTAGGAAAAGATATGTATCTCAGTGATCTCCCCACTGACTATGTCCAACAAGTAGCCAGTTATAGGAACAATATTCCACGTAAAAGTTTAAACTATAAAACCCCACTAGAAGTATTCATAAAGTATATTACGAATGAGCAAATAGTTTTTTTTCTAACTTGATTTGACAATTCAGGACATATAAAATACCCTCCAAGTATAAGATGAATTTTCTATTTCATCTGTATACTTAGAGGGCATTATAGCCCCGGGTTCAGTTTGTACGACTTTTTATTTAGGTATCAAAGTCTGACGATATGATCGCAGACCTGCTCAAAATATGGATCATGACTGACCATAATGATCGTTTTACCCTTTTCCTTTAGCTTTTGGAGCAAGGAAAAGACGAGTGAACGATTTTCAAGATCAAGTGAGCCGGTGGGTTCATCGGCTAAGATGAGTTCACCAGGTTTTAACAAAGCTCGAGCGATAGCGACCCGTTGTTGTTCACCACCAGATAAGACGGCAACCTTAGTCTTTAAGGAATAATTTAAACCGACTTCTGCCAAAGCTGCTTGCATCTTATTGAGTTTTTCACGATGTTTGAGTTTACTATAAGCAACTCCAAGTTCTAAATTAGCTTTGATCGTAGCTTCTTTGATCAAACCATAGTCTTGAAAGATGAAACTGACATTTTTGCGCCGATATAAAGTGGCTTTGTGGCGCCCAACTTTGGGGAGTTTTTGCCCATTAAAATAGACATTACCACCTTGATAGTTTTCGATCGCGCCTAAGATCTTTAAGAGCGTTGATTTACCAGAACCACTTTTACCGTAGATCACAGTGATCTGATTTTTCGGAAAATTTACACAAAGATCTGAAAAAACGCACTTCTTTTTGAATTTTTTAGTCAGATCCGTTACACAGATGAGATCATTTGACATTTTTTTTAGCCTCACTTTCTAAGTAACTGATAAAGAGATTTAAGATGAAAAATTCAAGCACAAAAAATAAACTAGTAACGACAAGATACACCTCTTTTGAAACATCTTGATTTGGATAAAAAGCTAGCATTACGATGTATTGGAATACAAGCATTGCTAAGTAAGGATAGTAATTTCGCAAGCGTGAATAACCAAACGTATTTTTTAGCTCGATCTGAGTGAGATTTTTCTTAAAAAAACTGAGCAAGGAATAAAAACTAAGGGCAAGCACTACTAAAAAGAGTACGAGTAGCTCCAAAAGATCTGCTAAAATGTTTCCCAAAGTTCGGCGCAATTCCTCAATATTTCCTTGATCATAGCGGATCATTTGGGGAGCATTATCACTTAGATTATATTTTTTAAAATCAAGTCCCACTTCTTTTTTAATTGTGGTAAAGAGGTACCTTTAAGTGGGATCAACAAGGCATCTTGTGAAAAACCGGATAAAACGTTTAGGATGGGTGAGCTCTTTGCCTTTAAATTGCCTGGAGTAATGACACGTAAGATCTCATTAGCAATATTTTTTCCAGTTACGATATTTTTAAAACCTTGATTGTATTTAGGATCAGAATATAGAACTTTAATCCGTATTCTTGTGAAGCTCCTGTGGCTTTTCGTTCATATTCAAGTCGCTTGGCTACTAAATGTTTTTTGTTGATTGGAAATATTAAGATCGTCTGTTTGATTTTAGAATCAATTTTAATTTTGTGATGGTCGACATCATACAGTGGATAGCTATTTAAGTAGTTGATATTCAAAGTAACACTAACTAAATATGATGGAACAGTACTTGGTTGCTTATAGCTAGATCCACTATCGTCTAGTAACAAGGCACCTTGGTGATCGGCGATCTGATAAATATTTTTCAGATCTTCATAGTTGCTTTCATCATCTACTGGATTATTACCGATGACGTATGGGAAGAATTCAGCATATTTATGGCTAGCGGTAGTTGGTGTATGACTAAAAGTATTGTAACCATCAATTAACAATGAGCCGATCGGAGCAAACGAGCTGATCAAAGTGGTAAGTAACAATACTTTTACTGCACTCAATAACAGAAAAAGGATCGTTGAAAAATAGTGTTCTTTAATATTATTTAGACTCACCCAATACATAGTTAACATTACCAGATAAATCACACAAAAAACGATCAAAAAGCCAATAAGCTGTTTAAAAAGTAATTCTGTTAGATTTAGCTTCTTATACAGTGCCCAGAGATCACCGCTGATAGAGAGTAGAAGAACAGCCAGTGGTTTTGATGCAAGAGCAAAAAAACTACGTGAAAAAGACCAACCGTTTAGTTTACAGAGCCGAAGTTGTGACCATTCGAGCAGAAAGTAGATCAAAAGTGCAATAACTATAAAAATTAGCAAATAATTGCTGATCGGCTTTAAACTAGGATCGATCTCAAATGAAGGCAAGAGTAGTTCAGTTTGGCGCGTTATTTGATAATCATTTAAAGTGTAGTGCGTTTTGAATGCTAGATTTAGGTCTTGATTTAACAAAGTAAGAAAAGTTACGTATTTTTCTTGATCAAGTGTCTCTAAAAAAAAGATCCCTTCGAAGTTTTTTCTAGAAGTAAAGACCTGTTTGAGCGGTTGAATAGTTACTTGATATCCCTTCAACATAGGATAATGATAAGAATATTCGGCCTTATCTGTACCTAAAGCACCAAAATTTCCTAAAAAATGCGTTTGGTGTAGTTTATAAACATAAAAATTCTGTTCTTCAAAACTTCTAGCATAATCAATTTTTCCCATCTCGAAGTACATGTCCCATGTAAGCGTGCTTTTCCATGTAATTTAGTTCCATTTTTTGGGCACAGTTATTAAGGGTAGCGATGATCTGTTGGAACTGTTTTTTGGTGTGGGGAGCAACTGGAAGCTTAAAAGCGATAAAATATTTAGAAGTATCAAGCTGTTTTAAGGCTAAAGAAGCTTCTGATCGATAATTATTAGCATACACAGTAAGACCATTTAGAATAAAACTAAGTAAAAAAATAGCGACTAAAAATAAATTTTTATTTTTCATCAAAGATCCCCCTGATCACAATAGTATTTAATAGCTAGAAGAAGGCAACATGCACGATCAAAAACTTGAAACTTACATGTTGCCTTCTTACTATGTCATGTTCCTAATACTTAGTATGGTAGATTATTATAAAATGCTTTAAATGTTCCGTGACCTTTAGCGACTGCAAAAGCCCAATAGTTAGCATCTTTAACAACTTTTTCATGGTCATTTCCGACCCAAGCAGTGGCGGAATGTCTAACTACACTATTAAAGTAATTAGAATGTCCCCACTTATAGTTATTAAAGTAGTTATGGTGATCGGAATAATAGACCCACCGACTATTTGGCATATTGACTGCAGTAAAGTTAGCATTTGAGAGACGAGCGAAGAGTGCTTGTTTATCGGTCAAGGTCTGTGATTTTGGCTCATTTTGTTCAACTAACGCCATCGATGAGGCAAAAACGACATGATCGTGATCATCTAATTGTACTTCACCAGAGGTAAGCGAGTCAGGAACAGGGACACTAGCAGCGTGAACGGAAAAATCGGTTAAAAACAACAAACAAAAGACGGTTGCAACAAAGAGTAATGGTTTGAATGATCCTTTCATAATAGATCCCCCTATAAGTTTGTACGCTAATGATCTATTAGCGTATCCAAATTATAGCAAGCTAAATCAAAAAAAGTTGCTCGTAACCGATATATAACATTAAAGTTATTGTTTTGTAAAATATAAATTATATAGCTAAAAAATACCACCATTCCCAGACCGGAAGTGGTGGTATTTTTTAGTATTCAGAGATCTCGATCAGATTACCGTCGGGATCATTGAGATAGATCATTTTGAGTAAGAATGATATGCCAATTATCTTTAAAAAATTTTTCTCCTGTATCGGTAATTTTTAGTGCCCTTGATCCAGTAGCTTGTGTTACGTAATCGTTATTAAGTAAAAAATCTAAGATCGCATTAGCTAGCGCACCTGCAAGATGATTTTTCCGTTCACTCCAATCTAAACAATCAATGCAAAATTTGCGTTTTTTCTTTTTTAAATTTTCAATGTTGATCTTCAGTTCTTCTGCAAAAAATATTTCACCTGAAGGAGTCACGCTATAAATTCCACTGTTATCATTAGCTGCGATGATAATATTCTCGGAAATAAGGAAGTCTTTGATCTTAACTCCTAGTTCCCCAGCTATATGATCGTAACAAGTTCTAGCTTGCTTCAATTCTTTTTTGGCAAAATGTTGCTTATAACTTTTTGTAGGTTCAACGGGGGAATAATTACTTAAGAACTCAAATAACTCAGGTGTCATGGTGTTTGAGATAGAGTAATATCTAAACTTACCATATTGTTTGACAGCGGTCAGCTTTGCTTCTGTTAACAATTTTAAGTGATAACTGACAGTATGTTGTTTTAACTTAGTAAAAGCTGTTATCTCATTTACTGTATAGGCACGACCATCCATTAAAATATCTAAGATCGTGATTCTGGATCTATCAGATAAAAGGCGCAAGATAGTTGTAACGTCAGGCGAATTCATGATATCCCTCCCTAAAATTTCATATATCGATGATTTTCTATCGATTATCATAATACAATATGATCACACAGTAAAAGAAAACGACTATTCAAAAATTAGCAATAATTATAGTCGAATATTTATTGCTGTGAATATTTTATGGAGGTAGCAAATATGAAGGTCAAGAAAATCACAGCGCCAGCGACGATCGTTGAAGCACGATAATAGTTTATGCTCCTTTAGGAATTAAGGAGAAAGTGAACTTCGATCTTGGTGAGCTGACAGATTTCTTGACATTTGAGCAAAAGTTTACGAAATTACACAAATATGAAAATTGCCCAGTTTGTGGAAAGGAATTTAGAAATAATGGAAACCTTGAGAGTAGCTAGTCTATCTAAAAAATATGGAGACTATAGTGCCGTCCAAGATATAAGTTTTTCGGTATCGGAGGGTGAATGCTTGGGGATCTTGGGTGTTAATGGGGCTGGTAAAACAACTACCTTAAAGATGATCTACTCAGCAAATAAGATAACAAGTGGTGATGTATACATTTTAGGAAAAAATATTTCAACGTTAGCTGATAGGGGGAAGACCAACTTAGGGATCGTAGCTCAAGAAGATATGTTAGATACGACTTTGACTGTCTTTGAAAATTTGATCGCACATGGTATATGTTATGGGATCAAATTAGGGGAACTTAAAGCTCGAACGCAAAAGCTACTAAAATTCGTCCAATTAGCTGAATATGCAAATAAAATGATCAGTGAACTATCAGGCGGGATGAAAAGACGTGTTGTTCTTGCACGCGCTTTATTAAATGAGCCTGAGATGATCATACTAGATGAGCCGACGGTCGGTCTTGATATTCAATCACGTAACATTATCTGGAACAAATTGAAGATGTTAAAAAAACAGGGTGTTTCGATCGTTATCACATCACACTATATGAATGAGATCGAATTTTTAGCTGATAGACTACTCATCATTGATTCTGGAGTAATAAAGGATGAAGGGACTGTTACAGGCTTGCTAGATAAATATCAAGAAAAAGATATGGAAGAATTATTTCTTAGGTTGACCAACAATAAATAAAAAAGATTTGATCGTTATCAAAAATTTAGAATGGTCGTTAACACTACTAGTGCCCATAAGAAAGATAAAATATGGAGTGGGTATTTAGTGATCTTGTACCATCAATACTAATAAAATTAGGAAAGGAAAAGCTATATTTCTTTCTAAATTATGCAAAATATATTCTGTGTATTTTCCATATTGTATAGTGAGGGTAAAATGTTTAGAGTTTCACCTAGATCAGTTTACTATGTTATCATCAGAAACTATATGAGTTTTAGATCTCTATTTAAGATCTCGATAGTTCCTAACTTGATCGATCCCTTATTTTATTTAATAGCGATGGGATTTGGCGTCGGAGCTTATCTGACCAATATCAATGGGATGTCGTATACTACTTTTGTCATTACAGGACTTATCGGTGCTACGGCAATGACTACTGCTACATCAGAAGCAACAGTCAATGCATTTATTCAATATAAAATTGAAAAAACATATGCTGCTATGTTAATGACACCGATCAACTTACAAGATATTGTAATTGGCCAAGCTATCTGGTCAGGTGTTAGAGCTATCATCTTTGGGGGGATATTTTGGCTTGTTTCACTTGTTATAAGCCAGACATATAATCTTTATATGTTATTTATCATTCCACTCCTTTTTTTGATCGGACTGATTTTTGGGCTTATCGGGCTGACATTTACTTACATAGCTCCATCACGAGAATTTTTGAATTATTATAATACTCTTGTTATCCGACCGTTATATATGTTTTCAGATACTTTTTTCCCAATAGATTCTATCCCAGAGATTTTTCGAAGTTTGACATGGTTCTCACCACTATATCATGCGACGAATATTATTCGAGCTATTTGGATAGAAAACTTCACTATGGTATTTCAACATTTGCTGTGGTTGATCAGTTGTGTAACGCTATTTTACTTTATTCCGATCTTGGTCATTTATAAGATGTATTATAAATGATATTAAAATACCACCATTCCCAGACCGGAAGTGGTGGTATTTTTTAGTATTCAGAGATCTCGATCAGATTACCGTCGGGATCATTGAGATAGATCGAAGTCATTTGTCCATTAGCCCCGCTTTTGGTAACTGGACCAGCGATGATCTCAACAAAATAGCTTTTTAGATGATTGATATCATCTGCTAGGGCATCTCCAGTTACTAAGCAAAGATCGGCACTACCACTCGTAGGAGTTTTAGCAACGAGTGCATCTTTTCGGGCAGTCGTTTGTAATTTTAAAAGCTGATGGCCACAGCGTAAAGTCACCACGGTCTCACTTTCTTCTAAGATCGGCATATCAAATACTTCGTGATAGAAGCGAGTTGCTTTGGCAAGATCGCTCACGGTCAAAACGATATGATCTAAACGTTTGATTTTCAAAATGATCACCTCTGATTTATATTTTTTAATGACGCCTAGCCGGAAATCCCGTGACTTTAGTCATGGGATGGATAGGCCACTATTGAGCCCCTTTATGGGGATTTTTGTTTGTTTCTGTATATTTTTGGTCATTGATATATTTCTCTACAACTTCTTTGCTCATATTACCCAATGTACTCATATAGTAACTTGGCGACCAAAGATGACCGCCCCAATATTGGCTACGTCGTATTTCTGGATGATTTTGTAAAAAAATATAGGCACTACGTCCTTTGAGCGCCTTAATGGCACTAGCCGGCGCTTTGCTTGGCGGAAAACTGATCAGCATATGAATGTGATCCGGCATGACTTCCATCTTTTCGATTACGATGTCATTGTTATCTGCAACTTGCTGCAAGATAGCTTTCATTTCGTTAGATAAGGCCTCGGTTGTAAAAGTCTGATTGCGATATTTAGTTACCCAGATCAAATGGTAATGGAAATTATAGATATAACGACGAGTATAAATGGCCTCTTTGATTTTTTCTTTAGTCATAATATGGTCTCCTTTGTTAATACATTGACATCATGATATAATGTTATTATATCAATAAAGGAGGTGAAATCAAATGAAATCAATGGCGAAAATGAAATATCATTATGGCCTAAAAATGCGCTGCTATCCTAGTGACCAACAAAAGCAGTTGATTAAAATCAACAGTGACGCTAGTCGCTTTATCTATAACGAAATGGTTGCAATCAATAAGGAACTGATGCAGCTTCGCAGAGTTAAGCTACCGATTGACATAGTTCGGGATCGTATTAAGCAACTAACTATGCGCCAAAACGCTAAGCAAATGTCTAATCACTATCAATTCTTAGAAGATAAACGAATTGATAGTTTGACGAAAGCTAATGCCATTCAGAACTATCGGAAAGCTTGGAATGCTTTTCGGAAGGTTCATACCGCTGGTGTTCCTAAGTTTCATCGAAAGAATTATCGCTGGCGTTATCAAACCAATTGTCAATACCCAGGGCAAAAGACTGCGTTGCTAACTAACGGTACAGTCTGTTTTCTAGATAATAGCCATGTCAAAGTCCCTAAAATCGGACTGTTACGTGTTGCCGGTTCGCAAGCACGGCTTTTGAAAAGAATATGCGAGACTAGAATTGGTACTGTGACGTTGACTAAAGATTCAGCGGATCGCTTCTTCTTATCAATGCAGTTAGCTTCAGATGAATCTTTTGTTAAAGTGGCCAAAGCTACTCATGGGCATGTTGGAATTGATCTTAATACTGATAACTTCTTAACCGACAGTGGAGGTAACATAGTTCCTAATCCACGATATTATCGCACTATTAAAGGTAAATTAGCCAAAGAACAGCGCATTTTATCTAGACGGCAACAACGTGCAAAAAAAGAACATCGTTCTTTACGCGATAGTAAAAATTACCAAAAGCAACGCTTGCTAGTTGCCAAACTTCATGCCAAAGTAATGAACCAAAGACATAATTTTCTCCAACAAATCTCTACTGCATTAATCAAGAACCACGATTTAGTAGTAGCCGAAGAGTTGCGTAGCAAGAATATGCTTAAAAATCATGCTTTGGCACTTAGTATTTCTGACGTTGGTTGGCGAACATTTCTTGGCATGTTGGCTTATAAAGCAAAGCTTTATGGGCGTCAATTTATCACAATCAATCCAAGAAACACTACCCAAACATGTTGCGATTGTGGCTTTGTGATGGGCACTAATGGGACGGACAAACTAACGTTAGATGACCGAAAATGGACTTGTCCTAACTGTGGTATCCACCATATTCGTGACTGGAACGCAGCTAAAAATATTCTTGATAAGGGAATAGCTAAACTAGCTTAGCTTATCTGTCCCTATGGCAACCTGGGGACATAAAAGGCGTTGGTAATTAGACGACCGCTGTTTGATTACAATTTCGGTTGGTCAAATAAGTTGTCCCTATCTACGCAAATTGTGGTTCGAAATCTGTAAGGATTTTCGGCTCACAAGCCACTGACTTTAGTCAGTGGTGGTTGACAGCATTAGTTAAAAAGTATAGGCCTAGAGCACAGATGCAAGCTTCAGTAAATGGAACGCTGAGCCAAACACCATTTAGACCAAAGAGTGCGGCAAAGATAAAAACCGCACTGATCAAAATAAAATAGCCTCGTAGTAATGAAAGCGTGAAGGCTGATTTAGCTTTTTCGATCGCAACAAGTGATAACATGATCACGAGATTTTGGCTAGCAAAGAAAACACTGATAAAGTACAGTGGCAAAGCATGAGTTGCGATCTGAGCCAGTTGTGCGGAGTGATCGTGGTTAAAGACACTGACGATCGGTGTTTTGAAGAAAACTAAGCTAAAATACAGTACACATGAAAGACCTAAGGCTACTTGTAAGCCAAGTTTGATCGCAGTCTTAACATTGTTTAGATCACGTTTGCCATATTCACGACTAGCGATCGGTTGGACGCCAAGTGCGATCCCATTTGAAAGTGCTAAGACGACGAGCGTAATGTTAGCGATGACGCCATAAGCGGCGACAGCAGCATTGCCACTTAATTTGAGTAAGACCCAGTTAAAGGCAAAGATGCTGACCCCAGTACTCATTTCCGTTAAAAATGAAGGTATACCGAGACTAGCTGCTTGCTTTAATAATTTTAGCTCAGGCAAAGCAAACTTTAATTGCAATTGTCGCTTGGGATATTTACGATGAAAAGTCAAGATCGCCATACTCGTCAAAGGTGAAAAGATCGTCGCGATCGCAGCACCTATCATGTGTAATTGGAAGACAAAGATCAACAGCCAGTCTAAAAAAACCACGACTAAAGTAGCTGTTAAAGTTGCGATCATCGTCAGCTGAGGGTTACCATCGTTACGAATAAAGTTTACACAGACGTAATTACACATAAAAAATGGCGCACCTAAAGCGATGATCCGAAAATACCCCAAAGCAACTCCCATCGTTTGCTGATCGGCACCCAAAAGCGTCAAAACTTGGGTCGGAAAGATGTTTAACAAAAGTGCTAATAAACTACCAAGTCCAAGGCAAAAAAGCAACAATTTTCCAAAAAGCGTCGTTACTTTATTTGGTTCGTTGATCTTGTGGATCGAGTAGATCGTTGAACCGCCGATCCCAAATAAAAGGCCAAGTGCACTAAAGAAATTGAACATGGGTAGTGAGATATTCAAAGCTGCTAACCCAAGCGTCCCACCAGCAACTGCAATAAAGACCGTATCAACTAGAACGTAAAGTGATAGTCCAGATGAGGCAAAAATGTTGCGAATGATATATTGCCCGACTTCACGCCGGATCTGTGGTGAAGCTTCTTGCAAAAAAATCCCTCCTAAACCAAACTTTCCTCTATCAATCGTGATCGCCTGTCAGAAAGTTCTAAGATGTTATTTTTTGCAAAACCCGGCGATTTTGCGTCCCTTATTTCGATTTCAACATTACGAGTTTAGCAAAGTTAAATCAAAAAAGCTAGTCTTACTAAATTTCTGTTAAACGTTTAACATATTTTGCTTTTTTCTCTTTTCATAACGCTTACTTTGCGATAAGATAGTTATAAGAAAACGATTACTATTTTGGAGGTAATGTTATAGTGAGTAAATTATATGGAGCTATTGAAGCTGGTGGGACAAAGTTTGTTTGTGCTGTGGCTGATGAAGATCTAAATATTTTAGAACGTGTTTCGATCCCAACGACTGTTCCTGCAGAAACGATGGCAGATGTCTTTAAATTCTTTGAAAAACATGATGTTGTTTCGATCGGGATCGCTTCTTTTGGGCCGATCGATGTTAATCGTAAATCAGAAACTTATGGTTATATCACCAATACGCCTAAGCCAGGTTGGAAAGATTATGATTTCTTGGGGGAAATGAAGAAGCGTTTTGATGTTGACTATGCTTGGACAACAGACGTTAATGGAGCTGCTTATGGTGAATTGAAACGTGGGGCAGCTAAGGGTAAAGATAGCTGTGTCTACTTGACCGTCGGAACTGGTATTGGTGGCGGTGTTGTGATCAATGGCAAAGTTATTGAAGGCTATGGTCATCCTGAGATCGGTCATATCGTAATGCGCCGGCATCCAGAAGATCACTATGAAGGTCATTGTCCATTCCATCACGATTGTTTAGAAGGCTTGGCTGCTGGTCCAGCGATCGAAGCACGCCAAGGTGGGATCAAAGCTTATGAGATCCCTAAAGATGACAAAGCTTGGGAGATCGTGGCCTATTACTTGGCACAAGCTTGTGTAGATCTAACATTGACACTTTCTCCTGAAAAGATCATTTTCGGTGGTGGTGTTTCTAAACAAGAACAACTCTTCCCAATGATCAGAGAATCTTTTGCAAAGCAATTGAATGATTACGTTCAAACGCCAGAGCTAGATGATTATATCGTACATGTTGATCTAGGCGATGATGCTGGGATCACAGGTTGTTTGCTTTTAGCTAAAGAAGCTGAAACTAAATAAGACGTACGCCAAATAAGGGCCCTAATACGATGCAGATCTTGTATCGTATTAGGGCCCTTATTTGTGATCATAAGACACTTAAATGGGCTAGTTCTGCTGGATCATTCAAGATCTCAGCTTTGGTCATTATCTTTTGGATCTGATGTTGTTCTGAAAATAAAGCGACCCGATCACAGATATCTTTGATCTGCCCAAAGTGGTGACTGGATAAGATGATCGTTTTGCCACTTTGATTTAATTTAGCTAATAACTCAACGATCAAAGTGCGATAGTACGGAGATAAGCCATTGAAGGGCTCATCTAATACGAAAACTTCGGGATTCATCGTTAAGACGCTACCGATCGCGACAAGTTTTTTTTCGCCACCAGATAGATGATATGGTACCCGATCAGCCAGTCGTTCGATCGCAAGTAATTTTAGACAATCAGCGACCCGTTGTTCAACTTCAGCTGGTGGCAAGCCTAACTGTTGCGGACCAAAAGCTAATTCTTCGCGCACGCTCATATTGAAGAGTTGCACATCACTATCTTGGAAAACAAAACCGATCTGTTCATAAAGTTTAGCCGCTTGTTTAGGATCATCTAAAAAAGTTTTGTCGACATTTAAATCTTTGAATTGATAGCTACCACCTTTTAGCGGGAAAAAACCAGTTAAGATCTTTAATAAAGTCGATTTGCCTGAACCATTTGGACCCATGATGACCAAAGTTTCACCGGTTTTGACTTCTAAAGAAACATCGTTTAAGGCAAGTTGACCTTCATAATTATAAAATGCGTTTTTTAAATCGAGCATACAAATTCCTTTCTTTAGTACTTAAAACCACCAAAATAATAAACAAATAAGGCCTAATTTTATCAAGGGAAAAAGATCTGCGCGTGTGAATTTAGGATATAAATGATTCTTATTTGTAAGCTTATATCCACGTAGGACCATCGCTTGATAAAGATCATTCATGCGACTCTTCAATGAGAGATACAGTTCGCCTATCAAATTACCTAGCAGTTGGAAAGACGCTTTTTGCCCCAAAGTTTTAAAGCGAATGCTATACAGTGATTCTTGCAGATAGATCCCTGCTAGATAGCAGTATTTTACAGTAATATCAAGCGTCAAGATCAAAACATTGGGAAAATGTAATTGTTTGAGCGCAAGAATAAACTGTTGCCATGTTGTTGTGCCAGAAAAATACGCTAGAGATAGTAGAAGTGTGCTGATCCGCATAAAAAACAGTGCCAGATCAGCTTTTCGGCTCAAAAATAAACTAGGCAAAATAAAGATTGCTGTAAAAATGATCAATTTTAGGTATTTCTTGAAGATTCCCAAAATCGCATTTCCCGGGAAAAGTGCCAATTCACCTAAGATGATCAAAAGACAAGCCCATAAAAAGATCAAATTGCGCGATAATAAGACCAATAGTGAAGTTATCAACAAGGTACAAACACGAAGCCAAGGTGAAGTTTTAACACGATAGACGGGTGTGATATTGGTAAAGAAATGAAGCAATTTACCCAATGACGTAATATTGATCCCAACAAAATCATGCTTCTTTTCAAAATTTAAATTAGTCTGATTCTTTGTCTGTAGCCAAAGTGGCAATTCAGTGTTAGTTTGCATGTTCATTGCTCTTACCTACAGCCATTAAGATCTTACCTAATACTAAGAAGACCAAAACAGCGGTGATCGCACTCAAAATGTAACCTAAAGAGATCGTAGTCCCAGGAACAGTGTAGTCACCAAAGAGTGCATTAAAGTTCATACCATGTGCCATCCCAGTTGGTAAAGTAGAACCTAAATGTTCATTATGCATGTTGCTGAGTAACTCACTTGAATCCCATTCTCCCCAAGCAGTACCACTGGCTAGTAATCCTAGTGGTGATAAGACTATCATGGCACCGATCAAATAGTAAAAATATTTAAAACCAAGTGCCATTTTGGAAGCCTCCTTTGAAGTAGCTCGGCTAGGTGTGTAAAGCTCAGCAGGAGCGACTTTTTTGACAAATGCGTAAACGGCATAGGTAAAGAAAGCTTCAACAACACCAGCTACTAATAAATGGGCAAATAACATGGCTGGAATAGAGATCGCCAGAGGATAAGGATTATAGAGTGGTTGACCACTGGCATTGACGGCTATGATTGGTTGGAGGCCTAACTCGATCCCCGCTAATAATGCCGCAGCGTTGATCCCGAGATAAGAGCCAAGGATCACCCCGAGCTTTTCATGACCATATTTACGTAAAAGTGAATAGATCCCATAGCCGACAAAGGGCATTACAACAGCCATATTAAAGATATTTGCTCCTAATGCTAAAAGACCACCATCACCAAATAAAAATGCCTGTAGTAACAAGGCGACAGTCACTGCCACACTCGCGGCGTACGGTCCCACTAAAATTGCTAGTAAAGTTGCTCCAACGGCATGGGCGGTCGTTCCACCAGGAATCGGAACATTGAACATCATAACTAAAAATGAAAGTGAAGCACAGATCCCGAGCATTGGCGCAAGTTCACGGTTCTTGCTCAGTTGTTGTTTAGTTTTTGAAAGTGAGATAGCCAGTACAGGTGTGGCAGCAGCAAACATCACCCGCAAGTTGCAGGGCTTAAATAATTATCAGGAATATGCATGATATACATCCTCTTTTCTAAATATTTTCCCCATATTCAGATAATTTATGATCACATCTACCCCTATATATATGAGAAACATCATTTTCTGAATATATGCTCATTATAAAGGGCGATGGATAGTGAAAAAATCTTTTATGTATAACTTCAAATCATAATTTTGTGTTTTTTTATCCGATATTTGGCAAGAAAAGTGCTTACTTTGAGGGGAATTTGCCAAAGAAAAGCCGAAAAATGCATTTTTTTAGGATAAAAATTCCTTGATAGAATAACTTTTAGCGCTTTTTTTTATTTTTAAGTAAAAAGTTAAGCAAGATAGCTAAATGATTTAAGAGTAAATTTAATAACAAGGAATTTATCCTTGAGCAATTTTGATGGAGGAACATATATGTCTATTAATAGTGGCGATACGGCATTTATGATGCTTTGTACCGCAATGGTCTGCTTGATGACGCCTGGGTTAGCGTTCTTTTACGGTGGCTTGGCTCGTAAACGCAGTATTTTATTTATTATGATGGAATCATTCATTTCAATGGGGATCGTGACCTTGATCTGGATGTTTGGTGGTTTTGGTTTAGCTTTTGGAAAGGACATCCATGGGGTGATCGGTCGCTTTACGGATTACTTTGGTCTAGCACATGTTGGCTTAGTACCAAATGCAGTTCATGCTGCTTCGATCCCATTTGCCTTGTTCTTCTTGTTCCAATTGATGTTTTGCGTGATCACCGTACCTTTGATGACGGGGGCTTTTGCCGAACGTTTGAATCTAAAGGGGTATATCTTACTTTTGATCTGTTGGACGATCTTAGTTTATATCCCAGTTTGTCACTGGGTCTGGGGTGAAGGCTTCCTATCCAAGTGGGGTTTTGTTGACTTTGCTGGTGGGACAGTTATCCATACGACCGCTGGTTTTGCAGCCTTAGCAAGTATTTTTGTTTTAGGTAAACGCAAAGTCGCTAAGCAAGGAATGCATCCAAACAACTTGATGGCTGCAGCGATCGGGACTGGACTTTTGTGGTTCGGTTGGTTTGGCTTTAACTCCGGTGGTGCTTTATCTGCTGGTGCTTTGGCAACTAAAGCCTTTACGAATACCTTAGTTGGCTTGGCTAGTGGGATGATCGCTTGGTTGATCATGGCTAAGATCTTACGAGGCAAGATCAATTTTGTCGACGTGATGACTGGTTCTGTTGCTGGTCTAGCAACGATCACACCTTGTGCTGGTTATATTGCACCAAGTTCAGCCATCATCGTTGGTATCGTAGCTGGTATCATCTGTAACTTAGCTGTTGGTTTCCGGCAAAAGAAAGGCTGGGACGATGCGCTCGATGTTTGGGGCGTTCACGGTGTCGGTGGTTTTACTGGGACGATCTTGATCGGTCTGTTAGCTGATAAGACGGTCAATGGTGTTGGAGCTAGTTTCCATCAATTATTAGTTCAAGTTGGTGGAGTCGTTTTGACAGCGATTTATGCCTTTGTATTGACCTATGTCTTGCTCAAGATCTTAGGTGCAGTGACACAGATCAAGCCGACCCAAAAACAGATCGAAGAAGGCTTAGACAAGACGTTGCTTGAAGAAACAGCTTATGATAAAAATTAAGCGGTATTTTTAGAGTAGCTTCCAGTGAGAGGAGGTGAATACAAAAATGCTAGGTGTGATCTTACTTTATGTCGGAATGGTCTTGATGAGCAACGGTATTTGTCGCCTTACAAAGATCCAGGATAAGTCATTAGTTGTGATGAATATTTTCACAGGTGGTCTAGGACTGATCTTAAACATTATCGCCATTTCGATCGGAGTTGCACAAAATGCTGCTTATAGTTGGTATTATGCAAGCGCAACGGGTCTCTTATTCGCATTTACATACCTATATACGGCAATAAATACGATTTTTGACTTTGATCAACGTTTGTATGGTTGGTACAGTTTATTTGTAGCGATCAACACGATCCCTGCTGGACTTTTATGTTTCCAAGGGTATGGTGGGAATAGTTGGTATGGTATTATCTGGTGGCTTTGGGGCATCCTTTGGTTAACTGGATTTATCGAAACTGTATTGAAGAAAAACTTAGGCAGCTTTGTCGGTTGGCTCGGGGTGTTTGAAGGGATCATCACAGCTTGGATCCCAGGCTTTATGATGCTGACAGGTGTCTGGCCTAAGTAATTGATTAGCGCTAAAGAGAGGTGTAAAAGTTATGCAATTAACAGAACGTGAACGTGAAAAGATGATCATCAGCTTAGCTGGAATGATCGCCCAAAATAGAAAAGATAAGGGGATCAAATTGAATCACCCTGAAAGTGTGGCTTTGATCACAAGTTTCGTGTTAGAAGGTGCACGTGCTGGTAAGACGGTCTCAGAATTGATGGATGAAGGTCGTCAAGTGTTGACCAGAGAAGATGTCATGGAAGGTGTACCAGAAATGATCCCAATGATCCAAGTGGAAGCAACTTTCACTGATGGGACAAAGTTGGTAACGATCCACGACCCGATCCAATAAAAAGTGAGGAGGACTTTAAAATGGTTCCAGGAGAATATAATTTAGCTAAAGAACCGGTATTATGTAATGAAGGTTACGAAGCTATCAAAGTCGAAGTTAAAAATGTCGGTGACCGTGCAGTTCAAGTTGGTTCTCACTTCCATTTTTATGAAGCAAATGAACGTGGGTTACAATTTGATCGCGACAAAGCATGGGGCAAACGCTTAGATATCCCAGCGGGGACAGCTATCCGCTTTGAACCAGGCGAAAAACGAACGGTATCATTGATCGACATGGGTGGCAAGCGCCGTGTCTTTGGTTTCAATGATAAAGTAGATGGTTACTTAGATAACGATAACCGTGGTTTACATCACAAGTTAAGCTAAGAAAAGAGGGATAGCAATGAGTTTCAAAATGGATAGAAAACAATATTCCCAAATGTTTGGTCCAACTGTGGGCGATAGCGTGCGTTTAGGTGATACCAACCTTTATGCAGCGATCGAAAAAGACCTAACAGTCCACGGCCAAGAAAGCAAATTTGGTGGCGGTAAAGTTTTACGTGATGGTATGGGTGTCAACGCAACTGAAATGCGTAAAGATAATCCTTTGGTTGCTGATACGATCATTTCAGGCGCAACGATCATCGACTATACTGGCGTCATCAAAGCTGATATTGGGATCAGAGATGGTAAGATCTTAGCCATCGGTAAGGGTGGTAACCCAGATAATATGGACAACGTTGACTTTGTTGTCGGTGCAAGTACTGAAGCGATCTCAGGTGAAGGTATGATCGTCACAGCTGGTGGGATCGACTTACACGTCCACTACTTATCACCTGGTTTGACGCATGCAGCGTTAGATAATGGGATCACAACTTTATTTGGTGGTGGTACTGGTCCAGCAGATGGTTCAAACTCTGCAACCTGTGCTCCAGGTGCTTATCATATTCACCGAATGCTTGAAGCAACTGATTCAATGCCGATCAACTTAGGTATCATGGCTAAAGGCGCTGGTGATGTGCCTGAAACGATCGGCGAACAGATCGAAGCCGGTGCTTGTGCGATCAAGACCCACGAAGACTGGGGTGCTACAGCAGCTGGGATCGATAATTCCTTAAAAGCAGCTGACAAATATGATGTTCAATTTGCAGTGCACACTGACTCATTGAACGAAGGTGGATTTGTCGATAATACGATCGATGCCTTCAAGGGTCGTACGGTGCATACGTTCCACACAGAAGGTGCTGGTGGTGGACATGCGCCTGACATCATGGTCGTTGCTGGTCAAAAGAACGTTTTGCCATCTTCGACTAACCCAACGAACCCTTATACAGACAATGAGATCGATGAATTGTTTGACATGGTCATGGTTTGTCATAACCTTGATCCTAAAGTTCCTGAAGACGTGGCCTTTGCTGAATCTCGGGTCAGAAAACAAACGATCGCTGCTGAAGATGTTTTACATGACATGGGTGCTTTGAGTGTCATGACTCAGATGCTATGGCAATGGGCGTGTTGGTGAAGTTGCTATGCGTTGTTGGCAATTAGCTGACAAGATGAAAGCGCAACGTGGTAGTCTTGAAGGCGATAGTGAATATAACGATAACAACCGGATCAAACGTTATGTTGCTAAATACACGATCAACCCAGCGATCGTTAATGGGGTAGCTGATTATATCGGTTCAGTTGAAGTTGGTAAATTTGCTGACTTAGTTATTTGGGAACCAGCTAAATTTGGGACCAAACCAAAGATGGTCTTAAAAGGTGGCATGATCACTTACGGTGTTATGGGTGATGCAAGCTCAAGTTTGCCAACACCAGAACCAAGAATGATGCGTGACCTATATGGTGCCTTTGGTAAAGCTGTTGGCTCAACAAATATTACTTTTGTTTCGAAATATGCTTATGACCATGGTATCAAAGAAGAATTGGGCTTAGATAAGATCGTCTTGCCGGTTCACAATACACGTAATTTGACAAAACGTGATATGAAGTTAAACAACTATGTGCCAAGCACGATCAAAGTTGATCCACATACCTTTGATGTTACGATCGATGGTGAATTGATCACTTGTGATCCGATCAAGACTGCATCATTGGCACAACGTTACTACCTCTTCTAAAATTTAGTTTTTTCAAGTTATCGGGATAGATTTAAATATGATTTAAAGCAAAGGCCAAGACGCGTCTTGACCTTTGTTTGGGTAATAATGGAGGAATTTAACATGATTTTAACAGAAGTGTTTGCTAACGTTGAGGATATCAATGATTTAGAACAATATCACATTGAGACTTGTATGGTCAAAAGCGATGACCTGATGAAACGTATTTTACGTGTGACCTCTGATCATGGTAATGATTATGGGATCCGGTTAGCTGAAGATAGCGAAGGCTTAGAAAATGGCTCAGCTTTCAAGATCGGGCACCATCGCTTGCTAGTTTTAAGCGTGATTCCAGATGAGATCATTAAAATCGTACCTAAAGATATTGATGAAATGGGTGTGCTCGCACATATGCTTGGTAATTTGCATAAACCAGTTCAAGTCGAAGCTGGAAAGATCACTTTGTTGTTTGATCCTGTTGTGGTTAAGACTTTAGATCAAAAACAAGTTGAATATACAGTAGAAAAGGCGCAATTAGCTGAACCATTGCGCTATGTGGATCTGACAAATGGAAAATAGGCCACGATTAAGCACACTTTTGGATTATTTAGAGGTTTTTCAAATTTGTGATTCCACTTTCCCAATCGGAACTTTTAACCACTCTTTTGGGATGGAAAACTATCTACATGATCGCAAAATCAAGCACACACCCGAATTTCAACAATGGTTTGAAAATTATTTCAAATCGCAATTTAAATACGGCGAAGGTTTATTGACTGTATTGTGTTGGCGAGCTTTAAAAGCTGGTCAGATGGAAAAATTGTGGGAATATGACGAAATTATTACCCATTCAACTTTGGCATTGGAGACGCGCAATGGTCAAAAGTTGATCGCTAAGCAAATGCTAGCTTTGATCAAGCAAATGTACGGTGAGATAAAACCGCTAGACATTTATGAAAAAAAGATCAAAGCTGGTGAACTTGCAGGTAATCCAGCGATCGTCTTTACGATTTTTGCACACTATCAGAAGATGCCATTAATGGAGACTTTTTTGATGTATGGTTATAGTATTGGTTCAACGATGGTCCAAAATGCTGTTCGCGCAATTCCATTAGGACAACGGGATGGACAAGTGGTATTGAACAATATTATCAAACTTTTAGGAAAACTTTATCCAGAAGTTGAAAAATTAGATGGATCGTATTTAGGAGCTAATGTTCCGGGACTTGAATTAGCTCAGATCAAACATGAAACACAAGGCTCAAGATTATTTATGTCCTAGGGGGATCAGAAAATGAAAAAAGCAATTAGAATCGGTGTTGGTGGTCCTGTTGGTTCAGGTAAGACGATGTTGATCGAACGGTTAACACGGGCAATGCATGATGATTATAGTATGGCAGTCATCACAAATGATATTTACACCAAAGAAGACGCAGAATTTATGGTCAAAAATTCAGTTTTAGATGAAGATCGGATCATTGGGGTTGAGACCGGTGGTTGTCCACATACTGCTATTCGTGAAGATGCTTCAATGAACTTGGCTGCGATCGATGAATTAGAAGAACGTTTTGATGATGAGCTAGATATCATCTTTGTTGAAAGTGGTGGCGATAACTTAGCAGCTACATTTAGTCCAGAATTGGTCGATTTTTCGATCTATATCATTGATGTGGCTGAAGGTGAAAAGATCCCACGTAAAGCTGGTCAAGGGATGATCAAGTCTGACCTATTCATCATCAATAAGATCGATCTAGCTAAATATGTCGGCGCTGATCTCGAGCGGATGAAGAGCGATTCAGAAATGTTTAGAAGTGATGGTACCTTCTTGTTTACTAACTTGAAAAAAGATGAAGGTCTACAAGATGTCATCGCTTGGATCAAAAAGAATTGTCTATTAGAAGATCTAGAAGAAGTCAAGAATTAGAGGAATACAGATGGATAAGAAATATGATGGTGTGATCGAGATGCGCTTTTTACCGCGCAATGGCCGCACGATCGCACAGAAATTATATCATAAGGGAAATTCACGTATTTCCTCGGTTATACCGACGACCGAAAATCAATTGCCTTACTATTTCTTGATCTCTACTGGTGGTGGTTTTACAGAAGGTGAGCAGTATCAAGTCAAGATCACACTTGAAGATAATGCCCATGCAGTTTTGACAACACAGACACCAAATTATGTGTATAAGTGTGATAATTTGCGTCAAACATGTCAAGAAACACAGATCAAACTCGGACATGGTGCCTTTTTAGAGTATTACATGGATGAAGTTATCCCATATAAGAATGCTTATTATCGCCAGTTCATGGACCTTGAGCTAGCTGAAGATGCTTCGTTGATCTTGACCGATGGTTTGACTAGTGGCTGGTCCCCAGACGAAAAACCTTTTCAGTATCGGGATGTTGGGATGCGAACGAAGATCAAAGTTGCGGGCAAATTAGTATATAATGATTACTTGTTGTGTACGCCTCAAGTCGATGAACTAGCTGAATTAGGGTATTTTGAAGGTTATACTAACTTTAACTCAGTTGTTTTGATCGATAAAAATATCGACCAAGATTTTGTGAAAAAGGCACGTGAGGTGATCAAACTTCCTGAAGCTGATGTTTCATTTGGGATCTCGTTATTGGAAGAAAATGGAGCGGTCTTACGGATCTTAGGATATGACGGTTATACTAATCGCCAGATCCAAAATCAATTTATCGAATTTTACCGTGAAGAATTCAAAGGCTACGCTCCTTTGAAACTTCGGAAAAATGATCGGGCGTATAATTAATTGGAAAAGAGTGAACGATTGTGACAGGAACTTTTTGGTTAGGATTTGGTGCAGCTGGACTAGGCGCTTTTTTTGGTGGTTGTCTACGGAGTTTGTTTTCTGATTGGTTCAATCATGCTAAGGCGTATCTTCCTTATGGTACATTGGCCGCCAACTTACTAGGCTCGCTTTTGATCGGGATCTTTGCTGCTTTGGTGGCAAAGGGGGAACTTTCACAAATGGCTAACACATTGCTTGCCGGTGGCTTTTGTGGTGGTTTAACGACTTTTTCGACCTTTTCATTAGAAAATCTCAAGTACTTCAAACAAGGTAAAACAGGACATGCGGTACTTTATTGGTGTGGCAGTGTTGTGTTGTGCTTAGCTTGTGTCTATTTAGGCTTAGCCCTTGGAAAGCTATTTTAGATAAGGATCAGGTGGAAAAATGAAAAAATCAACAGAATTATTGCTTGTTGGCTGTGGTTGCTTTTTTGGTGGTGCCTTGCGTTATGTTTGTGAGACCTTGATCGGACCTAGTGTTTCAGAGGCTTTCGCTATTTTAGTCGTTAATGTCAGTGGCTGTTTTTTTGATCGGGTTGATCTCAGCTGGTTTATTTAAAAAGACGCTTTCAGCTGAATTTGGTAAATTGGCCTCAACCGGCTTTTGTGGTGGTTTAACAACTTTTTCTTCGTTTGCTGATGGGATCGTCAATTTATTTGATGCTTCACAGGTGGCAGTGGGTTGTTATACATCGTGCTTAATATGTTGCTAGGGCTATTAGCTGTTTATTTAGGCCTAAAAGTAATTTTAAAAACAAAATTTAGTGATTTTGCAAATTGATCAAAGATAACACTCATTTTAATGGGTGTTATTTTTTAATGACGCCTAGCCGGAAATCCCGTGACTTTAGTCATGGGATGGATAGGCCACTATTGAGCCCTTTATGGGCTTTTTGTTTGTTTCTGTATATTTTTGGTCATTGATATATTTCTCTACAACTTCTTTGCTCATATTGCCCAATGTACTCATATAGTAACTTGGCGACCAAAGATGACCGCCCAATATTGGCTACGTCGTATTTCTGGATGATTTTGTAAAAAAATATAGGCACTACGTCCTTTGAGCGCCTTAATGGCACTAGCCGGCGCTTTGCTTGGCGGAAAACTGATCAGCATATGAATGTGATCCGGCATGACTTCCATCTTTTCGATTACGATGTCATTGTTATCTGCAACTTGCTGCAAGATAGCTTCCATTTCGTTAGATAAGGCCTCGGTTGTAAAAGTCTGATTGCGATATTTAGTTACCCAGATCAAATGGTAATGGAAATTATAGATATAACGACGAGTATAAATGGCCTCTTTGATTTTTTCTTTAGTCATAATATGTTCTCCTTTGTTAATACATTGACATCATGATATAATGTTATTATATCAATAAGGGAGGTGAAATCAAATGAAATCAATGGCAAAAATGAAATATCATTATGGCCTAAAAATGCGCTGCTATCCTAGTGACCAACAAAAGCAGTTGATTAAAATCAACAGTGACGCTAGTCGCTTTATCTATAACGAAATGGTTGCGATCAATAAGGAACTGATGCAGCTTCGCAGAGTTAAGCTACCGATTGACATAGTTCGGGATCGTATTAAGCAACTAACTATGCGCCAAAACGCTAAGCAAATGTCTAATCACTATCAATTCTTAGAAGATAAACGAATTGATAGTTTGACGAAAGCTAATGCTATTCAGAACTATCGGAAAGCTTGGAATGCTTTTCGGAAGGTTCACACCGCTGGTGTTCCTAAGTTTCATCGAAAGAATTATCGCTGGCGTTATCAAACCAATTGTCAATACTCAGGGCAAAAGACTGCGTTGCTAACTAACGGTACAGTCTGTTTTCTAGATAATATCCATGTCAAAGTCCCTAAAATCGGACTGTTACGTGTTGCCGGTTCGCAAGCACGGCTTTTGAAAAGAATATGCGAGACTAGAATTGGTACTGTGACGTTGACTAAAGATTCAGCGGATCGCTTCTTCTTATCAATGCAGTTAGCTTCAGATGAATCTTTTGTTAAAGTGGCCAAAGCTACTCATGGGCATGTTGGAATTGATCTTAATACTGATAACTTCTTAACCGACAGTGGAGGTAACATAGTTCCTAATCCACGATATTATCGCACTATTAAAGGTAAATTAGCCAAAGAACAGCGCATTTTATCTAGACGGCAACAACGTGCAAAAAAAAAGAACATCGTTCTTTACGCGATAGTAAAAATTACCAAAAGCAACGCTTGCTAGTTGCCAAACTTCATGCCAAAGTAATGAACCAAAGACATAATTTTCTCCAACAAATCTCTACTGCATTAATCAAGAACCACGATTTAGTAGTAGCCGAAGAGTTGCGTAGCAAGAATATGCTTAAAAAATCATGCTTTAGCACTTAGTATTTCTGACGTTGGTTGGCGAACATTTCTTGGCATGTTGGCTTATAAAGCAAAGCTTTATGGGCGTCAATTTATCACAATCAATCCAAGAAACACTACCCAAACATGTTGCGATTGTGGCTTTGTGATGGGCACTAATGGGACGGACAAACTAACGTTAGATGACCGAAAATGGACTTGTCCTAACTGTGGTATTCACCATATTCGTGACTGGAACGCAGCTAAAAATATTCTTGATAAGGGAATAGCTAAACTAGCTTAGCTTATCTGTCCCTATGGCAACCTGGGACATAAAAGGCGTTGGTAATTAGACGACCGCTGTTTGATTACAATTTCGGTTGGTCAAATAAGTTGTCCCTATCTACGCAAATTGTGGTTCGAAATCTGTAAGGATTTTCGGCTCACAAGCCACTGACTTTAGTCAGTGGTGGTTGACAGTCTAGTTTTACCTTTGCATTACGCTAAAAGTATTGCTACTATATTCTTAAAGTAAATACAATACAGGAGTGTGGGGGAAATAAGATGGAGCCAAAATATAAACAGATCTTAGAAACGA
>PDYJ01000792.1_pt1 | contig 26347 bp, 25 predicted proteins | sample 1430841 | NCBI WGS metagenome assembly PDYJ01 (sample SAMN07237672, study PRJNA390542) | Gut metagenome, whole genome shotgun sequencing project. | isolation source: fecal pellets | host: Mus musculus | place: USA: New York, NY | collected 2016-10 | reverse complement strand
AATCCCAGCAATGGCTCCAGGCTATTTCATCTGAGAAATCAACTTTGTGGTGAATTCTCAAAGCAAAAAGGTTTTGTCTTTTGAGTATAAAGTGAGAAGTAATCTTGAACCATGGCTTTCTTAATCTGAAAATTTTCTCAATTTTAATCAAGTTCACTGCGGATTTTTCTCTCTTCGGTCAAGCATGGTTTAGCAACTCTCTCATCGGTGATAAACTTTTCACGAAGCACAGCAAAAGACTTTGCCGGAGTCAAGAAGATGCTTTCGTGTATCGTACGCCACCTAGACTCTCAAGCATTGACAAATAACAAAAAATTTAGACTGGGCAAAAATCTGCAACGGGTGTGCAGATTAAGCGATGAACTGAGAGAGTGTGTCAGCAAGCGTTGGCTCAGGAGCTTCACCGGAGGGGTTGAGTGGTAAACCTCAAGCTGACTAGCGCAAGCGAAAGAAAAGCACAGAAAGGCCCTTAATTGGGCCTTTCGTTTTCTAAGACTGACTAATGAGCTTACTTATCGACGCTGCGACGTCCGCATTCTTATCTTCGCCTAGTTACATATACAATTGATCCGAAAAATTTCCGTAATTGTCCAAGTCGATTAGATATTTGACAGGTTCTAACGCCTTCTTGCGTCCACTTCGAAAACAAGCACCATTCCTTATATCTTTGGTATTCAGTGGTTTAAGAAGATTTGGCGGTTGTACACTGTCGTGTAGGTTAAGGAGAACTGGTGGAACAGAAGGGATCGAACCCTCGACCTCAGCATTGCGAACGCTGCGCTCTCCCAACTGAGCTACTGTCCCACAAGTTTTCTAAATGTAAACGATTTTTTTTTAATTTTTCAAATTTTCTTCAAAATTTAATTGAGCTGAGGATTATTTTTTTGCCAAAATAGTCGTTCAATGCATCCGTCGGATCTAACTCCTGAGCATCTTCAACTTGTTTCGCCGACATCCTCTCTTGTAATGCATCAAATGCTTTTTCAATTGCTCGTTCTCAGGATGGTCGATTACGCACTGATTCAACAACGAGTAAGAAGTAACAAAATCAGCTTTCCTCCAATTTTTGGGTTCCCAATTTTTCAGCAAAACCACAAAGATTGGTCCTGTCTCCTTTCTTCAGAGCCGGCTAAACACAATGCGCCGCCTAAATTAAAGTTTCTGCGAACGCCATCCCCGTTCCAAAACTTTTCTCCCTGCTCATTTAATTCTTCAACTGTCGCTTCCGGAATATACCTGTCTAACCACTCTTGCCCCTTAGCCAGATTTCTAACAGCCTTAGGCCCCGTTGTCCTCATTACGACAAGACTAAAAACGTCATTTTTGTCTCCGGACGGATAAGCAATCTCCAACCACTTAACGGCCTTCCCTAAATTCTTTTCGACTCCCGGTGCTCCATCGCGATAAAGTCTTCCAGTCTGAAGCTGAGCGGGCTCTCAAACCTTTTTCTGCAGCCTTCTCAAACCAGACGGATGCTTCAGCAATGTTTTTTTCTCGCCAGTAACAATCTCCCAAAAGATAAATAGAATTTACTTCTCCTTTATCCGCTCCAAGCCTTGCCCATTCCATCGCTTTCTTCAAATCTTTAGGCAAGCCAAACCATTGGCGTAAGAATAACCAATGGAATAAATTTCCTGGGGAGAAGCTTCACTCTTAACTTCTTCAATGAAACGTTTAGCTTTTTCTAAAGAAGCAGGATTGGAAACATCTCTTTCAAGTATTGTAGAAAAAAGAACCTTTGAGCGGTTATGGCCGTTTTCGGCAGCTTTCTCCAGCCAATAATTAGCTTGTTCAATATCTTTATTGACGCCTATGCCGGTTCTGAAATAGCTGCTCAGAGCCGATTGAGCCGGAGCAAAGTCTTGATTGGCTGCTTCCATCACCAACTCAAAAGCATGGTTAAGATCTTTTTGAACACCCTGGCCTTGACGATACATAGTAGACAACCGAAGCTTTGCCTTAGGACTGCCTAAATCTCCTGCCGCATTGTATAACTCAGCGGCTTTTTGCAGATTTACCGGGACGCCGTCACCGTATAAATACACTTCAGCTTGTCTAATTAGGTCGTTGATTTTCTTTTGTTCTTCTTCGGAGATTTGGACTAGTGTGCTCTTTACGTTTTTCGTCATGAGTCTGGTCTGCTTCAGTTAACTCGTGTGCTTTCTCTTCCTGGGTCTCAGCTCTCTCTGTGGCAGAGCCGTTCTCTTCAGCCGAAGACCGGGACTCAACAGAAGCCTTTTTTTCCAGAGATACCTGGGAAGATGAAGACTCATCCGATGCTGCAGCAACAACGTTTTCCTTAATTTTGTCTTCCAGCACTGAAGCCGGGGTCATGTCGGCTTGTTGTGCCGCCACAGAGAGATTCAATACTGTCAGAACAAGCGGTAAAGCAGTACGGGTTAATCGACTAAGAGTCATCCAAATTCCTCCTTTTCCGACATATTAATAAAAGAGAGACGTTAAACCGCAAAAAGACGTACTTCTTTTTCTAAGCATTTTCACCAAAATATGTGTGACTTGAAAGCGCTATACATTTGTCTCATTTTTACAACTGCAAAATATTTGTCTCTTCAATTTCTCCCAGTTTATTTTTAGATTATCTAAAGGTTTTTCTCTTCAAATATATATATTTATTCCCCCGCTGAAACAATGGCTCTCACCCACGATTATTAGGTGGGGAAAGTTTAGGTGGGTATTTATTTTTTTCGGGAGGTTATTTTCTAAATATTTTTCATATAACTTAAAAGAAAATATTTTAATTAATAGATATAAGTAACAAATAAAAAGATTAAAAAACCTCTCAAATTAACCATGTGTATTGGGTTTTCTTAATTGCGAAAATAAGATATCTGGAATACCATTAAATTGTGATCACAAAAACTTATTACAATCAAATCTGAAGACGATTATATGAGAAATGCTCGTTGGGTAAAACTAGCTGATGATCTTACTGCTGAGATTTCCGACGGTACTTTCCCGTTAAATTCCTACCTGCCAACGGAAATGGAACTCTGCGCTAAATATAACGTCAGCCGATATACGGTAAGAATGGCTCTGGACAATCTTACTAAGTTAGGATACATTAAACGATGGCCTCGATTAGGATCAAAAGTCATCTCCCTTGGCAGCAAGCCCCTAATCTCCTCCGCTTCTCTCACACAATTCCATCATGTATCAGAAACGCATAAGCGGATTGTGCACCTTACAACTGAATGCATCGTAGATAGAACATTGGCTTTGCAGCTGGAATGTGAAGAGCAACTCAAGCTATTGAGATTTTCCAATGTATTAACTGATCCGGAAGATAAAGAACGTCCAATTGTCTGGACCACTGTATATGTAAATGCTGCTTACAGTCGCCTTCCTCAGATGGCCGAACGTCAGCCCCTTCCTCTTTTAAGTGCTCTCATTGAAAAAGAATATGGGGAAAGATGTTCTCAAATGACACAGAAAGTGACAGCGGTTGCTTTGCCGGATGAAGCTGCCAGACATTTGCTTGTCACGCCCGGCCTTCCCTCTCTTAGGATTTTGAGACACTACAAATCTAGCGATAATAAACTGCTGCAGATTACTGAGTCTTTCCATCCAGGAAATCGCTTCTCTCTAACCCTAAGTATGTCCAACTTTGGTTGAATACCATTACCGTAAAAATCAGACTTCCACTACAATGTGGCACTAAAAAGAGAGATTTTTGAAGTGCTCACATCTTCACCAGCTTCCCAATCTGAAAAAGTAGAAAAACCTGTTAGAAAAAAACGCGCTCCTATAAAAGAACGTCTGGAGAAAATAGGTTTATCTCGTGAATGGGATTTTGTTCTTCATCTGCCCCTACGCTATGAAGACAAAACTCAAATTACTTCTATTGCAGATGCACAGCCTGAGCAGACCGTGTTAATCGAAGGTGTAGTCACAGATTCTCACGAACAAGTCTTCGCTAAACGATTTGAAGCCGTCGTTGAAGACGAGACCGGCTCAATTCAAGTTAAATTTTTTAAATATTTCCCTCTGTCAAAGATACCTTCAAACCGGAAACAAAATTCTTCTTTTCGGTAAGGTAAAAAGTGCCTGGAAAGGAGACGGGTTAGAAATAATCCATCCGAAATCTAAAATATCGAGACCCACTCGAGAATTGGATAAATCCTTAACGCCCGTATATCCGGCCGGAGAAGGAATCACACAGCCTTGGCTAAGAAAAAGAATTCAAACAGCACTTTTAAACGTAGATATTATTGATCTTTTAAATGCAGAAGAGCTAAGAGAATTGAATCTTCCTCCTCTGCGTAAAGCCATCGAGTCCATTCACTATCCAGCCCGGATGCAAATTTAGAAGAACTTCAGATGAAAACGTCACCCGGTTGGAAGAGACTGAAATTTGATGAGCTGCTGGCTCAGCAAATCATGCTAACCCTTTCCCGCAAAAGACGAGAAGCTCTTAAAGCGCCGGAAATTGTCCCGCCAGAGGACAAAGAAAGATCATTGACAGGAAAACTTTACCGTTCATTGCCTTTTAAACTCACCAAAGCTCAAGTAAAGGTGTGGAAAGAGATTGTAAAGTCAATGAAAGGTCCTATTCCCATGAACCGGCTTGTTCAAGGGGATGTTGGAAGCGGTAAAACAATTATCGCCGCCATGAGCGCAGCCCTAACCATCGATAACGGATACCAGGCTGCTCTGATGGCACCGACAGAAATTTTGGCTGAACAGCATTTCAAAAAGATTTTAGAGTGGCTGAAGCCCTTTGACGTTAAAGTGGTCTGGCTAACAGGCAAACTCAAAGCAAAAGAAAAAAGAGAAGCTTTAGAGAGGATTGCGTCCGACGCAGACATTGTCGTGGGCACTCATGCGCTGATACAGGATGCAGTTCAGTATAAAAATCTTGGTTTGGCCATTGTTGACGAGCAGCATAGATTTGGAGTTGAACAACGGCTGGCTTTAAGAGCTCTGGGGCATCGGGCTTAATGCCTCATCTTCTTATGCTGTCGGCCACTCCTATTCCCCGAACATTAGCCATGAGTTATCTTTCGGACATTGATATTTCGGTCATTGATGAGCTTCCTCCGGGGCGAACTCCTATCAATACCAAGACATTCAAATTAGAAAGAAAACAAGAAATTATTGAGAGTGTCCGTCAAGAATTAAGAAACGGGAGACAAGCTTATTGGGTTTGTCCCTTGATTGAAGAAAGCGAGAAGCTTGATCTCACGGCAGCAACAATTTCTTTTGAAGAACTAAAACAGTCTCTCACGGAATTTAAGGTTGAACTACTGCATGGCAAAATGACCTCAGAGGAAAAAAATGAGATTATGGAGCGGTTCAAATCCGGAAAAACGTCCCTGTTAGTTTCAACAACTGTCATTGAAGTTGGTGTCGATGTTCCAAATGCAACCATCATGGTCATTGAACATAGCGAAAGATTCGGGCTTTCTCAATTGCACCAGCTCAGAGGTCGAGTCGGCCGAGGAAGCAAAGCCAGTTATTGCATAGCACTTTTCGGAGATAAACTTTCTCAGGAAGGGAAACAGCGGTTAAAGATCTTTCGCGAAACTACGGATGGCTTTGTTATCGCTAAAAAAGACTTAGAACTTCGCGGACCCGGTGAGTTTCTTGGTTCTAGACAATCCGGCGTCCCTCTTCTAAGATTTGCCAACTTCGACCAAGATTCCGAATTAGTCGATAAAGCAAAAGAACTTGCAATAAAATGGATTTCGTCCAATGATGCAAGAGCAGAAACTCATGCCTCCCGATGGTTTGAAAGCAAAGAAAAGTATTTAGAAGCATGAGTAAGGAGAAATAATTGACCTTAAATGAGTTGAAATATGCCATTGCTGTTGCTCAGCTTCGGCACTTCGGCAAAGCAGCCGAGAAATGCCAGATTTCACAGCCTTCTCTTTCGGTTGCTATTAAAAAACTGGAACAAGACCTTGGCGTTCAAATTTTTGAGAGAAAAAATACTGAAATTTCTTTGACTCCTATTGGTCAAAGAATAATTGAACAAGCCAAGGTTGTTTTGGAGGAAGCTAAGAAAATCCGTCAGATTCCATTGGAAGAAAGCGATCCTTTAAACGGCCCGATCCGCATGGGAGTTATCTACACAGTAAGCCCTATCTTCTTCCTGAACTCATTAAAAGATCCATTGAAAGAACTCCTCAGATGCCGTTGATCATCAATGAGGGTTACACAACCGATCTGATTCAGAAATTAAAGAGCGGTCTTTTAGATGTTGTAATTTGTGCTCTTCCAATTTATGACGAAACTTTGTCATGCAGTTATCTCTACGAGAAGAGTTCGTCGCTCTTGTTCCGGCCAAGCACCCATTAGCAGCAAAAACAGAAATTGAATCCAAAGAATTAATTGAGGAAAAGATGCTGATTCTGGCCCAAGGGAACTGCTTCCGAGATCAAGTTCTTAAGGTATGCCCGGATTCTTTAAAGAATGAGCCTAATCCGAATTCACATCTCCACTTTATGGAAGGTTCAACTCTGTCTACCCTTCGATACATGGTCTCCAGCGGACTAGGCGTGTCGGTGTTCCCTGCCAGTGCTAAAAATTATGACGTAGGTGATCAACTAACCAAATATGTCGAATTTAAAAAGCCAGTCCCTACCCGACTTGTCGCTATCTTGTGGAGAAAGAGCTTCCCTCGCGTAAGAGCCGTACAGCGCATAGCAGAAACTTGCTCTCATATCAAACTCGAGGCATCCATCATCTTCCTTTTGAACCACATTCTCTTTCTCGAGACGGTTATTAGAAAATTAACAACGTAATAATTAAGACGCTGAGATCAAGATAATCCCAGCGTCTTTTATTTTGAAAATAGGAAAAATCTCTTCTGTAGCTTATTCAGCTTTTTCTACTTTCTTACTGAATTCATCGCCAAGTTCAATAGCACGGGTACGACAAGCTTCCATAGCTCTCAGCATCATATCTGCAAAACCGCTGCCTTCGATGACCTTTGTCGCTTCTATTGTTGTTCCGCCTTTGCTTTGAACTTTCTTACAGAGGGATGTAAAAGTTTCATCGCTCTTAAGTGCTAACGTTGAAGAACCAAGGATGGTATAAACCGCCATGTCGTGAGCTTCTTGCGCAGTGAAACCGAATTCCAATGCAGCTTTCTCCAATGCAGCTAAGAAAAGGAAAACATAGGCAGGACCTGAACCGCTTACCGCTGTGAGAGAATCGATCATGGATTCTGTGGTGCACCAAATTAACAAACCTGTCGGTTTAAGAATTGCCTCAACGGTTTCTTTATCCTTTTCCTCTTTGGAAAACCATAAAAATCCCGCATACACCCAATCCTTCCCTGACAGGAGTATTAGGCATCACGCGGCAGATTCTGTTCTGACCCAAAAGCTTTTCAATATCTTTGGTCTTAACGCCGGCTGCTATGGAGAGGACGAACGTATCTTTCAAGAACTCTTTGTTTTGAATCAATACCTCCGGAAGCTGCTGAGGCTTGACCGCCAAAACGACACAATCCATTTCAGAAAGCCATTCTCCGGTTTCCTGATGTGTTGTAACGTTGAACTCTTTATGTAGATTTTCAAGCTTTTCGAAATTCTTATCCGCAACATGAATGCAAGCGGGATTATCCCAAGTGGAAACCATGCGAGAAATAATGGCGGAAGCCATATTGCCTCCGCCAATAAAAGCAACTTTTCTGCCTGTCATTTTTTAACCTTGTGTTGTGTATTGTCTTGGACCGAAAATCGCGGTCCCTACTCTAACCATCGTGGATCCGGCTTGAACAGCTTCAGCCATGTCTCCTGACATGCCCATCGACAGTGTATCGAATTCGTAGCCTTCTTCCTTGAGCCTGTCGAACAGAGTTTTCATGGCTCTCAGAGGAATCAGCTTTTCTTCAGGAGTTTCGCCCGGCTCCGGAATGCACATCAAGCCTCTCAATTTCAAGTTCGGCATCTTTAAGAGTTCATCTGCCAAAGCTCTAACTTGCTCAGGAGCCACACCGCTCTTGCTCTCCTGGTTTGAAATATTGACCTCGATAAGTACATTTAAGGGACGCATCTCGGCAGGACGCTGATCTGATAATCTCTGTGCAATTTTTACACGGTCGATTGTTTGAACCCAATCAAATCTTTCTGCAACGAGCCTCGTCTTATTGGATTGAAGAGGCCCAATAAGGTGCCAGGTAAGACTATTGTTAGGAAACAAATTTCGGCAAAGATCAATTTTAGAACAGCCTTCTTGAACATAATTCTCGCCGAAAGAAGTCATTCCGCACTTTACCCCTTCGATAATAGCTTCTATCCCGAAGGTTTTGGAGACCGGAAGCAGTTCAACAGAACCCTCTTTTCTGTCGACAGATTTTTCGGCTTCTTTCAACTTGTTCTTAATTTCTGTAAAACGAGAACAAAGACCAGGTTTCAATTCAGACAAATTAAGGCTCCTTTTTTATCAGAAAGACGTTCAGATCGTACAAAATAAAAATGAAAAAAGGGTTTTTTAGAAAAAGTTTTAAATCTAGCTACTCAAACTAGTTAACCAAAATACCCTACTCTATTTTCTTGCAACCTATTAAAGAATAAGATGTTTTTCTATAAAGATCACTCTTGTTAGGGACTTTTCATGGGGCAGTGAGGTTATAACCACTAATTAAATGCCACATGATTATTTGCTATTATTATTCAAAACGAATGTAATTATTTAGCATATTATCTATTACAATTGTTTTGAAAGACATCTGAACAAAGGGTTAAGCAAGATGGCAAACACTGAAAAAAAGGATCCGGCAGTACGTAAACAGTTACCTCGTCACTCTTTTGAGACTCGTCAAAAAGCACTTGAAATTTTCAGGAATGGCGGCAGCTATAAAAATTGCGCAAAGACTTTGAATATTCCTGTTTATACAGCTCGTGATTGGCACCGTAGCTACCTTATCGGCACATTTAGAGCCGAACGCGGCGCCAGACAACAAGTTTATACAGCAGAGCAAAAAGCCACTGTACTTCGTCTTAGAAGAGAAGAAGGTAAATCCTATAACCAGATTTCTCAACTGACGAAAGTTAATCGAGCAACAGTTCTTCAATGGATTCACCGTGCAAACAAAGAAGAATTGGAAGCCAAGGCTCAGTCCACGATTAACTAACCAGATCTTTTCAACACTTGAAAGACGATCACTCGTTGATCGTCTATTTTTTTATGCTGCTAAGTCCATCCGACAAAAGTTTAACTTTACCGAAATCCCTCTTGCTGCACAGCTGCTGCGCACCTTGTTCGTCGGCTATTTTAGAGTGGCTCAGAGAGAAGAAGGTACCGACCACTGTTTTTTTCTATAACCCTAATATTTTTCCGGATGAAGAGTATCTCAAAAGAAAAGATGAATTAGTTCGCTTTTGCCAGCAGGAAAATATTCCGTACATAGAAGGCGACTACGATCATCTTCGATGGAGAGAAGCTGTCAAGGGTTTAGAAGACGAACCTGAAAGAGGCCGGAGATGTTTAGCATGCTTCAAACATCGTTTATCAGCGACGGCTTTATGCGCTCGGGAGCATAATATTGAAGCTTTTACAACAACTCTTGCGGGCTCTCGTTGGAAACGACAAGATCAAATAGATGAAGCTGCTGCTTATGCCGTTGAAAAAGTATCCGAAGTTCAATACTTCCAAATGAACTGGCGCAAAGGAGGTCTTCAAGAAAGAAGAAATATTCTGCTGAAACAATACGATTTTTATAATCAACAGTACTGTGGCTGCGAGTTCTCGATGAGGCACTTGGCAGTCAAGAAGAGTTCCTGCTCAGAGCAGTCTTGAGGATGCCTGAGTTCAAGAAAATAGAATTTTTTTGAAAAATTCTATTTAGCTCATTCGCCGAGAAACCTTCACTCGAAAGGACTGAGGTTTCTCGACAAATAAGCTAAACACGCCTTCTAGTCTGAATGGTGAGACAATCGCTTGTTTGTTAAGCAAAAGGGAAATTGAGAGTAACTTCCTACGGGATTTTGAGAGTAGTTTCCTAGGCGATTCTGAGAGCTTATTCCAGGGCGAAATTGGGAGTTTTACCAAAGCGAAAATGGGAGTTAGGCGGTCTTTATTGACTTATTCTTGTGCTTTTTAGAGGTTTTAAATGGTCAAAAAAAGAACGTTAAGCATCCCTCGATTAATGAACTGGTTGCTGTATTTACTGAGTACCGAGCCGGGCTGATCACCTGTAAGCAAGCACTGACTCAGTTAAAAATGCCTGAGTCAACCTTTTTCAGGAAGTTAAACAAGTTTTCATTACAAGGAGCCGAAGGCTTAGAACATGGTAATCGGGGGCGTTCACCTGTAAACAAACTGGACAAGGACCTAAGAGAAAGAATAGACAACTTGCTCCAAACCAAGTACGCTGGCTTCCAAGCTGCTTTGGCAAGGAAATACCTGAAGAATTGCGAACAAATTGAAGTATCCGAAGAATTTATCCGGCAACGTCTTCTTGAACTTTATCCCAGAGAAAAGAAAGCAGAGAGTAAAGGCCATCCATTACGTCGACGTCGCAGCCGGTTCGGAGAATTGATCCAAATTGATGGATCCCGACATCGTTGGTTCGGAGAGGATGAGCCTTTTTGTGTCGTTCACGCCTTTATTGATGATGCAACAGGAACCATTACTGCGGCGTGCCTGCGGCCTACAGAAGTAGGAGAGGCCTATCGAGAGCTCATTATGGGGCATGTCTTTAAATACGGCATACCAGCGGCTTTCTATAGCGATAGACACAGCATTTTTAAACCGACGACCTCGGGGCCACTAACCTCTGAAGACCAAGACGGAACTCAGTACCAACGCATCTGCAATATGCTTGGAATTGAGTACATCTATGCAAAAACTCCCGAAGCAAAAGGAAGGATTGAACGCCTAAATCAAACTTTGCAAGGACGTTGGCCTAAAGAGTTCAAGCTCCGAGGCATAAAGGATATTAACACCGCTAATTTGCACATAGAGGAGTTTGTCAACGAGTACAACGAAGAGTTTGCAATTAAGCCTTTTTACCAAGAAGATGCTCATGTACCGCTCTTGGCAACAGAAGAGGAGTTAAAGAGGATCTGTGCTACCTGGCACGAACGACATTTATCTAAAAATCTTAGTTGTAGTTTCAAAAATCAAATCATTCAGGCTCTTGGGGTTGAGAACCGTCATGGCTTGATTGGAAAGGAGGTTTCTATCGTAGAGTACCCGGATGGAAAGATCGAGATGCTATGGGGATTGAGAGTAATACCCATAAAAATTATTCCTAAGGTAGGTTGTCCTAAATTTGAAGAATACACAGAAACGGCTAAAACCATTGATGCTCGTGTCGACGAAATCATGGCGAAAGAAAATCAACGAAGACAACTGTGGCTTAATAAGCGAGCTGCCAAAGTAAGAGAAGTACTAAACATGAGAGAACTAGTGATCGAGGCTGCTGAAGAGATAATAAAGGAAGACAGCGAAAAGGATAAGCACTAAGCGCATTGCGATGAAAGGGGGTATTAACTCAGGTTCGCTACGCTTACCTGAGTTAATACCCCCTTTCATTGCAATTAAAAGCCACAGAATTTGCAAGACTTTCACTTAAAAATTGGCTCTCTCAAAATCGTGTTGTTTTCTGACTCTCAAAATCGCCTTGGCTTAACAGTGAGACAATCGCTTGTTGTCAAAGTCCCCACTTCCTCCTAGAATACACTCTGTTACAGTTTAGGTTTTTCCTAGACGACGAACAAAAAGAGCTTGCCTCATTTTAAAAAACCTAATTCCAAAGCCAAATTATGAAAGACTCAGACATCGGCGTAATCGTAGTCATATATGCGATTGCAACCTGGTTTCTAGTGATGACATTGCAGCTCCCCGAAGGCGCTCAATCTTATCCTCTAATCCTTATCTCAGCCCTTTACGTTTGCAATACACTGCTTCTTCTTCAACAGATCTGGCATTTTAAACGTCATAAACTTTTCATTAATGACTTCAGAAAAATCTTCCAAGGATTCATCCCTTCTCAGTTTTTTGGAGTTGTCATTGGATGCGTTATTTACTTAGCATTAGTCAATTATCTCGGATACTATATTTCTAGTGTTCTCTATTTGATACTTGCTCAGTTCTTTCTTAAGGTCAAACCTATTCCTGCGGTTATTTCCTGCGTTTGCGTAATGGGTGTGACCTATTTGGTCTTCTCTATGTTCCTGAAGGTACCTCTTCCTTTAGGCGTGTTGTTTGAATAAGGAGAGATCATGTTAGAAACTATCACTTTAATGGGCGAAGGTTTTATTCATGCCTTAAATCCTTTGACTCTCGTCTTAATGGTTGCCGCCACGGCTTTGGGTATTACGATTGGTTGTTTGCCCGGCCTATCTGCAGCCATGGGTGTGGCTCTTCTGCTTCCGGTTACTTTCGGTATGAATCCGGCAACCGGCCTTATCGTATTGGGCGGTATTTATTGCGGCGCAATTTTCGGCGGTTCAATTTCAGCCATTCTTATTCATACACCCGGCACTCCTGCTTCTGCAGCTACCGCTATCGAAGGATATGAATTAACTAAGAAAGGCCAAGCAGCCAAGGCCTTAGCAGTTGCATGTTTCGCTTCATTCTGCGGGGGCTTGTTAAGCTGTATCTCCCTGTACTTCTTCTCTCCGTTCCTGGCTGAACTTGCTATGCAGTTCAAGAGCCCGGAATACTTCTGGCTTTCTATTTTCGGTTTGACAATTATTGCCGGAGTTTCCTCCAAATCTTTACTTAAAGGTTTCATCTCCGGCATTCTCGGTCTCTTGATCTCCACCGTTGGTATGGACCCGATGGAAGGCGTAGAAAGATTCATGTTCGGTCAAGCAAGCCTTTATAACGGCGTCAATGTAACCTGCGCCTTGATTGGCTTGTTCTCTATGTCTCAAGTTCTTATTCTTGCCGAAAAGAAGATCAAGGAAAGAGCAAAAGCCGCAAAATTCTCCGGCAGCCTATTACTCTCCAGACAAGAAATTAAGCGTTTGATGCCAACCATTACACGCTCTTGGATGATTGGCAACATCCTTGGTATCTTGCCGGGCGCCGGAGCAACGATTGCTTGCTTCATGGGCTATAACGAAGCGCGCCGTTTTTCAAAGCATAAAGATGAATTTGGAAAAGGTTCCATTGAAGGCGTTGCCGGCTCAGAGGCTGCAAACAACGCGGTTACCGGTGGATCTTTGATTCCGACGTTGACCCTAGGCATCCCAGGCGAATCCGTAACTGCAGTTTTAATGGGCGGTTTGATCATTCACGGTCTCCAACCTGGTCCGGAGCTCTTCTCTACTTATGCCCCGATGACATATACCTTCTTTGCCGGTTTCGTTTTTAGTTCAGTTTGCGATGTTGGCAGTAGGATTGTTGGGCTGCAGAATTTTTGCACAAGTTTCAAGATTGTCTGATTCTATTTTGATTCCGTCCATCTTCCTCCTTTGCGTTGTAGGTTCCTTTGCCATTCATAATAATTTCGATGAAGTCCTTCTTATGTTCCTCTTCGGTTTCATCGGGTATCTCGTCAGAAAATTCGATTTGAATGCTGCAGCTATTGTTTTAGGTTTAATTCTTGGTCCAATCGGCGAAAACGGATTGAGAAGATCCCTATACCTTAGCGATGGAGATCCTTCCATCCTCTTCAGCACTCCGCTTTGCTGGCTGCTTATTCTTCTCTGCGTTCTCGGTACGCTTTCTCCATGGCTCATGGCCAAGTGGGAAAAGCACGTAGAGCACAGAGCCAACAAATAAGTAATGGACTCCATACGGTAAAGCTGAGTAGAATATGAATTACTCGGAAACAAATATTTTAAATTTTTAGACAAATCAAACCAACTTATCCCTAGGAGGATTTAGACAAATGAAAAAAGTACTTTTAGCCGTTGCCGTTGCAATGACAATGCCTGTAGCTATGGCTTGGGCTCCGACAAGCGACGTTAACGTTATCGTTGCTTATAAGGCAGGTTCCGGCACAGATACAGGTGCTCGCCTTCTCTCCACAGAAGCCGGTAAATATGTGGGCAAGACTCTTGTTATTCAGAACCTTCCTGGCGGCGACGGCAAAATTGGCTGGACACGTTTAGTTAATTCCAAACCAGACGGTCACACAATCGGTTTTATCAACCTTCCGACCTTCACAACATTAGCCGCTCAGAAAGGAGCTCCGTTCTCTGTTTCTGACGTTATTCCTATCGCCAACCATTTGACAGAATCCGGCGTTGTCGCTGTTAAGGCTGACTCTCCTTACAAGACAATCGAAGACTTGGTTGCCGCTGCAAAACAAGAAACAGCTTAAGGCTTCGACAAACGGCGTTAAGGCTTCCAACCACACTGCTGCTCAGCTTCTCGCACAAAGCGGCAAGTTTGATTACAAAGCAGTTCCTTACGGCGGTACAGCTGACCAGCTCTTAGCTTTGCGTCAAGGTGAAGTTGATTTCACATGCGCTAAAGTTGCTGACGTTGCTAAGCTCGTTAAAGGAGACAAACCGGAATTGAGAGTTTTAGCAGTCTTCTCTCCGACACGTGCTCCTGAACTTCCAGACGTACCGACATTAGGTGAAAAAGGTCTTTATCCGGAATGGTACGGTTCCGCACGCGCTATCGTTGCACCTAAAGGTACATCTCCTGAAATCATCAAGTTCTACGTTGATGCTTTCAAGAAGACAATGCAGGATCCTGCGACTATCGAAGCACACAAGAAAGCCGGTCTTTCTATGGACTTCAAGGATGACAAACAGCTTGGTCAGTTATTGAAAGATCAGGAAGTTTTCGCTAAAGACGTTATTAGCAAACTCTATAAGTAAGTTATAACTAAATTTAGTTAATAGGCTCGGCTCACCGAGCCTTTTCGTTATGTCTGGAGAGAACAGAAAATTAGGACTTATCGGCGCGACCTCAGCCTATTTAGTATGGGGATTCCTGCCGATTTTTTGGAAAATGTTCGGCAAAGCCGGCGGTTGGGAAGTCGTTGCCCATCGCGTCGTTTGGTCATTGCTTGTGATGCTCCTACTACTGGTGATTTTCAAAAAGTTCCACAAGTTCAAAGAAACTTTCCATTATTTTGCTGAACAAAAACAATATGCGATTTGTCTAACACTCGCTGCTGCTTTTGCAGGAGTAAATTGGTGGATAAACATCTATGGAGTTAACAGCAACCAAGTCGTAGAACTTGGCATCGGCATGTTTCTGACTCCCTTAATTTCGGTATTTCTTGGAGTTCTTTTCTACAAAGAGAAACTTCCGCCGCTTAAGTGGGCCAGTATCCTCCTTGCCTTCTTGGGTTTGCTTATCATGGTCTTCCAGCTTGGAAGAATTCCATGGATTGCAGTGGGAGTTTCTTCTACATGGGCAATTTACGGCGCTTTAAAGAAAAAAATTAAAGTAGATCCTTGGATCAGCAACACAATTGAATCCGGACTGATGCTTCCATTGGCTTTGGTCTATATCTTTACTTTAAACCATGTCGGCACAAGTCACTTCTTCTCCGGAAATCCGGCTGAAGATCTCACCTGGGTTCTAGTTTCAACCGGCGTTATCACAACAATTCCTATGGTTGCTTTTTCTTATGCAGCCTTAAATCTGCCGTTGAACGTCCTCGGGTTCTGCATGTATATCAATCCGATACTTACTTTGTTAGTGGGAATATTTATTTTTCAAAGAGCCTTTTAATACAAAACAGCTGCTCCCGCTTTCTTTTATATGGAGTTCTATCATCCTATTCCTGTTTTCGGAATCTAGAACTCTCGCTGCACGCCGATAAAAAGAAATTAGAATGATCCGATGACAACAAAAATATGGAGAATAAATTGAGCTCTTCTTCGAAGAAATTTTTAACACCAGCAGCCGTCATTATTCTTTTAGGCATTGCCGGCTATACAGGTTTTATTTACTACCAGGGACAAAAAGTTGATGAAACTATTGCAAACATTAATAAAGTCCTTGGCACCGATGAAGTAACAGTCAGCGGAGAAATCACAAAAAAATCTTTTTTTGCAAGAGAAGTCCAACTCATGCTTTACTTAAAGGACATCTCCGAAACCACTAAGCCACTTGCTGTCTCAGAAGGTGTTGTCAATCTTGGCTTTTCTCCGAAAGCAGTTCTTCATTTAACTAAGGTTGATGAATTTGACAAAGACAATCTTGTTCTTAAGTCGATGCACCCTACATTAGCGGTTGACTTTAATTACCGGTTCACTCCAAAAACAGCTACTTTCACAACACAGCCGTTTTCTGCAAACATTGACGATGTCAAGATTTCTGTTGACCGTACAGCAGGTAAAACCACTTTTTTAAGCAAGATAGAAGGTTTTTCCTCGGAAAGCCTTTCTCAATTTCAGACCAAATTTGATATCGGGACAATTAAGCTTAAACAATTAAACACAAGAAACAGTAACGGCGGAGAATTAGTTATTGGAAGTCAGACCTTCCAGTCTTATTCAGACAAGAACTCTTTGACTCCGGTTAAGTTTTCTTATGACTTGGAAAAGGTAGACCTAAATCAGAAAGACTTAAGCGGAGATATTAAATTCGCTAATTTCTCTTTCAATACCGAAGTTTCAAAAGAAAAGACCAACTTCATCCAAAACTTCAAGGTTGGTTTAGATAACTTAAATTACAAGTCCATCATTCCTGTAAATATTCCAAAGGCAGACATTAAATTAAAAATGGATTGGAACGCATCTGCTTCTCCCTACTCGGCTCTTTTCTATGACCAGTACGGGGATGACTTCTGCACTGCCAACCCTGTTGCTTGTCAAGAAAATCTTCCTTATTTCGGAAATCTAGGAGCCTCTTCGGAACAGCTTCTGACTGCCATCACCACCGGAAAAATCGGCTTAGAAGTACTTCCTTCTTATGTGGACGCTAAAAATATCAAAATTGCCTTTAATGGCAACTTTAGATTTACAAAAGACTCTAACAAGATTGGAGAACTTTCTTTCAGAGTTTCTCCGGCAGAAGGAAAATCCGTTGCTCCTTACGTTGGCTTCCTACCCAAAGGTACTTATAAGATGGAAGGAAAGGATGCTGTCTCCAACATCCTTCTCACCCATGATGACGACAATCTATTGCTCTCAATTAACGGTCAAAATATCTACTCTATACCTATGAATTAAGAGATTTCAGGACTTAATCGAGAACAGACGTTCGCTGAGTACAGGATCCAAACATTCCTGCAAGTACGCTCTGAAAAGCTCGGGATCTTCACGGCGAAGTTCCTGAGCTTTTGGTTGTGAAAGGATATACAACAAGAGCAAACGTACTTTAGCCGAGGTTGATTCTCCGCCCATGACTGCACCAAGCTGAATAGAGTCCTTCACACTGCCAGGTGTCCCATAAGAATCCAAAATTCTTCCTGCCGGTGTCCGGCTCGTAATAACCACTTCAATTCCGGAATCTATCGCTTTTTTAACCGACGGCATCATTTCCGGTGGGAGGTTTCCTCTTCCGAAGCCTTCAATGACTAAAGCGTCTATTTTTTGAGACGTAAAATAATCGATAAGTTCGCCTTTATCTCCTGTCACGGCTTTAACTATGCCAACCTTTGCCGTCAATTTTTCGGGTGTCGGAAAGTTAAATCCCATGTCTAAATCCAAAGCACCTGCTCTGAAATAGACCAGATCGTCATCCACATAACCGACAGGTCCCCAAGAAGGAGATTTGAATGCGGCAATATTATCCGAATGAACTTTCTGTACTCTGGACGCTGCATGAATCTCGTTATTCATACAGACCACCACTCTCGGGATATCTTCCTTCACGTCATGGCAAGCGACCTTAACGCTAGCCAATAAATTTGCCGGCCCGTCTGCTCCTACCGCATCTGCTCCCCTCATGGAACCGGTGAGAACTATGGGTTTGAAATATTCATTCTGAAATTCATCGGATAAAGAGATGCTAAGAAAGTAAGCGGTCTCCTCCAAAGTGTCGGTTCCGTGAGTTATCACCACTCCAGAGACATCGGGACGTTTAAGAATTTCCTGAACTTGCTTTGAAATCTCAAGCATCATCTCCGGCGTCACAGCCGTGGACTGAACACAGGAGAAATTGACAACTTCGATATTGCACAAGTCATCCAAGCCGGGGACTTTTTTGCAGAGTTCTTCACCCGAAGCAGCCGGAACAAGATAGCCCTCGCCGTCTTTTTTGGTAGCAATGGTGCCCCCCACAGCAAAGATGACTACAGTCTTATCTTCCATGACATCCAAATAACCGTCATCTAGGACTTCTTCAGTGATATCAACTTCCGGCTCGATTTGCTGCGAAATAGTTTCCTTTTCTGTTACGGTGCCTAACTTTGTCATTTCCGTACCTTCGGCTGTCAGATTAATTTACCTGGATTCATAATGCCCTCCGGATCGATGGCATTTTTAATCTTCTTCATTAGTTCCAGTTCGATGGGATCCTTAAACTCATCATTATGATGTTTTTTGAGCATCCCGATCCCATGCTCGGCTGATATTGAGCCGTTATATTCAATCACTGTGGTATATAAATTCCTTCTGATTTCTTCTTCGAATCTGTAAGTCAGTGTCGGATCCTCCGGGCTGACAAAGTTGTAGTGAAGATTTCCATCTCCAAGATGTCCGAAAATAGAATCTTCAATCCAAGGGAACTCTTCCTTTAATCTCTTCAAAGAAACTTCTAGAAATTCCGGGATGCTGGCAATCGGAAGGCTGATATCGCTGTGGATGCTGCCTCCCTCGGTTCTATCCGCCAGAGGAATAGATTCTCTGACATGCCAGAATTTATGGCTGTCTTTCAAAGAGTTAGCAATAATTGCATCTGTTATTTCTTCTGCTTCAAACGCTTGCTCAAGAATACTTTCTAGGACAGATTCTTCCTTTTTTTCAAATAAAGACAATTCGAGCAATACTTTCCAAGGAGACGGCGAGAGTTCCGGGACTTCAACATCAGGAAGATTTTTCTTGACTCGGCTGATTGGTTTTTCACTAATTAATTCAAAAGCTGTAAGCAAAGAACCGGCAGAATCTTTAACACGATTCAAAAGAGCAACAGCTTTTGCCGGAGATTCAACGCAGACTAAAGAGGTTTCTTTTTCTTTGGGTATCGGGAATAACTTCAGAACAACTTTTGTAATTACGCCTAAGGTTCCTTCTGATCCCATGAATAAATTCTTTAAGTCATAGCCGGTATTGTCTTTCCTCAACGAACGGAGGCCATTCCAAATACGACCATCAGGCAAAACTACTTCAATTCCCAGCACCAACTCTCTTGTGGTGCCGTATCTCAAAACTGCGACCCCGCCTGCATTGCATGCTAAGCAACCTCCAATAGTAGCGTTGCCCTCTGCCGCAAAGGAAAGCGGGAAAAACTTACCGTTGTCTTCCGCACATTTGTGAACATCTGCAAGAGTCATTCCCGCTTCAACAACCATGGAGTCCCCTTTGGTATCAACGGAGACTAAATTTTTCATTCTGGTTAGCGAGATAAGAACTTCTGAATCTGGAGTAGAGGTAGACGCTGATCCTGTCAAATTCGTATTGCCGCCTTGAACAACAACTCCCAAGCGATTTTCAGCACAAAGTTTAATAATTTGGCTGACTTGTTCCGTGGAGTTAGGCCTAAGAATAACCAAGGGCTGTGATTTGTAGTGGTCTGTGAAGTCATCGGTGTACGGACCGTATAGGGAGGGATCCGTTAGAACGTGATTTACTTCAACAATCTCTATGAATTTGTCTTTTAAATCGTTTGGAAGAGGCATTTTCGCACCCGTATGAAGATCTTGAAATTTTAGCTTTTCAAGTTTCTTAAATACGAAGGAAAAAAATTTTCTTTCAGTGCACTCCTCCTTCTTCAAACTACTCAGAACAAATCAAAGGTATTTTTTATGAATTCGAAGTTTCAGAAAATCTTAGAGGCCATCCTTTCCTAAGCTCATTTCTCTATTTACTCCATCTCCTCAAATTTGGTTTTAAAAATAAAAATAAACTCAGATTGAGGTGAGCTTTGAAAGCCTCTAATAAACAAGAAATTAGAATTCGAACCATGGGCGCGCGGCCAACTTCGACACCGCTTATGTATGTCCGGGCTTTCATGCCTTTTAAAGACCGGCGCCCACTCTTAATTTTTTAAATCGCAGAAGGATATTTTCCTTCCCAAACAATTTCTAAAAAGCTCTTTCTGTCGGTCACTCCTTCAGTTAAAAAACACAAGATCTTTGAAGATTTATTCAACTGTAATTTATTCTTAATCTCAGAGAGATTAGGATCAGCCAGAAGTGCGATAACTGCTCCTATCGGAGCCGCCCCGCTCTCGCCTGCCAGAATTCTTGGATCTTCTTTCAAAGGACTTGAAAGGACTCGGACACCTGTTGCTGCCACCGACTCTTGAATTCTTAGATAAGCTGATGCGCAGGCTCTGAGCTCTTTCCAACCGAGAGTACAAGGTTTTCCGCAAGCGAGTCCAGCCATGATAGTTTTTAAATCACCTTCCACGACCTTCAACTCACCGTCATCGGCTGCGGCTGTTTTATAGATACAATCCGCGGAAAACGGCTCCACAACTACAATTTTTGGAGCCCTATCCCCGTAAGCTGACTTTAGGAAACTAGCTACTGCACCTGCCATCGAGCCCACACCTGCTTGGAGGAAAACATGAGTTGGAACTTCCTCTCCTAGCTGTTCCTGAGCTTCTTTGGCCATCGTCAAATAGTCCTGCATAATGTAGGTTGGTATTTCTTCGTAACCGTCCCAAGACGTATCTTGAACGAGCGTCCAACCATTCTTTTCTGCCATGTCAGCTGCCATTGCAACGGTAGCATCATAATTGACATCGGTTATCCAAGCATCGGCCCCCAGCTTTTGGATATTCTCCAAACGCTCTGAGGAAGTTCCTCTGGGCATAAGAACAACACATTTCGCTCCAAGTTTTTTTGCACTCCAAGCGATTCCCCTGCCATGATTTCCATCAGTTGCTGTGATGAATGTCATTTTGGAGATTGATTGGGCAACCTCGGGCGCTTGAAGATCCTTAAAGAAGTGTCTGTTGGAATCCAATCTCAGTAATTCACAAATTACTTTGAAAAGGCAGAAACTTCCTCCAAGCACCTTAAAAGCATTCAGACCAAATCTGGAGGATTCGTCTTTAATCCAAAAGTTCTCGACACCTAGTTTCTTTGATAAAGCTTTTAGAACGGATAATTTTGTTGGCTCATATCCCGGAACATTCTTATGAAAATCTAAAGAATTTAAAGCCGCAGCCTTTCCGAAATTTTCAGAGCACTCTCCTTCGGGAGGAAGGACAAGACATTCGATAGTAGAAGACATTTATTTTTGCTTTTCCTCAGGCAGATTTTTAATTAAATTAGTATAGAACTCACAGGCTTGAACTACTTGGTTCGGATCACATCTTTCATCTCTCATGTGAGCCAATTTATATTCACCCGGACCAAAACCGATTGTTTTGACTCCAAGAGAAACTGGCACGACAGCGTTTGTTCCGAAATCCCAAAAATCAAATTTCTTTGGTTCATGCCCAAAAGTTTTTTCATAGGCTTCAATACTTGCCGTAGTGAGAGGATCTTCCATCGAAATTTTCCATGGATTGTGAATGGGCTTATACACCAACTTTTCTCCAGTCCATGAATTCATTACCAAAGTTCCAGGTTTCCACTTGGCATTCTTACCCTTTACCAATTCATCCAATTCCTTTTTTACGTCGTCTACTGTTTCTCCTAATCGAAGTCGACGATCGAGATAAATTTCGCATTGATCGGGAACCGCATTCAAAGAAACTGCAACTGAGCTAATCTGGGATAAGACGATCGTACCTTTCCCTGGGGTTGATTGAAGTGTCTTGTTGAGATTTTCAACCCGTTGAATAATTTCTGCCATTTCATAAACAGCATTCACTCCCTTCTCAGGAGCTGAACCATGGGCAGAGATTCCGAAAGTTTTTATTCTTGCCTGAACTTTTCCGGTGTGTCCTAAGGTGATGACATTATCGGATGGTTCACAGATTACACAATAATCCGGAACCAATTTGTGATCGGCATAGAAGTTTTCAAGGCAAACACCATCGCAATATTCTTCACAAACAGATCCTGTCACGTAAACAGTCTTGCCTTCCAACCAGCCCTGTTCCTTGGCATTTGCGGCTGCAAAAATAGATGCAGTCAGACCGCCCTTCATATCGACTGAACCGCGGCCATAAATCATCCCGTCAACTTCCTTTGCCTCGAACGGAGGAGCAGTCCATTCTTCCGCATCACTTACTGCAACTGTATCCATGTGAGAATCGAAATGGATAACCACAGGACCATTACCTACTCTTCCAACCACGTTACCGACTCGATCAATATGAACTTCATCGAAGTCCAAATCCAACATGACGGTTTGAAGAAATTTAGCCAACTTTTCTTCTTCATTTGAGTAACTTCTTGTCTGAATTGCTTTTTTATAAGTTTCCAGAAGTTGTTCCTGCCGTTTTTGAGGAAGTGTTCCTTTCATGGGATTCTCCTTGTCAATTAAATCCTAGGGAAAATTTTAGAAAGGCAAATAAATTGAAATAGAACTTTTCTCCGATAAAATATAAAAATATTGAGGTAGAGAAGATGCAAGTCACTCAGATCCCAATCGATTGTAATTTACAAGAAACTACCCATCACGTAACCGAAGGTATACCCTTAGCAATCTACCGAACTTATCTAGAAAGAAATGTCCTCGGTTACGTCGGATGGCACTGGCATAACGAACTGCAATACTGTCTGGTTACCAGCGGAGAAATTGATTTTAGGGTTGAGGATAATTATCTTCGTCTGAAAACCGGCGAAGGATTTTTCGTGAACTCCAGGGTTCTTCACATGGCCAGGCCAACTATTCCCCAAACTTCTAACTCTTATATCTGTCTAAACTTTTCACCCAAAATTTTAGTTTCTTCGGTTGGAGCTGAACTGTCTCAACGCCTGGTACATCCTTTTATCTCGGCATCAGCCTCAAAATACTTCTCAATAAAAACCGACAACTCTTCATCCAATCAATTGTTAAAAAACATCGAAGCAATAGAAGAAATTCAAAAGGAAAAGAAGATTGGAAATGAAATCAAATTGATTTCTCTGGTTCTAGAGATATGGCATCAAACCCTTCCCTTCTTAAAAACTTCTTCTAAAAATGACAGGAACGATAGAGCTTTTGCAGTCAGCCAACAGATAATCACATTTCTTGAAGTCAACATCACCGAATCTATTTCTCTGAAAGAAATATCCCTCGCAGTAAACCTTAGTCGGGAAGAGTGCTGTCGGTTATTTAAAGAAGCCCTCGGCATCACAATTTCGTCTTACATCCTGAAAAAAAGAATGGATTTAGCCGCTCAAATGCTTCTTTCTTCAAATAGAACTGTTGAGGGAGTTGGAAGAAGCTGTGGTTTTAATTCGACCAGTTACTTTATTAAAAATTTCAAAAATACTTTTGGACAAACTCCTCTTTCTTTCCTTAAACAATATCGCGGACGGTGATTCCTCTCCGTCCTTTCGGACGGAGTTTTTTAGCGAATGAACTAATTATCAAACGTGTCCTTCTTCAAGGTATTTCTCCGCTCCATTTCTCAATTTAGAAAGATGTTCAATAAAAGCTTTTCGATTGACAAGAGGATGAAGTTCACCGGCCTTTCTATTTTTAATGGAGTCAATTAATTCAGTTTGACCAGTGCTGAACGGATGAGCCGTGAGGTCAACTTCAATACCTAACAGGTCATCTGACAGTTTAGATAAAGAGTTGATATAGGCCTGAAGCTGATTTTTGTCGGCAATAGCATTCAACCCTAAACCGCCAATAGTGACGGCGGTGTATTTTTTACCATCAACATAAACTGGGTAAAGATAGGAAAAAGTGCCCATGGTATGTCCGGGAGTAGCCAGAGCTACAACAGAAGTATCTCCTAAAGTCACTTTTTCTTTGTCTTTTAGAACCTTCTCCTTTTGAATCATTGTTTTTGCCCCCGCTTTCTTGCCCTGGAAGTTAAATGCCTCTCTCCATCCCTCTTCTCCCATTGCAAACGTCGCATTTTTGAATAAAGGTTTCAAGGTGGTTGCGCCTCCGACGTGATCGAAATGTCCATGAGTCATCAGAACATATTTAATTTCAGACGGATCGACACCAAGAACTGCCAAATTATCAATAAGGTGGCCCACGAAAGGCTGATGCACAGTGTCAATAAGGATGTAGCCTTCGCTTGTTTTAATAAGATGGGCCGCAACCCAGCGAAGACCAATGTACCAAACGTTATCAAAAACTTTGTACGGAGGAATTTTTTTGAATGACCGGATCATTTAACCATTTATTCAAATTCGCAGGCATTTTCTTAGTTTTCGCGAATTCTCCGAACATTGCCGAAATCTCTTTAGACTTCAAATCTGCATAAGGTACAGATTCATTCGCAAAAGTTTTTGGCATTGACAAAACGGCGGCAGAACCAATACTGACTTTAAAAAAGTTTCTTCGATTAATGTTTTTCATACTTCAACTCCAACAGGTTATTTTTCTATCCTATCTTTTTAGTTAATTTAAATAAACCGAATAATTGATAAAATATTATTTTTATTTTTGCAATAATCATATGGACAGGTTGGAAGCTTTAGAAGTTTTTGTAATTGCTGCAAAGCACAGAAGTTTTACAGCGGTTTCAAAAAATAAAAAACATTTCTGCCTCTCGTGTGACTCATCTCATACAAGGACTTGAAAAAGAACTGAAAGTTTCTCTTTTTAATAGAACTACCAGATGTGTCACTCTCACCTCGGCGGGTGAAGCTTTACTCGAAAGTGTTGGACCTTCGCTTGAATCTCTCTCAGAGACTTTAGAAAACATCAAACAACTAAGTAAGGAAGAACCAAAAGGAATCTTGCGTATCAGTGCTCCGGTCGAATTTGGGAGCAATTTTCTCATGAGACCGATAACGAAATTTTTAAAAGAACATCCTGCAGTTCGAATTATTCTTAAAACTTCAAACGAACCAAAAGAGATCCTTCAGGAAGGTTCAGATATTTCCGTAGTATTAAATGATGAAATGCCATTATCCGGAGTCCGTTATAGGATAGGTACGTTTACAAGCGGCATCTATGCAAATCCGTCAATCCTAAAAATTGCTTCTTCCGTTTCGTATCCGGAACAATTAAATGATCAGCCGATAATTATTCAGCACGGAAACGCTTCTTCTTGGAAACTTATTAGCTCGGAGGGGAAGGAATACAAAGTTCGTTCAAAAAATTGGTTCTTTCAAACAGATACAACACAAGCTGCACTAAAAGCTGCTAGAGAAGGATTTGGTTTTGCGTTATTGCCAATTCCTTTGGGAGACAGTGAGCCAAATTTTATTCGGGTTTTACCTGAGTGGACTGGAATATGCAGAGAAGTCAGTGCAATTACATCTTCGCGAAACACTTCTGGGGCGGCTAAAAGTTTTATTACGTACATTAAAAGCGAATTTGCAAAAGGAAATTAATCCTGTTTTCATAGACAAGAGAGCTCCAAACTTAAAGAAAATTAAGAACGCTTAATTTGCGCTCGCTAATATTTTCCGTTTCGTCTATCCTTTTTCATATATAGAAAAAGAGGATGTTATGTCGACAAAACTCAAAATTTTTGCCGTCCTTGGTCTCGCCGCAGCTCTAGGGCCGGAGGATATTGGTATTACGAAAACCATCAACAATCGGGAGAACTAAAGTTATATGGAAATGTCGATATACGCCAAGTGGAATTAGCCTTTCTTTGGCCGGAAAGAATTAAAGAAGTACTCGTTGAAGAAGGAGATGTTGTTAAAAAGAATCAAGTTCTAGCAACTCAAGACACTGATACCCTTCTCCTTCAGATTCAACAAGCGAAAGCAGCGGTCAATGCCAGCTACCAAACTTATTTAATTCAAAAAAATGGTTCTCGTCCCGAAGAAATTGCTCAGGCGAAAGCTAATGTCGATACGGCTCAATCTAAACTCGCCCTTTCTCAAAAGGATTTGGAAAGAGTCAAAGAAATTTTTCGTGCAACGAAGGGTCAGGGCATCAGCCAGCAAAACTTAGACCAAGCAGAAGCACAGCTTAACGTTGATAAAAGCCAATTAATTGCGGCTCAGAAAGCTTATGAACTTGTAAAGATTGGACCGCGTAAGGAAGCTATTCAGCAAGCTTACGAACAATGGCAGGCTTCCCAAGCTGAATTAAGCTTACTGGAATTAAAACTCCGGCAAAGTGAATTGACGGCCCCGTTAGATGCGGTTATTAGAAACCGATATTTGCAGCCCGGAGATATGGCCGCTTCCTCTAAGCCGGTTTTTTCTCTGGCTATCTACTCACCGAAATGGGTTCGAGCCTACGTCAATGAATCAGAACTAGGAAAAATTAAGCCCGGACAAGAGGCTTTTGTCACCATTGACTCCTTCCCCGAT
>PDYJ01001542.1_pt1 | contig 26594 bp, 27 predicted proteins | sample 1430841 | NCBI WGS metagenome assembly PDYJ01 (sample SAMN07237672, study PRJNA390542) | Gut metagenome, whole genome shotgun sequencing project. | isolation source: fecal pellets | host: Mus musculus | place: USA: New York, NY | collected 2016-10 | reverse complement strand
CGTGTCGAATAATTCCATCATCTGTTCGTAACTAAACAATGTAATCTCATAATCCTCCATTGCTTGAATACAAAAGTTCGGCATTTGTTCTTTTCAAGAACGAATGATAATCTCCGATAAACGGAAAAGATTTATTGAACCAAAGGGTACGTTCATTACCATCTTTGTCTATTTTGTAATATCTGAATTTCCCGGAATCTACATATCCCATGTATCTGACTGGACAGCCCTGCATCTGAAAATGTTCACCTTTCTTGATTTGGATGTTTTTCAGACGCTTGGTGTATTCGAGCACATCTGCATTGTTTATATTCAAACTACATAGAAGATTAATTAATCCGTTCATATACTTTTTCTTTTCTGATTATTTCTATAATTCAAAATGTAACACTTCTACTTTTCCATTTGTAGGGAGTGTAAGAAATGCCTTAGGGGTATGACCAGAAAGCCTTTTTACCTCTCTATATAAATGAGAAGCATCATAATATCCCGCTTGGACAGCAACAAACAAAAGATTATCGAATGAAATATTAGGTTTCAAAAGATGTACAGCATTCCAAAACTGAACAATTCGACTATATTCTTTTGGGGAATAACCTGTATGAAACTTAAACTTGCGCTCAAATTGTCTTTGGCATAAGCATACTTCTGTTACCAATTCCTTAATCGAAACAATTCCTTTCTGTCTGCGGATCAAGAAACAACATGAGATATTTGCTTTTCTGCGTCCATGCTGTTTTTGTACAATTGCCTAACCAATTCATGTTCAATATAACCAATCGGATTTTTGAATTTCAGAGAGTTGATATGTGAAAGATTGACTAAAAAGAGCAGGAAACTCGTGACTGTCTAATCCTTGATTCATAAATTTGGAAAGTGGAATTTTTATAAATCGAGAAAGTCCACACGGTTGAAAACGTACCCCTATAATATGAATGAGTTTTTTTTGAGTGACCAATTCCGTAAATGTATTCATTGGACCGAAAAAATAGGAATGATAAGGTTTCATTATCAGTCCACTACTGACGCAGTCTGCGGCATTCCCCACGTTGAAAACAAAGTCGGAACAACCATGAGGTGGAATGTTGAATTTCATTCCACCTCTTGTTTCTCCCTTATATTCCCAATAGCGATCTATGAAAGGAGCTAATAAACTACATGGCGAATATTCTTTATACATATTACAAATGTCGGTATAAACTATGATTCTAAGGAATATTGGTGATTATTTTTTTGCCTTGACTGTTAATTCCTGTAAACCAATGATGAATATGATAGATAGAAAGTATAAACACACTCAAAAAGTAAATATGTTCCGATGTCCACAATAGTGGAACACTTGAACTAAAATGACTAATTATTCCCACATACGCTATGTATATAGATAAAGACACGAATGCTATCAATAGAGATGCCGCAGCATGGCCTACTCCAGAGACTGTGCTAAAAAACACGAATGTAGGTACAGCTATCAAGTAAGAAGTGAGCATAACCTTTAATGTAGGTATAGCATCAAACACCAATGCAGTATTGTCACTATAAATCCGTAAAATAGATTCAGGGAAAAAGCGAACAACACTATTATTGGCAAAATAATCATGTAACATGAAAGCATTACTTTTTTGCATACATATAGGAAAGGGGTGCTTTTCTCTTTTCCTATGAGATTTCCAACTAATGAACTGACAACAGATGCAGATGCTTGTACGAAAAGAAAAAGGAAGGACGAAATGTTTCTTACAACATTAGTAATCGCCAGTGACCTTTCCCCGAAATGCTCTATTGTGATAAAAAAAACGAACCAACTGCCAAATACTAACCCATTTTGCAGCATCATCAAAACAGAAACAGAGAGTATCTTTTTTAATACTCTACAATCTATGGCAAATCGCCATTTGATTCCATATTTGCACGTGCTTGCATTCTTTTGGGTATATATAATGAAATAAATTGCTGCGACAGCTTCGGAAATGACAGATGCAATGGCTGCTCCGGAAATTCCTAATGCTGGAAAGCCTAATGCTCCAAATATTAAAATATAATTTAGAATAACATTGACTGCTACCATCGTTATGGAATTGAGCATTAGTGCAGATGTGTGTATTATTCCGATATAAAATGCTCTAAACATGATAATTGTAAAAGAAAACAAGAAACCATAGATTCTCCAGTCAAGATATAGCATAACTGTTTGGAATACGGATTCAGAATCTATAATCAACTTTAATATAATAGGCGAAATTATAGAAGTAATCAATATTATTGTCATCGCTATTATTAACAAAAATAGTGTTCCTTGGGAAAGAATTTTTCCTGCTTCCTTATACTGTCTGTTTCCATTATATTGAGCTATCAAGATTTGAGCTCCGATGCTGAACCCAAATCCAATCATGTATATAATCAAGTAATAAGTGCTGGCGATAGCTGATGCCGCCAATTCGGTTTCTCCAACCCTTCCTAAATAAGCTGTATCAGTAAAACCTATCAAGTATTCCATTAATAAACTAACCAATACAGGCAGGCTGGTTTATAAATTGATATATAGGAAATATTCATACTAATTTCATTTATCCGGCAAAGTTACTCCACTTGACTCGTATTAAATTGTACAAAAACGACATTGTCGCTTTTTACATGACATCTAAGAAGCAAATACGATAAACTACCTCTTCAATCATTTGAATGAAAACAAGAGCGTTGAAGATGAAATTTATAAGGATACTTTTTGTTTATGGGCAAATTCTCTATTTATCCCAATAATTCCACTTTAAAAATACAGCATCTTTCAATAGTTGGGATAACCCAATGGCTATCCCAACCAAAATGACCCGATTTACAATGATTTACTTGTCACCGTAAAGTCCGATGCGGTTGCCGACAGGATCTGCGATGATGGCGAAAGAACCCCAGCCATCCACCTGAATCTTGGTCTTGGGAGTGACGAGTGTTGCGCCGTTGTCAATCGCCGTTTTCACATCGGCATCTAAGTCTCTTGCTTTGAGATATACTAGCACGCCTCCTTCAGAGGGAGCAAAACCGGAGAACGAGGGAGCGGAAGAGATTGAACACACGCTCTTTCCGTCTTTCATTAGACACGCCATTCTCTCGTCGCCGAACTGCGACACCTCCAGTTCCTCTCCGAAGAGTGCCTGATAAAATGCCACCGACTTGTCGAAGTCATTGGTGGGAATTTCAAAAAATGCAATCATACTTATTGTTATTTTGATTAGTACGCTGCAAAGTTACAGCGACACGACAGCCTATGATAGTAAAAACCGGACATTCCATTCCTTGGGTACATTTTAATGCCCTTTATCGTCTGAATTATAACTTTTCTGCAACTTGTCACTAAAAGATTCTCTGAATGCAATCCGTAATCCGTTCAGGAAAGACTCGTTGATGTATATTGATGAAGTCGGACATTTGTCAGCGCATAACCGGCATTGGATACAGTTTAGTTCATCCATTGGCAATACTTTATCCGTTTTTGTGAAGATGTGCATCGGGCATACTTTGACACATTTTCCACAATTCACGCATGAGGAGGCATTGAGAAACACTACCTTGTCACCGAAAACCAAATCTGCCCCATTATGGCGTATCGGGATGCCGTCCGAATACCCGATAACCAGATTTCTGTGAACGGAAGCCAATGGGTGCAGTTTCCGGTGGAGTCCTTTTGCAAACAGCCGTGCCTTGAACATATCCAGCTCATTCGGTCTGGCTTTATTGTAACCATTCATCAGCACCCAAGGGCCTGTACGGTCAAAACCACGGCAAGAAAACTCACCGGCTATAATTCCGCCTTTTCTTTCGATGATTTTCTTCAGGGGTTTATGATATGCCCCCAAGAATGGACGGCAGCGGGTGGAAAATATGAAAACATTTTTCCCATCAATATTCTGCTCTGAAACAAATCTTTGAAGCCGGATATCGTGGCTGCAAAATTTATTGCAGAGCCAAAGCCAATTAAATCGTAGCCTGACAGGTCTATTGTCGGGGTGTTGTCCACTGATACCAGTTCGGCGGACAGTGCGTCAGCCATGCTTTGTGCGATCTTCAGCGTATTGCCTTTGTATGATGAGCGATATAATATTATTGTTCTCATCTTGAAATTGATATTTTTGTTTCGGGTGTTCCGGGGCCACCGTTCACACCTTTGTAGCCCACGAACATCAAGGTAGCCGTGTCAAAATAATAGTCACAACTCCAGAATGCCGACATAAAACCGGTCAGACTGACTTCTATTTTGACGGTGTGCCCACCGTCAAATCTTTCAATACCCTTCTTGACAGCCGACATGGTGTAGAGTTTGATATTGTCAGGGCGAAAACACTCGTATTCCAACGACTTGCCGTTTTTCAAGGTCAGCCCCGCATTGTAGGCAATATTCTGATACCACGGTTTGCCTTTGCTTTTAACTGTCTTCGAGATTGGTTTGCCGTTGAACTTGCCGGATATAGAATATTTGCCGTTTTTTAAGCTGACAGTCAAGCTGGTATTTGAAACAGGGTTGATTATTTTCCAACTTTCGGTCTTATACCCATTGTCCAAAATATACTCATGCCTTTCGTTGCCTTGAATTGTATTCAGATATATCTTCCCGTCTTTGTGTTCCTCCGACCACTTGACAGACGTTTTCGTCTTGCCGCAAGTGGAAATGTAATTCCTTTCCTGCGCCATAACAAAGACTGCAAGAAACAGCGTCAGTGCTATTACGATGATATGTTTCATAGTTTGCTGTCGTCAAAGATGAAATCAACATACTTGGAAATCATTGCTTCCATTCTGCTCCACGCTTCCGGCTTGCTGAAATCTATGCCGTTCAGTTTGGGGTACTGTCTTGTGAAAAGTACAATGTAATTGATTGCGGATATGATTATGGCAACGGACATATCGTTGTCGTTACCTATATCCAGACTTTTGTTTAATTCTTCCTGCAATTTGTAGCCTATGCGCTCCCTTTCTTCGAGGATTCCCTTGAACGATGAATGACCGGATAATTCCCATACCAGAAGTTGCTGCATGAGAACATTGTCCTTCAGATAATGAAGTTGCCGGAAAAGCACATCTTTGACAATCTGCCTTATATCCTTCTTCTCGGACTGTTTGATGGTATCTATAAACTCCGAATAGGCAAATGAATAATAGTCGTGCCGTTTTGCCCATTCGACGAGCAGACCATCCAAGCCGCCAAAATAGCGATAAATCAAAACTTTATCGCATCCGGCTTGACTGGCGATGCGGTTTACCCCAATTTTGGTAAATCCGTCATTCTCTATGATATGGCTCACTGCATCAAGCAGCCTTTTCTCTGTTTCTTTCAATTCCATTTTGGTTAATGTCACTAAGTGGTGACAAAATTATAAAAATAATCGGTGACAACCAAATCGAAATCTATATCAGCGTAATTTTCAGAACGTAAAATAGTCGGAAACAGGAGCGCAACGGGATATGTACTCTTTTGGGGTGTAACCGGTGAATAGCCGAAATTCCTTTATCATATGTGATTGGTCTGTATAACCACATTCATATGATAGTTGGGCAAAACCTATTTTCGGATTATGCTGTAATACGGATAAGGTGCGTTGCAATCTGATGATGCGCAGGAAATCCTTTGGGGTAGTTCCGATGTGTTCTGAAAAGACACGGCAAAACTGCTTTTCACTCAGGCACGCTATGTCGGCAAGCCCCTTTATGTTTGTATGGACAGAATTGCTAATGTGACGCACCACGGTGGAAAGCCTCGGTATATTGTAGTTATTCTCCAGTAGTACGCGGTTTAATAGGAAATTTTCAATTAAGATAACGGCTGTTTCAAGATTGTCGGCATCACCCATTTTCCCTGCCAAATCCTGCAACTCAATGTCCTCCATATCATATATGGAAATGTTCCTATTGCAAAACAGACTGACGGGGATATGAAAAAACATCTTTGCCGTGTGTGGTTGAAACACAGTCACTATCATTTCGATGTTTCCCGTGGAAATGACATCTGTAAAGCTGGTTTCTTGTCCGCTTATAAAACAGCGTGGCTGTAAGTCATTCTGACTTACAACTTTCAGTCTTTCACCACGATGAAACACAAGCGACATACACCCCGTCGGCAAAGTGCGTTGCGACACCATGCCGGGTGAGCTATCCTGCAATACCCAATAATACCGCACAAACGGTTTCAGCGCAGGAGAGGGATGTATGATCTTGAATGTTTGCATCCTGCAAAATTATAACAAGGCTATTTATTCCGATAGTAAAAAACGGACATTAAAGCATTCGGAGTATTTATATTTTTTCGTGCGCAAAATCGCCATCAATATATATGGTTGCGTCCTCGCCTACAAACCTGATTAGAGTATAGTTCGGATCGGTAGCACCTCCGGGGAAATGATTTATCAGCCACTCCTGCCACATCTCTTTTCGGATTTTATCATCGCTGACAATTTCCGCTATGCCACGCAGAGCGACACTATCACCATAAAAATAATAGCTTACTCCGGCTTTGGAATTTGTCTTGAGGTCATTTATTTTCACGGATGCGGCATCGGTTGCCATCCAAATCTCGTTGCATCCGTTGGTCTTAATTTTCTTGATGGGCACAGGGCGTGGGAATCCATCCGCATTTATCGTGGCAAGTGTGACCTCATTGCATTGCGCAAGCAAACTGACAGCTTTTTCTGTGAGGCTTCTTTTGTCTTTCTCTTTCCAGCGTTTGAGCGTTGGGAAAATCTTGCGCATTTGAGCCTTTGCCTGTTCCGGAGAGAGATTCCATCCTGTTTCCTTGTTTATCTGGTCGGTAAACTGCACACAAAACTCAATCATCTGACTCATATTGAAGTCTTGTAGGAATACTCCATCCTTGTAACAGTAACCGCAATAATCTTCACTTATACTGCCGTCGGCATTAGTTCCGGGATTTGCGGGATTAAGAGGCATCCCGCAACTCTGACAAAATTTTTGTTCCATATATTATTTATTAAATGATTTTTACTTCTTCATTATCAACCGGTACATCATGGAAATATCTTCAGAAGCCATTTCAAACTTAGATTTCTCTATGAGTATGTTTTGTCCCGTCATTATATAGGAGGGGAGGATGCGAACACCGTTATATGAAATCTCTGTATTTCGCAATTTGTATGTGGATACGCTTGGGATAACATTTTTCTTGATTGCCTTCTTGCCAATCATATTAAAGGCCTTCTTTGCCACATCACCCATAAGCATTATAACCTTGACGTTGGGAAACAATGCAAGCTCTCTTTCCAGATATGGCAGACTTTCCTCTATGCTTTCCTTTGAAACGACATATCCGTTTTTGGGTATTTTAACCGCATTGGTAATATAAATCCCCTTGTTGAGAATATCCTGCACAGAATCTACCTCTATCCCGGCTTTTTTGAACAACGGAATTGTCGTTGTCATATACGCCGCATCTGATTTTCCATAGAAGTCCTCTTCCGGATGTGACGGAACAATCTCATTTATCATGATTGCGTGTATTGTTTCCGGTGTAACCTCCACGTTATTAAACCGCAGATCGGTTGCACCTTCAACGAATTGTTGCAACACTTCTTTTACATTCATAATAATTTGAGTATTTCTTCGTGGACTTGCCCGTTTGTTCCTACGACGTGACTTCCTTTAGCCGGGTCAAGCGCATTCCCGTTCCAATCAGTCACTTTTCCTCCGGCTTCTTGTACCAGAAGCATCCCTGCCGCATAATCCCACGGATTCAAATATATCTCGAAATATCCGCCTTGTCTGCCGCAGGCTGTATATGCCAACTCCAAAGCGGCTGAGCCAAGTCTTCGGACATCTTGGGAATTTTCGTAAACTTTCAGAAATCGGGCAAAGTTTTCTTTCGCTAATTCTCTTTTTGCAGTGCCGATGCCTATGATGGTTTCCGATAGTTTTGTGGCAGATGAAACGTGTATGGGCTTGCCGTTCAAGAAACTTCCTTCTTCCTTGACAGCAGAAAAAAGTTCATCGTGAAACGGATCATAGACAATGCCCATTACTATCTCTTTCTGACTACAAAGAGCTAACGACACCACACTATGCTGATAGTCGTGCATGAGGTTGGTAGTGCCATCAACAGGGTCAAGAATCCAGTAGCTGTCTGTATCCATACGCTGTAAGCCGGTTTCCTCTCCGAGAAACTGTATGTCCGGCGCAAGTGTATGTAATGCCTTCTTCAAGAAATCCTGAACGGCGACATCCACTTGAGTAACGTAATCGGCTACTCCTTTTTCTTTCACAAGGGCTGCCATTTCCCTGTTTGTGATTATCCCCTTAGTCTCTTTGACCAAGCTGATTATACGTTGTATATCCATATTTATAGGGTTTAATTCAATAGTTTTTGCAGGTCATCGACAGAAACATCCATTCTCTTGGAAACTTCTTCCAAAGTCATTCCATTAGAAATGAATCTCTCTATGACCATTTTCATTTCCTCACCGACTTCTATTAGATGCCCATCCAAATCGTAAAAGCGGATTACTCGCTGTCCCCAATCATGCTCAACGACTTCACCTAAGAATGCGATTGACGAATTGCCTTTCAGCTTTTGCAGAAAGCCATCAAAATCACGTTCCTCAAAGACGATTTCAACATTGTTTGACTTTTTATGAACTTTTTCTTTGGGTACGCCAATAAGCCAATCGAAATTCTGCTGTAAAGCCAGACCGCAGGAGAACAGGATATTTCGTCCATAATTTTGACAGACTTCCAACCCGAATATGTTTTCGTAGAAACTTCGGGCTTTGCTTATATCTGACACGGATAAAACCGTACAACAATATCTCATATTTATTTTTTCCAGCGTTTGAGGTTGGGATAGAATTGGCGCATCATCTCTTTAGCCTGTTCCACGGTCATATTTTCTCCGGACCACTTGTTTATATCATCGGTGAACCGAGCGCAATGCTCAATCATCTGCTCCATTGTAAAGTCCTGCGTGAACCGGCCATCCATGTAACAATAGTTGCAGTAATCATCATTGCGGCTGCCATCGGCATTTATTCCCTTATCTTTGTCAGTTAACGGCATACCGCAACTTTGACAAAATTTTTGTTCCATATTCATATATTTAGTTGTTTGATATTCCTTTTAATGCGCATTTAATTTTCCAACTCGCATAAATATGAGCCAACCAATGTTCGGAAAAAGGCATCATTATAAGACCTCGGATATTTTCACCACACCAGTAATCTATCAACCACCGGGCATTTTCAGAGTCGCTCACAACATGAAGTGATTTGAGTTTTTCCCTATCCTCATCAGTCATTCTGCGTTCCAAATCGCAAAAAGAAAGCTCTTTCAACAATAGGCTGGTATTGTCTTTTACAGATTCAGCATATTCATATAGCGCATCTAAATTCAATGTTTTGGAGAAATCTGATATTTCCTGTTTTTCAAGCTCGTTACCCGTTGTGATAATTGGAGAGCCAATCGAGCTTTTATAATCCCTTGAAAAGAATATCTGATTGTCCTTGTTGATTAGAGTATGGGTAACAATATCCTCGATACGGAATATATGCCAGATGGAATAGGCAATTGTCTTGCTGTGAAAACCGTCTTCTCCAATGAATGGGATAGCATTGAAATCAGCACGACATAATTCCACTTTGAACTGCGCTAAGATATCAAATAATTGGGTACGCAAAGACAATAAGTTTTCAATTCCCAAATGAAATGTGGTTTCATTGGAAATTTCTTCCTTAATTTTATGGCATTGCTCTAATAAATTATTACCCATATCTTTTCAATTTTATTATTGGCGATTTCCTTCAATTACCTGATTTATCAACTCCCGAACTTCATCATCCGACATTTTCCTATCTCTTACAAGAGTGCTTATCACACCACGAATAGAGTTATTAAAATATCTCTGTACTACATTCTTCAGGTTGTTGCCACAATACTCATCCCGTTCTATGAGTGGGTAGTATATGAACCCGTTGTTCCCTGCCGGCTTATGCCCTAAAAAGCCTTTCTCGACAAGAAACTTCACAAATGTAGATATGGCAGTCCGGCTTGGACGAGGTTCAGGATAAGTGGCTATAATCTCCTTGACGGTAGCTTCGCCCCTCTCCCAAAACTTGTTCATCACTTCTTCTTCACGCTTAGTAAGTTGTTCCATCATCAAATGAAATTTAGTATATGCAAAGTTAGTCTAAATAAATTAGTCAACCAAGCAAATTCACCTATTTTTATCCTTTATTGGAAAATTCACTCACCATTGCCCCCCTCCGTTCACTTTAAAGTGATCCCCCAAATTCACTCGAAAGTGCCCCCTTAAATTCACTTTAAAATGATCCCCTAAAAAGTGAGTTTCATTCTTGTTTACTCGATCTATAATTCTATTTTGTTTGTTAAAAACGAATAAAAGTCAGTTATGCCCAATAGACAATTAGGAATGGAAAAGATTCGTCAAGTGTTACGCTGTTACTCTCAGGGTTATGGGACCAAAAGTATCAGCAGTATGTTAACCGTTTCGCGCAATACGGTCAAGAAATACTTACAGGTATTTCAGCGCAGCGGTTTGGATTATGAAGGAGTACTGTCTCTATCGGACCAGGAACTCTCGGAGTTATTCCACGAAAAGACCAGAGTAAAGACAGAAAGCGAACGGATGGAAGAACTAAAGTCGTTGTTGCCCGAATATTGCAAGCGGCTTCAGAAGAAAGGTGTTACCCGTGAGGCTTTACATCGTGAGTACCTCTCTTCCCATCCGGATGGTTACGGACGCACCCGCTTCTATATTCTGATTCAGCAGCATATAGCCTGCAGCCGTCCCATCATGCATCTTGAACACAAGGCCGGTGATAAAGTGTTCATAGACTTCGCCGGTGACAAACTCTCCATCATCGACCTTGAGACGGGCGAAATCATCCCGGTGGAGGTTTTTGTCGCGATCCTTCCCTGCAGCCAGTTAACCTATGTGGAAGCGGTCATGAGCCAGAAAAAGGAGGACTTGATCCGTGCTTCGGAAAACGCCTTGTTATACTACCAGGGGGCTCCCTCCGCCATCATCCCGGACAATCTCAAGTCCGCCGTTACTAAGAGCAGTAAATACGAGGCCATCCTGAATGAGGACTTTGCAGCCTTTGCCGAACATTACGGCTGTACCGTAATTCCCGCCAGGGCTTACAAGCCACGTGACAAGGCACTGGTCGAGGGTGCCGTTAAACTGATCTATCGCAGTATCTATCCAAAGATACAGGAACGCGAGTTTTATGACCTTGATTCACTGAACGCGGCTATCCGTGTCGCCTTGGAACTCCACAACAACACTCCGCTGACAGACCGTAAATACAGTCGACGGGAACAGTTCGAGGAGATAGAACGTGATTCTTTACGCAAGCTCAATCCCATCCGTTTTGAACTCAAACAGCGTTACAGGGCTACCGTGATGAAAAACGGTCATGTCCGCCTGGGGGAAGACGCCCATTACTACAGTGTGCCTTGCGGCTATATAGGCAAGAAGGTCATCTTGTTATATACCTCACGCGAGGTATGCATCTATTACGGCTACGAGCTGATTGCTTCCCATACCCGCAACAGGGCCCGTTGCCGGTACACGACCCTGGAAGAGCACCTGGCTTCACACCATCGCTATATCACGGAATGGAACCCGGATAAATTTATACGTGAAGCGGCGGCTATTCATCCGGATGTGGAGGCATATATCCGTCAGGTTATGGAAGAGAAAAAGCATCCGGAGCAAGCCTATAAATCGTGTCAGGGCATTCTTAGCTTCGCACGCAGGGTCGGCAACACCCGATTGACCAATGCCTGCCGTTGGGCTACAAGTTACGGTCTGTACAATTATCCCATCATCGAGCGCATCCTTAACAACCGGCAGGATGAGTTCCCGTTGGAAGACAGTGCCGGGCAAGAAACGGAGATGCCTTCCCATGAGAATATCAGAGGAAAAGAATATTATCAATAAACCAACCAGATACAATATGGAAATGAATCAGGACACATTGGAAAAGATGTTAGGAATGAATCTTAAAGGTATGTATTATGCCTTTAAAACAAGTTTGGAAACACATCGGACAGAGAGCATGACTACCGACCAGTTCGTCTCATGGCTGGTCTCAAGTGAATGGGATGACCGCAGAAACCGCGCGGTAGAGAGAGCTATCCGTCAGGCCTCCTTCAGATACAAGGCCACCATTGAAGAAATAGACTTCTCAGTGGAAAGGGGGCTGGACAAGAATCTTACCCAGCGTTTGGCTGACCTTACGTTTGTCAGGGAACGCAAAGACATGTTTATTACCGGAAGTGCCGGAACAGGAAAAAGTTATCTGGCAACCGCTTTTGGCTTCCAGGCTTGCCAGAAAGGATATAAAGTACTATACGCCAACACATCCAGACTTATGGGGATGCTTAAGGTTGCCAAGGCAAAAGGTACAATCCTGCAAGAACTCAAGAAAATCGAGAGGTTGGATATGCTTATACTGGATGATTTTGGCATACAACCCTTCGATTCCCAAGGGCGGATGAACCTGATGGATATCATAGAGGACAGGCATGGTAAAAAATCCACCGTCATAACATCACAGGTCCCGGTAAGGGATTGGTATGACGTTATTGGAGAAAAGACGATTGCCGATGCCGTTCTGGACAGAATTGTACATCAGGCTATACGTATAGAGCTCTTCGGAGAGTCGCTACGCAAATGTAAAAGTAAAAAAGAATCGTTATATTTATAAACGAAATTTAATGTAGAACCCGGCATAACTGACAGGAAGAATACGAAGAAAACAAGAATGAACAGGATGGAAGAATGGAAAAATTTAACAGGGGTCAAATTGCTCTGAATTAAGGGGGCTACTTTGAGTGGATTTTCCATTTATAAACAAAAGGGTTATCTGTGTCCATTATAATACGGACGTTTATGGATTATTGTATAAAAAGCAAGAGGATACAATTCAAATGATTCTTCCTCTTGCTGTCATTGTCATATTTTCAATCCTTTCGGACGGTTTTCATCCTTGACATACAGCCCCGGACGACCGATTACGATATGGTTGTCAATGAAATTGCCCGTGGAACTTTGTTCATTTGCCGGACTGCGTATCTGTGGCGGTGTATCTCCGTGATATTGCGTCGGCCTGTTCCGCACGACTTCCGTTTCCGGCTTGACCTGCTGCCCTTCGTTCTCCTTGTCGGCGATTTCGGGCGTGGGCGCAAGTTCCAGTTGTATCTTGCGGTCGAGGGCGGCAAGTTCGGACTTCAACTGTTTCAGCTCGACCTCCTTCTTCCACACCTTGCCCGTTATCTCCTGTAACTGCGGTATCTCACGTTCCAGCACCTCATTCTTCGCCTTGTACTGGTCGATGATGGGGGGTATCCTCTCAATTGCGTTCAGGAAGTTGCGGGCGGCGGCCAACGGGTCAGCCATCGCCAGATGCCCGTTGTTGTAGGTGTACTTGTAGTTTCCTTCAACTACAAAACGGTTGTCGGTGAACTCCAAGCCCTCTTTGAGTATCCTCTCACTCACTACCTTTATCGGGAAACCGTAAAGCTCTCCGACCTGTGTGTAAAGCCCGCCCGTCGTGGTGTTCTTGGCTATCTCCTGCAAACGCTTTCCGATGACCTTCTCGTCTGTGGAGTCCACTCCGTCCACCTTTATCATATTAAGGCGGTTGCCCTCCTTGTCGGTCTGCACCACTGATAGGAAGCGGTTCCAGTCCTCCGTCATGGCATCAATGAAAGCCGTGTTGTTGCGCAGCTCACCCGTCTTCGACTCCAGCTTGAACTCCGAATCACGCCTGCCTTTGTTGAACGACTTGCGTTCCCCTTCGAGCGAGGCGATGCGCTTTTCAAGTTTAGCCTTGTCCAACAGGTCGGTGTTGCCGGAGAGCAATGCCATATACTCCGAGAAGTTCATGCCCGATTTCTCGTCCATAGCACCCTCGTCGATGGTACGCGCACCCATCGCCCCGCTTTTGAGCTGGCTGATGAAAGTCTGCTTGCAGTGCAGGAGGTTGAACTTGTAGCTGTCCAGCGACTTCTCCACCGCATAGATGATTACATCCACGTTGTTCCCGGCAAAATGCTTGGCTATCTCATTCCCGGCTCTAACACCCCGTCCGTCACGCTGTTGCAGGTCCGACGGTCGCCACGGCGTGTCCAAATGATGAATTGCCACACATCTTTTCTGTGCGTTCACGCCCGTTCCGAGCATAGAGGTTGAGCCGAACAACACGCGCACCGTCCCAGCGTTCATGGCATCTATCACCGCCTTTCGTGCCTTGTCAGTCTTGCATTCTTGAATGAAGCGCACCTCGCTTGGCGGTATGCCGTAATCCTCCGTCAGTTTGCGTTTGATTTCCGAATAGACGTTCCAACCGTCCCCCGACTGGTATGTCCCCAAGTCCGAGAAAACGAACTGCGTGCCTTTCTGCGCATCGTATTTTTGGTAATACTCCGCGATCATCTTGGCGCAGTGGCTCGCCTTGTTGTCGGGGTGGTCTTCATAATGCGGGTCTATCATGCGCATGTCGAGAGCCATCTTCCGGGCATAGTCGGTAGCGATGAGCATCTTCGCCTTTTCCTCCGTTTCCGAAAGCGGCAGCCTGCCCAGCAGAGTGGCGTCGCCCGTCTTGGCAAATTCCATCAGTTGCTTGATGAAATACTCTTGGTCGGGTGTGGGCGGTATGTGGTGCAGTATCTCGTTCTTGTTGGGACGGTCCACGCCCACGTCCTCTGCCGTGCGGTAGTCCGTGATTTCATTATAGAAAGCGGCAAGCTCCGGCACTTTGATGAAGTAGCGGAAACGCTCCTTCTGCACCACGTTATTCGTCACGTTAAATTCAAAATCCGTCGTCTTTTTGGCGAATATCGCCGCCCACGCATCGAAACAGCGGATGTCCTGCCGTTCCAGCTCCTTCGGGCGCAGGTACTTGAACAGCAGGTACAGTTCCGTCAGCGAGTTGCTGATGGTCGTGCCGGAAAGAAAAGTTGCTCCCAAGTCCTTGCCTGTACGTTCTTGTATAGTGCGTATGGCGAAAAGCATATTGAGTGCCTTTTGGCTACCCTCGCTGTTCCCCAATCCCGCCACACGGTCGTGGCGCGTGTTGAAAGTCAGATTTTTGAACTGGTGGCTCTCATCTATGAAGATGTGGTCGATGCCCATCTGCTTGAAATCCACCACGTCATCCGTGCGTGACTTTATGGCGTGTTCCACCTTCTCCAGCTTCGCTTCAAGGTTGTGCTTGCGCTTCTCCAGCCCTTTCAGCATCGCCCGCGACACGTTCTTTCCCTGCTGCCGCAGCACTTCGAGGTTTTCCTCCACCGTGTCAAGCTCCGCTTGCAGGATGCGCTGTTGCAACTCCGGCGACTGCGGTATCTTTCCGAACTGGTCGTGCGACATGATGACACAATCGTAATCGTTGTTTTTGATGTTGTTGAAGAAACGCACACGGTTGGCAGTCGAAAAATCCTTCTCCGAAGCGTACAGAATACGTGCGTTGGGATATGCCGCCTGATAGGTGGCTGCAATCTCCGCGACGTTGGCTTTCAACCCGATAATCATCGGCTTGTGTGCCAAGTTAAGACGCTTCATTTCATGCGCGGCGATGCACATTATCAGCGTCTTTCCGGTTCCCACCTCATGGTCGCAAATTCCGCCGCCGTTCTGTTTCAGCATCCAGACGCAATCCATCTGCGAGGGATAGACGCTCTTGATGCCCCGGCTTGCCAGCCCCTTCAAGTTGAGGTCGGGAAAAGTCTGGTGCGAGCCGTCATATTTCGGGCGCACGAAACAGTTGAACTTGCGGTTATACATCGTCGTCAGCCGTTCCTTGAACTGCGGCGACTGCTCTTCCAGCCATTCGGAGAAGCCGTTTCGTATCTCGTCAATCTTGGCGTTGGCGAGCTGTATGCCCTCGCTGTCGCGCACCTTGATGTCATTGCCATGCTCATCCTTGCCGATGGACTTCATCATGTCGGGGCAGGTGTTGTGCAGGGCGTGTTTCAGAAGGTGCATACCGTCATAGTTCCGGTAATACCCCTTCACCAGAAACTCGTCCGTGATTTTCATGGTGCGGTATCCGCACGCCACCGAAAACTCGTCCATGCTGGCGGAGTAGGCGATTTTCACCTCCGTATCGAACAACCGGCTCATGTAGGCGGCATAGACACCCGTAGGAATCCATCGTTCCCCGAAATTGAAGTCCAGATCCTCGAAGGCGATGCGCGGCGGTTCGGCATCTTTCAGAGCCTCCAACGCCTGTTTTATTTCCGGCATACGCTCATTTTCGGGATTGTCGCCCATCCATGCCTCTATGCGCTCCGCCTTCTCTATCACGTTCCCGGCGATGAAGCGGTCTTTGATTTCGTAACCGGTCACGAGCGGATTGTAATAGATGCGCCCTTGCAGGGCTGTGAGCAATTCCTCCGCCGTACTGTCGGTTATCTCCCGCATATAGTCGAGATTGACCGTGCCGAACTTGTTGAGCGACGCGGAAAGTGCCTCTTCGGGAGAACCTACGTTGGTATGGCTCTCCACCGCGAAGGAAACGGGACGTTCGAAGATGTCCGCCTTGACGAACTTCCCGTTCTCCGCCCGTTCCAGCGAAAGGATGTCACGACCGCCTGCGTCCATCATCACCAACTTTACGTTCTGCTTGGCGTTGAGGTTGCCGTAACGCATGACAAATTCATCGTAACAGGTGTTCAGATGCTCTCGCCACGGAACATTCGCCTCGTGCCTGTTCGATTCATAACGGTACAGACGCTCGTAGGCGTCACGCAGCGACACATACAGCAAAGCCTTTTCCTTCTGGTAGCCTTTCAGGTCGAGCGGCTGGAATGTCGCCCCGTATGGGGTGATGTCCTTCAGGTAGCCGATGTTATGACGTCCCCAGTCAGCCACCAGCGACCCTTCGCGCAGGTGCATCTCCGGTGTGCGGTGGTAGGCACGGGGCGATAGGTCCACGACTTCCTCCTTCGGCTTCTCCGCTTCGATGTCGGGGAAAAGGGAAGTCGCCACTGCTTCCGATGGGGTATCTGTAACGGCAGGTGCGGCGACTGCCTCCGGCTGTGCTTCTTCTTGCCGTGTTTGCTCACGGTGAGCTTCCGACACGGCTTTCACTTCCGTCTTTTCCGCCGCCACTTGTTTCTCGTTATGCTGCCTCGCCAGCTCCCGAAGTTCCTTCCTGCGTTCCGGTGTCAAACCCATCATCATCTCATAGAAGCCGTTGATGGGAGGATTGGTATCCCAGTCCAGCGTGGCATAGATGTCGTCCGGGTCGGCAGGCTTTGCGGCATTGTCCACTTTCACCTCCTTGTTCTCCGTTACAGTCTTAGGTGTGGAAGCAGTCGGTATAGCAGTGACTTTCGGTGTTGCCTGCACCTGCGGCTTAGGCGAAATGCGCCTTGTAGGGCTTTCTTTCTTTGCCGTCTTTTTCTTCTTGGCGGTTTTCGATTGGCTGACTTCTTCCGTCATACCCCAAAGATCGAGCAATGATAGCTGCACCCCATCAGAATATTTCGGACGTGGCTCTATCTCCGGCTTTTCCTCTGTGGGTTGCGGTTTCTCCGTCGGAGTTTCAACTGTTTGTGAAAATACCGTTTTCTGTGTTACAGCAGGACGCTCCGCCTCCTTTTGAACAATAACTTTTTCTTCCGTTCCCGACTGCCGGATTGTTCCCGAATACAGACGCATGGCGAGCCTGTAATGGAAATCCTCGTCGAGCATACGGCGCAAGTCCCCGGCTATACCTGCGGTCTTGCCCTCATGCAGATAAACCATAGCGGGCTTCCCGTAGGGGTCGGTGTCAAGTTTCGCCGTCGTATGCACGATGCGTTCCGGGTGGTGGATGAAATAGGCGTTGTCTGTCAGGCCGGTTTTCGTGTCCGTCTGTATCACGGTCATCAGCCGCTCGTCCTGCGACATTTCCTTTTTGTTCAGGTTCTTTTGCAGGACAATCAGGTCGCTGCCCACCTCTGTCCCCGCGTTGTCCGTGAACAGGTTGTTGGGCAGGCGTATCGCGGATACCAGATCAGCCTGACTGAACAGCTCGTTACGCACGGAGGTCTTGGTGCTGTTCAATACCCCTTGCGAGGTGATGAACGCCACGATGCCGCCGTCACGCACGGCATCCAGCCCTTTGAGGAAAAAATAGTTGTGGATGGCTTTCTGGGCGGAGCGTCTGCCGAATGAGTCGCTCCGCTGAAATTCAGGGTCAAACACGGCGATGTCACCGAAGGGAATGTTGGACACCGCCAAGTCGAAATAATTGTTGAACGGTTTTTCGATTTTCTCAAAACCGCAGGTACGCATCTTTTGGTCAGGATAGAGATGCCGCAGGATTGTACCCGTGAGCAGATCCTTCTCAAAAGCCATCACATCCGCATTGGGGCTGTGCCGCAGCACGGAGTCCACGAACACGCCGACACCCGCCGACGGTTCGAGCATACGGGCGGGGCGGACACTGTAATCCGCCAGCACGTCCGCGAGGGTGTCGGTTATCTCTTTGGGAGTGTAGAAAGCGGTAAGTACGGACGCTTTGAGCGAGTCCACAAACCGCTTGTACTCCGTTTCGTCCTTGCTGTTCTCACGGATAAGCCTGTGCAGCTCCACCGTCGGGGCGAACAGTTCGAGGTCGGATTTCGCCCAGCGGACGGCATCCGTCAGTTCCTTTGCAGGGTTGAGGATACATTTCAGACCGCCGAAACCGCAGTACCTTTGAAGTATGGCACGCTCTTCGGTTGTCACTGTCCTGTTTTCCCTGTCAAGGATGAATGCCGTCCGTATCGCCTCGATGTTGTCCCGCAGTTTCTGTTTGCGGTTAAACGCCATATTCCCCGATATAAAGGGCGGTTGCCCCCGTCAGCTCCGTGTAGAGCAGGTCGTAATCGGAAGACAGGGCGAAATTGTCGTCCGAGAGGTCATAGACGGAAAACACGTTGCCGACAAGCGGCAGGAGTTTCTGTATGAAGGCTTCGCACTTCTCTTCCGGCACTTCATCGGCAAACTCGTTTTCCACGACTTCGCGGAGCATGGCGTACCGGGAATAGCGCAGCCCGCGCAGCAGCGTGTCCATCGCCAGCTCCTGCGCACCGTCGGCGGGATAGCCTTCGAGCCTTGCCTTTTCATACGTTTCGGCGGCACGGTCGGCGCGTTCCCGTATGAAGGCGGCATCGGAAGCCTGTTCAAACTTGTTCGTGCGGAGATAGTCCAGCAGGTACAGACCGTAATAGGAAAAGTCGGTCTGACCCTCGTTTTTCTTCTTGTTGTTCATTACTTTGGAGTTTAGTGGATTGATATTTAACGGGATAATCGGTTGGAAAAAGGAAGAAAAAGGCACTCGGTATCCCTCCGAGTGCCACCACTAAATCCAAAGTATGAGTGTAATCCGGTATCGAAGAACAATTCATTACTCTGAACAAGTGGCAAAGTTAGCATTATTTCTTCCGTCCTGAAAATTTCTTGCCCTTTTTAGCCTCCGGGAACACAAAAGCCGTGTTATATTCCCCGTCAAAGGCGACCACGGCATCGAAGCTCTTGCCCTGTTTGCTCTTGAAGCCTTTGAGCAGCTTGGTGTGCCCGTCGGTGAGCAGGTCTTTGATTTCGTCGTCGGACAGGGTGCGTCCCGCTTTCAGCCGGAACACGGGCAGTCCGCACTCCGTGTTGTCGCAGCGTACCACCTTGCCGTAGAACCGCATCCTGCCCGTGCCGCACTTGGGACACGCGCAGCCGGAGTCACGGCTGCCGAAGAGCTTGTCGCACGAGAGCAGTTCGGAGGTGATTTCCCGTGTGTACGCCTCTATCTTCTTGCGGAAGGTGTCGGCGGACAGTTCCCCGCGCTCGATGCGTGCCAGCTCCTTCTCCCATTCGCCCGTCATGGCTACATCGGCGATGCGCATCGTCTTGACAACGGAGTTGAGGGCAAGACCCTTTTCAGTGGGGACAAGCGATTTCTTGCAGCGTTCCATGTAACCGCGCTTGAAGAGCGTTTCGATGATGGAGGCGCGTGTGGCGGGAGTGCCGATGCCGCAGTCCTTCATTGCCTGACGCAGCGCGTCGTCCTCGATTTCCTTGCCCGCCGTTTCCATAGCGGACAGCAGGGTGGCTTCGGTGTGCAGCGGCTTGGGTTTGGTCTTTCCTTCGGTGATGGAAGAGCCTTTCAGCGTCAGCGTGTCGCCTTCCTGCCAGCCGGGGATGGTGGTTTCCTCCTTGTTTTCCTCGCCATATACGGCACGCCATCCGGCTTGTTTGACAACGCTGCCTTTCACGGTGAACTCCATTCCCGCACATTCCGCCGTGACAGCGGTCACGTCCTTGACGCATTTTTCGGAGAATGCCTCGACCATACGTCCGGCAATCATCTGATAGATGGTGCCGTCCTCTTTGGAGAGGAAGAGCGGTTTCTCGCCCGTGACGAGCAGGGCGTGGTGGTCCGTCACCTTGCCGCCATCCACGCTGCGGCGTGTCGGGACGGCTTTCGCCCGCACCTTGTCTTTCCATTCGGGCTGCGTGCCGATGAAGGCGAGCAGCTTGGGGATTTCGGCGAACACGTCTTCGGGAATGTAACGGCTACCCGTTCTCGGATAGGTTATCAGTTTCTTCTCGTAGAGTTTCTGCGCGATTTCAAGCGTCTGTTCCGCCGTGAAGCCGTGCTTGGCGTTGGCTTCTTTCTGGAGCGTGGTCAGGTCGTACAGGAGCGGAGTTTCCTCCGTCTTCTCCTTGCGCTCGGCTTTCGTTACCGTTGCGTAGCCTGCCGCCCTTACCTTATTATATAGCTCCATAGCCGGCTCTTTCTCCTTCCATTTCTCGGAGGAAGAGAGTTTCACGACCTCACCATCGCAACCGTCCGTTGCGATATGGAGCTGCCAGAAGGCTTCGGGCGTGAAACGGCGGTTCTCCCAGTAGCGTTCACACACCATCGCCAATGTGGGGGTCTGCACCCGTCCGACCGAGTACGTGCCGTGTCCGGCGGCGATAGAAAGTGCCTGCGTGCCGTTGATGCCCACGAGCCAGTCGGATTCGCTCCGCGCTTTGGCGGCGAGGTATAGGTTGTCATACTTGCCGCCGTCTTCGAGGTTGCGCAACCCCTCACGGATAGCCTTGTCGGTGAGCGAGCTGATCCACAGGCGCACAAACGGGGTTTTGCATCCCGTGTAGTGGTAGAGATAGCGGAAGATTAGCTCACCCTCACGCCCGGCATCGGTTGCCACAATGATTTGTTCGCTCCCATTGAAAAGCCGGGTAATGATTTTTATCTGCGACACCACGCCGCTGTCGGGCTTGTAGCCCTTCTCCGTCCTGACCTGACGGGGGACGAGCGTGAAGGTGTCGGGGATAATCGGGAGGTTGTCACGGACGAAGCCGCGCACGCCGTAGCCGTCGGGCATGGCAAGTTGGACGAGGTGTCCGAATGCCCATGTCACGGCATAGCCGCCTCCCTCGAAATATCCTTCCTCTCTCTTTGTCGCGCCCACGATGCGGGCGATTTCACGTGCCACGGAGGGCTTTTCTGCAATGATTGTCTTCATGCTTTTTCTTTTTTAATGATTACTTTTTTTACTTTGGATTGGATTTAGTGGCGGACACGGGATTACATCTTCATGCCCTTGTTGTTTTTCTTCGGTTTATCCTGCTGCTGTTGCTGGCTGGCGGTCTTCGGGGCGGTCTGACCTTTCTGCAAAGGCTCTTTCAGGTTCTTTGTCGCCTCGTTGGTCTTGCCCTCGTTGTTCACCGCCACCTGCGTGCGGCTCTCGTTGGACGGGGCGACCTGCTGGGCGTTGTCGGGGTTCGTGTCGTAGCGGTACGGACGGCCCTTCTCCGGGTTGAACTTGATATACATCGTGGCATGGAAGCCCTGCTTGTCGGTCACGTTCTCCAGCTTCACGGCTTTGCCCTCCACGTAGTCGGCTTTCTGTTGGTCGGTGAAGTTCACGCCGCTCCATTTGCTGATGGGGCGAATGCTGCCGTCCTCGTTCGTCCACGTGTTGCGGCGTTGCTCCTTCTTGGTCTGGGCGGCATTCTCCCCGCCTTGCGCCTGACTTTTCGACGTGTCGCTCTTGGCTTCCTGCGTCTGTGCGGTACGGGGCGACCTGCCGGTTCCCGGCACGAACTCCACACCGCGCTGCTCCACGTTCACTTGCAGGGTGGTGACGAACTTCCTGCCGTCGTTGCGCTCGATGAGCTTGTCGCGCACGGGCAGTCCGGCGCGGAGCATGTCCTGCTCCTGCTTGGTAATTTCCGTCTTGCCGATGCGCTCCGGGATGCGCACCTTGTTTGCCGGGATGTCCGTGATCTCATTCGTCTTGCGGTCGATGCTGATGTAGGAGGGGATAATCTCGCCCGTTTCCCTGTCCACGATGTCCACGACCCTGCCGAGGTTGCCCGTTTCGCGCAGGTTCTTCCGGTCGTCGTCGGAGAATTTGTGTTCCTTGTATTCATCTAACTTCTGCTCCTTGCGGATGAAGTGCGGCACGAGGCTGATGTTTCCCTCGCCGTCCTTCTTGAAGGAGAGGCGGGCGTCCAGCTCGAATGATTCGCCGCCGAAGGTGGGTTTGACCTTCACCAAGTCGGACTTGCCGTAGTTGAGCATCTTCGTAAGGTTGCCGGACTTTTCAAGGTCGTCACGCTTCACACCCCATCTGTCCTCCAGTTCCTGCCAGTTGATTTTGCTCTCGTCGATGGGCTGGTAGCCCCGTTTGCCCTGCGTCTGCTGCGGGTTTTCCTGTTGTTCTTTCTGTTGCTCCATGTTTTCCTGTTTTTGAGGTACTTGTTTTTCTACCTGTTGTGAAGTCTGTTCTTCCTGCACCTTCTTCTCATAACCGGAGGTGTCCACCTTGTGAGGGGCAAGCAGTTCCTTGTTCCCTTCCGGGTCTTTCAGCAGTTGCTTCATCACCTCCAAGATATTTTCGGCTTGGTCCGCCGCGATACGGTAGAAACCGAAGCGGCTGGGTTCCTTGCACTGCCGGAAGAAGTTCTTGAAGAAGTTGTCCAGCACGTCGCCATGTCGGTCGAATTGCAGGAAACTCTGCGCGTTCTCCGCTTTCGCGGGGGTGCGCTTGGGTGTGCCGTCCACGTTCAGCCCGGCTACCACGCTGATCTCGCCCGTCTTCTCGTCACGGACTACCAGCACGTCCTTTTCGTCTTTTTTCTTTGCCATCTGAAAAATGTTTTAATGGGTTATTTATGAAAGAAATTATGGATACGAGCCTTGTAGAAGGCTATATCTTCCTTTTTGAAGTCCTTGATATGGTTGGAAAGGAATGTCAGCACGTCCTCCTCGCTGTAATAGGTTTTCTTGCCCAGTGTCTTGTAAGGCAATGCGCCGACGCTGCGGTAGCGTTGCAGGGTGCGCTTGCTTATCTGGAGCAGCATACACAAGTCCTGATTGTCGAAAAGGCGGATGCTTTCCGTGATAGCGGGCTGTTTCCCCTCAGCCTTCATCGCCAGCAGCAGTTCGTCCTGACGGTCGAGCCGTTCCATCAGCTTCTGCATCCAGACCTCGAAGTTGTTTCGTGTGAGCAGTTCCATGACCTATGTCCTCCGTCCTTTGGGGCTGCCGCCCGTGCGCAGCGTGTGGTTCCGTTTCAGTTCCTGCGGTGTCGCCGCGTCCTCGTTGACGGCACATGCTTCAAGCAGGCGGTCGATTTCAGACTGCCGGTAGCGGCATTTGCCGCGCAGCACGACATAGCCGATGCGTTGCTCGCTGCGCATACGCTGGAGGGTGCGGGTACTCACGTTAAGCAGGTGCGCCGCCTCGCGTGTGGTGAGCAACCTGTCGGGCGATGCCGCTTTCTTGTCGCCGGAGACGGCACGGACGTGTGCCGCAATCTCCGCTATCTGTTCCGTCAATGACCGGAAGGCGGAACTTTCCATCGTTATCACTTTCATATTCAGTCCTTTCTTTTTGTTTCTGCGGCAAAATTCGGCAATAAACAAAAGGGGCTTTAACAACTCACTACGTGACTCACGTAAGATTTTTACGGAAGATGGCTCCGTAACCCGGTCAAACGGCGCAACAGGCAGCCTTTCAGCGGAAAACGGTACGTGTTAAGGGCTGCGTCGTTACCTTTGCGGGCAAACCGATAATTTTATGAATATGGAAATAGTATCTATCGAGAAAAAGACTTTCGAGATGATGGTGGCGGCATTCGGCGCACTCTCGGAGAAGATCGCCGCCCTGAGGCGCAAAAGCGACTCGGGGCGCATGGAAAAATGGCTCACGGGCGAGGAGGTCTGCGGGCAGTTGAGAATCAGCCTGCGCACGTTGCAGACGCTTCGTGACAGGCGGCTTATCGGCTACTCGCAGATAAACCGAAGGTTCTATTACAAGCCGGAGGAGGTGAAGCGGCTGATACCGCTTGTCGGCACGCTCTATCCGCACGGCAGATGATTTGATTTATTCACCCACTGAATCCGAAGTTATGATGAACGAGAACAACGATGTTTTTACGATGGAAGACGAGCCGATAGCCTCTGTGGTGCAGGATATGCGCAAAGGCTCTAAATGGCTGTCCGCATTTCTGGAAAGTTACCGTCCTCCGCTGGACGGGGAGCGTTACCTGACGGACGGCGAGGTGGCGGAACTGCTCCGCGTGAGCCGACGCACCTTGCAGGAATACCGCAACAACCGTGTGTTGCCCTTCATACTTTTGGGAGGGAAGGTGCTTTACCCGGAAACGGGGCTGCGCGAGGTACTGGAAGCGAACTACCGCAAGCCGCTGGAGTAAGGCGGCCAACATGAAAAAGGAAACGGGCGACACCTTTTGTGGTGCTGCCCGTTTCCTTGTCTTATGGGGTATGTGCAATCAGCAGTACCCGGCTTTTCCGTTCTGTATGAACATCACGTATGCTTGCCGTTTCTCTTTTGCGAGAGCCTTTCCCACCAGCCATGTACGGAAAAGGTGGTGTTGTAGGTGTTCAGCCGGAAAGCAATCGGAATGATGATTTCAAGCGCGTACACGTCCGCGTACAGCCCGTTTTCAAGCTGCATGTAGCGGCACACCTCGTAGTCGTTCAGCACGTCCGACTTGCGGACGGCTTTGATGGCTGCGTTCACTGCCGGGACGATCGTATGGAACAGTCCGGCGATTTCGGTGGCGGTCATCCACACGTCGTTACCGGTTACGCTGACCGCTTTGTCCTCTATGATGATTATGTCACGTTTCATGGCTTCTCTTTTTAGATGGTGCAACCTGCAAATTCCTCAACGTTGTTCAACCTTGCCGCAAGGTTCTCCATGTCCTGATTGAGCTTCTCTTTGGTTATCTTCGCGTAAATCTGCGTCGTCTTTATGCTCTTGTGTCCGAGCATGGAGCTGACCGTTTCGATAGGTACGCCGTTGGAGAGGAACACCGTCGTGGCTGCCGTGTGGCGGCTCTGATGCCACGTGATATGCTTGGTGATGCCGCAACGCTTGGCGACGGCACGGATACCTGCAAGGCACGTGTTATAATGCGGGACGGGGAATATCCTGCCGTTCTCGCACAGACCCCGGTATTTGCCGATTATGCGGTTGGCGATGTCAAGCAGGCGGATGTTGGACACCACGCCCGTTTTCTGGCGGTTGATGTTTATCCACTCGTGTTCGTCGAAGTAGGTGCGGATATTCTCTTCCGTGAGGTTGCGCATATCCGAGAACGACAGCCCGTGTGAACGCGCAGAACAGGTAGAGGTCGCGGTACAGTTCCTGTTTGGCGTTTTTCAGTTTCCCGTCCATGAGCAGGCGGATTTCCTCTTTGGTAAGGAAACTGCGTGTCGTTTCCTCCTTCTTGATTTCATACTCGCGGAACGGGTCGCGTGTCAGCCACTCGTTGTTGATGGCGATGAACACCATCGTCCGTAGCGGGCAGACGTACAGCCACACGGTATTGGTGCAGCAGTGCTTGTCCGTGCGCAGGAACATCTCGAAGTCGGAGATGAAAGCCGGGGTAAGCTCTTTCAGTGCGATGTCCTTCACATGGTAGCGGATGTCAAGGAACTCTTGCAGGTGTTTGTAAACGGTGCGGTACTTCAGCAGCGTGCCTTTGGCTTTCATGCCTGCTTCCACCTGTTTTTCATAGTCCTCGTTGTGCTGGCGGAACACCTGCATCAGCGTGTGGTAGCGGTGCTCCAGTCCGAGAAAAGCGTTCTTGACCTTCTCTGCCGTGACGAAGTTGTCACGCTCCATGATTTCCTGATAGTGCTTGTTGATGCGCACCCGCATCTTGTCAAGCATACGGTTCGTTTCGAGTGCCGCCGTGCTTCTGCCCGTGACACGCCCCCCTTTGGTGTCCCACAGCTTCGGATCGACACTCAGCTTGCAACTGAATTGTGTCTGGTTGCCGTCCACCGTGATACGTCCCATGACGGGAACTGTCCCGTCTTTCTTCACTACCTGCCGTTTGAGATAGTAGATAACTGAAAATGTACTCTTCATCGTCCTTAATTTTTTTGGTTTCAAAATTAGTTGGTGAAGAGTCCTTCTCTGGTACGCAAAACGGTGAGGAACGGCGCAATCTTTTTCCGTAACCGGATTTTTCGCGTGAGTTGTGGGTAACTCACTATCCCTCTGCGCCTTGTTTCTCTATCCGTACCCGTTTGTCGCATTATCGGGCATGGTTACGAACAA
>PDYJ01000815.1_pt1 | contig 26743 bp, 17 predicted proteins | sample 1430841 | NCBI WGS metagenome assembly PDYJ01 (sample SAMN07237672, study PRJNA390542) | Gut metagenome, whole genome shotgun sequencing project. | isolation source: fecal pellets | host: Mus musculus | place: USA: New York, NY | collected 2016-10 | reverse complement strand
GCCCGTCAATCCGACGGCCGGTGGATGGTTACTACCCACGGCGGAACGCGCCTCACCGACCGCGAGCTATTTGCCTGGGCTGATGAAGCATGGAGCCGGGGAGCCGGAGAAATCATGTTTACCTCGATGGACCATGACGGCACACGCAGCGGCTACCCTTGTGGTGTGTTCTCTCGTCTATGCGACTCGATTGATATACCTGTCATTGCGTCGGGTGGGGCCGGGTCGGCCGATGATATCGCAGAGGTGCTCACAGCCGGAAAGGCCGACGCCGCACTCGCTGCAAGCATTTTTCACTACGGTGATATGACCGTAGGCTCGCTCAAACAACTTCTGAAAGAAAAAGGAATAGAAATAAGATTATGATCTCACCGACGACAAAAAGAAGCCAGCCCTCAGCTTCGACCAGTTCAATCTCACAAAATGCGCCGACTCACTCCTGCCGGTTATCATCCAGGATTCGACCACGCTCAAAGTGCTCATGCTCGGCTATATGAACCGCGAGGCTTTCGACAAGACCTTGGAGTCAGGCAGGGTGACTTTTTTCAGCAGAAGCCGCCAGTGTCTGTGGACCAAGGGGGAAACGAGCGGCAACTTTCTCGAAGTGGTGGATATGCTGCCGACTGCGATGCCGACACGCTGCTCATCAAGGCTGTGCCGGCGGGTCCGGTGTGTCACCGTGGCACCGAAGCATGCTTCGACACTCCCGAAAGCGAGGGATTTGCGCGCAGGCTGGCACGGATTGTCCATCAGCGCCATCTTGATATGCCCGACAATTCCTACACCACCCGCTTGTTTATCAAAGGGGTCAAAAAGATTGCCCAGAAGGTGGGCGAAGAAGCTGTTGAATCGGCCATTGAAGCGGTCGATGGCAACAGGCCACGGTTTATCTACGAAGCGGCCGATCTGCTCTACCACTACTTTGTGTTGCTCGAACAGATGGATTGCTCGATCGACGACATAGAGCGGGAGCTACTATTCCGACACCGCTAAACACTCATTTGCGCGAACGCAGGATGACATAGAGTATCACCGGCACTCCCACCACCGGAGTGAGGGCGTTGATCGGTATCACTGTGTTGTCAGGGATAGTGCTCGCCACGTTGCATCCCAGACACAATATTGAGCCGGCAAGCATGGTGGCCGGGATCAGTATCCAATGATTGTCGGTGCGGAATATCATGCGGGCTATGTGCGGCATGGCGAGTCCGACGAAAGCCACAGGACCGCACCAGGCTGTGATGATAGCGGTCAGGACTCCGGTAATGAGGAGCAACATGTTGCGCACTCTCCCCACATTGACTCCGAGATTGGCTGCATAATTATCGCCGAGCATAAGGATATTGAGCGGCTTGGCAAGAAGCAACGCACCCACAAGACCGAGACAAACCAAAGTGGCAAACCACGGCATTTGACGGGTGGTGACGTCGCCGAATGTGCCCATACCCCACATCACATATCCATGCACACCCTGGGCGGTGGAGAGCGACGACAGCAGTGTGGTGAGCGAGCTTGTGAGATAGCCCGTGAGGATGCCCGCTATAAGAAGCATCAGATTGTCGCGCACTATCGACGACAGGGCTATCAATATTCCCATGATGGCAAGACTGCCCGCAAGGGCTCCGGCGATCACAGCTGTATAGCCGCCCCACGCCATCGAACCTATGCTGACGCTCCCTCCGAGCAGCAACATCACGATAGCCACACCAAGACTCGCGCCTGAGCTGATGCCGAGGATCGACGGGCCTGCGAGCGGATTGCGGAATGCGGTCTGGAGCAGAAGACCTGTCACGGCGAGGCCTGCCCTCCCAGCATAGCTGTAAGCGCCTGCGGCAACCTGCTGTTGACTACAATAAAGCGTATTGCCGGCGCTATGCTTGAATCGGTGCCGGTAATTATTCCCACCACATCCTCGGCCGGAATATTAACCGAGCCAAAAAATAAGTTGGCCGCAAACAGGGCCGCTGTAGCCAATATGAGAATCAGAAATTTATTCACTCTATCTCTTTGAAATAAGACCGGGGCTTATCTGGCTGCTCAAGCTCCGGATGAAGGATGGAAATAAGGCTCCCGAGGAGCCACTGCGGATGGAAGGCAACCTCTTCAAATATGTGCGATTCTGAGGAATTACTGCCATACACATTGCCGTCGCGGTAGGCCTTGATGCGGGTATAGAGCTCTTTGTCCGACGCAAGCGAGGCAAGGGTGAGATTTGAATATGCGAAGCGTATAAGCCAGTAATCGGCATCGCCGGCCTGCATGAGCACCTTTTCGGGACTGAGCTGAAGGCTACCGGTGGCCTCTACTTCGCCAAATGGATTGGTTCCGCCGGCATCTTCGATCATGCGGCCCATGGTAGAGTGTCCCGCAGGAAGATTCCATGTCTGTCCATATATACGGTCCATCAGCACCTTTGGTCTGGTGGTCGATGTTGAGGCCAGTTCTTTCAGCGATAGATATTGCCTCTCTGTCTCAGCAAAGAGCGAGTCGGCAATGGCGCTGTTGCCGTAGAGCCGCCCATAGAATCTCATCCACTCTGCACGGGCCAGGGGGAGTTTTCCATATAGTCGGCGCACTCTATGACCGGAATGCCGGCTTGATCTATCTTGCCGTGGCCTCCCGAATTTTCAAATGGAGAGAGCAACACAGCATCGGCACCGAGTCCGATGATGCGCTCAATATTGGGTGTGATGCTCTGGCCGCAGTCGGCCACGCGACCGCTTGAGAGGCGACGCTTCATCTCCGGATCAAAGATATATTCAGTGTCGCACACTCCCGCCACAGCGTCGGTAGCTCCAAGATCTTCAAGTAGACCTATATGCACTGTCGAGTAGACCACCGAGTTTCTGAGCGGCACATTGACCACCTGCACTCCGGGAGCGACTTCGGGTGGAGCGGCGCCCTCGTCGAGCAGCAGATATGTTGAGAGTGTCTTTGTGGTGTCCCACGGATTGCGTATCGACGCCACGGTATAGCCATCATGCTCCTCCATGGTAAGGTGGGTGGCATAGCGCAGCTCAACCTCGCGACCCTTACCCGAAGCAGTGCCGCCATCCCTGCATGACACAAGGATGAGCGACACTGCCAATGTAAGGAGCACTGCTGAGGTTATGAATCGGTAACGGTTCATCTGTCAGCCTGTCGAGGTCAGGGTATAAACATGAACACAGCTTCACCCACGCCCATATCGAAGCGGTCGATATAGTTGCCCGAGAGATCGTAGCGGCACACATAGCCGGGGAGTGAGTAGCTTGCTTTGCCGTTTTCGAGTGTGTACGATGAGATAAGCATGGTGCCCGACTTGGGATCAATACCTATCGAAGCCGGAGCGTCGATATTGCTTATCGACATGGGTGTGATCTGCTCGGTAGAGGCGTTGTAGCGCGAGTAGCTCACAGAAGCTCCCCAGGGTGCATTGACCAGATAGATGTCGTTGCCATAGGGCACTGCCATTGTGGCGTCTGCTATATGGATGCTCTCCTCGCCATCGATGCGGTAAACGGCTGCCTGCTGATCGCCGTAGTTGCCGCGAGAGAGCAGATAGAGGTTTGAGCCTCTTACAAAAAACTTATAAGGGTTGAGGGGTACCTCAAATGTCGATTCAACCTTGAAGGGATTGAGAGTCACTATAGACGCGGTGGTGCCGTAGCCGTTCTGCCAGTTCATGCCATCGGAGTTGGGCACATAGATCCGCCCGCTGTAGATGGTGATGATCTCGGGATTGGGGCCAACTTTTACTGAGGCATCGATCTCCATCGAGGCGGTGTCGAGACGCGCAACATAGCCATCATACATCGAGATATAGACCTTGCCGCCATCAGTGGCCATGGAGCGTGGCTGCTGGCCGTTGGTGGAATTTTCGAGGCGGATCTGCTTGAGGCTCTCGCAAGTGCGGAGATCGAGGATCTCGATGGTGTTTGACTCATACATGCCTATATACATTTTGCTTCCGTAGATCACACCACACTGGGGAGTGCTGCCGAGGCTGCGGCCATTGACCGTGGTAAACACATTCTGGGTCATGGTCGAGGTGGTGAAATCAAGCAGATTGAGCGATCCTTCGATCTTGTTGCTGTAATTGCCCTGATTGAGGAGGAAAGCACCGCTGGTCACAGCCGGGATCAGCGGTTCGTCTACAACGGGTTCATCGTCAGAGCTACACGAGGTGAGCGCCTGGGCCATAAGCGTTGCAACGCATATGGCGGGTAAGAAAAATTTTTTCATTCTTGATTATGTTATGAACGATTGATTGAACTAAAATTCGTATTCTATCGAAAACTTTACCGAGCGTCCGGGCATGGGATAGCGGGCCACTATGTCATATTGGGTGTCGAAGATATTTAGAATGTCTATCCGCCCTCCAGTGAGGCGCCCCTCCTTAATTGAAATTTCCTGAAAAAAGCCACACCGGTGTCTGAATATCCATCAATACGCGTTTCGGGCAGATTGGTGTTGGTGGTGTATCGCGCACTGCACCCTGAAAGATGAACAGCCGTATTGACCCAAGGATTGACCCACGTTACTGATGCTGAGCCGGAGTTGAGCGGAATATATGCCACTTGCTTCATCCACTCGTGGCTGTCGCGACTCGTGCGGGGTTGGGCGCGCTGATAGGAGTAGCTGCCCATAAGCATAATGGAATGGCGCGAGGTCGGGGCAAAAGTGGCCGAGAGTGTGACATCGGCTCCAAACACTCTCACCTTGCCAAGATTGGTCATGGTCCATACAAACATATTGTAAGGGATAGCCACGATTTTATTCTTCACATGATTGAGATAGCCATCGCAGGTCATAGTCAGCTGTTGCAGCCACGTATTAGGAGCTGCCTCAAAAGTCACACCCGCATTGAGCTGGTCTGTCAGCTCGGGGTCAAGATTGATACTTCCGTAATTATCAAAATAAGCCTCATTAAACGTGGGCACCCGGAAAATATTTTTGTACGATCCGCGTATGTACAGACCAAAATCATCAAATGGCTTGTAGCTGATATTGACCGATGGTGAGAGGCGCGACTGATTCTTACCGGCATCACCATCCTTGGCTCCATTCAGATAAAGCGAATAAAGCGCTCTTGCCATTGCGGTGAAGCGGCGGGTTGAATATTTAACAGCCAAAGTCTGGAGAACACTGTTGCGGTAAGGACGTATATCGGTCGCCAGATTGCTGCTCAGGTTGTTTATCGCCCAGTCAGCGGAATAATCCATGGTCAGGCCATCGGCCGGTAAGTAAAGCAGAGAGCCGCTTAGATATGACTCCCGTTGGATATAATAATTGTCCAGCACTCCTCCGGGATACTTACCGTTGACATCGGTATAACGGGAGGATGCCCAATTAAACTTTCCTATCGCCATGATCGACATCCGCGACGACAATCGGTTGCGATAATGAAGTTGCCCGAAAAAATTACGCTCACGCAGATGCTCATTGCTACTGCTCACATAGTAGATCACCTGTCCGGGCAAATCGCGTGAACTATCATAGTAATACAGTTTGCCGGTAAACACCGAGGAGTTGTTAGGGCGCCAACGTCCGTTGAGCTCACCCATACCAACATTCATCATCGAATTTGACCGTTTTTCCCTTGTCACCACACTACCGTTACGGAGTGTGAAAGGGTAGTCATTGTCTGAATGAATGAATTCAGCATTGGCCGAAAACGATAGGCCACGGCTATTTCCATCAGAGAACCTGAAGTATGGATTATAATAGCCGAACGACCCTGCTTTCATCTGCGCCTTCAGATGGAGAGCATCTTCGTCGGCATCAGGTGCCGTAAATGAACGTATATATAGCGACGAGGCTGTTGAAGCCGCACGTGCCGGAATAAATATATCGTCAGTATCGGTGGAATATAGAGAGAGTGAACTAACGTTGTCGATTGAATAACGCGACAAGTCAATCTGTCCACTCTGGCAGTCGCTTAATGCCACTCCATCATATAAGATAGCTGTATGTTGCGATCCGAGTCCTCTGACCGAAACTGTCTTCAATCCACCTGCGCCACCATAGTCGCGCAGATTCACTCCCGGCATCCGGCGCATTGCGTCGGAAATATCAGAGATACCCGAAAGTTTAATCTTAGTAGCATCAATACTATGAACCGGCGTAGCTGATGACACAGCCTTTGAAACTCTGGCCGCTCTTACCTCGACTCCCGATAAAGACCTTATCACAGTGTCGTTATCCTCAGCCTTAGGTACATAATGATTCACCTCGGCCGAATGGACCGAGGTGATACTGGCTATGCTGATTATCGCTATCAGAAAGTGTTTTCTCATCCTCGAAGAAAAACAGAATAAAGAGCCGTCGGTTGACGGAGTTGGCGGGTCGGACTATAACCGTAGCGAGACTGTCAGGTAATTACAACCTATTCCACCGGTGACGAGAGCTTTTGCTACTCTCGTGCAAAGTTACAAACTTTAGTCGTGACTATCTATATCAGAAATCAAATTTCTCGAGTTTCATCTCGGCAAGTGCTCGCATTATGCCTACCTCAGTGGCAAAGACTGCCGATGCACTGTGCGCGTCAAGAGACGCCTGATCGCGCCATGTTTCACAGATCATGAGCACATCATGTCGGGTTGAGCTCTCAAACACGTCATAAGCTACGCAACCTTCCTGCTTGAGCGAAGCATCGGTGAGACGAACTGCTGCCTCAAGAACCTCACGACGATTATCGTCGCCTACCTTTATAAAACAGTTTAAACGGATCATTTCAAAATAAATAAAAACGTTGAAGTGAATAATTAGAGAAGCGCCGGCACGGACTGTTGTGTCTGTGTCGGCGCTCTCGGAGGGGGCGGTTACCTACTTTCCCACTTTCGCAGTATCATCGGCGTGGCAAGGTTTAACTTCTCTGTTCGGAATGGGAAGAGGTGGATCCCTTGCGCTATGGCCACCTGAATTCTTTTGTCCGTATGGCTCGCTTGCCATAGGTGATGAGGTTGGCTTCTCGGCCGCCTGAGTGCATTGACCGGAGACTCGCTACGGGCTTTTCTTATTTCTGCAATCTCTGCTTTCGTGCCCGACGGTCTATTCTGTTCCGACGGCTGCTCGTTGCAGTTTATCTTCCCCCATTAGGGGACTGAAAGGGTTTGGGTGATTAGTATCGCTCGGCTGAATGTGTTACCACACGTACACCTGCGACCTATCGACGTCTTCGTCTTAAACGACCCTTATGTGGAGATCTTATCTTGAGGGGGGCTTCGTGCTTAGATGCTTTCAGCACTTATCCTTGCCAGACGCGGCTACCCGGCGGTGCCCCTGGCGGGACAACCGGTGCACCGGTGGTCTGTCCAACACGGTCCTCTCGTACTAGTGTCGGGTCCTCGCAAATCTCCTGCGCCCACAACAGATAGAGACCGAACTGTCTCACGACGTTCTGAACCCAGCTCGCGTGCCACTTTAATAGGCGAACAGCCTAACCCTTGGGACCTTCTCCAGCCCCGGGATGTGACGAGCCGACATCGAGGTGCCAAACCACTCCGTCGATATGAGCTCTTGGGAGGGATCAGCCTGTTATCCCCGGAGTACCTTTTATCCTTTGAGCGATGGCCCTTCCATGCGGAACCACCGGATCACTATGCTCTAGTTTCCTACCTGATCGACTTGTTGGTCTCCCAGTCAAGCGCGCTTGTGCCATTACACTCTGCGGCCGGTTACCAATCGGCCTGAGCGCACCTTTAGAAGCCTCCGTTACTCTTTTGGAGGCGACCACCCCAGTCAAACTACCCACCAAGCAGTGTCCTCTCGCTGAGAGTTAGAAACCAAATGCGCAAAGGTCAGTATTTCAACAACGGCTCCATGATAACTGGCGTCACCATTTCTCAGCCTCCTGACTATCCTACACATCGCGCACCCGGTCCCAATGCTAAGCTGCAGTAAAGGTTCACGGGGTCTTTTCGTCCCGTTGCGGGTAATCGGCATCTTCACCGATACTACAATTTCACCGAGCTCACGGTTGAGACAGTGTCCAGATCATTACACCATTCGTGCAGGTCGGAACTTACCCGACAAGGAATTTCGCTACCTTAGGACCGTTATAGTTACGGCCGCCGTTTACCGGGGCTTCAATTCAATGCTTCTCTTGCGATGACATCTCCTCTTAACCTTCCGGCACCGGGCAGGTGTCAGGCTGTATGCTTCATCTTTGAACTTTGCACAGCCCTGTGTTTTTGTTAAACAGTTGCCTGGACCTATTCTCTGCGCCCTGCTTCCGCAGGGACCCCTTATTCCGAAGTTACGGGGTCAATTTGCCTAGTTCCTTAACCGTGAATCTCTCGAGCGCCTCAGTATTTTCTACGCGACCACCTGTGTCGGTTTGTGGTACGGGCCTCTACAATATATGCTTAGCGGATTTTCTTGGGAGCTTGATTACCATCACTATCCGATTGCCCGGGGGCGCTCGGTACTTTCTCGTTTCATCATCAAAGGTGGATTTGCCTGCCTTCGATCTAACTACGCGATTCAACGCACTATTCCGTCAGTGCGCGGATGTGTCACTTCTCCGTCTCCACGTCGCTACTGTAAAAGGGTAACGGAATCTTGACCGTTTGTCCATCGGATACGCCTTGCGGCTTTTCCTTAGGTCCCGACTTACCCTGATCCGATTAGCGTTGATCAGGAACCCTTGGTCTTTCGGCGGGAGGGTTTCTCGCCCTCCTTGTCGTTACTTATCCCTACATTTGCTTTTCCGGTACCTCCAGTGTGTCTCGCGGCACACCTTCTGCGGCTTGCGGAATGCTCCCCTACCGATTAATCTGCTGACTAATCCCACGGCTTCGGCAGCGGACTTATGCCCGATTATTATCCATGCGGGATCACTCGACTAGTGAGCTGTTACGCACTCTTTAAATGAATGGCTGCTTCCAAGCCAACATCCTAGCTGTCCTTGCAATCCCACCTCGTTATTGTCTTCAACTTAGCCCGCATTTCGGGGCCTTAGCCGGTGGTCTGAGTTGTTCCTCTTTCGGACGCGGACCTTAGCACCCGCGCCCTCACTCCCGGGGATCGTGCCGTGGCATTCGGAGTTTGTCAGGACTTGATAGGCGGTGAAGCCCTCGTATCCAGTCAGTCGCTCTACCTCCACGGTACTGACCCCGAGGCTGCACCTAAATGCATTTCGGGGAGTACGAGCTATCTCCAAGTTTGATTGGCCTTTCACTCCTACCCTCAGCTCATCCGAAAGCTTTTCAACGCTTACCGGTTCGGTCCTCCAGACAGTGTTACCTGTCCTTCAACCTGGCCAAGGGTAGATCACTTGGTTTCGCGTCCACCCACGCCGACTGTCATTCGCCGTGTTCCGACTCGCTTTCGCTTCGGCTCCGGGCCTCCTAAGCCCTTAGCCTCGCCGGCGTGGGTGACTCGTAGGGTCATTATGCAAAAGGCACGCTGTCACCACACGAAGTGGCTCCAACCGCTTGTAGGCACATGATTTCAGGGTCTTTTTCACTCCTCTGTTCGAGGTTCTTTTCACCTTTCCCTCACGGTACTGGTTCGCTATCGGTCTCTTGGTAGTATTTAGCCTTACGGGATGGTCCCCGCAGATTCGCGCAGAATTTCTCGTGTTCCGCGTTACTCAGGTGCCGGCTGATCTTCAATTCCCGATTTCGCCTACGGGGCTTTCACCCGCTGCGGCTCTCCTTTCCAGAAGATTCGGCTATCGGTCCTCAATAGATGCTGTCGCCGGTCCTACAACCCCGGACGGCGCTTTGCAACGTCTCCGGTTTGGGCTCGTGCGCGTTCGCTCGCCACTACTTGCGCAATCACTTTTGTTTTCTTTTCCTCCGGGTACTGAGATGTTTCAGTTCCCCGGGTTCGCTCCGTTCTCTGAACGGTGACACGATCGCTCGTGCCGGGTTGCCCCATTCGGAAATCCGCGAGTCAATGAGTATTTGCCTCTCTTCGCGGCTTATCGCAGCTTATCACGTCCTTCTTCGCCTCCAAGAGCCAAGGCATCCTTCATGTGCCCTTTTCTCCTTTCTTTTTTTCTTTCCGTCGTAGAATTTACCTCGCATACGCCTTGCGGCGAATGCCGGCTACTCTGGCAAAAATTGCATTATGAAATTTGATTTGCTCGTGGAATCTTACTTCTTCTCAAGTCGCTACGCGACCCGATCCGAAGCGGATTCTATTTGTTTGAGTCTCCAATATGTCAATGTTCTCGTTCTGGCGGCTTCACTGAAGCCTGGTGGAGAATAACGGATTCGAACCGTTGACCCCCTGCTTGCAAAGCAGGTGCTCTAGCCAGCTGAGCTAATCCCCCGTGTGTCGGGTCCGATATGATCCTGATCATTCTTTCCGACGCTATGGGTCAATAGATTCCGAAGTAGTAAAGAGGAATATCGGGTGATATTCTGCTCTAGTGTCGATCCTTCAGTCGAAACAGCGGTCATTGACCTCCTGTCGATCTGTTGTATCTTCGCGTCGTAGTTTCTTTGGTGATCCGACCGGTCTTCGACCGGGATCTCCAGAAAGGAGGTGTTCCAGCCGCACCTTCCGGTACGGCTACCTTGTTACGACTTAGCCCCAGTCATCAGTTTTACCTTAGGGCGCTGGTTGGGCGCACTTCAGGCACTCCCGACTTCCATGGCTTGACGGGCGGTGTGTACAAGGCCCGGGAACGTATTCACCGCGCCGTGGCTGATGCGCGATTACTAGCGAATCCAGCTTCATGGAGTCGAGTTGCAGACTCCAATCCGAACTGAGACAGGCTTTCGGGTTTCGCTCCCTGTCGCCAGGTGGCTTCCCGCTGTACCTGCCATTGTAACACGTGTGTCGCCCCGGACGTAAGGGCCGTGCTGATTTGACGTCATCCCCGCCTTCCTCACAGCTTGCGCCGGCAGTCTCGACAGAGTGCCCAGCTTCACCTGCTGGCAACTGTCGATGGGGGTTGCGCTCGTTATGGCACTTAAGCCGACACCTCACGGCACGAGCTGACGACAACCATGCAGCACCTCGACACAGGTCCCGAAGGACTGTCTGATTTCTCAGATCATTCCTGTGTCGTTTGAGCCCGGGTAAGGTTCCTCGCGTATCATCGAATTAAACCACATGTTCCTCCGCTTGTGCGGGCCCCCGTCAATTCCTTTGAGTTTCACCGTTGCCGGCGTACTCCCCAGGTGGAATACTTAACGCTTTCGCTGTATCACTCAGATCTCATTTGACCCGAACAATTAGTATTCATCGTTTACTGCGTGGACTACCAGGGTATCTAATCCTGTTCGATACCCACGCTTTCGTGCTTCAGCGTCAGTTGGGCGCCGGTATGCTGCCTTCGCAATCGGAGTTCTGCGTGATATCTATGCATTTCACCGCTACACCACGCATTCCGCATACTTCTCGCCCACTCAAGACAATCAGTTTCAACGGCGGGAAGAGGTTGAGCCTCTCAATTTTACCGCTGACTTAACTGTCCGCCTACGCACCCTTTAAACCCAATAAATCCGGATAACGCTCGCATCCTCCGTATTACCGCGGCTGCTGGCACGGAGTTAGCCGATGCTTTTTCTTCAGGTACTCTCATCCTGCCACGCGTGGCAGTTTTTGCTCCCTGACAAAAGAGGTTTACAATCCATAGGACCGTCTTCCCTCACGCGACTTGGCTGGTTCAGCCTCCCGGCCATTGACCAATATTCCTCACTGCTGCCTCCCGTAGGAGTCTGGTCCGTGTCTCAGTACCAGTGTGGGGGACCTTCCTCTCAGAACCCCTACGCATCGTCGCCTTGGTGGGCCGTTACCCCGCCAACCAGCTAATGCGCCGCATGCCCATCCTTGTCCGATAAATCTTTGGCTGCAGGGAGATGTCTCCCCGCAGCGTTATGCGGTATTAGACGGAATTTCTTCCGCTTATCCCCTGACAAGGGCAGGTTGCATACGTGTTACTCACCCGTGCGCCGGTCGCCAGCGGGAGTATTGCTACTCCCCTGCTGCCCCTCGACTTGCATGTGTTAAGCCTGTCGCTAGCGTTCATCCTGAGCCAGGATCAAACTCTTCGTTGTTGTTTATATATTTCTATATATTTCCGTTTGTTGTTTGTGTCGATCCGGTCATGCTGCCTTTTGATCGGCGGCTCCGGTCTGACTCACCAAACGACTGAAGGTCGATCGGTCGGATGTCTTCTTTCCGCTATTGTGTTTCGACTTGGTTGAAGAATTGACTTGAGCATCATTTTGTAATGACTCTTGTACTACTTCTTGTCTATTGTAAATCTTTCAATGTTCTCAGTGCTGTGGGAGCATCGTTCCCGAAAGCGAGTGCAAAGTTAAGGCGACTTTTTGGATTGTGCAAATTCTCGGCAAAGAAAATTTTCTTGCATTTTCGCCGAAAATCGGTCCAACGCGCTGAATGTCTAAACAATAAGCCCCAAAATAAGGTTCATACGTTTAACCTTTGTTAACACTAACCGCCCCTGACATATCCCAAAACTCCCTTTTTCGGCCCTCCGACAAAAAAAATCCACAGCGCTTGTTGCAACTCCGGGGAATGGTGCGTATATTTGACAGAAACATGAAACAAGCAGCAACAAATACAAGCATAGCCACCCGGTTTGAGGCTCTCCGCCCCCGACTGAAAATGTGGGCAACGCGACTTCTCGGCAGCGACGAGGATGCCGATGATGCATTGCAGGATGCTTTTTTCAGGCTATGGCGCCATAAAGACAATATGCCCGCCACAGTCGAAGCCATGAGCATGACCGCCCTGCGGAGTGCCTGCATAGATTCATTGCGACGCCGCAAGATACGAATGGCCGAACCTATAGAAGAAGCGGAACGGCAGAGCAGCTCTCCGCCGAGAGCATGGCCGACATGGCTGAAGATATAAAGGAACTCATCGAATCGCGTCTCGACGAGCGCTCAAAAGAGATCTTACTTCTCCACGACTCCCTCGACTACGACTACGACGAGATAGCCCAACGGATGGGAATAACGGAAAGCCACGCCCGCGTGATATTGTCGAGAGCCCGCAAAACAATACGCAATGCTTACCGGGAGCTCCGATGACACCTTAATATATAAAGAAAAAACTCTCAACTCACCTCTCAAATCTTCCACAATGACACGAAACGAACATATACACTTTCTTATAGAGCGCTACTTCGAGGCTACCGCCACTCCCTCCGAAGAAAGGGAGCTCAAGCATATTCTCGCCGATTCCACCATCGACGCCACTCCCGAAGTGGAAGAAGCCAGGGCTGTGATGGGCTATACCGCCATCAGCAAAGCCGTAGCCACCCCTCCCCGCCGGCGAAACCGTGTCCCGCGGCTGATAAGTATTGCGGCTTCAATAGCTCTGGTAGCATTCACATCTGTCACTCTCGTAAAGTTAATGACCAACAATCACGACGCCGACACTGCCACCATTTATGCCAACGGTATGGTGATCGAATCGACCGACCAAGCCATGAGCATGATGCAATCGCAGCTCAAGGCTATGGGGCAGGCCACCGAGGCCTCCGAAGCCGCAGGGATATTCAATGCTCTTGAAGCCATGCGCACCACCGACCACAACTGAATCATATCACCAATCATAACATGAAAGCCAAAAATCTACTAATCCTGGCAATAGCGATAATGGCCGTGGCCCTGAGCGCAAACGCCCAGACCCCAACGGCTCTCGCAAAATTGTTTGACGGCCCCTATCAGAACAACAAAGCGGCCACCGAGCTCATCATCACAGGCTCGCCTCTCAAACCCTACTCACTATCGTCGTTCCACTCCCTTGGAGTGAAAGATGATCCGGCGCTCGCCCTACCGCTCGAACAGGCTGTGAAAAGCGACGGCGCCAAAGCTCTGTGGAAGGAGACCGTCAGCAAAGGCGGTCGACTCGAATCGGGAGTGTACGAGCTCCCGTCGGAGAACCTTATCAGGCGTCGCTACATCCTATATCTCAATGGATTTATAGGCGGTCGAAACGAGGCGATAGTGATCTATCTCGAAGGCAGGGCAACCCCTGAGAAAATAAAGAAACTAATCAAAGAAATGACAGAGTGAGACCCGCCTCAACATCTACCACCAACACAAACCCTACGCCAAATCATCACATCATGAATATCAAACGCATCATAACCGCCACCGCACTCACTTTAGCGATGGCTGCAACTGCCGGAGCGCAAACAGAAGTCACCGACACTATAGCCGACTTCACTGATGTATCGACCGTGACCATCGTAAAAAGTAAAGACGGCACACAAACTGTGACAATAATATCCGAAACCGCACCCGACAGAAAAATCGACTACACCTATACCATCGCCGGAGAATCTGGCACAACAACCTTTATCGACAGCGAAAATCCAGGCCGTTGGAACATCAACAAGCTTTTTCCCCCTAAAAAGAGCCGTACCAACAATAGCTATGTACAGACACAAGCCTTCAGGGGCTTATATGCCGGCGGCCTCATTCCAGTTGGCAACCATGGAGCAATCACAGGCGGATGGGAAATAGGTATAAACAACATCATGGCGGTGGAATGGAGCGCGGGGCGGCACCTCCCCTCTGTACGCATCGGCGCTGGTCTCGGCTGGGAAATACAGACTGTAGGCCACCATCAGGCTCTGCAGGTCAGCAACGGAGCTCTATCGGTAATAAGCCTTCCCGACGAATGTCATGACATAAAAAGCAGCATAAAACAGTTTCACCTCACAGTGCCTCTCACTCTGCATCTGCCTTTCGGCAGCAGCTTTGGCCTTAGCCTCAGCGGAGAGCTTCATCTCAACACATATACCACCGCATCTTCATCGTGGACTGATTCAGGCAACACCAAGGTGACCCACAGCTTCAAAGGTCTCCACCAGAAGACTGCCACAGTTGACCTCACCGCATTCCTCGGATGGCGTAACGCCGGAGGGGTGTATGTCACCTACTCGCCCATGGACCGATGGAAAAAAGGCTACGGCCCGCAATACAAGACCATCGCCGTAGGTGCATCTCTTAACTTCTAACCATTCATCAACTCTACAGAAATGACACGCATAATAGCTACAATAGCAGCCGCAATACTGACAGCAATGTCGGTCTACGCCCAGGAAAATACCGACACCACCACCACTTCCTCAAAGAGGGCAGTGATCTACGAGTTGACCGACGGCTCTACCGTGGTGGAAGTGACCGACGCCAATGGCGTGATGACCCGCACTCCTCTTTCGAACAACAATACTGAAGACGTGGACTATATCAGCATCAAATCGTTAAGGATACCCAACCACATAAGCATGGGTCGAAATACTCACGCTGGGACCTGAAGTGTGGAGGATTCAACTTCGGATGGAACTTCGCTCCCGGACATCCCGGCAATATGCCTGTCGAGGCAGGCAAGTCGTTTGAGATAGGTTGGTTTGAGCTGATCGGCGTAGAATATAAAGCAGGGCCTACAACTTCGTTCAACCTCGGTTTCGGCATGGACTGGCGCAACTACAAGATCTCCACCCCCGACTACCGCTTCGTCGGTTCGGCTACAGGAGGTGTAGAGATGACTCCATATCCCGAAGGATCCACCCCACGCAACTCGCGCATCAAGATATTCACCCTATCGATGCCGCTGATGATCAAGCAGAAAATGCCATTCCGCCTCTTTGGATCACAGCAATGGCTCGCTGTGGGCGCATCGCTCGGCTATTCGCCCCACGGATCGATCCTCACCCGCTGGAGCGACGAATCGGGCCACAAGGTCAAACAGAGCAACAGCAAGATAGGACATCGCCGCTGGAGCTACGAACTCATCGGCATGGCCGGCATATCGTCGCAAGTAGCGGTGTACCTCCGCTACCAGCCCATGAGTGTGCTCAGCGGAGCTGGGCAGCCCGACTTCAAGAGCCTCTCGACCGGACTGATATTCTTTTACTGACAAGAGTTATCAACAATACTCGCCCGAGTCAGGAAAATTTACTAATTTTGGGGTCGGCAATCGCCAGCAGTGCGATTGCCGACCTTAATATCTCCCCACCGACCCTGAAATGACTCCATTTGTTCATCTACACGTACATACGCAATACTCGCTCCTCGATGGCCAGGCCTCGATAGGCAATCTCATCGACAAGGCGATAGCCGACGGTATGCCCGGAATGGCCATCACCGACCATGGCAATATGTTTGGCATCAAGGAGTTTTTCAACACCGTCAATAAGAAAAACGGTAAGACCAAAGGAGCCATCAAGGATGCCGAAGCTCGTGCTGCCGAAGCCCGCGCCGCCGGCGATGAGGCTGCCGCAGCCGAAGCAGAGGCCGAGGCCGCCAAGCTGCGCAAGAAAATCTTCAAGCCCATATTTGGCTGCGAGATGTATGTGGCCAATAAAGATCTGCATGAGCAGACCGACAAGCGCGACACCGGCCGCCACCTCATAGTGCTCGCCAAAAATCAGACCGGCTACAAAAATCTTATCAAGCTCGTCAGTCAAGGCTTCACCGAAGGGTTTTACTCCCATCCACGCACCGACAAGCAGCAACTCGCGGCCCATCGCGAAGGACTCATCATTGCCTCGGCATGTCTCGGCGGCGAGCTGCCACGACTCATCTCCGCAGGCGAGACAGAGGCCGCATGGGAAGCGGCCCGCTGGTGGAAAGAAACCTTCGGCGACGACTATTATCTCGAACTCCAGCGCCACCGCACCACCGATCCACTCGGCCCCCGCGAGGTGTATGAAATGCAGAAAACAGTCAATGCCGAACTGATCAAGATGGCACGCGAGCTCGACATCAAGCTCATCGCCACCAACGACGTGCACTTTGTCAACGCCGACGACGCCGAGGCCCACGACCGACTTATATGTATCTCGACCGGATCGTACTTCACCGACGAGAAGCGGATGCACTACACCAAGCAGGAATGGATGAAGACCACCGCCGAGATGAACGAGCTCTTCGCCGACCTGCCCGAAGCATTGTCTAACACCCTCGAGATACTCGACAAAGTAGAGACCTACTCCATCGACCACGGCCCGATCATGCCATTTTTCGAGATTCCGGCCGAGTTTGGATCGGAAGAGGAATACCGCAACCGTCTCACCGAAGAGGATCTCTTCAACGAATTTACCCGCGACGAAAACGGCAATGTGGTGATGAGCGACGACGATGCCCGCAAGAAAATCGACAAACTCGGAGGCTACGACAAGCTCTACCGCATCAAATTCGAGGCCGACTATCTGTCGAAACTCGCCTACGAAGGTGCTGAGAGGCGCTATGGCTCCCACTGACGCCCGAGCTCCAGGAGCGTATCAAGTTTGAGCTCCATATCATGAAGACCATGGGCTTCCCGGGCTACTTCCTCATTGTCCAGGACTTTATCAACGTGGCCCGACACAAGCTCGGAGTGAGCGTGGGTCCCGGTCGTGGATCGGCGGCAGGAAGTTGCGTGGCCTACTGTCTCGGCATCACTCAGATCGACCCCATAAAATACGACCTCCTCTTCGAGCGCTTTCTCAACCCCGACCGCATCTCTCTCCCTGATATCGATATCGACTTCGACGATGACGGCCGCGCCATTGTGCTCCGCTATGTGACCCAGAAGTATGGCGAGGAGAAGGTGGCTCATATCATCACCTATGGCACAATGGCAGCCAAAAGCGCCATCAAGGATGTGGCCCGTGTTGAGCAGCTGCCCCTGAGCGAGAGCGACCGACTGACCAAGCTCATCCCCAAGCGCATGCCGCAGGTCAACGGCAAGGAGCTGAAGCCCACACTGAGCAACATATATCAGTATGTGCCCGAATTCGACGCCGAGCTGAAGAGCCAGAACCCCCTTATACGCGAAACCCTCAAATATGCCAAGGAGCTCGAAGGCAATATGCGCAACACGGGCGTACACGCCTGCGGTGTCATCATTTGCCGTGACGCCATCACCGACTGGGTGCCCGTATCGACCGCCATCGACAAGGCATCGGGCGACAAAGACAAGATCATTGTCACCCAATACGAAGGCTCGGTGATCGAGGAGACCGGCCTGATCAAGATGGACTTTCTCGGCCTCAAGACCCTCTCGATACTCAAGGAGGCCGTGGCCAATATCAAGCGCACCCGAGGCATCGACATCGACACCGACACCATACCCATCGACGACAAAAATACCTACCAGCTCTACTGCGAAGGCCGCACCACCGGCACCTTCCAGTTTGAGTCGGCGGGTATGCAGAAATACTTGCGCGAGCTACAGCCCTCGACCTTTGAGGATCTTATAGCCATGAATGCCCTCTATCGCCCGGGCCCTATGGACTATATCCCCGACTTCATTGCCCGAAAGCATGGCCGAAGCCCCATAGTCTACGATATCCCTGAGATGGAGACCTACCTCAAAGACACCTACGGAGTGACGGTGTATCAGGAGCAGGTCATGCTGCTGTCGCGCCTGCTTGCCAATTTCACCAGAGGCGAGAGCGACACCCTGCGTAAAGCTATGGGTAAGAAGCTCATCGACAAGATGCAGGCCCTCAAAGCCAAATTCCTCTCGGGCGGACAGGCCAACGGCCACGACCCCAAGGTGCTCGAAAAAATCTGGGCCGACTGGGAAAAATTTGCTTCCTACGCCTTCAACAAGAGCCATGCAACCTGCTACTCATGGGTAGCCTACCAGACCGCATTTCTCAAAGCCAACTATCCGGCAGAGTATATGGCGGCAGTGCTCACCCGCAACATGAGCGACACCACCAAGCTCACCGGATTCATGGAGGAATGCAAGAAGATGCACATCCCGGTCAAAGGTCCCGACGTCAACGAGTCGTTTGTATCGTTTGGTGTCAACAGCAAGGGCGACATCCGCTTCGGTCTCGCCGCCATCAAAGGCGTAGGCGAGAGCGTTGTCAACGAAATAATCAAGGCCCGAGACGAAGGGGGGGCCTTCAAGAGCATCTACGACTTTGTGGAGCGGGTGCCTATGACAGCCCTCAACCGGCGCATCTTCGACTCGCTCGCCCTCGCCGGCGCTTTCGACTGCTTCGGGCCCGACATCAGGCGCGAGACTTTCTTCACCACTATGCCCAAAGGCGAGACATTCTCGGAAGCCATCATACGCTACGGACAGCTGTTCCAATCCGACCGCCAGACACAGAGCATGAGCCTCTTCGGCGACGACGACGCAGCAATGTCGACAGCCGGACGCCCCCAGATACCGGTATCCACACCCTGGACCGACGCCTACCGCCTTGATCAGGAGCGCGATCTGGTGGGACTCTACCTCTCGGCCCATCCCCTCGACCCATACTACATGGATCTCAATTTCGGCTGCATCCCTCTGCGTCACTTCAGCGATGAAGACGCCGTACAGACCGAGGGCATGCCGATGTCGTTTGGCGGTATGGTGGTGAAATTCGACAAAGCCACCACACGCAAGGGCGAGCCTTTCGGGCGCATCAAAGTGGAAGACTTCACAGGAGTACATGAATTTGCTCTCTTCGGCCGCGACTACTACACCTACGCCCCCTATTGCGAAGTTGGCACCAAGCTCCTCATCCGAGGCAGCTATGGGCGGCGTTTCAATTCGCCCGAACTGCGGTTTAACATCAGTTCGATCCAGCCGCTCGAAGATGTGAGAGGCAAGCTCTGCAGCGGTCTCACCCTCCGCCTCGCCCCCGAGCAGCTCGACGACACCCTCCATGGCATCATAGCCGACGCCATCAGGAAAGGGGGACAGCGCACCGACACTTCCACCGCCAGCGATACCGCCACAACGGCAGGCACACTGACCGTCAAGCTCCTCGAGCCCCGCAGCCGCCGCTGGCTCACCCTCACAAGCCAGCAACGCATCATCTTGTCGCGACAGCTCACCGACACTCTCAAGGAGATGGAGGTGGAATACAGCGTCGACACCAACCCACTCTGATCCCTCTACTCACCCCCAATCACCGTCAACAATACAATCATCATAACCCTCAACCCATCTTAAATCAAAATGGCAATTGAATTTACCGACGCCTCAGTAAAAGAGGCCATCGAATCAGGCAAACCCGTAGTGATCGACTTCTGGGCCACATGGTGCGGCCCCTGCATGGGCATGGCCCCCGTCTACGGCCAGCTCGCCGACGAATATGCCGGCAAAGAGATCGTGATCGGCAAGTACAACATCGACGAGCAGACCGACCTCGCCACCGAGTGCCGCATCATGTCAATCCCCACCATCCTCTTCTTCAAGGATGGCAAGCAGGTTAAAGACCTTCGTCTTGCAGGCTCGCAAAACATCGACACCCTCCGCACCAACGTAGAGAAGCTCCTCGCCCTCTAATCACCCAACAGAGTATCTACGCAACACCCTGAGCCGGGCAGTAGCGACATAAGCTGTCGCTGCCGCCCGGCTCAGTTATCTCCGCACTCTTGCGCCCTCTCTTGATCCATTTTTCGTCACAGAACAATAGAGACAAGGTTAGAGCAAAAAACAGAGCCCAGTCAAGATAAAGCCCCAGCCTCACATATCCGTCAACCTCGATTATCGGCCAAGCAAAAAAGCAATCTTTTCGAGCGCTTTGTCATTGCAAAGTTGCTGCCATCCGATGGTTTCACCCTTATATCATGACGCTCCGATGAAGCAATCAGAGTTCCCGACGCTGATGGTGGCCAGACTCTCATATTTGCAGAAGATGCCCGCAACCCGAATCTTGAGGTGTCATTTATTAGAAGTATCCCCTCACGCCCACTCACTTTCTTCATTGAATGTAAGTACCGGTCCATTTTTATATCATCGGCCTTGATAAATTCCTTGAGAATATTTATACGGGTGGTGTAACTTTGGATAGTCTTTTTTCTATCCATTTTTCCGACAAATGTAAGGTAATTCTCAAATAAACTTACAATTGTGGGGTAGGTCCTGATTTCCTCAGGAGTGCCGAAAGGGCTCCATCCTTCGGCCAATTTTGCCATTATCCGGGTGCTCAGAAGGGCCACGAACTGCTGCCGGGCGCGCCCTTTCAGGTGCCGGGGCACTGTGTATTTTTTACGCTTTTTCTCCCCGGTCACCTTGTCCCGGACATAAAAATCTATGTAAGAAATCCGGGCTCCATCGTGGAACACCGGAGGGGTAAAACCGAGCACTTCATAGAAGCAGCTCGAGGTGTGGGCTGAGCACATTTTTTTTACATTTTTCCCGCTCGGTCACGTAAAAAATGCTGGTCTTATTCTCTATTTCGTCCCGGTAGCGTCCCTGCTTAAACCGGCAAACACCCCTAAACGCCTGATAGTCAGATGTTTAGGGGTGTTTTTGTAGCGAATTCGGGAATCGAACCCGAGTCTCCACCTTGAGAGGGTGGCGTGCTAGGCCACTACACTAAATCGCCATTTTTGTCTTTCGGATCGTCAGGACCGCTGTCCTTTCCTTTTGACACTGCAAAGTTAGGCACTATTTTCCGACTGACCAAATTTTTCATCCATTTTTTTTGAAAAAAGTGAATTTTTCTTCAAAAATAGGCTTCTCCACCTCCTCCAAGAGCACCAAATGGGCTTTTTAAACCATTGCGGGCCGTGTTAAGGCCGGATTAATCACTCCGGCGTTTGCGAGGGTCGGCAAATAATTGTACTTTTGCGGTGGTAAATGGGTCTATCCCCTTTTTGCCGCTCACTCTCACCCGCCCCCTGCATGGCCCAGACAACAGCATCCATAGTTACCTATCACACTCCCCTCTCCGAGCTCGATGAGGCGATTGCTTCGCTCGTGGGGGTCGACAAGGTGTGGGTGGTCGACAATGCCTGCCACACCCCCACACGGATGCGCTGCCTTCAATACGGCCCCCGTATTATATATATAGGGGCCGACAACAACGGCTACGGTGCGGGCCACAACATAGCTCTCCGCGCCGCACTTGACGAGGGGAGCGACTACCATCTTGTTGTTAATGCCGATGTGAGCTTTGAGCCCGCTATGCTCTCGGCAGCCATAGCCTATATGGAGGCACGGCCGGAGATAGGGCTTCTTCATCCACGGCTCATCTACCCCGACGGGGGCGAACAATACACCGTGCGCCTCCTCCCCTCTCCCATCGACCTTATCGCCCGTCGGTTTATGCCCAGGCGCCTCTTCAGCCGCCGCCTCGACCGCTACGAGCTGCGCAGCGCCCGCGGCCGGGAGATCTCAGCCGCCTATGTGCAGGGCAGCTTCATGCTCCTGCGTGCAGCAGCCCTGCGCCAATGTGGCCTTTTCGACGAGCGCTTCTTCATGTATCCCGAAGATATCGACCTAAGCAGGCGCATCGCCGCCTCAGGGCGTTGGCAGGTGGTCTATTCACCTCGCTTCGAGGCATCCCACCACCATCATGCAGCCTCCTACCATTCCGCCCGTATGCTTGGCATCCATATAGTCAATATGATCAGATATTTTAACAAGTGGGGATGGATTTCCGACCGGTTCAGGCGGGAGTCCAACCGCGCAGTCCTCAGCCAGATATGATAAAGCGCCTTTATTTGTTCATGCTGAGGAGCTTCGTGCCCCTCCTGGTGATGACCTTTTTCATCTGCCTCTTCATAGTCCTGATGCAATTCCTGTGGAAATACATCAACGACCTTGTGGGCAAAGGCCTCAGCGTCGATCTGCTCGCCGAGCTGTTTTTCTATGCGGCGCTCACCATGATACCCATGGCGTTGCCGCTCGCCATACTGCTGGCCTCGCTCATGACCTTCGGCAATCTCGGCGAAAACTTCGAGCTCACGGCCATGAAAGCAGCCGGAGTGTCGCTCATCAAGGTCATGAGGCCGCTCATAGTCCTCATGGTACTCATATCCATCGGAGCATTTTTCTTCCAGAACAATGTGTTGCCGATAGCGCAGACCAAGATGTGGACCCTCCTCTACTCCATGCGCCAGAAGAGTCCCGAGCTCGAGATTCCCGAAGGGGTGTTTTACGACCAGATACCCGGCATCAACCTCTACGTGGAGAGTAAAAACCGCGACACGGGCACCCTCTACGATGTGATGATCTACGATATGAGCGCCGGGTTTGACAATGCCCGCGTGATCCTTGCCGACTCGGGCAAACTCGTATCGGCATCCGACCGAACCCACCTCTACCTCACCCTCTGGCAAGGGGAGCAGTTTGAGAACTTGAGCGACCAGCAGGCCGCTACATCGATGGGAAGCACTCCCTACCGCCGTGAGACTTTCGACTTCAAGGAGATTCTGCTCTCATTTGATGCCAATTTCAACCGCATGGACGAGGATGGCATGAGAAACCAATATGTGGGCAAAAATATATCTGAGCTGCAAGCCACCATCGACTCGGTGAGCCACCGCATAGACTCGGTCGGCGCCACAAACAGCAAAGAGCTCCGCGCAACACCATTTCTCGGAATAGGCCCCACCCCTTCGGTCCCACGCCCCGACAGCGACGCAGCCGACGACCGTGCAGCCGCTATCGAGTCTTCGGCCACCCCCGACCTCGCCGAAGTGACCATGGACAAACCCCTGAATGTCGACTCTATATTCCGCGCTTCAACCTCCGGCCGAGCCATTGCCTATCTCAACCAAGCCCTCAACAAAGCTCGCCGCTATCAGAGCGAATACCAGTTCAAGGGTATCACAGTCGACGACAACCGGAGGGTGATCCGCCGCCATGCCATTGAGCTGCAAAAAAAATTCACCCTCTCCTTTGCCTGCATCATATTCTTTTTCATCGGTGCCCCGCTCGGAGCCATCATACGCAAGGGAGGCCTCGGCATGCCCCTGGTGATAAGCGTCCTGCTCTTTATAGTTTATTATATCATCGACAACACAGGATACAAGATGGCGCGCGACGGCAAGATGGAGGTGTGGCAGGGCATGTGGCTCAGCGCCGCTGTGCTCCTTCCTCTCGGTGTGTTTCTCACCTACAAGGCAGTCCACGACTCGGCTGTATTCAATATGGATGCCTACCGAGCCTTCTTCCGTTCGCTCATAGGCCTGCGCGAGAAGCGCAACATAGCCATGAAAGAGGTCAGAATCAACGATGTTGACTCGACAGAAGCCATTGACATGCTCTCCCGTCTGAGATCGGAAGCCATCAACATGGCTGCCTGCTTGAACCAAAAAAGGAGCTATCTGTGTTATTGGAAGGGGCTCACTGTGGCCCACTCCTCCTTTGCCTCCCTCCGGGCCAACATAGAAAGCACTGTCGAATACCTTACCGACTCTCCCCGCCCCGACATAATCGACTCACTCAATGCGATGCCGACAGTTGCATGGCGGTGGATCTACGATCCCTCCGACGGCCGCAAGGCGCTGTCGGTCCTCGGAGCCGTTCTGGTTCCAATCGGGGTGCCGCTCTATCTCATTGCGCTCCTCGATTTCCGGCGCCTGTCGAGCGAACTGAAACAGATAGCCGAAGTGGCCGACACCATCGCCGCAAAACTAAACAGATCTTCCAACCCCACGAATACCGAAACCATTAGACCCCAGTAAGAGTGATGAATACTATAGAAGAAGCCATTGAAGACTTCCGCCAAGGCAAATTCGTAATCGTTGTCGACGATGAAAACCGCGAAAACGAAGGCGACCTCATCATGGCTGCCGAGCTCGTCACCCCCGAGCATGTCAACTTCATGGTGACCAATGCCCGAGGCGAGCTCTGCGCCCCGCTCACCATATCGCGCTGCCGCGAACTCGGCCTCAACCATCAGGTCGACGACAACACGTCGATGCTCGGCACACCATTCACCATCACTGTTGACAAGCTCGAAGGATGCACCACAGGCGTGAGCGTCCACGACCGCGCCGCCACCCTCCGCGCTCTTGCCGATCCCGCATCTACGCCCTCCACATTCGGACGCCCCGGCCATGTGCACCCCCTATATGCCCAGGATGAGGGCGTGCTGCGCCGCCCCGGCCACACCGAAGCGGGTGTCGACCTTGCACGCCTCGCAGGTCTCCGTCCGGCTGCGGCCCTTATCGAGATCCTCAATCCCGACGGCACCATGGCCCGTCTCCCTCAGCTTGAGGAGCGAGCCCGCCAGTGGGGCCTCAAGATCATCTCCATCGCCGACCTGATTGCCTACCGTCTGCGCCATGAAAGCCTTGTGGAGCAAGGCGAGGAGGTGGACATGCCCACAGCCCACGGTCATTTCCGCCTCATACCGTTCCGCCAGATAGCCAACGGTCTTGAGCACATAGCTCTCATCAAGGGCGATGTGGCCGACCCATCGCTCGGACCGGTGCTCCTGCGCGTTCATTCTTCATGTGCCACTGGCGATATCTTCGCTTCGCAGCGCTGCGACTGCGGCGAGCAACTCCACAAAGCCATGGAGATGGTCGAAAAAGAGGGACGCGGCATTATCCTCTACCTCAATCAGGAGGGGCGCGGCATTGGCCTCATGGACAAAATCAAAGCATATAAACTCCAGGAACAGGGCCTTGACACCGTCGATGCCAATATCCACCTCGGCCACCGTGCCGACGAGCGCGACTATGGCGTAGGAGCCCAGATCCTCTCGCGGCTCGGTGTGAAAAAAATGCGCCTCATCACCAACAATCCCGTCAAGCGCTCGGGCCTTGAGGCATTTGGTCTCGAAGTAGTGGAAAATATACCCATCGAGACCACACCTACACCCTACAACCTCCGCTATCTCCACACCAAGAAAGCCCGCATGGGCCATCGTCTCGACAATGTAGACTGACCCACCGTCTTACCATCATCAACCGAACCATGAAGGGCAGCATCGTCTTTTCCGACCGATGCTGCCCTTCACGGTCCATTTAAGCAATGGCTCTGTCTAAACGACAACAACCGCACCTTTGCGACTCTGCGTCGCCCGGGTGCGGTTGCTGGTCAAGGAATCTTCGTGTATGTCTTTGCCGCGACTTAGTCTCGGCGTTATATCAAATCGTAAGGCAATCAGGCATTGATCACTCGCCGGATGCTGTGGAAGCGGCGCGAGTAGTAACCGCCGTCGGGATAGGTGTCGATTCTCACTCCGCGTGATGTGGCTGCGTGGATAAACTTCACAGATCCATCGTCGCCCACCGACACCACGATTCCCACGTGGCCCACGGTCTTGCCGGCACGTCGGCCCGAGAAAAACACCAAATCGCCGGGACGGGCATCGCTCAGTGTAATAGCTTCGCCCTGAGTGGCTTGAACGCGGCTCGATGCGCCGAGGGAAAGATCAAAGTTCCTGAAAACATAGCTTGTGAAACCTGAGCAATCAAAGGCCGACGGACCTTTGGAACCCCGGCGGTAACGAGTGCCGATAAATGTCTTGGCGTAGTCCACGATATCGCTCTCCAGTCCCTCTGTGCCTGTCATGAGGCCGAAATTGTCGACCGGAGCGCCCAGAAGCTCAGCGAGCGTAGGCATATAAATATCATCGTCATCGAGCTCAAAGCCCACTTCGATGTTATTTTCGTCGGCCACAGGCTCTATCACCGGAGCTTTCTCAGCTTGCGTAGGCAAGCTGATGGCAAAGGAAGCGATGGCGGCAACAGCCCATTTGGTTATATTCATTCTATTGATATTCGTTGGATAGGGAGGGATTGATCGGTCAAATGATGGCGGCTCCGTGATGGCGGCCACCGTTCCGGAGCAATAAGTCCGGCCAATCTTTTCACACTGCAAAATTACTGCTTTTAAGCATGATAGCCCATAGCGAATTTGTTAACAAAACACAATTTTAGTATAAACTACACATATAATTTTAACAATTGAGCCATTTCTGCACACACCCGCAGGGAAGTGTGCACACTTTTTACTCCCACCTCAAAGAGTTGCCGGGATGCCTGTCGACCGTCCATCCACACCCGCTCCTCCCCCATCGCGCGGGCCTCATCTCCAAAGTTATATCCGACAAAAGGCTGGCATTTGCAAATTTTTT
>PDYJ01002325.1_pt1 | contig 26751 bp, 23 predicted proteins | sample 1430841 | NCBI WGS metagenome assembly PDYJ01 (sample SAMN07237672, study PRJNA390542) | Gut metagenome, whole genome shotgun sequencing project. | isolation source: fecal pellets | host: Mus musculus | place: USA: New York, NY | collected 2016-10 | reverse complement strand
GTGCTTGTGCCGGCCGGATCGTTTAAGACCGGAAGCATTTTTCTGCGTGACAATGTGACGCTCAATCTTGAAAACGGCGCCACGCTCTATGGCAGTACCGACATAAAGGATTACACACCGGTGACCACCGGCTATGTCTCGCTTCGCACCGTCACTCCGACAATCCAGCTGATCTATGCCGACGGGGTGTCACACGTGGCTGTCACCGGCCAGGGCACCATCGACGGCCGCGGAAGCGCTTTCCCGAAACTGTCGTGGAACGACGAGGGAATCACACGCCCCCATCTGCTGCGTTTCATCTGCTGCTCTGATGTGAGCGTTGAGGGGGTGACACTCAGAAACTCAGGCTGCTGGATGCAGCACTATCTGGCCTGCGACAGGGTGAGGATCGACGGCATCACGGTGTTCAACCGCAACAATTACAACAATGACGCTCTTGACCTCGATGGTTGCCACAATGTGACCGTCAGCAACATGATAGCCGACTCAGACGATGACGGGATCACTCTCAAAAGCACCTCGCCGCGCCTCTGTGAAGACATCACGATCAGCAACTGTGTGATTTCAAGCCACTGCAACGCCATAAAACTCGGCACCGAGACCAATGGCGGTTTCCGCAACATCATAGTCCGGGGCATCACGGTGAAACCGTCGGCCGACCAGTCATCGCAGTTCTTCGGCTTTCCCGGCGGTCACGGCCATTCGGCCATCTCGCTTGAGATTGTAGACGGCGGCACGATGAGCAATGTGGATATAGCCGACATAACCATCCGCGGCACCGAGTCGCCGATCTTCATACGTCTGGCCGACCGCCGCCGTCCCTATTCCAAGGATGTGCCTGTTGAAAATGTAGGTTCGATCAGCGGAGTGCGTCTCCACGACATTCTGATCGACGAGGCCGGTCCCGGCGGAAGCTCGATTACCGGAGTGGAGGGCCATCCGGTCAGAGACATTGAGCTGCGCAACATCACCATACGCCACAAGGGAGGCCAGAAGGCTGTAGCGGCTCCGTCTGACGAGAAAATAGCGGAATATCCGGAGTCGACCATGTGGGGCATCCTTCCGGCCCAGGGCTTCTGGCTCAACCACACGCGCGGAGTGATCTTTGACAACGTACGCATCGAAGCCATCACCCCCGATGCCCGCCCGCTCTTCGTCGCCACAGACTCCGAAGGCTTTGTAACCAAGTAGCGAAAGCCGGGGTGATTACCTTCGGTTACGTCTATGGCGTACCTTCGCAGGACTATCTCCATTCGGTTTCCGTAAACTTCATCCATTATCCGGATCTCGGCTGGATTGTCAGCAGTATTGATAAATAAGATGGCGTTCAAAGGCCGTCTCTGACGATCTCTAAACGCGATAAAGCAACCGCTCCATCCGCAGTGCCGAATGTGCACAGCGCGGATGGAGCGGATTTTTTATCGGGCGGGTGGTGAAACACCACTCGCTATGGATGCAATAAGCGGGGGCTTATTTGAGTTTGTAGACTTCGGTTCCGGCCAGAAGGAAGCAGCCGGTACCGTAGTCGTCGAAGTCGGGCTTGGAGTCATAGGCTACAGGCTGACCGTCTTTGGGCTCTTTGCCGGTGCCCTGCACATAGCCGAGGTAGCCGTTGGGGTGAACGGCATCGTTGACCATCGCATTCCAGGCTTTGGTGATGACGGGAGGTATTTGGCGCGGTCGAGGATGCCGTTGTTGACACCCCATGCCATGCCGTAGACAAAGAGAGCGGTTCCGGTCAGCTCCTTGCCGCCGAAGTTGCTTTCGTCATGGAGGCTCACGTTCCAGAAGCCGTCTTTGCGCTGACATTTCACAGCTGCCTCACACATGGCCTTGAGGTCGGCGATATAGGCTTCGCGGTGGGGATCGTCGGCGGGAATCTCGTCAAGCACACGCACGAGAGCGGCCACAACCCAGCCGTTGCCACGTGACCAGTAGCAGTTCTTGCCGTTGGGTTCCTTGTAGGGGGGCACGAAGTCTTTGTCGCGCCACCAGAGACCTTCTTTTTCGTTGAAAAGACCGCCGGCGAGAGTGTTGCGGCTCCAGCAGTACATGTCCCAGGCTTTTTCGTTGTAGCGCTGGTCGCCGGTCAGTTTGCTCATCTTGGCCAGTACGGGCATACCCATCTGGATAGCGTCGATCCAGGTCCAGTCGTCTACCTGGGGAGTGTTGACGAGCATGTTCATGCAGGCTTTGGTCTTGGTGAGCATACGGGGTTCGGGGGTCAGATTATAGAGGTCGATGTAGGTCTGTGCGGCGCAGTAGTTGTCGGCGTTGCGGGTGGTGGTGTCGTCGCGGCGCATGCCCAGTCGAAACCGTCGGCCCAATTGTAGGCGTAGTTGTAGTAACGGTTGTCGGGGTAGATCGAATGGAGAGCCATCAGGCCTTCGAAGTAGACGGCGCGGGTCCAGATGTTGGCCTCGTAGACTTTCTTGCGCGAGTAGTAGGGGATTCCGAGCAACGGATCGGGATGTTTTTTGAGATAGTGGTCGTTGACCTTTATGAGGGTCTTGAGGGTCTGATCGCGGGGAGGAAGCTGTTCGGCCGCCATGCAGGGGAGTCCGAGCAGGATTGCAAGTGCGATGATGATGGATTTCTTCATGGAATTGCAGTGATTGGATTGTTATTGTTTAATTGTTGATTTTTACGGGTATGAGACTCACTGTGGAGTTGAGTCCGGCGGGGACTTCCTCCCAGTCGCCGAACGAGAATGTCTTGGCGTTGGTCACCGATGCGATATTGGCATCTTTGAAGATGCGCCACTTGACGCCGCGGCGCTCGAAGTCGGCTATGCGGTTGGCCTGGTTGTTGGTCACGCGGACTTCGAGGCGGTTCAGCCCAGGCTTGAGCAGACGGCCACGCTGAGGGTGAAGGGGGCTGACCAGACTTTGCCTGCGTCCTGGCCGTTGACGGTGACTTCGGCGCTGTGGCGCACGTCGCCGAGGTCGAGTATCCAGTCAGAGGCTTCAGCCGGATTGTCGAGGCTGAACTCTACGCTGTAGACAGCGGTACCGAAGTTTACTTTGGCTTCCTCTGTGGGCAGATCGGTCCATGCGGTGAGGGTGTCAGTGGCGAAGGTGCCGCTGATGGCCGGCTGGCTGTTTTCAAAGACTATGCTCCAGCCGCGGTCGATATTGACTGGCTTGCCGGCAGGCTCGATGTAGCCCCAGGGAGCCATTTCGGGCTTCACGGCGAAGGTTTTCAGCATTATCGACTGACCGGGACGTAGCTGCAGGCGCAGGCTTGTGGTGCCCGGCTCCGACTCATAGGTCTGAGCCAGTCCCGACTCTCCGGTGAGCGGGTCAAAGATGCCCACGGCGGCAGCGGGAGTGGCCAGGGTGACTTTTCCGTCGATGGCGTCGCCTTTGAGGTTGGCGAGGAAGTAGTTGAAACCTCCTGCCTCGTTGCGGCGGCGTATCATGGAGATGTTACGGTCGGAGCGGAGGGTTTCGGGGCGCAGTCCGGAGAGTTTCAGTCCGGAGGCTATGTCAGGAGCGGTGATTATGCGGCCCTTGCCTTCGGAGTGGACGCATGGCACGGAGCCTATTTCAGGAGCGGCCTGCAGAAGGGTCCGGAGTGAGTCGAGGCGCTGGTCGTAGCGGCTGAGACCGGGCACATCAGCGGGCAGAGAGCCGGTGACAATGACCGTGGCTCCTTCCTGAGCGAGTGATAGCAGCTTTTTCAGTGTGGCCGGGTGCATGAAGCGCACGGCGGGCACTATGATAGCGCCGTAGGTGGCATCGCCTGTGCCTTTCAGACGCCCGTCTGTGCTGACGGTGAGAGTCTCGGTCAGGGCGTCGGAAATGTAGTCGGGGTCGTAACCGGCGGCCATGATTTCGGTGACGTGCTGCTTGATGTCGGGCATGCGCTGCTGCATCTTGTGGATGTCAAACATCAGATAGGGATTGCCTCCCTGACGGTGCCAGACATCTTCAAGCGGGAAGTAGAGAAGCACGTCATTGTCGGGAGTTCCGGCTGAAAGGAAGGCCTGGCAGCGGGCTATGTAGGAGAACAGTGCGTCGGCGTCGCGCCAGATGCTGTTGGTCGGCGACATGTTGATCGAGGCGTAGAACATCCAGCCGGGGAAGGCCGCGTCCTTGGGCGAATACGGGGCGCCGTGGAAATAGACGTGGTTCACGCCTGAACAGAACATCTGGTCGAGTTCGGGCTTGCAGCGGGCCAGAGTGGTGCGGAAATGTTCGGTGAGCCAGGTGAGAGTCTCGGCCGAAGTGAGTTTCTTGCCGGTGACATGGGCTGCCGAGGATGCAAATTTCAGCACGGCGGGGTCGGAATCGCTCGGACGCGAGGGGCCGTCCTGCACCAGGCCGGGTATAGAGAAGTCGGTCTGTCCGAAGGATTCGCATTCAGGGATGTCGACCGCGGCGTAGAGGTCGATGATATTGGCCGGTGATCCGTGACTCTGGTTGCGTACCCGCGCGCCGTGGCGGTGGGAGCGGGCCATCCACACGTCGGTGAAGTTCTCGCGGAGCATTCGGGCGAGGGTGGCGCGGTAGTCGCGCACCACTCGGCTGCGGAGGCTGTCGTGGTTCTCCTGGTCGAGGAATTCGGGCAGGTAGAGTTCGAGCTTGTAGCCGTGGTCGCGTTCGAATTCCTCGAAGATGTTGTCGGCCCAGTCGGAGCCGTAGACTTCATAGGAGTCGTTGAAGAAGCTGTCGGGGTATGGAATGCCTGATGAGGCAAACGCGCGGTCGAAGCGGTCGAGATAGCTGTTGACCGCGATGCTGTCATAGTGGTTCACCACCAGGCCTTCGCCTCCGGGTGCGGCGCGTTTCACTTTCTGGAAAGTGCGTCCGCTGAAAATGGCATAGATTTTCCAGTCGCTTTTGGCCTTGGGGGCTTTCCAGTCGAGCAGGGAGTCACGGCGCAGGTGCGAGGTGATGTCGATTCGGCGGTCGCCGTTGACTGCTATGATGCGCTGGAGGGTGGCCACTCCCTGCTGCTTTCGGTCAGAGGGACGGACGGTTATTTTGAGCTTCTTGCCTGGGCTTACGGTCCAGCTTTCGGCCACACGCTTGCGCGCGCTTTGGGCGGCGGTGACTTCCGGGCCTCCGAAGGGCCAGCCGGTGCCGTTGTTCATGTCGATCTGCAGGCCGAGGCGCTTGCCTTCGGCTATGGTATGGCCGAGCATGTTCATCCACTTCGGCGACAGATAGGATATATCATTGGCTTCGTTGCCTTTGACTCCGTAGATAGGGGTGATCTCGACTCCTCCGAGTCCCTGGCGGGCAAACTCTTCGAGGTTGTAGGTGAGACCTTCGGGGTCAACAGCGCTTCCGAGCCACCACCAGCGCACGAAGGGGCGGTTTTCGGTGGTGACCGGATACCAGTCGGTCACTTCTGCGGCGCTCAGGCATCCGGTGCCTGCGCCGAGCAGAAGGCCGAGGGTCAGGAGTGTTTTGTTTTTCAGATTCATGTGTGGTCAGCTTATAGGTTCAGGGGCGCTGGAGGGTTATGCCCATAAGGCCTATGACTACGTCGCCTGAGAGGGTTTCGATTTCCAGTGATTCGAGTTTGCGTTTCGGATCGGCGGGGATGTCAAGCACCACGGCGGCGCCGCCGGGGATTGTGCCTACGATGTCGCCGTCGGCTCCGGTGCTTTCAAGCTCCTGGCGTTTGCCAACCTCGCGGGCGAGATCGCGGGCCACGTGGCCGGTCTGCAGATGCATGCGGTAGAGCGGTTTGGTTCCGGGAGCGAGGGCGAAAGCGTGGTTGTCGTTATAGAAATCCTGTTCGATCGGGGCCCAGTTGTGGGATTGACCAGAGGGTGACGCTTTCGCTGCCGTCTTTGTAGCGGATGCGGATTTTTCCGTTCTCGATGCCTGACTGCATGTGGTTTGTCGAGCCGGCCATGACGAGATAGAGATGTGAGGCTTTGCCGCTGAGTTTCACGGAGGCGCGGTCGGGATAGTTGTCCCAGAGAGAGGTGTAGATCACGTTGGAGCCTTTGGCCGGAAGGGCGAAAGGTATGCCGAGTTCGGTGACGAGGCGTCCTTTCTCCCGGTCCAGGCGGCTGCGGAGTCCGGAGTCGTCGATCTCGGCGGTGAGTTTCGGGTGACACCATTCGCCGATGCCCTGCGCGGGGATCTGGAGGGTGGTCACCTGCGGACGTGGCGAGAGGTAGCGGTTGCGGAAGATGTCAGTGACGGAGGCGTTGTAGGCCTTGCGCAGGTCTACTGTCTCGCAGCGGGCGGGGTTGATATCGTCGAATCCGGGTGCGGCTACGGCGGTGAATGGCCTGTGGGCTGAGATTTCGGCGGTCCACCATTTCAGCACGCCGTCAGCCATCTCGGTGAATTTCACCGGGCCTTCCTCGCGCACGCGGCCGGTAGGGATGGCGGTCAGCTCGCCGGCGGTCTCGATGACCACTTCAAGCTGCGGTTCATTGCCGGCGTTGATGCGCAGACGCGGGGTGCCTATCGAGCTGTCGACATTTTCCCAGGCTACGGTGCGGCCGTTGACTTTGACTGAGCGCACGCCGTGGACCGGCACTGTGAGCAGCACCTGAGGCGCGAGGCGGTAGCGGTTGTCGATGGTGTAGACCAGGCGGTCGCCGTCGCGGCGGAAGCTGTAGGCTATGTCGGGGAGATTTATCGAGGCTGAGTTCCAGTCGGAGGGGAAACCGGGAATGATCTCCACACGGGGAGTGGCGGCTGTCATGTCAGGGCGGATGCCGAAGAGGCCTTCGGTGAGGGCGCGGCTCCAGACTCCGATGGGGTCGGCGAAGTCGCGGTAAGACTCGCCGCGCACGGCGTCATAGTGGCTGATCTGGCCGAAGTTGAGGGGCGATGCGCCGAGATACATGTTGTCCATCACCACGGCTTTCATCAGCCGGCAGGCTTCCTCGCTGCGTCCGGCCTGCCAGTAGGCGAGGGCGGTGTGCATCACTTCGGCGATGGCCACGTTGTTGATGCTCCAGGAGTAGGGTTTCCAGTTGGTGGTGGAGATGGTGTAGATGTTGTCGACTCCGCTGTCTGAGAGCACGGGGATGTGGGGGATTACGCTGTCGACATAGCAGGTGGCTGCGTAGGCCTGGAAGGGGTCGGCGATCTCGGAGTCGATGGCATGGTAGATGGTCCAGACTGCTGCCGAGGGGTGGAGACGCTGTTTGCCTCCGGCATCCTTGAATTCGGCCCAGTGGCCGCGTTCGGGCATCCAGAGGGTGGCGTCGATGGCTTTGCCGATGGCTTCGGCTTCATCGAGATAGGGGGTGGGATCTTCGCCTATTATCTGAGCCACGCGGGCGGCCATGAGGTTGGCGAAGCGGTTGTAGGCCGAGGAGTGGGTGACAGCGCCGCCACTGTAGTAGAGAGCGTCACTGGCCCAGATGCAGCAGTAGGCGTCATAGAGGTGGTCGCCGTCAGGGTCGAAGTTGAGTTTTTCCCAGGCGAGATGGCGTTTGATCACCGGGAAGAAGCGGCGCATGGCTGCGGTGTCGCCTGTATGGCGGAAGTGGCGCATGAGGGCATCGATGTAGACGAGGTTCATGTCGTAGTGCGACATTTCGCCTTTCTTTCCCGGCCGGCGGCATATGTAGCCGTTGCTGTACATGGGTGTTCCCCAGCGTTTTTCAGCCCGCGCGAGGTTGAGGGTGCTGTCCTGGCAGGGATGCTGGAGTGTGGCGGGGATGTCGGTAACCTGATTGTCGGCATAGGTGGCGAAATGGGTGAGGGCGCGGTCGTGGCGGCCTATGGCGTTGCCTACGTAGGCACCGCGCCATCCGAGGTGGGGCGTGCGCCAGCCTATCGAGCCGTGGAGCCATGCCCGTCCGCTCCAGATTCCGTCAGCGGCCACTGACATGGCGCTGCCTATGGGGTTGAGCCAGGGATCTGGGGTTGAGATGGAGACTGCCGATGCCAGAGCGTCTCTTTCGCTCTCGGCCTGCTTCATCATGGCGGGGATGGAGAAGCCGGCGGGGATGACCGACGAGGGGAGCAGGGCTATGTATTTGCTCTCTCCGGGGGCGAGGACTATCTCGCCTTCGTAGACCGGGAGTTCGCTGATGTGTGAGCCGGCGGCAGGTATGAGCAGCGAGAGTTGTGCGCGCTGTTTGTTGCCGTATTCCACTCTGACGGTGTCGCCGTTAACGGTGAAGATGTTGCCCTTGCAGTATTCGGGCTTGAGGTCGAAGCATGTGGGGTCATCGACACCGAGGTCACCCTCGCGGAAGAATTTCTTGTCGGCCACGCCTCCGAAGCGCACGGGCACTGTGACGGCCGAAGCCGTTGTATTGGTCAGGCGCCAGAGAGCCATGTCGGTGCTGCGCATAACCTGCGCCTCAACCTCGATGCCGCCCTGGGAGTAGTCCATGCGGCCGGGGGTGTAGCGCGCGGTGCATGAGCCCTGTGGGAGTGTCAGACGGAGGTTGCCGCCCATGCGGGGCAGGTAGATGCCGAATTCTGGCATGTCGCTGCACTCCATGCGGAAACCTGAGTGTGCGCCGTAGAGGGCTCGGTTGAATTTGGTCTGTCCGTCGGTGCAGACAGCCGAGATTCCATCGGGCGGTAGTGGGTCTTGCGGATCTGTGTATTAGATGCCGCGCCTGCCCTGAGAGGGGCAAGCGTGGCTGTGAGGGCCATGCACAGCATGGCGGCTTTTGTGAACTTCATTTACAAAAGTGATGGTTTTGAAGAGTGCCGTTAGAGAGGCACCCTCCGATTGTGGATTCAAGATAATTCCTTATTGGGCGGGGCGCTTTCACGCGCTTGATCCGGCTCTCGAACGGCTTTTAGGGGAGGGGCTTGATGCCTTCCCAGCGCACGTCCCAGGTGCCGTCTTTCGGGAAGCCGGGATTTTCGGTCTCGCAGCCGTCCCAGCCGGCACACATGAGGGCCACTGCGGTGAGCAGGCCGCCGTTGCCGGGCAGATAGCAGCGCAGACGGTTGTCCTGATAGTTGTGGCCGTTGGGGAGATAGGTGTTGGTGCGTTTGTCCATGAGCAGGGCGTTGACAGCCTTTTCGGGATGGCCGAGGCGCACGGCGTTCATTGCGGTGGTGGGTAGTCCCATCCCCAGGTCTTGTCCCAGTTCCAGTTGTCATAAACCCAGTCGAAGGTGTTGTCCATGATGTCGGCTTTCACCAGGGGTGAGTTGGGGAGGATGCCTACGGCGGCGAGCACGGCCATGTGGTCGGAGGTCAGACGGATATCGCTGTAGGTCTCAGGAGCTGTCTCGGCGGCGAGATAGAGGCTGTCTTTTGCGGCGAGGGGCGAGAGCGATGCTATGATTTCGTCCCATTTCTCCACGCGGGGCTCACCCTTGCGCTCGCGCCACTGCTGGGCGGTGTTGAGGGCGAAGTGCCAGTAGGCCAGTTCGAAGGGGGGATTGACGGTTTCGGCTGCGCGGAGGGTTTCCTGTGCGGGGATGATGCCGCGGAGTATGTAGCGGCCGGTTGAATCCTGTTCGGCGAAGTCGGCCATGAATTCGGCTGTGCCCTGGATGAGGGGATAGTAGCGGTTGACCATCGCGCTGTCGGGGTTGGCGCGGTAGAGGAGTTCGGCCAGATAGATCAGGTGGGGCTGCTGCCAGATGAGGAAAGATCCCACCTTCGAGGGGGCTTCCATGCCTGAGGGATCGGTCATCTTCATCCAGCGGAGACCTTTGAAGCCTTGGCGCTCGGCTATCTCGCGGGCTACTCCCTGGGAGCTTTCATACCAGGGGAGGGTACGGTTGAGCAGGTCTTCGTGGCCGTAGAGGGCAAACTGTGCCTGGTGCCACCAGATCATTTCCATGTGGAATTTTCCGAACCATGAGTTGTAGGTGAGGCCGGTTTCCTGGGGAGGGGTGGAGCCTGCACACTGGATGGCGAGGAGGTATTGCGAGAGCACCACGCGGCGTTCGAGTTCCTTGGCGCGCGGGTCGGTGCAGTGGCTGAAGTCAACCACTCCGCCCTTGGTCCAGAAGTCTTTCCAGTAGGTCGAGGATGCATCGCGGGTCTGGGCTACGGTTGGGGCTGCGTCCTGCGGCACGTCGGGGAGGAAGGTGGCGGTAACGGTCCACTCGTTGTCGGCCGGGGTGAGCGTGAGCTGGTTGCGGCCGTCCTGACGGAGTGAAGCGTTGCCGCTCCAGGCGAGGTCTATATAATAGGTGGTGGAGTCGAGGCTGTGGCGCAGGAGGGCGCTGTTGGCGTCGGCGCGGACAATGTCTGTGGTGTGGAGCGAGTCGGCGGTCCAGTTGCAGGCATCGTCACAGTGTCCGCCGGTCGGATAGGGGAGGCGGATTGCCAGGGGCAGATGCTTTTCGTCTTTGATCGAGGCGGCGAGCATGTCTTTTTCGGGGTGGACGTAGGTGCGGACAGCCACGGGAGAGCCGTCGACCTTGAAGTCAGAACGGATTTCGCCGGTCCACATGTCGAGGGTCTGGTCGATGTCGGTGATCCGGTCGGGCTGAAGTCCGGCAAAGCCTATTGCTCCGAGGTGGAGGCGGTGGGGGTTGACGCGATACCAGTTTGCGGCATCGTGGGGGCGTCCGGCTTCCTTGAACTGCACTGCGTAGGGTTCTTTGCGGCCGCGTCCGAAGTCATAGTCCTTGAGGGCTTCTTCGGGACGGAGGTTGTCAGGGTTGGCGAAACTGTGCCATCCCCACTGTGCCTGAGTGCCGAGGGGCACACCCTTACTGTAGAGTTCGGGGAATGTCTGGAGGCCGGTGACGTCGACGGTCACGGCGAATTCTCCGTTGCCCACAGAGAGCGAGGCGAGGGTGTCGATGGCGGTGATGTGGGGGTTGTTTCTTTCCACTAAAGCCTGACGGTCAATGGCTGAGGCAGATCCGCAGGAGTAAAGAGCCGAAAGCGGCAACGTGAGAGCCGCTGCATAGAATAAGTTTTTGAAAGTCATCGGTTCCGATACTGTTATGGTAAATTTTAAGGTATTTGGCACAAAGTTACGAATTTACCCGCAGACTGCAAAATTTGGTTTCAGGGTAGGTTTGGGGAGTTTTGGGAGATTTGGGGAGTTTTGGGAGATTTGGGAGTTTTGGGGACTTTGGGAGATTTGGGCTTGGCCTGATTAGCCTGATTAGAAGGCCTCAGGGTTCTCAAGAGAAAAAAGTCAGCCCCGCCATAACCGGTCGGTCGGGGCGGGGCTTGGGTCAGGTATGGTTGCTGTTTGTCTGTATTGTTGTCAGATTAGCGGACCATTTTTTGTCCGGTTGCCGAGATTGTCTCAGCGGGCAAGCTGATTATAATTCAATTCGGCGAAATTTCTTCGCTGAATCTGGACTTATCTTAAAGGGGATATTTGCAGCTTTGCGCTTAATAGTTCTTGCTGCGGCTTTTGCTGCATCTGTAGAGGCTGCATCTTCGGCGCTGTAAATGCGGAGGAGAGATGGATTAATCATAATCTCAAGGTTGCCTTGTGCGGTATCATCGCTCAGCTCTGAGTTAGAAGAAAAACATCCGATGCCATAGCCGATAAGATTTAATCTGTTGGTGGATACGCTTGCGAACTGGCCGATCAAGCCTTCTGTTCCATCGCTTGAAACTGTAGAAACAAAGGCTGCGTTCATTTTCTGGTCGCGTGTGTAATACAAGGCAATATCATCACTTCCCATTGTTACCGGCGAGAGGAAGCAATAGTAGTTCTGGAACATGCCGATAGAAGTTGATCCACTTGAAATTGTGACTGACAGAGTTTCGTCATTGTATTCAACCGGGATGGTCAAAACCGGTTGTCCAGTAAAATAAATGTCAGTGACGGTCAAGGTATAATTTTTTCCGTTGCGTGAGAGTTTGGCCGGGAGTATAGTAAGCTCCATTTCGTTAAAATAATCGTAGAAAGTGAGGTGGAAATCACCTGCTATCTCTTTGTCAAATTCGGCCTGCACTATAACTAATGATCCTGCTTCACCGGCTATTTCATAGTTGAGTGTCGCGTTACGGATGCGACCTGTGGTATTGGCTTCTGTAGCGATTGAAACTGTGTTATTGGCAAAATCAGCCTGAACCCAGTCTGCTTCAGTCGTAAATTTGACAGGGATATCAGCTTTAAACTCATAAGTTTTGGTGCTTTGCGAGTCATTGACGCGAAGAGTCTGTATTTTGAAGAGCGGAAATTTCAGTTCTTCCTGTTCAACCGGAATGGAGTATTCCAAATCACCGCATTTTACAGTTATGGTTGCGCTGCGGGGGATCAAAGTCATATTGGCTTCAATTGCGATGGTGATTTTGTTATCAGCAATCGAAGTGTTAATCCAGTCAGCATCATCAGATACCTCGATGGGTACTGTCGCATCTGCGTTATAAGACTGGGTCCAAGCATCAGAGTTGATGCTGATCGGCTCGATTTTATCATATTTGAAGATGATGCCTGACTGGATAATCGAGATGTTGTCAGTAGCGTTGCCGCATTTGACTGTGATTGTTCCGCTTCTGCCGGTTAAGGCGTTGTTCTGGTCAACGGTTATGTCGATGCGGTTGCCGTCAACTGTGGCTGTGATCCATTCGTTGTCAGTGGTCACAGTCACCGGACCTTTGGCTTCGAAGGTGATCGAGCCGGTAGATGCCGAAGCGGGGAAAGATGTGTCATGACCTGTGATCGTGATAGCCGATTCGGTTGTGATGTCCGGCGCTTCATAATCGCTGCACGCGGTGAACCCCGCGGCAGCAATTATAGCGAATAATACTGATTTATATATCTTTTTCATAAGTGTTCAGTTGTTTTAGAGCTTTACCAAAGAATTGAGATATGGTAGCTGAGTACTGCCATTTATCATCCAGTTAGGGTCAGAGAGTTGACCTGTTGAAGAGCCGGAAAGATCTGTAGTCCATAAAATGAATGAGTCAGTTGCTAATGATCCATTATTAGGTGTAATGGTGAATGTCCCAGGTCTGTCAGGATCCTTAATAACGAATACACCATAAGATGAATCCCATGCAAGGCTACCTCCTCCTCCAAGGCTCCAGGCTGCAAGCCAGACAGCTTCGTTGCCATTGATGCCCAAAAGCTGAGCATTGATTTCAAGACAGCCATTGGCTTTGTTGTAAGAAGCTGCGACTGTGTATCTATCGTTGAAGCCGGTCAAAGTATATTCACCTATCATCTTGTCTCCATCAATCTTAACATTGATACTTCTCAGTCCAGAATAATATCTGAAAGAGAAATTACCGATATAATCATCAAAGAAAGCATAGGTTTCAGGCAGAACACCGGTTAGAGAAATCTGATTGCCGTTAGAATCTTCTCCGGTAAATGTGCCGGATTTATTAGAATCATCATATGCATAATTCAATTCTGAGATTGTTGCTCCTTCTATTGTTATGGGGTTTTTAAACCGAATTCCGGTAGAAGTTGACAGATAGTACTCACCTGAGGATTGACTATTGTCTTCACCCCAGAAAAATTCCATGTAGTGAGTATTAATGTCATTCTTGCAAGTAAGAGCAATAGCGCCTACAGCACCATTAGCCGATGGGACAACATTGGTGTCATATATTTTACCTGCGGCATGAATAAAGGCATCAGGGGCTTCGTTGAGACGGTGGAGATACATGGTGTTGCCGGTGCGGTTTCCACGGAGTGTGATGCGATCTTCGGTCACGTCCATGATCATGAACTCGAAATCACCGTCTTTAGCTTCATATTCACCGCTTGAAGGAGTGGCGAAGAAGTGCATGAGGGTGTTGTAGGAGTCGAACGAGAGTACAGGGCCGTTGTTGGTATTGAGCTTGTAGAAGCTGGTTTCCTCCATGTCTGGTGAGAGTTCGCAACGGACAGATACTTTTTTGTCATCGAACTTCAGAGCATAGATGATTCCGCCGTATGAAAGGTTGCGGTCAGGATAGTAGTCGAAGATCCATCCGTTGTCAGAGCTTGTGAGTACGGCCTTGGTGTTTTCAAGGACAGCCTGCATACGTTCTGACGATGATTCGTCAAAGAAATCTTCCTGATCTTTCAGACAGGACTGGAAGGCCAGTGTCGAGAATGCAAGCAGAGTTGCTATGAATAATTTATTGAGTCGCATAGTTTGATTCATTTAGAAGATGGATTATTTTACAGTGAGATCCTGCAGGTCAACGAGACCTGAAACAACTTCATTCTGACGGCGCTGCACTACTTCGCGGAGCTCATCGAGATCGATACCGAAGTTAGATAGCATGTAATCACGCACGATGTCGAGTTTCTGCTGGATGAGGCCTGATCCGGTTGCTCCGGCCTGGGTCATCCAATTGTCCCAGGTAGCGCTGTCGTTTGTGATGTAGACAGACATTACTTCTGCAAAGTCTTCAATGTAAGAGTGCTGCGAGTAATCGGAGATGAATCCGCGCGGGAGCCAGTTGGGGGTCTCATTCCACATGTCGGCTACATAACCGGTAGGGGTTATTGTCTGGAAATCAGAGGGAATAGTCCTTGTCTGGTTGAGGATGTGGGTGAACTCGTGGTGGATTGTCTTGATGTAGTAGTAATTCAGGGTAGCTGCGCTCTGCATATAGGTCGGCAGATAGTTGAGACCGGTAAGGAAGATTTTCAGACCTCCTTCGGCAGTGCCGAGAATGATGGTACCGTTGTTCTGGTATTCCCATTCGCCTACGGTGTAGAACATCTTTGGGAAGTACTGGCGGGTGAAGTCAACGCCGGCTACTTCGTTGTAGGTTTCAACGCAGAGATGCTTGACAAGGTGGGCCATTGTGTTGGCATCTTCGTAGCGAGCCGGTACGAGGTAGTAGTTGAAGTCACCTTCGATATCTTCGTAACGGTATTTGAAGTCGATGTTGTATGGCTTCCGGTAGTTGGCTTCAATCCAGAGGTCGAGATCATTTTTTTCGGTCACTCCGGGTTCGATCACCGAGTAGCTTGTATCGGGATCGTCAGAGGAGCAGGCCGTGAAGCCTAAAGTTACGGCGGAAAGCAGTAAAAGGCTTAATATTCTGGTTTTCATCATTGTGATCTTTTAGAAATGATTAGTTTGTTTTTGGGGGAACTGTTACTGAAAGACCGCTTAGCGGGGATTGGCTTCGAGGCCTGCATCGCGTACTTCAAGCGGAAGCTGGAATGCACGGCGCTTGTCGTCTTTGGCAAGGAAGTCGGTCTGAACCGAAGGAAGACCACTGGCATTGAGAGTGCGTCGGGGAATCTCTATTCCGTAGCGCTTGATGTCGAACCAGCGGAAACCGAAGTGGAGGGTTTCGATGCGGCGGAATGCGAGCATGCACTGGAGCATGGCTTCCTGGGTCGATCCTTCGGCATCGATGGCGAATGCCGGATTCAGGTGCTTCTTGATTGTTCCCTCAATAGGATTGTCGGCTGAATAGCTATAGGATGCGGAGTTATAGAGATTGGTTATGTTCTCAGGAGTGAGGGTTGGGCAACCTGTGGTTATGTTCTGGGCCCAGAGTGTAAGGTCGGCTGCGGCTTCTGTGTAGCGGTTGAGCATGATGTAGGCCTCGGCGCGATTAAGAAGGGTCTCGTCAATGGTCAATACGGGCACCACAGTGTGGTAGAAGCCGTTTCCGGCAACAATGTCGGTGTATTCGAACAGACAGGGCACCTTTCGGAGGAGGGCTTTGTCGATGTTGGTGCCGCGATACATCCCGTAGACACGCTTCATTGAGCCGAAAGGATGACGGGCACGGAAGGTCTCGGTTTCGGCTATGTGGGAATTGTGATTGTAGCGTGATCCGGAGTATGCGCGGTTGAATACTACACCGAGTGTTGAATAGGCGGTTGTGAACATCAGGTTGCACGAGTTGGTGATTTTGATGTATTCCACAGCCTGAGGCTCGTTAAGGATGTTGTTGCCGTCAACGGGGAGAGCTGCCTGGGTGTCATAGTCGCGCAGAAGTGATCTGGGCGATGAGCCTACGCATTTTGTGGCCCAATCGGCTGCATCCTGCCATTTCTCCACAGCAAGATAGAATTTAGTTGCGAAAGCATAGGCTGCTTTCTGGTTGAAGTGATATTTGGGGACGTCAAGGTGAGAGTCGGTCACATATTTGAGTCCTTCTGTGAGGTCAGCTTCGATCTTTTCATAGAAGTCGGCGAGATTGCCTCGTTCATATTCCGGACGGAGTTCGGTTTCAGGATGTTCCATGTATGGGAGACCGAGTTCCTGGGCTGCGTTCTGAGTCCAGGGCATGCAGAAGAGCTGCGCGAGCATGAAGTGGTTGTAGGCACGGCAGAGAAGAGCTTCCGAATAGAGACCCTGAAGAGAAGTGGTCTCTGGACCTCCAAGGCGTTTGATGCCCTCAAGAGCTTCATTGGCTGATGCGATGCAATTGTATGAGTCTTCCCAGTAACGAGACAGAGATTCATTGAAGTTTTCGACTTCATCTTTCCAGGCAAAGGCGTCGTCCCAGTAACGTTCTGTATAGGGGTTGTTGGGGCCGGCATCGTCGCAGTTGTCTGATGACATTTCGCAGACAAGACTGAATTCATGAGTGGGATAGGCCGACACGAGGAGGCTCTTGATCTTGTCTTCGGTGTCGATGGTGGCGCGGTTGTCGGGCATGGTGTCGAGGTAGTCGTCGCATGATGAGAGGGCTACAGACGGCAGAGCAAGCGCGAATGCGTATTTTATATATTTGTTCATTTTACTGATTCTTTAGAGTGGATTAGAAACCGAGGTTGACTGTCAGAGTGAACTGCTTGGGGTCGGGGCAGCCACACCGCCGGTGTTGAAGAACTCAGGGTCCTGACCGTTGAGTTTCTTATCGGCGTAGATAAGGAAGAGGTTGGTTGCCTGGAGCTTCAACATGGCGTTGGAGAGACGCAGTGCGTTTGTCACCTTGGCGGGCACCTGATAGGCCAGCGAGATTTCCTTCATGCGGATGAAGTCGCCCTTGGCGATACGTGCATCCGAGTAGTTGTAGGCGTTGTAGGCGTAGTCCAGGTGAGAATCATTCTTGTTCTGGCGCATTGAGGCGATCACAGGGATGTTGGTGCGGTTTTCGTCGCCGGGCACTGTCCAGCGGTTGTTGAATTCCTTCGGAGTGGCGGTCAGGTCGGTGTATTCGTCAGAGAAGACGGGATCGAGACGGATGACGTTGCCGAAAGAATAGGTGATGTAGACGTTGAGGGTGAAATCCTTGTAACGGAAGATGTTGCCGAACGAACCGAGATCAGTGGGGTCGATGCTGCCGGAATACTTCAGGAATTTGAGCTTTTCGGGGTCTGAGGTCTGGAAGTAGATGCCGGTGGTCGAGATGTTGCCGTCCTGGTCAAGGAAAGTGGGGAGACCTTCTTCGTTAAGTCCCATGAAGGGAATTGAGAAGAGCGAGCGCACGGGGTAGCCTTCCTGGGCGAAACCGCTGCCCGAAACGAGCTGCATCACATTCTTTGTGGTCTTGAGGTCAGTGACCTTGTTTTTGTTGTAAGAATAGATGAAGTTGGTGGTCCAGGAGAAGTCTTTGGTCACGATGTTCTTGGTGGTGAGTGAGAGCTCGACACCGTGAGAGCGCATAGAGGCAACGTTGCCGAACTTCTGGATCTCACCGCCGATGCCCTGGGTGTTGGTGACACCGATGAGGTCGAAGTTGTTGCGGCGATACCAGTCGAATTCTACATTGATGCGGTTGTCGATGAAACCGGTTGAGAGACCGAGGTTGAGCTCGTGTTTCTTTTCATATGTGAGTTCGCTGTTGGCGAGAGATGATACGTAGAGTGAGCTTTCGTTTGCACCTGTAGAGGGGCGCCAGGGATTCTTGGATTTGATGATGGCGTAGGCGTTGCTGACAGAGGGACGGTCGCCGGTCAGAGAGTAAGAAGCCTTGAGAGTGAGGTGGCTCCATGTGGGGTTAAAGTTGTGGAACCATTCTTCTTCATGGGCGTTCCATGATCCTGACACGTTCCAGGTGGGGAGCCAGCGGGAAGAGCGGCTTTTGCCGAGTGAGTTGGTGCCTTCGTAGCGGAGGGTGCCGTTGAGGTTGTATTTTCCCTTATAAGAATAGGTGGCGTTGCCGAAGAAGGCTACCGAGCGTTCGCTGGTGTTGGTCAGGGTGTAGTAGTCGGTGTTTTCTTCCTGGCCGCGTTTGAATACCTGATAGGCATAGTTGGGGATTTCACCCATGCTGTACTGCATGCCCCAGCCGCGGAACCAGGTAGAGTGGCGGTCAACGGAGTTGGTTTCCATACCGGCGTAGAGGTTGACGATGTGGTTTTCAGCGAATACATCGTTGTAGCGGGCTGCGGCACGCATGTCCCACTTGAACATGCTGCGGTCAGCGCGTTCGTAGATACCGCCGTTGGGGAGGATTGAAACGGGGAATGCGTAGGGATCGTCAGGATTTGTGTAAAGAAGCGGGTTTCTATCGCGGATAGCGGCAGTAGGCATCCAGCGGTATGCCAGGGCCTGGTTGGAGTCATCGAGGATGAAGTGTTCCTGCGAGGTAGAGGTGTTCTGCATGCCGCCGAGGAGCGAGAGCTCTACTTTACGGATGGGCTTGTAGGTGAGCACACCGGTAAGGCGGAAGTCGCTTACACCGAGCTTCATGTAGTTGTTCTTGAGCTCGTGGAGAATGTTGAATGGAGCGTATGAACGGGTGTAGAATTCGTTGACATCGAGTGTGCGCGAGGTGTTCATCGAGTATGAGTAGGGGTTGATGTCGAAGTCGCGCTTCACTTCGCCAGACACGGCATCGATCTCGCTGCCGAGTGTGCCGGGAGCTTTCTGCTTACGGTAAGAAGCGTTGGAGATGAGGTTGAAAGAAACCTTGTCAGAGATATTGAAGTTGGAGTTGAGGTTGGCAGTGTAGCGCTGTACGTCGCTCTGCTTGTACCATCCCGGATCATACATTACTGATGCCGACACATAGTGCTGGGCCTTCTCAGTACCTGAAGAGAGGCTGATGGAGTGGGTTGACATCACAGAGTTTGAGAAGAGCTGGTCAAACCAGTCGGTGTTGCGGTATTCGGCAGCGCGGAGATAGTTTGCCTTGGCCTCATCGGTGTTTTCAAGACCGAAGCGGCCGGTGGCGGGATCGTACTGGTTGATGAGCTGATACATCTTGCCGTAGACACCGCTTGATGAAGCGTTGGCGATTTCAGCATAGTTGAGGTAGCCTTTCTGGGCGAGTTCCTGGTAGACGCTCATCTGGTCCTGCGAGTTCATGATGTTGAAGTCGCGGTAGTTGGGCTTGAGGCGCATGGTGAATTCGCCGGTGTAGTTGATGGAGTTGCGACCGGCTTTACCTTTCTTGGTAGTCACAACGATCACGCCAGCCATAGCGCGCGCACCGTAGATAGAGGTTGCGGAGCCGTCCTTGAGGATGTCGAAGCTTTCAATGTCGTCGGCGTTGAGGCCTGCGATAGCTGAAGAGATGAGGGTTTCGGCGTTACCTGAGGAGAGGTCGTCGGCAGAAACATTCATCACGTCTTCCATGATCACACCGTCGACCACCCAGAGGGGCTTGGAGCTACCGTAGATAGATGTGGCACCGCGGACGCGGATCTTGGGGGCGGTACCGAAAGTACCGGATACGTTCTGGACAGAGACACCTGCAGCGCGGCCTTCGAGGCTTCGGCTGATGTCGGCCATACCGCTGATGCGTGCATCCTGGGCGTCAATCTTAGTGGCCGCACCGGTGAAGAGGCGTTTGTCCATCTTCTGCATACCGGTCACCACTACTTCCTGGAGCTGCTCGGCGTCAGATTCGAGAGAGATTTTCATTTCGGTGCCTTTGACAATGGGCACCTGCTTTGTTTTCATGCCGATGTAGCTCACCACGAGCGTTTTTGCACCGGCCGGGAGCTTCCCGATTGTGAACTTTCCGTCGATGTCGGTCGAGGTTCCAACTTTGGTGCCCTTGACCATGACGCTTGCGCCCACAACGGGCTCATCGTCATCCGCAGAGATGACAATGCCCGTAACCCCCCCTATACCAGAGGTTTGCGCGTTTGTCAGCCCGAATCCAACAAGGATCATGACTAACAGCATTAATAGACTTTTCCTCATAATAAGACAGATATAAATGATAATGATAGATTATATGGGGTAGTGATAGATTGTGCAGGATTTGCAGATGTTCGCGATTAGAACACTTTTTAACTAATCGCCTTGATTTGGCTTTGGAGTTGCAAAAATATGAAATTGAAATTTAATAAACAAATTTTATGTCAATTTTTGTTTAAAATGGGTTTGTAAATGGAAAAAGTAAGAAAAAATGGCTCAAAAGCATCGAAAAAGTGATCGGTAAAATGACAAATTGTTAAAATATGGAGTCTGAATTAGCCTAAATATAGTTAAAATCAGCCCTCGTTGACAGCCAGCAGAACCCCTGCAAACCCGTCTGTGCACCCATCTGTGAGCCCATGCAGCCCCATTCCCGCATCTGCTCCTCCCTCCAATTTGATAAACAGACACCGAAAGTCCAGCCCGATCAGAAGCATGTGGTTTAGTTTTAACTAAACTTTTAATGACTATTTTTTGTTTTTCAGACGAAAACAGATTATATTTGCAGGTGAAAACAATTGAGCAGCCATGTGTTGATAAAAATATAATAAATTAATGTGTGGCGGCAATATAACCGGACCACAGTCCGGGAATCTATCAATTAAAAAAAATAATTATGACGAATTAATGGACGAATATCATCTGTGTCCTTTGGATGACATAGGCAACCCGAAGTATGAATTTTATTTTCTGTATAAGAACGGCCGCTGTTTCTGTAAGGAATTCATAGATTCGCTACAGCAAAAGAGCGATATGACGAACTTGCGGAACTTCTTGCCATAATGGGCAAGGTCGATAACAACAATCTGCCGCAGAGCAAATACAGGCATATCACCGGCGGAAAGCGCGACAGGAAGGATGTCTATGAGTTCAAGACCAAACATCTGAGGCTTTATGCCATAAAGAAGGAGCCTGACTATTATCTGGTGGTTGCCGGGTATAAGAAGGGACAGGATAAGGACATAGCAAAAGTGTTCAGGCATTTTAATTATATTCCTGACAGGATTGCAATCAAGGATGAAAGTGATGAAGTTGAAGCCGGAAAAGATTCCGGTAGTGATGATGTTAAGTAATCATTGATTAAAATGAAATTACTGAATAAGAATAAATATGAGTCATCGGCTTACTGGACACAGCTTGTGCAGCTGATGATATTTGATAATATTAAGCGTTATCTTGATGAAAACCATCTGACTCGGACCGAGTTTGCCGCCGCCTCGGGGTCTCGAAAGGCTATGTGTCGCAGATTCTCAACGGAGATTTCGACCATAAGCTGTCGAAACTTGTGGAGCTTGCGCTCGCATGCGATATGGTGCCGCGGATCGAGCTTATGCCGAAGGCCTATGCCGAGCAGGTGGTAGAGAATACTTATCTGCAGCCGAAAGACTGGACGCAGAGCAGCGTTTATTTCAGGACAATACCTTTTGTAAAGCCCGAAGCCAAGGCCCCGGCTTCGGCTCAAAGTGTGAAAGTGCTGCCGTGGTCGGCAAATCGTCAGTCAGAATCGGAAGCTGCGACTGGGGTGTTGCCGAAAATCGAAAATCAACAAATAAGATTGCGTGATGGTACGTTTTAATATGTCAAGGATTGCCGTCAGCCAGTTTGCAATCCTTTCGGAGAGCCTGCCGCAGGCGAAATGAATATGTTGACTGAAATTTCGTTTCAGTATTCTTCGGAGAGCCGGCAGATAGCATGTGAGGCCGGTTTCAGGTTTACGCATGAGGACAATACGATTCTTGTGCTCAAAGTGCTGTGTGAGTTCCGGATCCATGAATCGGATTGGGTCGGTTTTGTCAGGAAAGACGGAGTCGGGATACCGAAATCGGTGCTTGAAATTCTTGCAGTGCACACGGTCGGAACCTCGCGCGGGATTCTGTTCTGCAAGACGGAGGGTACGGCGTTCAATAGCCTGATGATCCCGCCTCTGAATGTGGCCCGTATGATGGAAGATGAGGCCGCGGTGGTTAAAAGCAAGTGACAGGCTGCTTGAATTTTCCTGAAAATAGGCTAACTTTGCGGTGTGTTTTACTGCGGAACCAGAAAATCAATCAAATCATACCTAAATTATCATGAAACTTATTTCATCACTGTTTATCGCATTAGCTCTTCCGGTGCTTGCCTGGGCGCAGGCTCCGTCTGACACTATCACAGTGTTTATGATCGGTGACTCGACAATGGCCAACAAGCCTCTCGACAAGGAAAACCAGGAACGCGGCTGGGGCCAGATGCTGCCTATCTATCTCGAAGGTGCCATCAAGGTCGACAACCACGCCGTAAACGGCCGCAGCTCGAAGAGCTTCATCGACGAAGGCCGCTGGGACAAGGTGCGCGAGAAGATCCGCCCCGGCGACTATGTGATCATCCAGTTCGGCCACAATGACGAGAAGGCCAAGAGCCTCGACCGCTACACTGTGCCCGGCGGAAGCTTCGATGCCAATCTTAAGAAATTTGTGAGCGAGGCCCGCGAGAAGGGTGCCACACCGATTCTTATGAACTCGATAGTGCGCCGCAATTTCCCGGCCAACGGTATTGCCGCTGCTCAGACCGACGACCGCCAGAAGACCTGGAAGAAGGGTCTGGAAAACTATCCCGCCGAGGGCGACACGCTGGTTGACACTCATGGCGACTACCGCATAGCTCCGCGCAATGTGGCCGAGGAGATGGGCGTGGTGTTCATCGACATGAATTCTCTGACTCACGAGCTCGTGCAGGGCCTCGGCCGCGACAATTCACGCTCGCTGTTCATGTGGATGCCCGTGGGCGGCTATGAGTTCGCTCCTGACGGACGTATCGACAACACTCACCTGAATGTGCTCGGCGGTATCATCGTGTCGCGTCTCGCTGTCAACGCCATTGCCGAGAAAGTGCCCGCGCTCAAGCCTTACATCCGTCGCACGGTCTATAACCTCAACAAGTAATCTCCTCCAGGCCGACAGATTCTTATCTGACACTACCGCCACATTATAATATATAAGAGCGCCGTAGGGGTGAAACTTCAAGTTTCCACCTACGGCGCTCTTACATGTTTATCTATGATATATTATAATGTGGCGGTAGTGTCAGATGCGTTCGAGGACGGTGGCCACGAGATCCTGCACGGCTGTCTTGTAGTTGGGGTTGGCATCGTTGTTCATGCGGTTGGCTATGATGGAGCAGACGGTCATTGCTCTGTGGCCCATGAGGCGTCCGAGGCCCTGGAGAGGAGCCGATTCCATTTCATAGTTGGTCACCTTGCGGCCGTTGTGGCGGAATTCCTCTATGCGGCGGTTGAGATCGGGGTTGGCCAGAGGCAGACGGAGCTCGCGACCCTGCGGACCGTAGAATCCGACAGCCGAGATGGTGTTGCCGCGGACCATGTCGTCACGGCCTATCTGGTTGACAAGCTCTTCGTCGGCATTGACCACGTAGGGTTTCGCCCAAAGCGGATTCCAGCCCACTGATTCGCAGAAGGCGTGTTCGAAATCGAGATCTGCCACTTCATTGCGTCCGGCATAGTAGTTGAGCACACCATCAAAACCGATGGCTTTTTCGGCAATAACCGGGGTGCCGAGCTTGAGTTCGGGCTGGAGGGCTCCTGAAGTGCCGATGCGCACCAGTGTCAGACGGCGTTTTTCGTCTTTGACCTCGCGGGTCTTGAAGTCTACGTTGGCGAGGGCGTCGAGTTCATTGATTACAATGTCGATGTTGTCGGGGCCGATGCCGTGTGAGAGGCACATGATGGGCTTGCCGTTGTAAGAGCCGCCTATGGTGTGGAATTCGCGAGAGGAGACTTCAAAGTCTGTGGTGTCAAAGAACGAAGCTACCATATTGACGCGGGCGGGGTCGCCTACGAGAATTACACGGTCGGTCAGCTGTTCTGGACGCAGGTGCAGGTGAAACACTGAGCCGTCGGGGTTGATGATCAGCTCTGAAGGGGCTATGATTTTCTTTTCCATGATAGATGAAGTTGTTTTTAGGTGTGGGGAAAGAGGTGGTTGATGATTATAAGGTATAAACGTTTGCCGGGCAGGAGTGGTTTGGTCAGCGGAGACGGTAGCGTCCGCCGGGGATGGCCAGGATGAGCGATCTGAATTCGAGGTCTATCAGCATGGCCATGAGTCTTGGGGTCGGGATGTCGATGCGGGCCGTCAGATCATTGAGAGTGGCCTCGCCGCGGTCGGTCAGCAGGTCGATGACAGCTTGCTCTTCAGGGGCGAGTTCCTGAAAGAGTGACGGCTGAATGGGGGTGGTTTCGGCTGTGGGCCATCGCATCTGCGATGCAAAGTCTGCGGCGGAGCTTACGAGTCCGGCTACATGATCGGCTATAAGGGCGTTGCAGCCTGCCGAATAGCGGTCGGAGGTGCGGCCCGGAAGGGCGAAGACATCGCGGTTGTAGCCGGCGGCAAGCCGGGCTGTCACCAGTGCGCCTCCTTTTGAGGCCGATTCTGCCACCACGAGGGCGTCGGCCAGACCCGCCACAATGCGGTTGCGGGCAAGGAAGTTTCCTTTGTGGATTGAGGCCGACGAGGGGTAGTCGGTCAGCATTCCGCCACCGCTGCGTATCATCTCTACAGCTGTCGGCCTATGTGCCGGAGGATAGACCGTGTTGAGTCCGTGGGCCACTACGGCTATGGTCGGCAGTCCGGCTTTCAGGGCCGCGCGGTGGGCCGCAATGTCTATCCCGTAGGCCAGACCGCTCACAATCACCGGTTTTTCAGCCATGATATCGGAGAGCTCTCTGACGAAGCGCTCGGTGAAATCGCAGCCGTAGGCCGTGGCGTGGCGGGTGCCGACTATCGAGACCACACGTCGGCTGTTGAGGTCGCAGTCGCCCAGCATGTAGAGCATCAGCGGGGCGTCGTCGCACTGGAGAAGGCGATGCGGATAGTCAGGATTGCGGAAATAGATGGCGCGGATGGAGTTTGACTCTACAAAATCAGCTTCGCTACGGGCTTTTTCAAGAGCTTCGTCTCTGACTTTTTGGCTGAAGAGGCGGTTGGCGAACCCATGACAGCCGATAGCTGCGACTCAGACAGACGGAAGAATGCTTCTTCCGAGCCTGTGCGGTCGAGTATCGCGTCAGCGAGTTCCGGCGAGAGCGAGCGCAGAGACGAGAATGCTATTTGGCTTACAAGAGGTTCCATCGGGTGAGAAATGTGAGTGAGGGGTGAGAGATTCAGGCTTTGCGGAGCGGAGCCGGTGCGATTTTATGCGAGATATTCGCGGAAAGCCTCGGCGAGAAGATCGCCGCGCGAGAGGCGCCCGTTTTCAAGGCAGACAATTGTCACGAGCGCATGGACTACATGGGAGCTGTTGGCTGCGTTGTAGATGTCCTGCGTGAATACAAACCTGGCGCCCTTACGCTCCATGCTCAGGCGCGATATCATAGTCTCGCCAAGTGTGAGCGACGAGAGATATTCGATTTCGATTTTTCTGACCACCGGGTCGAGACCCTGTTCCTGCATGGCGCGGAAGGTCGTGCCTGCGTGTTCGCAGAAATCGTGGCGTGTTATTTCGAGATAGTGCAGATAGTTGGCATTGTTGACTATGCCCTGCGAGTCTACTTCGTAGTCGCGGACTTTTATGATCTGTTCGTAACTCTTCATGATTGGTTCTTTGGGTCGGGCGCCGGTCGTCTATGCGTTGTAGAGATAGCGCTTTATGGATCGTTTGGGCGTTTTTTCGAATTCGTTGGCAATGAGCTGTATGCGGTCTATCCGCTCATAGGGGGCTACTATGCGGTTCAGGTCGGTCCTGACCTGCTCCATGAGAGCCGGCAGCTGTTCGTTGTGAACTTTGTCGCGGTCCATAGCCTCATAGTCGGGATAGACGAGGGCCACGAGGTGTTTGCCGCGCTCCACGATAAGGCTTTCCGACACGTAGGGCATGTTGTTTAGCTTGGCCTCGATCTCTTCAGGATAGATGTTCTGCCCGCTGGCTCCGAGAATCATTGTCTTGTAGCGCCCGCGGATGAAGATGGTGCCCCGGTCAGAGATTGTGCCCATGTCGCCGGTGTGGAGCCAGCCTTCTGCATCGATCACGGCCTCGGTGGCTTCCGGATTCTTGTAGTAGCCTTTCATTACGTTTTCGCCGCGCACGCAGATTTTCTCCCGGCTCGGTTTCCGGATTCCGGCTGCCTGCTATCTTGCTCTCCATAGAGGGCAGTGTGCGGCCCGATGATGAGACAATGAAATTGCGCCAGGGGGTATAGCTGATGAGCGGGCCGCATTCGGTCATGCCGTAGCCCACGGTGAATGGGAATTTTATTTTGTGGAGAAATGCTTCTACTTCATGGTTGAGAGGAGCGCCGCCTACTATCACTTCCTCGAACTCACCGCCGAGAGCCTCGACAAGGCTGTTGCGGATCTTGCGGTAGACGAGAGTCTTGAGCCCCGGCAGTTTCAGCGCGCGGCGCACCGAGGGCTTCTCGATGATCGGGCGCAGTTTGTTGCGGTAGATCTTTTCGAGAATGAGCGGGACGCAGATGATCAGATTGGGCCTTACCTCTGCAAAGGCTTTGAGCAGAAGTTTGGGAGTGGGAAGTTTGCCCAGAATGGTGATGTGGGTGCCGACGGCAAGAGGGTCAGCATGTCGAAGGCACATCCGTAGGCATGGGCGAGAGGTAGAAACGACAGGGCTCTCGATCCGCGGTAGTGCAGTCGGGATGCCACCCCGAAGCGGACGTTGCCCCCAAGGTTGCCGAGAGTGAGCATCACGCTTTGGAGAAGCCTGTGGTTCCTGAGGTGTAGTTGATTTCGGCAAGGGTGCTCTCGTCGATTTCGGGATAATCAACATCGGCCGTGGTGAAGCCGTGTGGATAGCGTCTGCGCATTTTCTGCGGCAGGCGGGCGAGGAATTTCTCTACCGCATGGTTT
>PDYJ01001572.1_pt1 | contig 27310 bp, 48 predicted proteins | sample 1430841 | NCBI WGS metagenome assembly PDYJ01 (sample SAMN07237672, study PRJNA390542) | Gut metagenome, whole genome shotgun sequencing project. | isolation source: fecal pellets | host: Mus musculus | place: USA: New York, NY | collected 2016-10 | reverse complement strand
CCTTGCTCTTTAAATGCCTTTTAGTTAGTCCCTGCAAATCCCTATAATGCCCGTCTTTCTTACTTCTGACATCAGAAATAACGACTACAGCAAAGCGATTATCTTTGACCTTATTGGCACCACGTTTCAATATTTCAACATAAGTCTTATCAAAATCAGCTTCATTCATGTTCGATATATCCTGCGGATCATCAGAATATACTTCAAGATCGGCATACGGAGGACAAGTCAATAATAAATCTTGACTGCTATCTTTAATATAATCATCAACATTCAAACTATCATCATTGATCCATGTAATATCCTTAGGAACACCTATTTGCTTAGCATTTTCAATATTGGCTTCAACTTGCTCATTTCTAAGATCTATCCCTGTATATTCATGACCTAAAATTGAAGCAGTTACACCACGAACGCTACCACCAGCAAACGGATCATAGATTTTAGAGTTTTTGTGCGGAGTGAACCAGTTATACATCAATTCACACAAAACAGGGTCAAATATTGATGTTCCACTCGTTGCACCACCCATATCAAGTGATTTGGCAAAAGTTAAATTACCCTCTCGCCCAACCTCGCTAGCGATTCCTAAATCTAACCATTGTTTCTTACGTGATTGCCACTCTCCACGACGTGTATCAAGAATAGATCCAGGAAATACTCCAAACCTTTCAGACAAAGGTGGAGCATCATTATCTTGTGCCATGACTTTTCTAAATGTTGACTGTTCGTCTTCCATATCATAAAATCCAAAATCAGACATATCAAAATCAACGATATCATCGAGTTCAATGTCTAGTAATTCCACATCCCAATCAGCTAGTTCCCCGGTTTTGTTGTCAGCTAAACGATATGCTTTGACTTGTTGTTCTGATAACGTATCAGCGATCACAACTGGTACTTTTTTCAATTTTAATTTCTTAGCAGCTTTCAAACGTGTATGCCCTACAATGACAACATTGTTTTTATCAACTACGATTGGCTGTTGCCACCCAAATTCTTTAATAGAGTTAGCCGTTTCTTGCACCGCATCATCGTTGATCCGTGGGTTGTTTTCGTACGGCTTAACTTGATCAATAGGCACTTCGATCACTTTCATCTAATCACTCTTTTCTACAAAATAAAAGGAATGCAGCTACTAACTACATCCCTACTGTTTCCAATATATTTACTCTATCAAGCTATGTCATGGCTCTATCAATATGCTATTAGCTCTATCATACAAAATCTCATCCGGCTTAAAAAAGATACTTGATAACTTTCTTCAACACCTATCAATTTGTTAATTTGCTCAGTTGATAACATTATTTTGCCTCATTTATGCAAAATAAAAAGCCGGCCTATTACAGCTGACTTAGATATTATCGGAATTTCTTAGCTACAACGATCAACATAGCTAATATGATCAGCAACGTTACACATGCTGTTAATAAATAAATAGTTAACATAGCTCATCCCTACTTTGAACTCATAACCATCTGTAAAACTGTTGAAGCTAAAGACGATAACTTCACGATGTGTAAGGCTGATGAAGTTATCGTACTAAAATCTCCAATTTTCTTCATGACACTTCTGTATCTATTTTGAGCTTATTCTTTATCTGGTGCTTTAGCAATACCTAAAATATCTTGCACCATGATATTAAGTTCTTTCTGATGATCATTGCTGACACTTAATAGATCAACGATGTTTTTTAGATATTCTGTATTCATTTCAATTCTTTTAAGTACCTCCAACTATTCTAATGTTGCCCGGTTAGCTTCATCAGTCAGTTTAGCATCTGGTCTACTAATTACAGATAACTCTGGCAATTCTGTCAACCACCACTGACTAAAGTCACGGGATTTCCGGCTAGGCGTCATTAAAGAAAGATTTATCCATAGCCCACATATCACTCATACTGGTTATTGATGATTCAAAATCGTTTACTCCATCCATTCAATTCACCTCAGCCGTAATTATAACAAAAGCCCAGTCGCACGGACTAGGCTTAACGAGATATGAATTGAATTGTTAGTCTAATGACTAAAGGCCCACGCTGGAATTGCACCAGCACGGTATGCGGGGAAGTTACTGCTCACTAGATGGGCCATTTTGCTCGCTTCGGTCAGTTGCGAGCTGGACTTATCGCGCCCCCACGCTAAATTTATTTAGTGACGCTTTAGCACGTCATGCTTTCGCATTCAAGATGTTATCAAAGTAAATAATCGAACTCATGTCCCAACTTTGGAACACTATCATAATAGCATGATATTGCTCTGATTATGGTCTGATGTTTCTATGGTTTTAGTCTGATATTAGTATGCAAAAAGTCTGATAAAAGTCTGATTTTTTCACCCTCTCCGTGAGATAGTGATATTTTTTGTCTTTTTATCTAGCGTTTCTCTCGTAACATTATTCATGACACCCTTGCTTAATCTTGCTTCAAACAACTCAAAAGATTGCCTATCACTAAATGTTATCCTACGATCATTTACAATACCTGGCATTAGATCACTCCACTTGAGTACCAACCTATCACGCTCATTTGTATTTGTGCAAATCTTTCCACCATGGACAACACGTTTCAAACGAGTCTGCAAACTCATTTTCAGCTTTGCGTTTCTTGATATGATACTGCGCTTTCTCACATCCTAAACGCTCACATATCTCCCATGCACTCAGATCATCAACATATACCGCAATTAATATCTGCTTACTTTCATCTCTCAAAGCGTCCAAAGCCTTGCCGACCCGCTCTAAGGTCTCCTTAGCATATACTTGCTTTACGATCCGCTCCTCCAACTGATTACCAAACGAGGGCGCTTTTGGTTCATCTGACATCACTGGAGCCTTGATGAAGCTATCACCGACCCCAGCTACTCGCAACAACTTTGGATAGTCTTGCTTGAAGAACTTGCGTACCTTGGCTGATGTCTCCACTAGGTCAACATCTACACCCTCGAACCAATTCGCAAAGTCTTCCGCTGTTTCCATATCAAAATTTCATTCAGTCGCCCTCCATGTTATAATTAAGTCACGAATATTTGTTTGGAGAACGACTGCGAGTGCTGCGGTCGTTTTTTATTTGACTGCGATCACTTTGTACCGCTTTTTAAGCATTGTCTTTTTCTTTCTAGCAATAATGACTGTTGTAACACCACACCCCACAAAATTGGCCACTTCTTGCGCTATCTCAAATTCGTGTTTTTCACCCGTCTGAGTATCAAATAGATACCACTTTCTGAAATAGCGATCCTTTCTTTTGCCTCTAGGAGCATGGCTTTTCCCACCATGAACGCTCCAGTCCATTTTCTTTTCACCTTTTTTAGGCATACCAACTACTTTGATGTACGCTTCAAATGCTTCTGCAATCAGCTTGTCTTCAGGATGTTTTTCTACGTATCTCTTCATCTCGAGTCGTTCATTCGATAGCTCATCACCATATTTCTTACTCAAGATGTTGACTGCTGTTGTGAACTTCATTTTCTCGTCCTCATCAGATCTACGGTCTCATATAACTTGACCACGCATACACTGACTAAGTAAGCTACCAATAAGCCGACAAGTACTAAAGCATTGATAAAGTATCCTTGCGACATTCTAATCAAGATAGCTACTAGTAACCCTGCCACACCTAAAATATTTAGTGCATTCCACACTCCCTTTACCAACATAGAAATTACCTCCTTATTCGTTAATCGCATACCCGATAAAAATTCCTATTGCTAAGCACGCGCCTGCAATCACAAAAGTTAATGCCTCCATTTGCTCATCTCCTCAAACATTTTCTTATCTTTTTCCATACCTTTTACTGTATCGTCCAAGATTTGCTTGAACATTTTTGCCATGAAAAATACAGGTATGCAAAGGCTAATACAGCAATTGTTACAACAAGAAGTAGTACTCCGGCTGATAAGATCAACAAAATTTTCATTTTCTAGTCCTCCTAAAATTTATCTTTTCCACCTTTAGCCACCGTTTCGATCGTGACTTTACAGATCTCATGCGGTACTTTGTATGGTCCTTGTTTATTCATGTATTCTTGAGCCTTCTCTCTGCTCTTGAATTTAGTTGCCTTCCAGTAATCAGATGTGTAGCGATATACACCAAACTGCCCCCGTTTTAAATATCCATATGTTTGATTTTTTGGATAACTCGGATAATACAGCTTAATTACGTAATACTTGCTCATATCATCACCTCCGGTTAAAAATTTTTGCTGGATCATAGTCGATATTTTGCATGATGTCGTAAAACTGAACTTTACCCTTAGGTGAAATTTGGCGGGTGTTGACGTTCTTTCTTAGACCATAAATCCGCATTTTGAAGTCATTCTTTCGTGGCACGACAGCTTCGACCGCTTTTTTGAATTTCCGTTGGAATAGGTTAAACCGCAATTTAGCTGTAGTATTAACACCATAGCGCCCGTCTAAACTAGACTTGACATCGTAAACATGCAAGATATGACCGTTGCGATCGTATACAACAAAATCTGGTGCATACGTGATAGCCTTCATCATGGTTGCTTCTTCCAGTACAAAGCGTGGATGTACTTCAAACTGATAGCCACTGTTCTTAATAAAGCGTTGATAGAAGTCAGCTTCTTTTTGTGAGTCAAACACGTATCCGTCCAACTCCACCTTGCGCCCAAAATGCGTACCAGCTTTATTCTTCATCGTCATCTTCCTTAACTTCATACCATGCTTTAGCCATACCAGCGTACTCAATGCGTGCTTCATTTAGCTTCTTAATAAGCTCTGATGCACTTTCAGCTTTTAACTCACTTGCAATTTCGTCAAACGTGTAACCTTCTGCAATTCTGATCAAAACTTTTTTAGGGTCAAAATCACTCTTGAGTTCATATTTTTCAGTTAGCAAGAACTTGTCTACAACATCTGCTGTGATCTCTTCTTCACGTTCGATCGTTTGTTCTTCACCAACGTCTAAACTAGTCTGTTCGTTTTCTACTGTGGTCCAAACGCCCTTAATATCACGTTCGTAATATTCGACTGGTTCAAGTGTTTCTGCGTCAATTTTTTCTGTGTAACGTGTCACAGCTGACTCGATCGTTACCCGAACTACGCCATCTGCTTTTAACTTTTGAAGCTCATCAAGCTTATTCTTCAGTGCTGATCCTGCCAGCTTTTCTGTGATGCTGATATTTCCTTTTGCGTCTACTTTGAAATTGTCGATATCTGCATAAAATTCTAAACTCATATTGTTTTCCTCCTAGTTTTCACTTGTCATCAAATCCTGCTAAAATCAATAAAATAAAGATCACTAACAAAACAAATGATGATAGACCGCCGAGAAACTTAAGCACCAGCATTTTTAAGTTCCTTCGTTAGTGTCTTGCGCGTTTGCCTTAATTCGTCTTGAGTTTCTTTAATCGCTGCGATCCATCCCTTTACATCTTTAGCATCTTGTGTTTTAGACACTTCGATCACATATGCTTGAAGTGCAGATTCTAAAGTTGGGTAGTAGTGAATTTCATAAGACTCACTTTTTGCATCTTCCTTAGTCCGTTTTCGTTTCAAGTTATACGTGTATGTGTCACTCTCGATCGAATACACGTCATCTAATTTGATTACCACTTCTAAGCCTCCTATCTCGTGTTAGACACGTTTTAAATATTTCGTTGATAATTTATCATCAGCGCTAACAAACTGCTTCAAATACGCTTCTGAAACGTTTAATGCTAATTTTTAGGTTGTTGCCACTCTGCTAATTTAGTACCTTGTTGTTTTAGCCACTCTCCATAAGTTGGACCATATCGAAAAGGTTCACCTAACTTACTACCTGTCTTCTTTGCATCCCAATAGATGATGCGTTTATCACCGTTTTTCATTGCTCTCCCTCCGTTTGAACGTTTGCAACGCTAAATCAAACATGCGTTGTTGTGTTTCTTGCTTTTCCTCAAATCGCAATTCGTCTGATTTACGTTGATATCGTTTAAGATCTTGGTAAGCTTCTTCCCAGCCAATCGTTCCGGCACTAGCAGCTCGAAGTGTCTTTGCCATACCTTTCCAAATCGCATCATGTGATTTTTGATGTTCTAATTCGCTTACGGGCTCAAATTTATCTTCGATCCCTTGCAGATAACCGACCGATACACCGAAGTAATCTGCTAGCTTTTGCCAAATTTTTAGCTTTGGTTCACGAACGCTACGCTCATATTTTCCAATTGCATCAGCAGTTACTCCAACAGCAACTGCTAATTGCGCTTGGCTGATATTCTTTTCAGTCCGCAGTTCTCTAATTCTGTTTCTCAACTTGTACACGCTCCTTCGCTCGTTCTAACTTTTTTTGTCGTCGACGTCGCTTGTCACGTTTCTTGCTTCGCTTCTTTCCTGTCATCTACCTTCCTGCCTTTCCTGTTAATAATTTAGTTTCACTAACGAACATGTCATACTTACTCAAAGTATCTTTGATCTTATTCAAAACAATTTTTAATTCGTCTAAATTATCTTCTGTGCTGTTCACATAAAAATCTGAGATTGCTTTTTCAATATCAATACCCATTAGATAAACAGCATCAGCCGTTTCATGACGCTTAAATTTCAAGAAGTCGTCGACCATTTTATTGACACTCGTTTGCAGTTCTGGATTGAGTGGCTTTTTCTCGAGCTTAATCGCATCTTGTGGATCTGGAAACATTGTGATCACTTGCCGTTTTTTTACGTCTAAGATAATCGCAATGTCTTGATACCGATAACGATCTCTGCCACTCTCTTCTCGTTTTACAAATACACACTCTTTCAACAGCCGATTTGCCCAGTCACTCAAAGTGTCTTTGGTTTGTCCGAAACGCTGCTTGATACGCTCTGTTGCGTGTGGTGTGATCGTGTATTCTTCTGGATTAGGAATTCCCATTCGCTCACCTCATTTCTCCTTCTAATCTCTTTCTGTACATTTGGTCATATAGCGTTGTTAGTTGAATTTGAAGCTTTTCTACCTCTGTCGCTTGCTTTAGATCGCCGTTATACTTGACTTCTAAATACGCTAAGAAGTTTGCGCCATCTTCAACATATCGCCAACCTTGCCTTTTCTCTTCTTGTGCCACCGCTATTGCATCCCAAACAGCTTGGACTCTCTTTTCATCATGCTCTTTGATATACTTGCGAAATATCGGTGCTTGATCTTCATGAGATTCTGCATGAATCTCAAGCTTTCTGATGATGTTTGTCTGCATCATTGCTTGTCGCAAATACGCTTTAACAGCGATCGACTCGTTTAGATTTTCATACTTCATGATCTCAGCATATTGTACTTGGTTCATGTATCGGCTCATGATCATCACCTCATTCCTCGATGTTTGGCTCGATAAACGTCATATAACGTCCTTCAAAGTAATAGTCGATCGTACCTAATGCGCCTTCACGATTTTTCTGGATCGTTAGCTGAACGACTTTTGGTTCATCCTTATACGGTCTATGCAGAAAAGCCACAACATTACTATCTTGTTCAATCGATCCTGAGTCACGTAGATTAGATAGCTGTGGTTGCTGATTTGCATTCACATCACGATTAAGCTGTGCTAACACCACGATCGGAACGTTATACTCATTTGCCATGATCTTTAGTTCTCGTGAGATTTGTCCGATCTGTTCCCACCGTTGCGCCCGACTGTTTTCAACTTTGACCAACCCAATGTAATCAATGATCGCTATATACTTGTTTGGCTTTGACTTAGCTGCATTCTCTCTGATGATCGATAATATCCCGCTTAACGTTAAAACCTTGTCATAAACTCTTAGCTTGCGTTCCCTGTACCATTCGATCGCTTCAGCAACTGCCTCTCTCTCGTATTGCTGAAGCATTTTAGCAGGACGTTTTAACCGCTGTGATGAAATGTTAGTATGCCGTGCTACAAATCTGTTAAGCATTTCTAGCTTGTTCATCTCAAGCGTGAAGAAATCAACTTGAACTTCTGGATCGTTGGTTATGATCTGATAAGCTAGGTTCACTCCATATGCCGTTTTACCAACGCTTGGTCTCGCTCCGATCGTCAACAACATCGATCCATACAACCCACCAGCTAAAATGTCGTCTAACTTTGGAAAGCTCTTAATACCAACGGGCATATCGTTATACATGCGATAACTTAAATCATCCATTGCTTCATCAAGATAGCCTTTGTCATCTTCTTCATCAGTCTTTTTTAGATTTTCAATCGCTGATGATAAGCGGTTCAGCTCTTCTTTTTTAGGCGACATCTGATACAACACGACCGCTTCATCTAGCTGTTTCTTAGCTGCTAGCTTATGCAGTGCTTTCACATCGCTTGTAATACTTGCTGTTGAAAATACCGACTCTCGCATGTCTTCAAGATCTCTGTAACTCAACTGACCTTCATACTTGTCTAGCTCGCTATATACGTTTAACGTGGTGCGCTCATTTACTTCTAAGCTTTGTAGAACTTCAAGCACGTTCTTTAGCCGTGTATCTTCAAACCAATCAGCATTGATTCCAACTGAATCTACTAGCTCAGGCTTACTAAGCAGTGTTGCTATCACTCGTTGCTCTAGCTCGATCAATCTCTGCCACCTTCTCCCTTAGCTCTGGAAATTCTTCAAGAATATTCTTGATAGTCTCTTCGTTAAACCACTCTGGATGATTTTTATATTGCATTGGGAACGCATCTCGTCTACTCTCCCTTTGCTCTCGCTCAAGATCAGCCACTGTACGCTCGGCGGGGGCGGAACTAGGGACGGTTTTGGGGTTGACAGGAGATCTCTCTTGAGCTACGTTATACTCATCATTCCAACACTCTCCGGTGAACCACGTTGATCCTTGTTTGATATACTGTTTATTTGTCCTTTGTACTCTGATCTGAGTCAGGTAATTCACGATACCTGTTTGGATCTCTTTGTTAGTTGTTCCATTTTTGATTGCTCTCTTATATGCCTCAAATGCTTTCTTTTTGCCTTCTTTACGTGGATACAACTTCCACAACTTTTCAAAATCTTCTTCTAGCTGTTTATTCTTACTTGTATTATTCTTACTTGTATTATTCTCCTTAAACTTTTTTTTAATACCCCCCTTAAGATTTTCTTTAATAGGGTATCCAACTTTTTCTTTAGGGGTATTAAGATTTTCTTTAATAGGGTTACTATTTACAAAAATTCTTCGCTCTTTAATTTGTTTTCCGTCATAAATCATTTCTACATCAATGTATCCACGATCTTTTAGATGATTAACCCAATTAGAAGCAGTTGCAGTAGTAACGTCATATAGTTGAGCAAAGTAGTTATTGCTTGCGTTGCAGTAACCTCGCTTGTTACTTAATGCAGTGATCTCACTAAACAATAATTTTTCATTTGGTTTAAGCCTTTTATCGTATCTCACATCAGCGGTAAGAGTTGAATAGTAACTTGGCTGTTCCATACTTCACACCTCCCAATTTCTATCGGGCATCCCACCCGTTCGGCGATTGTATGTTCGCTAACTCTTGTAGTTTCCTTTAACGTTGATTTTCTTTAGTGTTTCAGCGTCTAGCTTGATCCCACTTGCTGGAACGTGATATAACTCTGAAAACTTTTCTGGCCCAAGCTGATGATAGTTCTGATGATGCGTCCGACATAGTGGCAACACCCTATGTTGTGTGTGATCCACTTTGTTACGATCAACACCCATGCCAACCGCATCTGTATGGTGTATATCAGCTGGTAGACCACAAATCAGACACACTCTATGTCGACAACATTGATAGATAAAGTACTGTTCATCTTTTGGCAGTAGCTCATATCCTTTGGCAAACGGTACATGCCACTCAAACATGAAATCTACTACCAATTCGATCAACACATTAGCATCAGTCAAACTCGATCGTGTGTAATCTGCTAAACTGATCTCTTTGCCTGTGTAATACTGGTATTGCAGATAGAACATGTCTTTCAAGAAATCTTGTGGTACAACGAAGTGGTCCACGATGTCATTCAACAGAGCGAAGAACAAGCGCCGTTGCTTCTTTCTGACACGTCTTGTATCTGCAAGTTCCCAATCAACATAGAACTGTTCTTTGCTACCTGACACAGTCTCAATGTGATCCAAATTAGGCATATGATCTAGCTTCACCATCAACCACGCTCCGCCATCATCTGCACGTTGCAAGATAGCTCGTGATCTTCGCTCCATTTTTATCAGCTCCTAAGCTTAGAACGGTAAATCGTCATCTGAGATCACTTGTCCTGCTCCTGCAAATGGATCTGCATCAAAGTGTTTTGGTAAGTTAGCTGTTGCTTGCTCTACAGCTGACTGATTACCTGCACTATATCCCGTTCCTGCTTGTTGTCGAGGTGGGGCAAATACGCCATTTGGTTTACTACCTTCTGGGTCAGTTGGATTGTGTGAAGTGACATTCAAGTTATAGTACCCTTTGCTGTTTGGTTCAGAGCTCCATTCTACTGTCACGTTCATTTTGTTGTATTTCTTTAATCCTTTTAACAAGATATCCAGTGTTTTGATCTGAGTACCAGCTGGAACGCCTGCCACAACTAACAATGTATTAAATCGCTTTAATGATTGTTCTTCTTTCTCGGGCGTTTCATCGTCATACACGACATTGTCAAATCTGATTGTTCCTCCTGCATATTTACCATCTAAAACTTCATAGTTCAGCACTAACATTTCTTTACCAGTACTTGCAGTTTTCAATTCTGATGTTGGTAGCAAACGCACGTTATACGTTCCTGCTTCTTCCACTCGACGTCCTAACACATTATTTTCATCTACCGTTAAACCTTTGAATGCCATAATCTATCTATCCTTTCTCTATGAAGCTTTCTTTGTCTTTGGTTCTTCTACTGTAAATTCTTCTGTTGGCTTGGCTTCTACAAGCTCCTCAGCTTTGATAAGCGTACGATCATCAATTCGATTTTTAGCATGATTCTCTTGCTCTGGATCAAGATCGATCCACCGCTTGCCATCTTTGATATAAATACGTCCAACCAAATCAAACATTGAAGTAAAAGCGTTGAACGTTTTGATGTTCATATCAGCTTCATAACGCCCCTGTTCGTCAATACCATTTTTGCCTTTGTCAATTGCATGAGCTGTAGCATATATCGTCTTGTTAGATCGTCTTAGCAATGTGGCAAGATCTCTGAACCATTTCTGCATTGCGTTATAGTTCTGCCGATTATCTTTAGCTGCATGCTCGATGTTGTCTAGCACGTAATTTTGTAGTGCTGTTACATTATCCAAGCAAATTACGTCAATATTTGGACTGTTGACCGCCGCTACCAAGTTATCCCACACAACACGCTGAATAATTGGAATATCTGTTCCTTCAAGAACAGCAAGTGTGATATCACCAGTATCCTTAACAGCGTTGTATGATAGGTCAAAACTAAATAGTGCTTTATTGCCCTTAAATTGCTTTAGTAAGCTTGTCTTACCTGTCCCACCGTCGCCATAGATAAAATACATATTATGGTGCTCGGGGAAATTTCCCGGTGTGAAAAATCGCATTCTTATCCCTCCAGATCTTCTGACTTAACGAACGTACCGTTGATAGTCTTGCCTGTTCGATCTTTGATAACGTTGTAAGCATTGTTCAAGCACTCGATAGGATCAAGCCCACGTTGATAACATAAGATAATCAGCACTACTTGAATATCACCAACAGCGTCAATTTCTTGTTCGCTCATATTCTTATTGATTGCTTCTGAAAGTTCTCCGATTTCTTCAAATAGCTTCATAATCTGCTTATCTGAATACTCACCAATATTACGATCATCAGCCCATTTTTTTAGTCGCTCATTGATTTCTTCAAACGTCATTTCTTCACTTCCTTTCAATGACAAGCTCACGTTCGGAAGCTTCTAATACTTCAATAGCACTGTTTTTAATTGCAACGGCTAAATTGTCTAAGTCTTGCTTAGTGCCTTTCAGTTTGAAAGATACAATCTGCAACTCTCGGACCACTTCTCCCGTTTCTGAATCGATTTGCTTACCGTTAGCTTCAACTAGCTTTTCTTTTTCTTGCTCAACTAACGCTTGCTTGGCTAATCGTTCAGCTTCTTTTCGCTGTAATAATTCTTCATGATCGCTATCTGCTGCTTTCTTGGCTTCCCAGTAATCGAAATCTCGTGCGATCTCAACATATCTTGTTTTAGGCAAATCAAGCTTCGCACAGTACTCTGTGATCATTTCAACATCTTTATTGATACGCTTTTGCTTCTGCACGGCTTCGACGATTTCTTCCATGATTTTGCCTTTTGTTGCTGATTTGAGTAACCATTGCTTTTGAATTTCAACGGTTTCTGGATCGACAGCATTAGCTTCAGCGACTTCTGTGATCATTGCTTGAACATTTTGCTTGCGTTCATCACGTTGCTTATCCTCAAAGAATTTAACGCCATCGTTGATTGATTGATACACATTATTTAGCTTTTCAATGTATGCCTTGATTTCATTCTCAAAAGCGTTAAGTGGCTTGTTATAAATGCGCTTTTGTTCTTTGCGCTTGTCATCAAGTGCCTTCTTCAAAGCATTTACTTGTGCCTTTGAATTTTTTGCATCTTTTAAGGTTTCTTCAGTAACAACGATGTTTTCATACTTGCTGATGAACTCATCTACTGCTTGATCCAAAACATCTTTATTTTGGATCGTTAAAACTGCTGGTGTGTAATCAATGTCAACTCGCTCTAATGTTGTTAACTCGTTCATCCGTTAGTCCTCCTTATCCCTAGCATTGATCTCTGCACATACAATAGATTTAATGCATTCGAGATCACTTTTATGTGTTGCTTCAAACAACTGATTAAGCATTACAAACAAGTTAAGCGATGATGCTTCCACGTTAGTAGCTACGTAATCAGTATTTGCGCTTAAAGCAAGCACTGCAAAATCTAAGTTTGCTTTCTTCAAAACTTCCCCTGCTTGTTTAACTGCTTCTTTTTTCTGCTCTTTATTAGTGTCTTCTTCTTTGACTCCTTGCTTTAAAATAGCCGCTAATAACATTTTTTCTAATTCATTCATTTTCGTATCTCCTTTGAATTCGTGTTATAATTTAATCGAAAATATTTTTGTTTTGGGTCGCACTGCCATGCGATCCTTTTTTATGGTCTGAACAGCCAATCCAAGCCACGCGTCCATTCTGCATCTCGTGCACTTGCAACTGCTGTAATGATCAGTGCTAAAATGCCAGACCAACCAACGACCCATTCTTCGTGTGGTAAGAAGCCCGCTAGCATGACGCCAGCTAAGACAGCCACAATATGGCTACTGTTAAAATTCATCTAATCTCACCTCCTGAAATATCCAATATCAACTTTCAATGCATCTGCGATCTTACACATATTCTTAAATGACGGCTCAACTCCTTTTTCATAGCTTCGTAGTGTACTTTCTGGAATACCCGTGAGCATGCTCAGTTTGTAGTTCGAGTACCCCAGTTCCTTGCGCTTGGCGACAACCTTTTGCCACATTACTATTTATTGCCCCTTCTTATAGCGATATAAGATGCGTATCGGGTGAATTCAAGGAAAACCTAAGTCTTTTGATATGGTAACCCTGAGCCAAGCTTGAACTCTGGTTCTTGAAGGTGCAACGCATAGAGTATTTACTCCACGAGCGCCCGACAACTCTTTGAGTTGAACAGATATGCTGAACTAGCAGGAAACTGTTAGAAGTTAGGATAAAAAACCTAGCGATAACATTTTGAAAACTGTTGATTTACTCGGCAAAACACCTAGTGTAACAGCCACAGTATCTCGTAACCAAGGATTGACAAAACTAGAAGGAGCTGATGTAGCTTTGAAACATATGACTAAGGTATCTGAATCTATGTCTCAAGCTGCCTCTCTCGCTTCTCTAGGTAAAGAATTCTCAGAATCCTTTATTAAGGCTTCTAACCTTGCTGCAGTTGGTAATTTTCATATCCATTTAGAGCCTACATGGCTCTTTTTTATTTAGTTCAGGCCTGGCTTAGAGCTACCATATCAACTACTTAAATCATCTCCATTTCTCTCTCAACCACTCACAGCACCCATCAACTACGATCAGCACCGCTAGCAACAATAACAACTTAATTTGCATCACCTCCTTAAATTTATTTTCTCGACAATTACCGGCAAGCAATTATTGATTTAAATATTCGTCTAATTCGTTGGACAAAAAATATGTTGATGTTCCGTCGATATGTTCCAGCACTTTGAATGCTGGTTTTGTCTTTCTCCAGCGATCAATAGTGCTTCTGCTCCTGTTCATATACTCTGCTGCTTGTCCGATATCCAGACGTCGGCTTCGTTTTTCTTTCATTGTCATCATTTGCACTGGCTGTCTTGCAATCAACTCATCAGCTACGTATTTAGCAATGAGTCTTGCATCTTCTTCTGACAATGTTACTTGCATCGCTTTAGCCTCCTTCCACCTTGTAACAGTAACTGCAATCATCAATAGTCACTGTTGCTTGATCTAAACCTAGTCGTAAGCTGTATCGCTTGCGTAAGATCTTAGCTACATGCACATGCTTCTGTGCAAATTCTGAAACAGCTCTGTGTGCTTTGGCTTCACTTGGATACGTTCCAATAATGATTCTCTTGTTGTCATCTGATGTTGTTTCAATCACCCTGTACATCATCATCATCTCGCTTTCTGTTATAATGTGTTCATCTTCTTGTGAAAGGAGGTGTCATTCATGCCTTTCAGACAAGAGATACTTGATATTGTTTTATCTGAACTTGCAAATTCCTCAACTAATGCTGTTGGAACTGATCGTAATAAGAAAGTCGGCAAACTTTGGACGACCTATTCTAAATCAGACATAGAAGATACACTTGCGACTCTTGATAATAGACAATATGAAGTTCGTTACTATCGCAGCTTTGAAATGGATACTAAGTATGGCTTCGGGGTTCGTCGTCGCTAGACTGTTGAGCCACAAATAGTTTGTCAGGAAGCTCAGCTTTTCCATTCATTACAAGTTGTGTTACAGCTTCCAAGAAACACTTTTGTGGATCTGTGGAAGCTTTTTTATTTAGAAAATGAAGTTGAATGATCAAATCACCTTCAAATAAGTTCTCAGGTCTTAACTCATTTTCAACTGAATTGGTTTCCTGCTCGATACTGTATTTGACTAATTCAACCCATCCCATATCATTGAGATTGTATTTATAACTTCCATCTTGTCGTCCCATTCGAACATTTACTCCACCAAATTGTGTGTGCTTTGCGCTATCCAACTGTTACACCTCCGTTGATTTCTTTCTGCATGCTCAATAGCTTTTGAACATACGCTTTGGCTTCATCTGTCGTTGCTCTGTATCGGTATACAGAACTTTCTTCAAACTTACCTTCACTGTTTAGCTCTAAAGCTAGCTTTTTGAAGTTACGATCTGTCACAAAGTAAATCGTTGGTTTCTTCTTCCACTGTCTAAGCAAACCATCATCTACAAGCTTCTGAGCGCCCGCTGTAAGCTTTTGTTCAGCTTTTTTAGCCATTTCCTTTAACTTGACTAATTCCATCTCATAGCGTTTGATAGTAGTTTTTGTATATCGCGATTCACCACGTTTAAATTTTTCAATTTCTTCTTCAATTCGTGGGATATTCGCAACGCTCATTTCTAAGCCGTTACCTTGTCGATTCAAGCCCAGAGCTTTATTTTCTTCTCTATCCTCAAGCTTTTCTATCCGCTCTTCTTGTTGTTTGATTTCATCAAGTAATCGAAATCCTCTCTCTTCGATCCTGTCTTTTTTCTTAAACCAACTAGCACCGTTTCTCTTGTCGTTCATTGGCTGTCCATTGGTAATCTTGTAATGTGCGTTCAACTGTTCGTCTACCTGAGCAAATTCTTTTTTTAAGCGTTCTAGCTTTCCTTTTGCACGCTTAAGTTGATATGATTCTTCTTTAATTTGTGTCATTTCTGCCACGTTTATCACTCCTTGCTAATCTCTCGTGAATTTCTAAATTATTCACGTACTCTGAAGCCATTCTGACTTCAGTTACATAGAATTCGTACTTTCCATAGCTACTGGTTCTCACTTCTTCAACTTTCGCTTTGACTTTGTCCATGAACTTTGTAACGGCTTCTTGTGCTTCTTCCAACGTTTCAAAGCAACCAATAAAATCTGTTTTGATCCATTCACTAGTATTCATAGCCCCTGAAAATTTTGTTCTTGTGTTTGTTACGTAAAACATTTTTAACTCCCTTCACTAAGTATCTTCACAACTAAACTTTATTAAATCCGTCCAAATCGCCAATTTTTATAAAGTTTAATTGTATTTTTTCTCAAAAAAAATTTCATTTATTGGTACTTCAAAAAAATCTGCAATTTTTTTAGCATTATCTAAGCTTGGTTTAGTACCACGTTCCCAAGCAGACACTGAATTCCTTGTAACATTCAATTGTTTTGCTAATTCCTCTTGATTTAAACCTTTTCGGATTCGCAAAACCCTTAATTCAGTTACCATTTGATCTCCTCCCTCCTGTTTACAATTTATATTATATATACTCTACTTTATAATGTAAAGCGAAATTGTAAAAAATACTACATTTTTTTATAAAATAACAATTATTATTTATAATATTACAAGTTCAGTTTACAATTAACATATAATAAATTTAAGGAGAAAATATGATGACAGGTCAGCGTATTAGAGATTTAAGAAAAGAAAAAAGATTATCTCAAACAGAATTAGCCGATGTCGTTCATGTTTCACAACAAACTATAACCGCTTGGGAAAATGACAAAGCAGAACCTTCTAGCAGTGCTATAGCAGCATTAGCTGATTACTTTGGGGTAACTACTGACTATCTTCTCGGTCGTACCCCTACTCCTCAATTTACTGCCAAAGAGGAAAATGATCTTCAAGTAATATTAAAAAATACTATCAATGGACTCAGCAATGAAGCTGGATTGTCATATTTGAAAAAACGGTGGCATAGATCTAGATGATGAAAGCGCCGAATTGATGAAAGATTCGCTTGAACGAGCTTTACGACGAGCACAGTTATTAGCTAAAGAAGGATTTACTTCTAAAAGATAGGTTGGTGTCTTTTTATGTCTAGGAATACTATTCGATTAGATGTAGAACGACTTATTAAGCAAACTGGTTCTACCGATCCCTTTGAAATATTTGATTACATGAATGTGATTGTACAATATGACGAGTTAGGGAAAGATATTTTGGGATATACTCTACGTTATAAAGATGTTATTATAATCGTTCTGAACTCTCGGCTTTCAGAATCGGAAAAATATATCACTGCTTGTCATGAGCTGGGACATGTCATTTGCGGACATTCACTAAATGCTGAATTTCTAAGGCGATCAAATCTTACTTATGTTAGGCAAGGTAACGAATATGAAGCAAATGTGTTTATGGTTGAATTACTAACCTACAAAGCAAATGCTGCAGAGTTCGCAAATGAAGATCAGCTTCTCTATGATTGCGGTGTTCCGAAATGGGCTGAACGTTATATCGATTGGAGCTATCTTAAAGCAAGGGCTGACTTCAATTCGTCCAGCTCTATTTATTAACCTAAAAATGTAAGCCTTATCGTTGGATAAGATTTGTTTGAGGTGTGATTGTATGACACAAGAAGAATATTTAAAAATCTATGTTACATCATTAGAAATTATCAGCAAGTATCAACCATGTAATAACAAAAAAGTAATTGATGAACTTGTCAAAAATGATCTAATGAAAAAATTAGTAAGTAACTACGGTGTTAATCGTGTAAAAATTGAAATGGATAACTTGTTTAGAAATATGTTAATTGACCAAACAGTTATTGGAAAACTAACTAACTTTTCAATTGAATTTACTGGTGTAACAACAAATGGATATAACTTGCTTGAATTGCACGAAGATAATCATAAATGGACAGATACCATTAATGACATAAAAAAAGAAGCACCTAAAATGGTAGCTTCTGGAATCATAGGTCAGATTATTTCTCGTCTTTTTCAGTTATTCTAGCAAATGCTTCTTCATAAGGATCGTCATACTTTGAATATTCATAAGAACTGACAATAAAAGATTTCGTTACTTGATAATGTTCTTTTCCGTCGATCATACCTAGTTTTTCGACCTTAGTATCTCCAACTACAGCATAGGCTAGATCAACACCACCAAACCAAAAATGATGTGGTGTTTCAATAATTTTAACTGGCTCAGGTAAAGTCATAATTAGCACCTCTCTTATGAGTACATTATAACACGCAATACAATTGACCAAAAACTGATGTCGTTAAAAGCTGGAAACAAAAAGGAGTTATTACTATGTACAAAAAGAAATTATTATCTTTTGTTTTATTGGGAGTTTGTTCTCTTGTTTTATCCGCTTGCTCTAGCTCAACTGATTCAAAAAAAGATACATCATCAAGTTCTTCTTCAGTTGAAACTGCTAAAAGTGCTGATACCTCTTCAATGGCGAAGAAGTCAAAAGATAGTTATAAAGATGGGGCATTAACGGTAAATGATGTTGAGTACAAAATAACTGAAGCTAAGACATATCCTAGTGCTTCTGATGGTAAAAAAATTATTGCACTTTATTTAGATATCACTAATCATGGTTCTAAACCAGCTGATTTATTGGTCGAATACAATCCACACACATATATTCACGCTGAACAAAAAGCAGATAATTCTATTAAAAAATTAAATGTCGGTATCCCAAATATTGATGAAAACGGAAATTCTGTTGAACAAGAACGTCAAGATGTAATCGCAAATGATAAGGTTACTTCTGGTAGTACAGTGCAAGGTATTATGTTTTTTGAATTAGTTAATGATAGTCCTGTAACAGTTACCTTTGAAAATTCATCTTTCGATAATCTCGGAGAAAAGACCTATAACTTACAATAGTTAAATTCCCGTCCCAGTGACGGGTTTTAAAAATATCAAAAAAGAACATATATTCGTTTGTTTTGAGAGATTATTGACGTGTTATTGACGAAATTTTGTTAAATCTCTTGTTTTTAGCTGTTTTTTATTGATGAGTTATTGTCGAAAAGAGCTCACTATGACGAATTAAGAAATTAAAAAGTACTATAACGGAACACACATTCCCGTTAAAGGAGGTGGTGCCCTACCCTTTGCAAAAATGACAATTACCGGCAAGCAGTCATAATGTAAAGGAGGAAATAAAAATGGCATCAATTAGTAAATACAAAACAAAAAAAGGCGATTTTTACCGCATTCAACTCTACGTCGGTAAAGACGCCAATGGAAAACGGATCACAAAAACAGTCAGAGGCTTTAAAACAAAACGTGAAGCAAAAAATGGCAGCTGATAAACTTTCAGCAGAGATTGCAAGTGGCAATTTTTTGGAAAAGACTGATCTTACGTTCTCAGACGTGTATGAGCACTGGCTAGATACTTATAAGTTAACTGTCCGTGAACACACCTTGTTATGTGTGGAAAGTCTTTTTAGGACGCATATCTTACCTATTTTTAGGTGATACTCCTATTCAAAAAATCACAGCTCGCCAATGTCAACTGATGGTCAATTCTTTAGCACAAAGTAATTTGACAGCTATAAAGAATTATACGATCCAAGCTTCTAGGATTTTTGAATTTGCCATCTCAATGGACTACATCAACAAAAATCCATTTAATAAAGTGATCATTCCAAGGGTTAAGAAAGCACCAAAGTCACCAAAATTTTATACTCGTGATGAGTTAGAGCTTTTTATGTTCACTGCTCAAAAACGATGTTCACCAAAAATTTACACATGTTTCGTTTGCTAGCATTTAGTGGCATGCGTATCGGAGAAGCTTCTGCTTTGACGTGGAATGACATTAACTTCGATTCAGCTGCCATCACAATAAATAAAACAGTGACCTATTTAAAAAATGGCAAGGTAGGTGTATCTGATCCTAAAACACAATCAAGTAATAGAATTATATACATTGATAAAAAAACTCTTGTTGTCTTGCAACAATGGCAAAACACACAACGAATAGAACTTCTTAAACGTGGTTTTAATGCAAATAACTCACAACAACTTGTTTTTAACGGTGTAAATAATTCGTTCATATCACATCATATGATAGATTATTGGATCAAAAAAATCAGCCATGAAATCGGTGAGCATTCGATCACACCTCATGGATTCAGACACACATACGCTACATTAGCTATTCAAAGCGGTATGAATCCAAAAGAACTGCAAGCTCAATTAGGACATAGCAACATTCAAACAACATTACAGATCTACACGGCAGTCACAGATGAGCAGCGTATGACTACACCAAACAAATTTACTAGCTTTGTAAATTTTTGACTGATTCGTGACTGACTTTTTTGACAAACTATGATTAACATTAATTAATCATATACACTCTCAAAGAGCACTAAAATAACTAATGATTAGTCTTTGGTGCTCTTGATTTATTCAATCAGTATTTAAGCTAAAAATATTCCAAAAGTATGACAAAATTTCTGTTATATTTCATTTTCAAATATTACTGGTATTTTACTATTTTTACAGTATAAATCGTGGTATATTATATTCAATAAGAAATTGGAGGGGTTGAAGCAATGAAACGCAAGGGCTTGATCAGTTTAGGCCATACTTTATTCAGTAACGTGATCAATTTTAACAAGAAAAGCAAACAGCCACAGGTGTCACTACCACTGATCTATGCTGGTAGTTGGCAATTTATCGATGAATTAAGTAATCGAACTCATTGTCTCGAGATCACAGCTGACTTGCGGATCTTGATCGATCATCGTGAACTTACTGGTCAAGTTCAAATGCTCACCTCTAAAGAACTCATTTTTTTGGACGGTTATGGTTATCATTTGCGGGTCGATGCCGTCGATGGTAAGCCGATAAGTGTTTATGATGAGGCTGACAATCGTGTTTATGAATTGAGCGAAAAATTAGATTCCGATGGATGTCTTTGACTATCGAATACAGCTAAAAAAGCTCGTATGCAAAACTGCATACGGGCTTTTTCATATCCAACGATTTTCTTTTGCTAAAAGTACTGCTTCTAGGCGTGAACTGGTCCCCGTCTTGCTCAAGATCGCGGAAATATAGTTTCTAACGGTCCCTTCAGCCAGAAATACTGCTTGTGCTATCTGCTTAGTATTACTAAATTCTTTCATCACATTCAAGATCTGTAATTCACGTTTATTCAAGGGACACTTTGACTTATCAAACATCCCTTGACCAATCGACTTTCATATACTGTTTGTCCGTTAGTAACTGTTCTGATCGCTTGGATCAAATCATCACTGGGCGAATCTTTTAATAAATATCCCGAGATCTCAGCTTTAATAGCTTGTGCAAAGTATTCTTCTCGTGCAAATGTCGTTAAAATGATCACTTTCACAGGAATTGCTAATAATTTCAATTGCGTAGCCACCTCCAATCCTGTCAAAGATGGCATTTCAATATCCAAAAGAGCTATATCCGGTTTAAGTGCTATGATGTCTTTTAAAGCTTGTTTTCCATCGGTGGCAGTTCCGATCACTTTGAGATCATCTTCTAGCTCAAGTAACGTTTTGAGTGCTTGGGCGATCATCACTTGATCTTCAGCTAGATAAATTTTGAGCATCATCCGATCCCCCTTTCTTTTAGGGAGCCTTAGTATGATCACAGCTCCATTTTCAGTCGTAAAAGTAGCGTGGCCACCTAAACCAGTCACTCTTTGTTTGATACCACTCAGTCCAAATGATATCTGTTTAGCAGCAAATCCTATACCATTATCTCTTATAACAACATGATAATTTGTTCCATCTTCTTTAAATATAACTTTAAAAATATTTGCTCGACTATACCTGATCGCATTAGTGACAGCTTCATTTATAACTGCTGCAACTACTTGCTGTACTTCTTGTTTCCATAATGCTACGTTATCATCATTTTCAACTATCAGGATAATTTTTGCTTGGCTTAATTTCTCATTTGCTTGATATAAGACTTGTGCTAACGTTTCATACTTTAGATCGTGGACTATTTGCCGTACTAATTCAAGGTCTGCTCTGGCTTCATCAGCGATCTGTTCTATCTGTAGCTGTGCTTTAAGTGGATCTTTTTTTAAAAGTTTTTGTGCTACTTCTGCTTTTAAAGCCAATAGCGAAAAACTCTGTCCCAAATCATCGTGAAGTGCTTGGGCGATGCGATCTCTTTCCTTTGCTAACAAATGCAATCGCTGATTTTCACTTTCTAGCGTCTGTTTTTGTCTTTGCTTCTCACTTAAGGAACGAGAGGCTAAGACAGGCAAAGCTGGTGATAAGATCAAAAGTAGTAGATCGAAAATATCTACATTTCCATCATTAGTTAAAAGAACATAGATCACTCGACAAAGAGAAACACCCAAAAATATATAAAACATCCATAATAACCGTCTGAAGCGCTTATTTTCCAGAGGAAACGACCCGATCAAAAATGAAGTAAATACAAATAAAAAAATATAGTTGAATACTACAGCAAATATCATATCGATCACTAACTGAATAACGATCCGCAAATCAAAGTTTTTAGTCGTCATAAAACTATCACGGTAGACCTTGACATAAAATATTATGATCGCTGACCAAAAATATTTGCTCACACCCTCTATCGCACTGGTCAAACTAAGAACAGGTAAGATAAAGAGTACCCAAAAATATGGAGCAAAACCTAAATATTCAGGAAATAAAATATGCGCACGTAAAAATTTTTTCATACTAGCATGTCCTTGCTATTGTTTTTTCGATCAAATATATCAAACTACCTAAAAGTAAACTCCAAATGATCACCCCAACTAAATAATCCCATGTGATCATTTTACCACTGACTAATTCGCGTGCTATTTCAGCTATATAATATACTGGTGTGTGTCCACCTATGATCTGGATCCAGTGAGGTAATGTTTTAAAAGGAAACCATAAGCCACTGACAATTGCCAACAAAAACACGATATTACCCAAAATATTGACAGTATTTGTATCATGCGTTTGAGCTAACAATACCCCGATCAACATCAAAGGCGTTGCTAAAAGTGGAATGATGCCAACTAAAATAAGCCATAATTTGACCGAAAAAAACAATACCATTGAATAGCCACCCTGTCAATCCTAAAGCAATGACACAAAAAACATTTAGCAACCAAAAAATACTACCGATCGAAATATAATATTGCCACTGTTTAACTGGTAGTAAGCGTAATGATTTAGCGTAACCACTCACATAGTCATTTACTAAAGTATTAGCTACAGTTAAGACTGAGCCCAATAGATTAGCATAGATCATCATTGACACCAAATAATCTCGCTTAAAACCCATATCATCGGATAAAATCTTTGTAAATAATAAATAAAACAGCACTGGGATCAAAATATCAAAAAATAAAAAATTAGGATTTCTTAAAATGATCCGCTTAAAATTGAACTTACTTTGATACCACATTGTATGTTCCCCCTGTCACTTCTAAAAATAGCTCATTTAACGAATCATGTTCGATACTTAAATTTTTGATCGCTGGTAAATAAGGAACAAGCTCTTGGATAAGTTCGTCTGGCTCAGTCGTCTGAATAATATAATTCATGGCATAATTTTTGACGGTTAGCACTCCAGGAAGTTCTGTAAAAAGCCTTTTGTCTAAGACACTCGTAAATCTAAACGTCACTTTTTGACCGTTTTGTTGTAATTCTTGTAAAGTCCCTGCAAAAGCTATGCTACCATCTTTTAAGATCAAGAAACGCTGGACTACGTTTTGTAATTCTTCCAAATAATGACTGGTTATCAGAAATGTTTTCCCAGCAGTTTGTAATTTTTTTATCTGTTCCCAAAACTTTTGCCGATGTTTCAGATCCATTCCAACAGTTGGTTCATCTAAAAATATCACCTCTGGATCACCTGCTAGGCACAATGCAAATTGCAATGATCTTCTTTGTCCGCCTGAAAGTTTAGCGATAAAGGTCTCTTGTTTTTCCTCTAAATCTGCGATCGTTAATAATTCAGCATAACTTTTACTTTTAGGATAATAGCTACGCCAAAGTTCAAGGATCTCTTTTACAGTTGTGCGTTCAAGGGTAAGTTCATTTTGCAACATTACCCCGATCGCCTCAGTTTTTAATCTCTTTTCCCCTAAGATCTCGATCTCGCCTTGATCTTTAGAAACTAGTTGTAATAAAACATTCAATAAGGTTGATTTACCAGCCCCATTCCTTCCTAAAAGGGCTACGATCTCACCTTTTTTGATCTCAAGATCCACTTGTTTTAAGATCACTCTTTTATCATAGGTCTTTTGTACATTTTTTACTTTGATCACTGTCTTCATAGATCCCACATCCTTTGATCAATATCGTACCCTTAGTTTAGTCTCAAATATCGCCCATATCTAGACGTAAATGTCATGATATTTTATGACAATTGTCACAAAAAAAGCCGCCTAAAAAGACGACTTTTACCTTATAATTTTATTCGATTGCTCGGTTTAGCATAATTTTGGCCTAAATAGTAGGTCAAGATCACTAAAATAAATAAGCCCACAAAGACCAAATAACTGGACTCGATCCCAAATGTACCACCATTTAACATCGCAGATCCTGAAACCGGACGCGATGCTAAGATCACACTTGTACCATTGATCCCTGAAACTGGGGTCCCAAATAACGGTCCCTCAGCAAAATTCCAGGCACTATGAAACGCACCTGCTAGCCAAAGATCACCGGTATAGGTCCGAAACAAGCTCATCAAGATCCCAAAGAGCGTCAAACCAATGAGCGCATTGATCCCGACCCCACTATTACCTAAGTGAGCAAGGGCAAATGCCAAAGCCGAGATGAGGATCGCCCAACGTTTTTGAAACTTCTTTTTCCAATCTTCCTTGTAAATAGCCCCGAAAGATCACTTCTTCAGTCATCCCTTGCATCCCAAAGCCTAGCAAAAAGGCTAATAATACTGCCCAATTGGAATTTTGCCAGATGACACTCACACTAAATGCCTTCCCCAAGACCGCGATCCCCCAGATCAAAGCAAAAAATGCTAGTCCGAGAACATATCCAGTCGCATAGCGCAAGAACGAGCCTTTTTTATCAAATGGCATGATCTGATGTAACCGCTTGGGATCACCTTTATACTCTTGTTTCAAGATGAAGACAACAATTATCTCACCGATCAATCCAAGTCCTAGGGCCAGTGGCGAAAAGATATAACCTAGATCACCTGAAAAAGCAGCCATCAATAACCCAGTAAAAATCATGATCAGTCCCATTGGGATCGATGATACGATCATCAATAGAAGTGTCCATAAAAAAATTCTACCGATCCGTTTTAATTTATCCATCTACTCACATCCTTTTTTACATAAAAATTAAAACACAAAAAATAAGTAAAAGCTAGCAAAATGCGATTTGACAAAAGTCCTCATTTAACTTCAAAACATAGCTACTGGTATCACAAATCATATCTGACGAAAATAAAACAAGGGACTCATTATGATACGTGATCTGCATCATGATGAGTCCCTCGTGTTCATACGGCACTGATCGTATAGACTTACACTTTAACGCCTACTTATTTAACCAAGCTTCTTTTTCAGTTAAAAATTTTTCTACACATTCTTCCAAACTCAGGCCAGTTCGTTCAGCTAGGGTCGCTAGCCACCAAACGGATTCCCCGATCTTTTGAGCCAATTCATCATTACTTGTCTTAGGCCAACGTCCTTGTTTATCCATCGTCAAGCGCCCCACCAAAGCAGCATCTGTTAGAAAAGCTAAGGCATCTTCTTCAACCGACCACCGTGAGCCATGATGCTTTTCTTCGAGCATATGATACTTTTGGCGGATCGCATGTGAACGTGCGCTTACTTCATTTAGGTCCATCAGTTGTTCTCCTTTATCGCATGACCAGTAGCATAGTCGATCTTTAATCCCTTTTGAACATTAGGGATAAAAACATTATACTCTAACGAACCATCACTTGCTTTAGCTTCTAAATGAGCGCCTGATGGTACTAAATTATTACCGCTATAGACATTTGTCACACGATAACGGACAGTCTTATTACGATCTAAGGCTTTTCGAACAAGACTTTCGTAATAGTTTTGACCTGTTGAATATTTTGCATTAGCTTCATTAGCCCAAGCTGTCTGAGTCGCAATATTTTTGGGATTGCTCTCACTAGCATCAAAACCACGAATATTTCCCACTAAAGCATACCCTAGTAAGTGTCCGCGATCATAAGCATGGTTGTAGGCGCCACTTAAGTTAGTGAGTTGCTTAAAGCCCTGTGGTTTCCATTTAGTCGAACCATTATTAGTTTGGTGGCGATTCTTGTATTGCCGTGTTGTCCTATTCAAAAGGGCATTAGCTACCGTCGGACGTTTTAAGCTATCGACTTCATTTGTTGCATAAGGAGCACTAGAAACCTTAGCTTTTAAACCTGTCTTGTTGTTATTAACGATAAAAGCCCCACTGTTGTTCCATTTGAGATTTTGCTCACCGCCTAATTGTTTAACAACATCCGGCGTCAAAACCGTTTGGGCTAATTGTTGTGATGGAGTGCTCTTTTTTAATTCACCAGAGCCACTCGAACTATTTTTTTGATGTGTGCGCCAACCACCATAGTGCGTCGTTGCTTTAGCTGTTACCGGTGCCCGATCGCACCACTGAGCATCAAAGCTGCCACAAATCCGGTCAATATTTTTTTGAACTTCATAATTTCCTCCGTAAAAAAAAGACCAACAGAATCATCCATTGGTCTCTGTTTGTTCGATTATTATAAAATGTTGATATTATGCGCGCGACAAGTTTCGATCATTTCCTTTGGCCAAATACTTGCTTGGACTTCACCAACATGCGCTTTACCTAATAACAACATACACAAGCGCGATTGTCCGATCCCGCCACCGATCGTGTATGGCAATTCCTTATTCAAGATCATTTGATGGTAGGGTAATTGCTTACGATCAAGGGCATCAGCTGCTGCTAATTGGGCTAACATCGAGTCCTCGTCAACGCGGATCCCCATACTTGAAAGTTCTAAGCGACAGTTGAGTGGTTCATACCAAAACAAGATATCACCATTCAAACTCCAATCATCATAATCAGGAGCACGTCCATCATGCTTTTCTCCACTCTTCAAGGTACCACCGATCTGCATCAAAAAGACCGCGCCGTGTTCTTGACAGATCTTATCTTCACGTTCTTCAGGCGTGAGCTCTGGGTACATATCTTCTAATTCTTGAGTAGTGATAAAGAAGATATCATCAGGCAATTTATTGACCGCTTCAGGGTATTTATACCAGACTTCATTTTCCATGTGCTTGATCACTTTAAAGATCCGTCTGACCGTATCTTCAAGGGTTTTAACATTGCGTTCTTCTTTGGTGATGATCTTTTCCCAGTCCCATTGATCGACATAACTTGAGTGGTA
>PDYJ01000793.1_pt1 | contig 27509 bp, 29 predicted proteins | sample 1430841 | NCBI WGS metagenome assembly PDYJ01 (sample SAMN07237672, study PRJNA390542) | Gut metagenome, whole genome shotgun sequencing project. | isolation source: fecal pellets | host: Mus musculus | place: USA: New York, NY | collected 2016-10 | reverse complement strand
ACGCAACAACAGGTATCGCAAACTTAGATGAATTACCAGCAGGTACGACAGTTGCTTGGAAAGAACCAGTGGATACAAAGACACCAGGCTCATAAGAGAAGGTACAGTGGTAGTAACGTATCCAGATGGTACGACAGAAGAAGTGACAGTACCAGTGAAGTGGGTACAGATGCGCAGATCAATGAACCAGTCGTTGTTCCAATCACTAGCGAAATTGGTAAATTACCTACTCCAGAAGAATTTATCTCTAACTTAAATGAATTACCAACTGGAACAGTTGTAACTTGGAATGGTGAACCAAATGTTTCTAAAGCCGGAAATGTAAAAGTATCATTATTAGTGACATATCCAGATGGATCAAGTGAAGTGCTTGAAGCTGAATTGATCATCGTTGGTGAGACAAAGGAAATGGTACAAAGACCGCAAACTAAACCAAATGTTGCAGCTACTACTGATGAGCAAGTTAAACCGATGAGTACAACTAATGAGCCAGCAAATGCTGAAAATAAACCAGATGAGTTGCCACAAACAGGTGACATTGATGGTCAAAAAGCCTCAGCGCTGGGAATGTTGTCAATGCTTGCTGGGCTCTTTGGTATTGGAGTTGCTAAGCGTAAAAAACGTGACGAAGAATAAATTCTGATCGCTGATATAGCGATAAGCGCTTTTAAAGAGGTCTCGTAAGCTCAAATGTTCACGGGACCTCTTTTATTTAGATGATAAAAAATCGTAAAAGCTAATTGCAACAAATTTCGATTTGTGTTATCATGTTATTTGTTGTATAACACGAAAATAACTCTGACCCAGCAAATGGATCAGGGCAAAGGAGCGAACTTAGAATGAAACAAGGAATCCATCCAGATTATCACAAAGTTGTTTTCATGGACTCAGCTACAGGCTATAAGTTTTTGTCTGGTTCAACAAAGACAACTGAAGAAACAATTGAATGGGAAGACGGTAACACATACCCATTGATTCGTGTGGAAATCTCCAGCGACTCACACCCATTCTACACAGGTAAGCAAAAATTCACACAAGCCGATGGTCGTGTGGATCGCTTCAACAAGAAATACGGTTTTACAAACTAGGATATTTCATGAAAGCTACGGTTTTGACCGTGGCTTTTTTATTTTAAAATAGTAATTGCGCAAGTCGCTGATGTTGTAATTGCATTTGCGAAAACGTATCTAAGAATAATGCCTTACAATGTTTAGGGATCCCTAGTTCACACATCAATGTATCTGGACCAACTTCTAGGTCCATTGTGGCGTAGTAATGACATAAAAGTAAGATGATCGCAAATCGATCGGCTTCGGCTTCAAAGTGTGAGATGAAACGACTATGGGATGTATATTGAAGCAGTAGCGGTCTGATCCCTTTATGAAGCAAAATGTGTCCTAGTTCGTGTGCGACTACAAAACGTTGCGTAGCGGTGTTAAGTTGTTGATTGAGATAGATCAATGAGACATCACAGTAAGTGGTTTTAAAGCCTAAAATATCGCCGAGTTCAAAATATAAGATCTCAATATCTAAAGTAGCGCAGAGAATATAGGGATCAAAAGTGCGGTCGTATCGTTTGAGAGCAATGACTTTTTCGAATAAACGTTCCATTTGCAACCCTCCTGAACATATGTTTGGTTTTAGTTTAGCACTTACAACAGAAAAGTAAAAGAAAAAGTCCTCTAAATTTAGAGAACTTTTCTAGTTATTACCATAATGCTCTGCTTGCTTGCGTTGACTAAGTTCTAAACCGATCTCAAGGGCGTTAGCAAGTAACTTACGATTGTCAGTTGTTAAAGGTAGACCATCAAAGTTTAGATCAGGTTCATTTTCAGTAAGATCGATCAAGTCTTTGATCTTGCGTGCTAGATCTTTTGCAGTTTGTTCATTATGTTTGTGATAAAGCGTTTCTCCCTTGGGAACATTGACAGACTTTTTCCCTAAGATAAAATCAGTTGAAACATCGAAGATCTCAGCTAATTTTAAGATCTCTTCTGCTCGTAATGGGCGATCACCATGCTCGATCCGTCCCATAACATTTTTATTTAACCCCATCAATTTAGCTAATTGTGCTTGCGATAGGTTGTGACTTTCTCGAAGTGTGATGATAACTTCGGGGATCGTTGACTTCATATCACACCTCCTTTATCAATTTGACCAGATGAAGTGTCAATGGAAAAAGCGGGTGCAAAATGAAGACATTTTATTGACATACCTATTTTAGAGTGATATATTCATAGTGCAAAGGATTTAGGTATATCTAAAGGTTGTCTCTATTTTGTTTGCACTGTTGAAAAGATCAATATTACTTTCCCGTATATTGGTCCATGTCCATTGACGATATTGAAACTTATACCAGCGATTGCGCCAACAATAGCTGGTTAGCTTTGATCAATTATGACACAATCATAGCATAATTTTTATATCCTGTCATTTTCGAGTTTTAGGCTAAAGCAGTGAAGTATTACTGTATCAGCCTTAGGGCGTTAAAAGCTTGTCGTCCTGAAATCAGTCGAAATCTGATAAAACATTTTTCTGTCATTATGAGTTATAATGACAAAAAAGCGATCTTTTTAGATCGAGCTTGTTCAAACTTATTGTCATGAGGGTGACCTGATGTGGGTCCCCTTTTTGCTTTACTAAAAATTAGGGGGAATATATATGTTAATGATCAAGAGTAATAATTCAAAACAGCAAGTGTTAGATCAAGCATTAAAAAAGTTGACAGAAGATCTACATTTGAAGCTTGTTGCCTTTGATGCTGCTGAATTTGGAGTCTATGAGGCAGAAATGGTCGTTTTCTTGCTTGACCAACAATCACGCCTAAAACTGCCATTACTACAAGAGGGATTGTTGGAACGCAAGATCAAAACTAAAGTGCTCGAGACGGAAAATTATGGGCTTTTTCCAACGATTTGATGGTAATTGCTTGCTAAATTTGGGTGCTTGTTCTTTAATTAATACATAGCAGTATTTTTTGAAGGGAAGAAAAACATGCAAAAAAGCAGTTTTAGTGAACGGTGTTTGAATATATTTTTACTGTTTGTTGTTATTTTCAATGGTATTATCATTGGGACTTACCGTTAAAGATGCCTTATTAGGCTCTACGGCAGATCAAGGAGCGGCTTGGTTTTTAGCACTTGAGATCATATTAGGTTTAGTTATCGTATTGATCCCCAAGTGGGCTGCTAAGCGCTTGGAGATCTATTTACCACCGACATTGTATTTGTTCTTTGCTCTTTTTATTTACGGTTCAGTTTATTTAGGGACAGTTTACCACTTCTATAGTGTTCCATATTGGGACAAAGGTCTGCATTTGTTAAGCGGTGCGTTGTTAGGCGGGTTTGCTTTTTCAGCTTTTGGCGCGTTAGTTCCCGAGGATGCCATTGCGAAGATCTCACCTTTTTTTATTGGAATGTATAGTGTAGCCTTTGCGGTTTTTTGTGGTGTGTTATGGGAATTCTATGAGTTTACGTGTGATAGTTTTGGTATGAATCTTCAACGTTATATGCAGGCGGGACGTCCATTAGTTGGACGAGCTGCGTTGATGGATACGATGGGCGATCTATTCGCTGATTTTATCGGTGCATTGCTTTTTGCAGTGGTAGCTTATTTACAACTAAAGAAAAATCGTAATTGGTTAAAAACTTTTTTCTTTAAACGAATTGAACAAAAATGATGATTTAAGGCTTTTGTGTCACTTATGATGCAAAAGCTTCTTTTTTTGAAAAAAATAATAAAAAATTAAATATTATTTATTTTAGGTTAAGAAGTTTGATTTCCTTACGAAATGACATGCAAAGTAGTGAGATATCTGTTAGGGTTAGGGTAGGGACAAGAAAGGCGTGGTGTCATGAAAGCATGGATCAAATGGAGTATTTGTTTTGTAATGTTTCTCCAAGCTGCTTTGGGAGGCATCGTGATCGCTTGGTGGTTTTTCCCACAGGCAAGTATCTTCCAAGATATTTTTGACTATCTACTGACTGACTTGGGTCAAAAAGTCATTTTAGGTCTGGGGATATATCTAGTTGTACTTGCAGTTTTGTGGCTTAGTTGGACGATCAGTCGCCCAACGACACAGGGCAGTATGACGATCCACCGCGATCATGCTAGTAAGGTCCAGATCGATCAAAAAGCAGTTGAGAATAATGTTCGTTTGACGCTTGGTAAATATGATCTGTTTAACATTGAGGTCAAAGTTAAGTTATTATCTAATCGGAAGCAAGCTGATGTAGTTGTTGTTGCGATGTTATCGCAAACGACCGATCCTACAGTGTTAGAGTCACAACTCACCCAAACTGTGAGACGTGATTTAAAGGAGATGTTGAATATCGAACTAAGGCGTTTAAATTTAAAACTTAAACCATATCATTATGATCAAAAAGTTACTATTGTCTAGGGATAAAAAGAAATTGCGAGGTAAGCGATATGGAAAAAGAAAAGTTAGAACAGAAATTGACCTTTGATGATCAAGTGATCGAAAAAATTGCAGGGATCACAGCAAACCAAGTTCCCGGGATCATTTCGCTTGATGGAAACATGTTTAGTGAATTTACCGATAAGCTGACCCAAGGAACCGATAAGACCAAGGGGATCGAAGCAGATGTCGGTGAAAAGCAAGTGGCGATCAAAATGGATGCCACGATCGAATACGGTAAAAGTGCAGAGACGATCTTTAAAGAGGTCTCAAGCAGAGTCCAAAAAGCCTTACGCGAGATGACGGGACTGAATTTAGTGAAATTTGAAATGCATATCAACAACGTAAAAACTAAAGAAGAATTGCAACAAGATAATAAATAGGAGGACAAAAAATGAGTGAAGAAAAATTAAAAGGCTTAAAAGATGAAGCCGTAGGAAAAGTCAAAGAAACTGAAGGAAAATTGACCGATGACAAAGTGCGTAAGACTCAAGGTAAAGCACAAGGCTTGTTAGGTAAAGCACGCAAAAAAGCAGCTGATTTAAAGGAAGATATCGAACAGGGCGCTGAAAAACTAAAAGAAAAATTTGAAAAAGATGACGAAAATAAGTAAGGGGGTGAGCTAAATGCTACATTGGCTTTGGGTATTGATCGTTGGTGCGATCATTGGTGCGATCGCAGGGGCCTTGACGAAAAATGGTGGTTCGATGGGCTGGATCAGCAACATTTTGGCCGGTCTGATCGGTTCATCATTAGGTGAAGCTTTACTAGGTACTTGGGGACCACAACTTGCAGGAATGGCGATCATTCCATCGATCATTGGTGCAGTGACCTTGGTCCTTATTGTGTCAGCTATCTTTGGTAGAAGAGCACATGCATAGTTAAATCGTCTTAGACTAGGGGCAATTGTCGCTAGTCTTTTTTTGTAGACGGCTCAATTATTAAATATTAAAATTATGGTGAGGGGGAAGATACAGAGAGGATGGGCAGGATGGAGATCTTAAAATTAAAAAATGTCGTTAAAATTTATAAACTGGCTGGGGGTGGCACCTTTGAGGCGTTGAAAAATATCAATGCAACTTTTTCAACCGGTGAATTAGTTTCGATCGTCGGTGAATCAGGGAGTGGGAAATCCACGCTGATGAATTTGATCGGTGGCCTAGATTCTGACTTTGAAGGTGAGATCAGTTATCGTGGTAAAAATTTGCGCGACTACACTGCACAAGAATTAGCTGATTACCATAAGAAAAGTATCGGTTTTATCTTTCAAAACTTTAACTTGATCCCTCATTTGAATTTGATCGATAATGTTGCCTTAGCGATGACTTTGTCTAATATCGATAAGGAGACGCGGGTCAAACGTGCTAAGGAACTATTAGAGAAAGTGGGTTTAAAAGGCCATCTCTATAAAAAGCCAGATCAGATCTCTGGTGGCCAAAAGCAACGCGTTGCGATCGCGCGGGCTTTGATCAATGATCCAGATGTTATCATTGCTGATGAGCCCACGGGAGCTTTAGATGCTGAAACGACGGATAATGTTTTGGCTTTGATCAAAGAGATCGCTCAAAGTGGTAAGCTAGTTTTGATGGTGACGCATTCAGATCGTGTAGCTGCTCATTGTACGCGGGTCTTGCGGATCGATAATGGAAAATTAGTTTCAGATGAGGTGACGGGTAAGTTAGAACCCTTAGCGACGAAAGCAAAACATAACGCTATCAAAGTCAAAAATATGAGCTTGTTCAATGCGATCAGATTAGCCTTTCTCAATATGAAAGCTAAATTGGGTCGCAATACTTTAGTTGCCTTTGGGACTAGTATTGGGATCATGGCGGTCGTTTTGATGCTATCGATCGGACGAGGCGTAACTACTTATATCAAAGACACGATGAATAGCTACACCAATCCTAATGTGACGGAAGTGCATCGTCAAAGTATGATGCCCGATCCCGCTAAGCAACCGGCTAGAGACGATCATGCAGAGATCAGTCGAATACAGCAAAATAATATGGCAGCTTTGACGGGCTCAGGAACAGATAATGATTTTACAACAAAAGATATCACAAAACTTAAAGCTATCAAACACGTCGATCGGCTTGAGAAGGGCTATTCGACCCTTTCATTAGGTACAAACAGTGTTAGTTATGGTGATAAAAATGCTATGATCATGACGTTACAAACAATGTCGAGCAATATCACCAAATCAAGTATCGTTTCGGGTAACGCGCCTAAAAAAGATGAGGTCTTACTTGATAAGGGAACAGCCGATCTTTTGGCCAAGAACATTGTTGGTAAAGAAGTAACATTTAAACTAACGATCGATGGTCAGCAAATCGAACAAAAATTAAAAGTCAGTGGGACCTATGAACAGCAGGGGTCTAACTTCAGCACTGCGATCGTACGTTATAGCGATCTAAAAGATATTTTTGCGCAAAATGGCCAAACGTTAAAGCCTAATGTTGTATATCTTTACACTAAGAATAAAAATAATACCGAAAAGATCAAAAATGAAGTCAAAAAGCTCGGCTTTAGTGGCTCAATGCAAGAAACGATGACTGAGATGTTCACCCAAATGATGGATGTGATCAGTTATGTCTTAGCCGCGATCGCAGCAGTTTCGTTAGTGGTCTCAGCGATCATGATCTTAGTGGTCTTAAATATTTCGGTAGTTGAACGGACTAAGGAGATCGGGGTCTTAAAGGCTTTAGGTGCTAGAAGAAAAGATATTCGGCGGATCTTTGTTTCAGAGGCCTTCTTGATCGGTCTGAGTTCAGGGATGCTTGGCGTTATGTTGACTTGGGTCTTGCAAGTATTAGTGAACCATTTTACGGTAGCTCAGTTTAAGGTGCCAGTAGTGATGATGACGGCTAACTATATTTTGACAGGTATCATGATCAGTGTGGTCATCAGTATGTTGGCAGGGCTTTTGCCAGCTGATCGTGCTTCAAAATTAGACCCAGTCGAAGCTTTGCGAAAAGAATAGTATATAATAAATAATGGGTGCGATAGTGCAGTCAGTACCGTATAGCTAGCCCCCCATCACGATCATTTGTGGTGGGGGGCTAGCTATGTTTTTACATATTTTTTAGTAATTCGAGTGTCTTTTGATCGTATTTTCCATGAAAAAATTTATCCAGTACAGCTTGAAAAATCGGCTCGTTACTGGCTTTAGCAAAGAGTGTCATTGACGATTTGAGTTTTAGATCGTCGGGAAAACCAAAGATCATTTTAGCGTCATTGGTTGGAACTTGTAAAAGGACTTCGCATAGTTGGCGTAAATTATTGCCTAAATATGGATCGGCTAAAAAGGCTTTGGCTTCATTGAGATCAGCTATTCCGTATAGGTAAGCAGTCTGACTTTTACCTAAGCCACGTAATTGTGGAAACATGAACCACATCCAGTGGGAGCGTTTCTTTTGTGCTTTGAGTTCTGTCACGGCTAGTTTGAAATATTGGTGTTGTGGCGCGTTAAATCTTGCTAAAGTCATTGCTTTGTCTCCTTTCCAAGTGGGCTGTGATAGACCGTGTCGTGCAAGATATCTAGCAACTGCTTTTTAGCAGGTGTCATGACTTGGGTCGCACGTGTAACGATCGAGAGTAAGAATTTGGGCTGATGTTCATCTAGTAGATCTAAAGCGGAAAAATCATCGTTAGGATTGAGCGCAATGTCTGTCAAACAGGCGATCCCAGTATTACTTGCGACCATGGATTTTAAAACATGGACGTAATTAGTCCGGTAAATGACATCAGGCCGGAAGTGTTCTTTTTGTGCTAAAAGTTTGAGGACTTTATCGTGAATGAAGCCTTCATTATGCACGATAAAGCGCTCGTCTTTTAATTCAGAAAAATAGACGGCCTTTTTTTGTGCTAATGGATGTTGCTTGCTGACGATGATCTTAAATGATGTTTGGGCAAAAGTTTCGGCTTTTAGGGCGGGTTGGGTCAAGGGTTCAAGTGAGCCTAGAAGGCAAAAATCAAGTGATCCAGCTAATAAAAGTTTAAGTAAAGCTTGTGAACCAGCCTCTTTGGTCTCAAGTTGTTCGATCAACCCCGTGGCGATCAATTTAGAAACGATATTGGGGAAAAAATAATTGCCAATGATCGGTGGTAGTCCAAAAAGTAGTTTTTCTTGTTTAGCGCGTAAGGCTTCCTTTTGGGCAATAGTTAATTCATTTAAGATCACCTTTAAATGTGCGTCGAACTGATAGCCACTAGGGGTGACCAGTAATTCTTTGTGTGAACGATCACGGATAAAAAAAGTTGTTTCAAATTCTTCTTCGAGCCGTTTGATCGCTAACGTGACAGTTGGTTGACTAACAGAAAAGTTTTGAGCAACTTTGGAAAAATTTTTTTCTTTGACTAATTGGTGGAAAATATTCAAAATCTCTAATATTCATCTTCAGATCCTTGATTTGACAGCTTTTTAAAAGCTCATATTAATTTTATTAATAGTGTACCACAAAGTTGACTATAAAAATCACACCATTTTAAAATGAGTGACATCAATTGAGATCTAGGAAAAAGGAGTAGATAGCAATGGCAGATACAATGAATATTTTAAATGATCCATTTTTAAATAAAGGAACAGCTTTTACAGTTGAAGAACGTAAAGAACTCGGTTTGATAGGTGCTTTACCAGCGAAGGTCCAAACTTTACAAGAACAAGCAGACCAAGCTTACGGTCAATTCAAGAGCAAATCAAGCCAATTGGAACAACGCCAATTTTTGATGACGATCTTTAATACCAATCGAACATTATTCTACTATTTGATGGGACAACACATCGTAGAATTTATGCCAGTCGTGTATGATCCAGTGATCGCTGAATCGATCGAACAATATAGTGAGATCTTCACGCGTCCTCAAGAAGCAGCTTTTATCTCGGTCGATGATCAAGACAGCATTGAAGATTCTTTGAGAAATGCTGCTGACGGGCGTGACATTCGTTTGATCGTTGTAACAGATGCTGAAGGTATCCTTGGTATGGGGGACTGGGGCGTCAACGGTGTTGATATCGCAGTCGGGAAATTGATGGTCTATACAGCCGCTGCCGGTATTGATCCAGCTCAAGTTTTACCAGTTTCACTTGATGCTGGAACGAACAATGAAACGTTATTAAATGACCCGCTTTATCTCGGTAACCGCCATACACGTGTTTACGGTGAAAAATATCATGCGATGGTCGACAAATTTGTTGCAGCAGCAGAAAAACTATTCCCAGAAAGCTTATTGCATTTTGAAGATTTTGGACGTTCAAATGCAGCCGTGATCTTGGAAAAATATCAAGACAAGATCTTGACATTCAATGATGATATCCAAGGTACAGGGATCATTTCGCTTGCTGGTGTCTTGGGTGCGATGAATATTTCTAAAGAAAAGATCACTGACCAGGTCTTTTTGACTTTTGGTGCAGGGACAGCTGGTGTCGGGATCGCCAACATGTTATTTGATGAATTAGTTCGCGAAGGTTTGAGTGAGAAAGAAGCTAGAAAGCACTTCTACTTGGTCGATAAACAAGGTCTTTTATTTGAAGACACAGAAGGTCTAACACCAGGTCAAAAAGCTTTTGTGCGTAAACGCTGTGAATTTGATAATGCTGATGAATTGACCAATTTAGAAGCTGTCGTTAAAGCAGTTCATCCAACGGTCATGATCGGGACATCGACACAACCAGGTACTTTCACTGAAAGTATCGTTAAGGAAATGGCAGCTCACACGAAACGGCCAGTGATCTTTCCATTGTCTAATCCAACACGTTTGGCTGAAGCTAAAGCAGAAGATCTTTTGAAATGGACAGATGGGCGTGCTTTAGTTGCAACTGGTATCCCAGCTGGTGATATCGAATATAACGGGGTAACTTACAATATCGGCCAAGCAAATAATGCTTTGGTCTATCCAGGTGTTGGTTTTGGTGCGATCGCGGCTAAAGCTAAGATCTTAAACGAAAAAATGTTGGCCGATGCAGCCCACGCTTTAGGTGGTATCGTTGATCCAGATCAACCGGGCGCTGCGGTGTTACCACCAGTTTCTAAGTTACAAGAATTCTCACAAACGGTTGCTCAAGTCGTAGCGAAATCAGCGATCGACCAAGGTCTTGCTGGCGTGACAGACGCTAAAAAGGCTGTGGCTGATATGAAGTGGGAACCTAAATATTAATAATTTGATAAAAGGCCACTCGCTGGTCTTTTATCTTTGGTACAAGAAGAAGGAGGAAATAACTGTTAATTAAAATGCATTAAAATATAATCAAATGTGATGTAATATCTACAAGAAAGATAAAATGTGAGGTAGATATTATGGCGATATTAAAACCAAAAGAAATAGCTGAAAGATCGGGCATTACTGTTTTAATCCTACAACGCTGGGATAACAATGGGGCTTTAAAAGCTTATTGTGCTCCCATGCTAAAGGTGTTATTCTTGATGAAACAATTACTAAAAGAAGTAATGGATAATCAAGTCGACACGATCTTTATTACCTATAAAGATAGATTTATCCGCTTTGGTTATGACTGTTTTGAAAGATTAGGTAAGATGCACAATACGGAAATTGTAGTGTTAAATAACATTGAAACTCGTCCTACTCAAGAAATGATCGACGATATGATAAGCATTGTACATGTATTTTCTTGTCACTTATATGGTTTACGCAAGTATAAAAGTAAATTGAAAAATGACAGGTCTTTGAAAAGTGGTGAAAATAATGATTCAAGTTCAAAAAGTAAGACTCTATCCCGATCAAACAATGAAGAAGGTTCTTGATGATTTGTGCGATTATCGTAGATATTGTTGGAATCAAGGTTTAGCCTTATGGAATGATATGTATGATAGTTCCTTGATTTTAGGGGATAAAAAATTAAAACCTAGCGAACGTAGGGTTCGTGATGAATTAGTAGCTAATAAAGCGGATTGGCAGTATCAATTATCAGCTCGTTGTTTACAATTAGCAATCTCTGATCTAGGTAAAGCTTGGAAAAATTTCTTTGATAAGGCACAACCTGATTGGGGCAAGCCCCAATTTAAGTCTAAGAAAGCTCCTAGACAAGGCTTTAAAACTGATAGGGCCAAGATCGTTAATGGTAAGCTAAGACTTGACAAACCACTTGAAATCAAAACTTGGTACGACATCAGATTTAAAGGAGCTAAGTCTTTAGAAGGTGATTTAAAAGTCGTTTCAATTTACCGTGAAAATGATAAATACTGGGCTAGTCTACCTTTTGAAGTTGAAATAACTAAAAAAGGTAAAACTGGTAATAAAACAGCAGTAGATATTAATGTAGGTCATTTTAACTATACCAAAGGTAAAGTTAATACACTACCTGATCATTTAAAAAAGCTTTATAAACGTATCAAACACTATCAACGTCAGTTAGCTAGAAAACGTGTGGTTAATGGAAATAAAGCTACTAAAACAAATAATTACGTTAAAACGAGAGCCAAGTTACAACGCGATTATCGCAAAGTAGCTAATATTCAACATGACATTATCCAAAAATTCACCACCGAGTTAGTCATTAATTACGACCAAATAGTGATCGAAGATTTAGATGTCAAAAAAATGCAGATGACACATGTCGCCTCTAAAGGACTTCAACGTTCATTATTTGGTTACTTTAGACAAGTATTGACCTATAAAGCTGGCTGGTATGATAAAGAAGTAGTCTTAGCTGATAAATACTATCCAAGCACCCAAAGATGTTCTGATTGCGGTCATATCAAGACTGGTGATGAAAAAATTAGTCTTGATGGTAATCAAAAACATAAAACTAAGCATAACGAATATATTTGTTATGAATGTGGTGCGATTATGGATCGAGATGAAAATGCCGTAGCTAATCTTTTAGCTTTATTAAACTAGAAAATATAACGGGGTGGGCTACACCCTTAAGCTATCTGAGCTAGTCAATGTCATTACCCTCTTGTTAGGATATGGGAACACTAGCGTTGACGGTAGTAAATAAAATTTAGGAAAGGAAAAGCTATATTTCTTTCTCAAATGTAATCATTTGAGATATTTGATTACGTTTGTTCATATTTTATATAGCAGAATTATTATGGCAGTTTTTTTAACTTCCGTCTCAAGTGTGCTTGTGATCGTATTGATCATGGCACTGGGTTATATTTTACGTAAAACAGGTTGGTTTGCCGATTCATTTGGAGGTAATATCGCATCTTTGATCACCAAGATCGCTTTGCCAGCATCGATCTTTATGGGTGTGATGGATCACTTGACGCGTGAAAGTCTCTTAGGTTTAGGAAAAGGTATTATTTTTCCAGCTTTGGGTGTGATCATTGGTTATGTGATCGCTTGGTTGGCAGTTAAAGGCTTAAAGATCAAGCCAGGTCGGCGCGGGATCTTTATGAATGCGGTCGTTAATGCCAATACGATCTTTATCGGGATGCCTTTGAACAATGCGCTTTTTGGCGAAAAGGCAATAAGTTATTTCTTGATCTATTACATCATCAATACCGTTTCAACTTGGGCCTTTGGTGTTTACTTGATCTCAAATGATGATCCAACGGTCGATAAGAGTCAAAAGAAAGCTCATAAGATCAATTGGAAAAAGGTCCTACCAATGCCATTAGTTGGTTTTATCGTTGCGATCGTGTGGTTGCTATTAGAGATCCCCGTACCAAGTTTTATGGGTCAAACTTTGTCTTATGTCGGAGCTTTGGTGACACCATTATCCTTGATCTATATCGGGATCGTATTATGTGATGCAGGTTTGAATAACTTCCGCTTTGAACGCGATTCGAGCTTAGCATTATTGGGGCGTTTTGTGTTATCCCCGATCGTGTTGATCTTATTGATCAAAGCAGGCACAAGTTTTGGGATCGACTTACCGACATTGATGCGTCAAACATTAGTTGTTCAATCGGCAACTCCGATGTTAGCTGTCTTGCCTATTTTAGCCAAAGAAGCACATGGGGATGTTAAATATGCAACCGATGTGGTCGTAATGAGTACGGTTTTATTTGTAGTCGTAGTACCGATCTTGATGGCGATCTTACAATTTATTTAGCGTGATCTAGAGTCAGTTTTAGTGTTTTGAGCATTAGAACTGACTTTTTTAAATTTTTGGAAAATTCATTGCATCGTAGCCAAAAATGACTAAAATAAACTTGCAAGTGCTCAGCAAACATTTCTTTTGTAATATTTAACGTGGGATAATATAATCTATAAAAAGATCACAAAAAGGAAGTTTAATTTGAAACAACGAAAAAAAACGCAACGGATCGCTTTTTTAGCACTATTTACAGCGATCATTATTATCCAAAATTTTATTCCATTTTTGGGCTATATTCCCCTCGGACCACTTAATTTGACGATCATCCACATCACTGTGATCGTTGCTGCACTCGTTTTAGGTCCTAAAGATGGTGCGCTCGTCGGAGGAGTCTGGGGCATGATCACTTTTATTCGTGCCTTTGTTTGGCCAACGAGTCCCTTGGCAACGATCGTATTTACTAATCCACTGGTCTCTGTTTTGCCCCGGATCTTGATCGGGGTAGTGGCTGGTTATACGTTTATGTGGTTATCTAAACGCTTATCTTCGAAGATCTTAGCGGCCGGGGTCGCCGCAGTTTTAGGTTCATTGACTAATACAGTGTTAGTTTTAGGTCAGATCTATCTTTTTTACCAAGGACAAGCACCAGCAATGTATGCCTTGGATGTGGCGGCTTTATTGCCTTATCTACTGGGGGTCGTGGCAACAAATGGTTTACCAGAAGCAGCTTTGGCAGCGATCATAGCTCCAAGTGTTGCGCTTCCTTTACTGAGAAAATTAAAAGCGTAGGTTCTTGATTTTTTAGAAAGGCGGTATTTTGTGGCACGTAGAAAAAAGAAAAATTACTCACAGTTACTTTTTTTAGGTTTTATAGTGCTACTAGCGGTAACTTTTCTTACGGGCATGGCAGATAAATATTTTGCTATCGGTGAGACACCGCAAGCGACAATTTCAAATGATGAACAAGCTAAACAAAATTTTATCAAGCAACTTGCTCCGATCGCTCAGGCAGAACAGCGACAATACGGGGTTTTAGCTAGTATCACATTAGCTCAAGCAGCCTTAGAGTCCGATTGGGGCAAAAGCGAACTTTCCGCTAAGTATAATAACTTATTTGGGATCAAAAATCCGAATGGGTCTTTGATGACGACACAAGAATATGTTGATGGACAATGGACCACGATCAGAGATACTTTTGCGGTCTATGGCAGTTGGGAAGACTCAGTCAAGGCGCATACGCAACTTTTTGTTAATGGAACGGACTGGAATACCGACCATTATGGGCCTGTACTGCAAGCTAAAAATTATGAACAAGCAGCATGGGCATTACAAAATCAAGGTTATGCGACTGATCCCAATTATGCCGAAAAGTTGATCGCCTTGATCAAACAGTACAACTTAAATCAATACGATTTATGATACAGGTCAGATGTTTTGGGGTAAAAACCGAATATTTGAGCTTGAAAACGAAAAATAGTTATGCTATTCTAGCTACAGGTTACTTATATAATGCCATAATCTGGTTGGCGAGTTTCTACCCAAGACCGTAAATCTTGGACTATGAGTAAAAAACGTTAGGAGACCAGACTTTTGTTATTTAAAGTCTGGTCTTTATTATTTTTAGGGGGCTATAGCTTGAAATTACTAGAAGAACGCATCAAACAAGATGGTGTTGTTTTACCAGGAAATGTACTAAAGATCAATCAATTCTTGAACCATCAGATCGATCCACAGTTGATGTATGAGATCGGCCAAGAATTTGAACGGTTATTTAAAGGTGAGGCTGTGACAAAGATCTTGACGGTCGAAGCTTCAGGAATTGCCCCAGCTATCATGGCTGGCCTTGTGATGGATGTTCCAGTGGTCTTTGCGCGAAAGAAAAAGCCTTCGACCTTGGATAGTGATGTCTATGCGGCTGAGGTCTATTCATACACTAAAAAAGTGACCAATACGATCTCAGTTGATCAAAAATTTTTAACAGAGACTGACAGAGTGTTAGTGATCGATGATTTCTTGGCTAATGGTCAGGCAGTCTTGGGCTTACTTGAGATCTGTCAACAGGCTAACGCTCATATCGTTGGGGCTGGGGTAGTGGTTGAAAAGTCATTCCAAGATGGGGCTAAATTGATCAAAGAGCGCGGGGTAAGATTGGAATCACTTGCACAGATTGCCTCTTTTGAAGACGGTAAAGTGCACTTTGTGGGGGAATAATACGATGAAAAAAGCAAATAACAGTCAGGCGGCTTTACTAGGATTACAGCATTTATTAGCGATGTATTCTGGAGCGGTGGCGGTCCCATTGTTGATCGGGACAGCCCTAGGTTTTAACACCGAACAGATGACGTATCTAGTTTCGATCGACATTTTTATGTGTGGGTTAGCAACTTTGCTTCAGCTCATGCGTAATCGATATTTTGGGATCGGTCTACCCGTTGTTTTAGGCTGTGCGATCCAAGCCGTCGAACCGTTAAAAATGATCGGGAGCCAATTTACGATCCAGACGATGTATGGGGCGATCATCGTAGCTGGGATCTTTGTTTGTTTGGTCTCAGGCCAATTTTCTAAAGTCAAACGTCTCTTTCCGCCGGTAGTGACAGGAACGCTGATCACTGTTATCGGTCTGACATTGATCCCGATCGCAGTCCAAAATATTGGTGGTGGCAATGCTAGTGCTAAAGATTTTGGGTCACTGACCAACATCACTTTAGGCTTTGTGACAGTGATCTTGATTTTAGCGATCCAAGTCTTTGCAAAGGGCTTTTTAAGTTCGATCGCAGTCTTATTAGGATTAGTGAGCGGTAGTTTAGTAGCTGCAGCGCTGGGATTAGTTTCTTTGGCACCGTTACATGAAGCGCCGTGGTTCCACGTACCACAACCTTTTTACTTTGGGGTGCCTCACTTTGAATGGTCATCTTCTGTTACGATGATCATTATCGCCTTGGTTTCTATGGTCGAATCGACGGGTGTTTATTTTGCTTTAGGGGATATTTTGAATAAAAAGATCACTGAAAAAGATCTCAAACTCGGCTATCGAGCTGAAGGGATGGCGGTCATTTTAGGTGGGATCTTCAATACTTTCCCATATACGACATTTTCACAAAATGTTGGCTTACTTGAGCTTTCAGGGATCAAGACTAAGCGTCCGATCTATTGGTCGGCAGGACTTTTGATGTTGTTAGGGCTTTTGCCTAAAGCTGGGGCGTTAGCGACAATGATCCCGACACCGGTTTTAGGTGGTGCGATGTTAGTGATGTTTGCGATGATCAGCGTACAAGGGATCAGGATCTTAGCCAGTGTTGATTTTACCGACCAAAGAAATATCTTAGTTGTGGCTGTTTCGATCGGTTTAGGTCTGGGCGTTTCGATCTATCCAAATATTTTCCAAAATTTACCACGTACAGTCCAATTATTCTTAGGTAATGGGATCGTGGTCGCAAGTTTAAGTTCGGTCTTATTGAATTTGGTCTTTAAAGGTAGAGAAGGGCTAGCCAAAAAAGATATCAAGCAACAAGTGCGTGTTTTAGAAGAGGTAGATGAATAAAAGGGAAAAAGCAGGTAGAAACCTGCTTTTTTGTTTAGGTAGCACAAAATATATTTTTAAAAATTTACATTGTCAAAATACTGTCTTGCTGAGTAATGTGGTAAAATAAAGAGTGAGTATTAGTGATACGAGAGGTTGTGAGAGAATGGAACAAGAGATCCTTTTTCCAGGCGATACTTTAGGGATCATCGGGGGCAATCCCAATGGCATCATGTTAGCACGGACAGCCAAGAAAATGGGCTTTACTGTAGTCGTTTATTGTTCAGACGAAAGTAATCCAGTGTTAGCTGAAGCTGATGTAAAAATGGTCGGTAAGTTGAACGAAAAAACAAAGCTTCAAGATTTTGCACAACGGTGTGACTTAGTAACTTATACCTCAGAAACTATCGACGTTGAGGCGGTCAAATTCTTGCAACGTTTCACGCGAGTCCCACAAGGTAGTGATACGTTGGAGATCACGCAAGATCGCTTATTGGAACGGGCTTTCTTTGAACAACTAAATATCAATGTTGCACCGTATGCTACGATAGTTAGTTTAGATGATGTTTATCAAGCAGTTAGCTCGATCGGTTATCCATGTATTTTAAAACCGATCCAAAAAGGCTTTGGTAAGCATCGTAAACAGATCATCAAAAAGCAAACAGATATTGCTAAGTGTGCAGATATAATCGATCTAGGAACATATATTCTCGAGTCATGGATCCCATATGAAAAGGAATTGTCACTGACTTTAGCCCGAGATAAAGATGGTAACTTGACGTATTTTCCGATCGCAGAAGATTATTATCGCGAACACCATTTGCATGCGACCTTGACACCGGTAGCTTTAGCTGGTGAAGTCGCTACTGAGGTCAAACGCTTGACGGCTGAGATCGTCAAAGAATTGGATTATGTTGGGATCTTGCAAGCAGAATTTTTCTTGACGAAGAGTGGTGCTTTGTATATCAAACGGATCATTCCTGCGTTATATGCTTCAGGTTATGTATTTGATAAGGCTACCGATGTTTCAATGTTTGAACAACATTTACGTGCCTTAGCGCAGATCCCTTTGGCTAAACCTAACTTGGTAAAACCGACTGAGATGGTAATGATCGAGACTAAGGATACGGATGCTTTGCGGACACAATGGGTCTTAAAGGATAATTGGCATTATAATTATTTCCGTTATCCTAAATCGCTTCATCCTGTTAAAGCAGAAGGTTATGTCCTGGTGACCGCAGATTCGAGCAAAAATGCTAAGGAGCAAGTCGAAGCTACTGGGATCTGGGATGAGATCACAGCCGAAAATGAAATAGTTGAATAGGATTTTTGAGACGCACGGTAATTTATATCGGCGTCTTTTTGCATCTTGTTTGCTAAGATTTAAGTAATTTTAAAGAATAGGGCTGTAATATTTGCTATAATAGGCATTGATTGAAAATTTTAGAGGGGATTTGAAAATTTTGACAGCAAGAAACTTATTAGATGGCATGAATGATAAGCAAGCAGAAGCTGTAGCCTGCACTGAGGGGCCACTACTCATCATGGCCGGTGCCGGTAGTGGGAAAACACGGGTCTTGACCCACCGTGTAGCCTACTTGATCGAAGAAAAAAATGTAAATCCTTGGAATATTTTAGCGATCACCTTCACCAATAAAGCAGCACGTGAAATGCGTGAGCGGATCAACAAGTTGATCGCTGAAGGTGCAGAAGATATTTGGGTCTCGACTTTTCACGCTTTATGTGTACGGATCTTACGCCGTGATGCCGAAAAGATCGGCTATGATCGCAATTTTACGATCGCAAGCACGAGTGAACAACGGACTTTAATGAAACACATTTTAGCGGATAATTTAAACGTTGACGTTAAAAAGTTCGATCCTCGGGCCGTTTTGAGTGCGATCTCGAACGCTAAAAATGACTTAAAGACACCAGCAGAACTAAGAAAAGATGCAACTGATCCATTTTCACAAGTGGTAAGTGATGCTTATGAATTATACCAAGAGCAGTTGCAAAATAATCAAGCTTTGGATTTTGATGATCTCATCATGCAAACGATCCGGTTATTTAAAGAATCACCAGAAACATTGGCATTTTATCAACGGAAATTCCACTATATCCATGTGGATGAATATCAAGATACTAACGAAGCTCAATATCAATTGGTCAGCATGTTAGCCCAAACATATCGTAATCTATGTGTTGTGGGGGATGCTGATCAAAGTATTTACGGTTGGCGTGGGGCTAACATGGAAAATATCATGAATTTTGAGGAAGATTATCCGATGCGACTGTGATCAAGTTAGAACAAAATTATCGTTCGACTAAGACGATCTTACAAGCTGCTAATGAAGTTATCGAAAATAACATCAATCGTAAAGCTAAAACTTTATGGACGCAAAACGCTGACGGTGAAAAGATCCATTATTATCGTGCGGATAATGCCAATGATGAGGCCTTTTATGTCGTTAAACAGATCCAGCAAAAAATGCGCACTGAAGGGAAGCATTATGGTGATTTTGCTGTCTTATACCGTACAAATGCCCAGTCACGTGTGATCGAAGAAACCTTTGTGAAAGCTAATATCCCGTATAAATTAGTGGGAGCTCACCGTTTCTATGATCGTAAAGAGATCTTGGATATTTTAGCTTATCTGCGTTTAGCTGCTAATCCAAATGATTCCTTGAGTTTTGCGCGCGTTGCCAATGAGCCTAAACGGGGGATCGGAGCAACTAGCTTGGCTAAATTGCAGGCATTTGCTGAGATGAATGGTCTTTCCTTGATCGAAGCAGCTGAAAATGTCATTATGACTGGAGTAAGTGGCAAGGCAGCTACGCAATTAGAAAGTTTTGCTAAGTTGATCCGGCGGTTTAATGAATTAGAGAAAACTAAAAATATCACTGAATTGACGGAGCTCATTTTAGATGAATCGGGCTATAAACAAAGCTTGCAAGCTAAAAATACGCTCGAAGATCAAAGTCGCCTAGAAAACTTAGAAGAATTTATGTCTGTAACGAAGCAATTTGATGAAAGCTGGGAACCAGAAGAAGAAAATAGTGATCCATTCGTTGATTTCTTAGCTGATCTAGCTTTAGTTTCTGATCAAGATAGCGTTGATGAAGATCCAGATGAAGTGACTTTGATGACGTTGCACGCCGCAAAAGGGTTGGAATTTCCAACGGTCTTTTTGATGGGCTTAGAAGAAGGGATCTTCCCATTAGGTCGTGCTGTGATGGATGAAAGTGAGCTCGAAGAAGAACGACGCTTGGCATATGTCGGGATCACACGAGCCGAAGAAGAACTCTACTTATCAAATGCTTTTTCGCGGATGCTATATGGACGACGCCAAAGCAACCAAGTTTCACGCTTTATCAGTGAGATCTCTGATGAATTGTTGCAAAGTGATAACGAAACTTTAGCTAATTATCAACCAAAAACCAAAGTCGATGTTCCTTTTGCTAAGAAGCCAGTTTACCGTAAACCCGCTGGAACTGTTGAAAAAAGCCAAGGAACTGGAGCTGAAAAGAAACAATGGAATATCGGTGATAAAGTTTCCCATAAAGCTTGGGGACAGGGACTGTGGTCAAGGTCAGTGGTAGTGGTGAAGATATCGAACTTGATATCGCCTTTGCAGGCCAAGGTATCAAGCGACTATTAGCGGCCTTTGCACCGATCACTAAGATTTAAAAAGAGGTAAAAGAGATGGAAGCAAAGACTTTAGAAGAAGTCAAAGATCTACGTGCGCAATTGAATAAATGGAGCCATGAATACTATGTGTTGGATCGACCAACAGTGGAAGATCATGTTTATGATGCTACCTATCAGCGTTTGGTCGAGCTTGAAACTAAGTATCCTGAGCTTATAACTGATGATTCACCTACTAGACGTGTCGGCGGTCAAGTTTTAAGCGGTTTTGAGAAGGTCGAACATGAGATCCCGATGCTTTCGCTAGGCGATGTTTTTTCCAAAGCAGAACTAGCAGAATTCAAAGCAAAATTAGAGGAAAATGTAAAAACGACTTTTGCGTATAGCTGTGAATTAAAGATCGATGGTTTAGCGATCTCGTTAGTTTACAAAAAAGGTGTCTTTGTCAAGGGTTCGACACGTGGTAACGGGATCATCGGTGAAGATATCACGGAAAACTTAAAAACGATCAAGGCGATCCCGTTACGTTTAAGTGAACCGATCGACGTTGAGGTCCGTGGTGAATGCTATATGCCTAAAGATTCATTTCTAAAATTGAATAAAGCTCGTGAAGAACAAGGTCAAACAGTCTTTGCTAATCCAAGAAATGCTGCGGCTGGTTCATTACGGCAATTAGATACCAAAGAAACAGCCAAGCGTAATTTAAGTGTCTTTATGTATTACTTGATGGAACCTGAAAAATTTGGGATCACGACCCAAAGTCAAGCTCTAGCGCAATTAAAAGCATGGGGCTTTAAAGTCAACGAAGAAGCGATCGTGGCTAGCGAAATGTCTGAGATCGATGCCTATATTGATGAATATCATGCTAAACGGGCAAAGCTAGCTTATGAGATCGATGGGATCGTGATCAAAGCCGATCCATTTGCGATTCATGCTGAAGTTGGAAATACAGTCAAAGTTCCCCGTTGGGCGATCGCCTATAAATTTCCACCAGATGAGCAAGAAACGATCGTCCGTGAGATCGAATGGACGGTGGGGCGGACTGGAGTGGTGACCCCAACGGCAGTGATGGATCCAGTGACCTTAGCGGGGACCGTGGTTTCAAGAGCTTCCTTACACAATCCTGATTATCTAAAACAAAAAGATATCCGCTTAGGTGATACTGTCAAATTACACAAAGCAGGTGACATTATTCCAGAGATCTCAGAAGTTGTGTTGGCTAAGCGTCCAGCTTCCAGTGAACCTTATGTGATCCCAAAAGAATGTCCTGAATGTGGAGCAAAACTCGTTCATTTGGATGGCGAAGTTGCGTTGCGGTGTATCGATCCGCAGTGTCCCGCACTCTTAAAAGAAAGTTTGACTCACTTTGCGTCGCGAAATGCGATGAATATTGATGGCTTAGGCCCACGGATCATCGAACAACTCTTCGACAAGAAATTGATCAAAGATGCGGCGGGCTATATAATTTGACCTTTGATGAATTGTTGACGCTAGATAAATTCAAAGAAAAATCAGCTAATAACCTATTACAAGCGATCGAACAGAGTAAAGCTAATTCATTGGAGCGCTTGTTGTTTGGTTTAGGATCCGGCATGTAGGAGCCAAAGCAGCATTTATCTTGGCCCAACACTTTAAGACGATCCACGCTTTAAAGAAAGCAACAGTAGAAGAGATCGTAGAACTCGACTCGATCGGTGAAACGATCGCTGATGCTGTGGTGACATATTTTGAAAATGAACAAGTCGAGCTGTTATTGGAAGAATTTGCTACTGCTGGTGTTAATTTAACTTTCCTAGGTCAAAGCGCAGAAGAGCTAGCTAAACAAACAGCCGCAGATCCCTTAAATGGTTTGACTGTAGTCTTAACGGGAAAACTCGATAAGATCAAGCGGGCGCAAGCTAAACAGCTCTTGGAGGCGCATGGTGCTAAAGTAACAGGGAGCGTTTCAAAAAAGACCGACCTTTTAGTTGCAGGGCACGATGCTGGTAGCAAATTGACTAAGGCCCAAGAACTAGGAATAAAAATTATTGATGAAGATGAATTTTTACGGCAAACAGGAGGCAATTGATGAGAAAGAAGTATTTAGCATTAGTTAGCTTATGTGCAGGGACCATGTTACTTTCAGCCTGTGGTAATTTAGGGAGTGGCTCTGGCAATTCAGTCACGCAAGCAACGCAACGATCCAATAAAGGTTACCAAACTACGGGGCAAGCGGATACCTCTGATTATCAAGGTGTGATCGAAAATGGGCGTTATTTGACGAGTAAGGCGCGTGGTGTCGGGATCATTCAAAATTCAGAAAATATGTTGAATCTAAAGAGTTTTGAAAGTGGCATGACGACTTTATCTAAAGAAGAATTTCCTACTAAAGATTACATTTTCCGTGAAGGACAGTTGCTGACCAAAGGCACTGTTCAAGATTGGTTAGGGCGTAGATCAAAAGATAATCCGACTGGTCTAAATCCTGAAGATAATGGAGAAAAAGACGCAGACAAACGGAATCCGATCTATATCCAACAGATCGAAGAACAAGATTACATGAAAGAGACCGATGGAAAACTAGAATTAGCTGGGATCACGATCGGTATCGGAATGAATCGTAAGGATTATTACCAAAAAGAACAGTATGGTGCGATGTACACCACTAATATCTCCAAGGAAAAAATGGAAGAAGAGGGAAAAAAGGCGGCAGCTGAAGTTTTGAAGCGGGTCAGAAAACTCGCTGGAGCTTCAGATGTACCGATCTTGATCTGTATGTATGAACAAGCCCCTAATGATAGCTTGGTCGGGGGAACTTTCTACGCTTATAGTGTGAGTGATGGCGATACTTTGGGAAGTTGGAAAGAAACCGACCTCCAAACCTCAGTCTTGCCAGCAACATCAGCAAATGGTGCAGTCAACGATAATGATGAAAGTTCATTCAATGCTTTCAAAAATAAGACGCAAAGCTTTTTCCCTAACTTAGCTGGGGTAACAGCTCAAGCTAAGTATAAGAATAAATCACTCCAAGAACTACATGTTAAGATCACGACTCAATTTTACAGTGAAACTGAGATCAGAAGCTTTACACAGTTTTGTCTCTCAGATGGCAAAGACTTACTTGCCAGGTGATATTCCGATCGATATCACGATCAAAGGCTCAGATGGGGAAGTTCAAGCCTTTCTAGCTCGTGAAAAAGATAGTGGGAGCTTTTATACCCATGTCTTTGATGATTAGAATAAAATCGACTATAAAAATGTCAGCAGATCTATGCTAAAATATTAAGCAGATATGCAAGAAAGAAGGATGAAGATGGCGATCAGCGCAAATGAAGTAAAGCACGTTGCAAGTTTGGCAAAGCTTGAATTTAGCGATGCGAAATTACAAAAATTCACCGGTCAAATGGACCAGATCATCAATATGGTACAACAACTAAGTGAAGTCGATACGACAGATGTGCCGGTAACGACAACTGTGACGGATGCCTTTAATGTAATGCGAGAAGATATTGCAGTTAAGGGGACCGATCGTGAATTGTTGATGGAAAATGTACCTGAAAGAAAAGATGGCTTTATCAAAGTGCCAGCGATTATTGATGAAAGTGAGGAAGGCTAGCCCATGGATTATTTTACAACTGATCTGACCAGTTTACATGAAAAAATTGGTCAACAAAGATTTGAGCGTAGAGGAGTTGACAAAAGAGACTTTCAAGACGATCAAAGACCGTGATCAACAGATCGCTGCTTTCCTAGCTTTAAATGAAGAAGCTGCTTTAAAGCAAGCTAAAGAACTTGACCAAAATGGGATCGATCCAGCTAATGTTTTAGCCGGGATCCCGATCGCGATCAAAGATAATATCGTGACAAAAGGCTTGCGGACCACGGCTGCCAGCAAGATGTTAGAAAACTTTGACCCGATCTATGATGCAACAGTTATGGAAAAATTAGCTGCTGCTCAAATGATCAATGTGGGTAAAGTCAACATGGATGAATTTGCTATGGGGGCTCGACTGAAAGCTCAGCCTTTAAGATAACTAAGAATGCTTGGGATCAAACTAAGGTCCCTGGTGGCTCTTCTGGTGGTTCAGCGGCCGCTGTTGCTTCGGGTCAAGTTTTAGCTGCCTTAGGTTCAGATACAGGTGGTTCGATCCGCCAACCAGCAGCATATAATGGTATCGTTGGGGTCAAACCTACTTATGGTCGTGTTTCGCGTTACGGCTTGATCGCTTTTGCTTCTAGCTTAGATCAGATCGGACCATTGACACGCACAGTCAAAGATAATGCCTATGTTTTAAATGCGATCAGCGGTCGTGATAGTCGTGATTTTACAAGCTCTGATCGTGAAGTACCTGACTTTACACAAGGCTTGGATGGTGATATCAAAGGGATGAAGATCGCAGTGCCAAAAGAATACTTTGGTGAAGGTGTCGCAAAAGATGTTAAAGAAGCGATCAAAAAAGCGATCAAGACATTTGAAAGCTTGGGGGCAACAGTTGACGAAGTTTCCTTGCCACACAGCAAGTATGGAGTCCCAGTATACTATATCATTGCCTCTTCTGAAGCTTCATCTAACTTACAGCGTTTTGATGGGATCCGTTACGGCTTTAGAGCACAAGATGTTAAGAACTTAGAAGATGTTTATGTGCGTTCACGTTCTGAAGGTTTTGGTGATGAAGTTAAACGTCGGATCATGTTAGGGACATTCTCACTTTCTGCTGGAACTTATGATGCCTTCTTCAAGAAAGCTGCTCAAGTAAGAACTTTGATCTGCCAAGACTTTGCACAGGTCTTTAGCGACTATGACCTGATCTTAGGACCAACAGCACCAACTACAGCTTATGGCATCGGTGATGAGATCAATGATCCGATCACGATGTATATGAATGATATTTTGACGATCCCGGTAAACTTGGCTGGCCTACCAGGGATGTCGCTTCCTGCTGGCTTCTCTAATGGTTTACCGATCGGAATGCAGTTGATCGCACCACAATTTAGAGAAGATACGATGTATAAAGCGGGCTATGCTTTTGAACAAGCAACCGACTTCCACAAACAAGTACCAACGATCGGGGGGCAAAACTAATGAACTTTGAAACAACGATCGGACTTGAAGTCCACATTGAAATGAAGACAAACTCCAAGGCTTATTCTCCCGCACCAGTAGTTTACGGGGCAGAACCAAACACGAATACTAATGTTATCGATTGGGGCTACCCAGGGGTCTTGCCACAATTGAACAAGGGTGCTTTGGAATATGGGATGCGTGCGGCCTTGGCACTTAACTGTGAGATCGCACGGGATATCCACTTTGATCGCAAAAACTACTTCTATCCAGATAATCCAAAGGCATACCAGATCACACAAGCCCAAACACCGATCGGTCACGATGGTTGGCTTGAGATCGAGCTTGAAGATGGAACTAAAAAGAAGATCGGGATCGAAGAGATGCACGTCGAAGAAGATGCGGGGAAAAACACGCATGCCGGCGATGGTTATTCTTATGTCGATCTAAATCGTCAAGGCACTCCATTGATCGAGATCGTATCTAAACCAGATATCGCTTCGCCAGAAGAAGCTTATGCATACTTGACACGTTTACGTCAGATCATTCAATTTACAGGGGTATCCGACGTGAAGATGGAAGAAGGCTCAATGCGAGCTGACGTTAACATCTCAGTTCGTCCGATCGGCTCAACTAAGTTTGGGACTAAGACGGAAATGAAGAATCTAAACTCCTTTGAACACGTGAAAAAAGGTTTGGAATACGAAGCTAAGCGACAAGAACGTGTTTTGCTAGCTGGTGGTGAGATCCAACAAGAAACACGACGCTTTGATGAACCAAGTGGTGAAACGATCTTGATGCGTGTCAAAGAAGGTAAGAGCGATTATCGTTACTTCCCAGAACCTGATCTACCACCGATCCATATTTCTGATGAATGGGTCGCACAGGTCAAAGATTCGATCCCAGAAATGCCTGACGTTCGTCGTAAACGTTATGTCAACGACTGGGGCATTACTGAATATGATGCAGGTGTCTTGACTCAAACAAAAGAAATGTCTGATTTCTACGAAGCAACTGTAGCTGCAGGAGCGGATGCTAAATTAGCGGCTAACTGGTTGATGGGTGAAGTTAGTGCTTATTTGAATGCTCAAAAAGTTGAGTTAGGTCAAACGGCCTTGACACCAGAACATTTGGCAACAATGATCAAGTTGATCCAAGACGAAACGATCTCATCTAAGATCGCTAAAAAGGTCTTTAAAGAGATCATCAAAAATGATACTGAACCAAAAGCATGGGTCGAAGAAAAAGGTATGGTGCAATTATCTGACCCAGCTAAATTACAACCGATCATCGATGAAGTATTGGACAACAACGCGCAATCGATCGAAGACTTTAAGAATGGTAAAGATCGCGCAGTTGGCTTCTTAGTAGGGAACATCATGAAACAGACCCACGGTAAAGCTAACCCTAAAGTTGTCAATAAATTGTTGATGGCAAGTTTAAAGGAAAGATAGACGCGAATTGCGCCAAGAGGGAATAATTATGCAAAAGCGTTGCCGAATTATTTATAATCCGACGTCTGGACGTGAAGCTTTAAAAAATGATCTAGTTGAGATCTTAAATATTTAGAACGTGCTGGTTATGAAACGAGTGCCTTTGCAACGACGCCTGAGCCTAATTCTGCTCAAAATGAAGCTAAACGGGCAGCTCAAGCAGGCTTTAACTTGATCATTGCAGCTGGTGGTGATGGTACGATCAATGAAGTTGTTAATGGGATCGCCCCGCTAAAACACCGGCCAAAGTTGGGGATCATTCCCGCCGGTACGACCAATGACTATGCGCGGGCTTTAAAGATACCGCGAGAAAGTCCGATCGAAGCGGCTAAAGTCATCGCCAATGGTAAAACGGTCAAGATGGATATCGGACGGGCCAATGATAAGTA
>PDYJ01003100.1_pt1 | contig 27601 bp, 33 predicted proteins | sample 1430841 | NCBI WGS metagenome assembly PDYJ01 (sample SAMN07237672, study PRJNA390542) | Gut metagenome, whole genome shotgun sequencing project. | isolation source: fecal pellets | host: Mus musculus | place: USA: New York, NY | collected 2016-10 | reverse complement strand
TAATCAACTAAATAGAAGATATATGAGTGTTATATGTACAAGGTGCGAAGCACCAATGTCGCTTGTGAAGCGATAGTAAATCCCAACGGGAATGTGTTCAAGCGTTATACGGATGAGTCATTCCTGTACGGACAGTGCGAGGATTGCGGTACATATCCGGAACTGACCGATCCCGATGAAGTCAAAATGGATATCGACAGATTGTATCAGGAATTCAAGTCTTATTCGGACACGGAACCGGATTATGCCAACTGCCGGATAGTGTACAAGGATGACGGTAATGAGCATGATATAAAAATATCATTGAAAGTGGATGACAAATCCGCAGCAATGGAAGAGAGCATATTCTATTACTGCGACTGCCTTTCCGATTTCAAATCTCTGGCAGATATGGCTGTGAGGATTTCATACTGGTCGGATGCTACAGATTCGGCAAATGGGCAGAAGAAGAATGTCTTTCAAATAATAAATAAATGCTTATGAAAAGTTACTGAAAGAATGTGCGGAGTATATACGCTCGCATCCGGATAATGGGCTGTCTGAAAAGCTCCTTGATAAAATCAGATTGGAGTTAGAGCGCAATGACGGCTATGCTATTGTCTCAACCGTTTCGCGTGAGGATGTAGGATCAGCGGGATATGATGCCGATGCCGTCAGCGATGAAGAACTTAATCGGATAGCGGAAAGTATGCACGAGGATCATACCGAATATGGTGGCTATTGGGTAGCTTTGAAAGATACCTGTGACAACTTGAAGATACCGAAAAATCCCAAATGAGTTTATACAATTAAAACTCACTATAACAGCGGAATCTACATTGAAGCAGGTTCCGCTGTTATAGTGTTACGAACGAACACGTTAGATAATCGCTGTACTAAGTCATAATTCAAGACTATGCGGATCAAGCAGAAATTGCTTTAATCCCATTGTGGTTATACCATTATCATCACGGCGTAACATAATGTTGTCCTTGACCACTATGATTTTCTTAAAGGAATCAGGGACATTTTTTAAGGGACGCTCTTCCTGGGCTACTTTTTCCAAAGAAGGAAGAGCAAACGCAGATTGAATATAATACCTCTGGCTTCCCTTGTTTGCAACAAAATCTATTTCTATCTGTTTACGCGCATAGGTGCCTTCTGATGTTCGCTCATTAATCTCAATAACGCCCACATCAACTGAATAACCTCGCATACGTAATTCATTATAAATGACATTTTCCATTATGTGCGTTTCCTCCTGCTGGCGGAAATTCAGCCTTGCATTGCGCAAACCCAGATCAGAGAAATAATATTTTGAGGAGTGGATATGTATTTTTTCCCTTTGATATCATATCTCTCCCTTTTCCACCATGAAAGCATCAATGAAATAGTCAAGATACTGTTTTATGGTTGCTGCCGATATGCTCATGTTACCGTCGCTTTTGAATGTGTTTTCCAGTTTTCGTGGATTTGTCAGGGAGCCGATACTCGATGATATTATATCCAAAAGAATACCTATCTGGATATTGTTCTGGACTTTATTGCGCTCCACAATATCTTTAAGGTAAACCTCCCGGAACAACCGTTTAAGATACTGCGCCTTATCTTCCGCTTTATCCAATAATACCGCATAAGGCAGACCTCCGTATGTGTGGTAGATGTTCCATGCGTCATCCCACGCCATATCCGGATATACGGCGCAGTATTCCGCAAAACTTAACGGACGTACGTGTATTTCATCTCCGCGCCCTCTGAACTCTGTAATTATGTCTGTGGACAGGAACTTGGAATTACTGCCCGTGACATAAGTGTCAAGGTTATCTATGTGAAGAAAGCTATTGAGCACATCCTCGAATTCCGCCATAAACTGTACCTCGTCTATAAGCAGGTAATACTTTCTTTCATCTTTTAGCAGGCTTGTCACATATTCCAGACATACATCAGGATCTCGCAATGATTTGTTCCGTCGGTCATCAAGTTCAATACGGATAATATGTGATTCAGGGACACCTTCTGCTATAAGATGCTCCTTGAATAATTTGAAGAGAAGAAAAGATTTGCCGCATCGCCTCATGCCGGTAATGATCTTTATCAACCCGTTATGCTTACGGGACACAAGCAACTCTAAGTATCTGTCACGAGGTATAACCATGTCATTTAATATTTTTGCGAAAATTGCAATTTTGTGAAATGAATTTCGAGGGCAAAGTTAGCTATTAAATTCGTTATATCCTAATTATCACTTAAATAAATTCATATATGGGCTATTCTTTTAATGTTGCTTTTGAGAAATTATCTGATTTAATAGTGATTAACGATGAATGAGTTTTTTCATAGCCTACCACATTCAAATATTATTATGCGTTCAATACGCTGTAATTTGCCATTAATGAATAAAATAACAGCATGGTCGGCAGCGCCGACTAAGTCCCTTTATCAAGGTAACTCGGAGACCGAAATCCTCACGTTCAGGCCCTTCGGGTTTTCCTGCAAAAAATTCCCTGCGGTAATTTTTCTTGGAAAAAACGCTCCGGTTTCGCCCCTCCGAGTTGTAGTTTCGGCCGGGACTTAGCAAGCGATGCCGACCGATGACGCATAAAACGGTCAACTGAAAAACTGTGGTGCCGGCATTATGGAATATTGACGGTGCCACAGACCATGCAATATTACAAGAACACACATAATCCTGCCGCCTGTTTTTTACTGACGGATAGAAGCGGGGACAAAAGCAGCTCCGCCTCTCAATTCTGCATATTACGGTCGTTTTCTCCGCCCAGCCTGTTCTCCTTTCCGTTTCCCTCCGTACCTGTCTTTTTCGCTCCGTAATCGGCTCATTCCGACCTTTGCGTGACACCCTGCGGTGCAACGTGATGACATACGGTGCAACGTATTGTCAAGTATTTGCAAATCAGCATTTTGTATGATTTTAGAGCCTATATTTGCAGTGGAAACATTTATTTATTCACTCTAAATACTTCAATGTATGGCAAAAAAATCAGCAAGGGCGGAACCGGATCTACCGACACCCAAAATCACCGAGAACGAGCAGATGAGCGACATCGTGTTCATCCTTGACAAGATGGAGCTGATATTGCAGGCGGTGTCAAAACTTGACAAGGACGGGCGACATGAAGCTGTCCCGGCAGACACGAAACACCGAAACTCGTTCCTGAAAATCGACCGCTATGCGGACATGTTCGAGAATTTCCTCAAGAATTTCTGGAGCCAGCTCAAAGACCCCACACGCTTCGGCATCCTGTCGGTTAAGGACAAGCACCTTGACGACCCTGATGTAAGACAGGCAATAGAGGATATCGCAGCAGGGAAGAAAACCGACGCGGTGGAGGAATTCCTCAAGAAATACGAGATTACCCCGAAGGGGAAACAACAAGAAAACACCAATAATCAAAATGTAGAAGAAATGGCAAAGAAACAAAAAGACAATGAAGAAGTGCGGATGTCACCCCGTGAGGTACACGCACAGCAGGCCGCAGCCGCCGGACAACAGCCGGAACAGCGCGCCCCGCGTTACAACGAGTCAATGATCGACTGGGAACAACTCAAATTATTCGGTATCTCGCGCGACTATCTCGCCGAGCGCGGACTGCTCGACCAGATGCTCCGTGGCTACAAGACCAACCAGATGGTGCCTATAACCATGAACTTCGGCTCAGCCGTGCTCCGCACGGACGCACGCCTGTCGTTCCAGCAGTCGCCTAATGGCCCCGTGGTGCTCGCCATCCACGGTATGCGTCAGAAACCGGATCTCGATCGCCCGTATTTCGGGCATATCTTCTCCGACGAGGACAAGAAGAACCTGCTTGAAACCGGCAACATGGGGCGCGTTGTGAACCTCAAATCCCGCAGCGGTGAGATTGTCCCCACCTTCATCAGCATCGACAAACTCACCAACGAGGTTGTGGCGATGAAAGCCGAGAACGTATCCATCCCCGATGAAATCAAGGGTGTCAAGCTCACCGAGCAGGAAAAGAACGATCTCAAGGAAGGGAAGGCCATATTCCTCGAAGGCATGAAGTCGCAGGCGGGCAACGATTTCGACGCCAAGGTACAGATAAGCGCCGAACGTCGCGGCATCGAATACATCTTCGAGAACGACAGGGTGTTCAACCGTCAGGAACTCGGCGGAGTGAAACTCACCAAGCAGCAGGTTGAGGATCTGAATCTCGGCAAAGCTATCTTCGTGGAGGATATGAAGCGAAAGGACGGTGAATACTTCTCTTCGTTTGTCAAGCTCGACCCGCAAAGCGGACGTCCGGCATACACACGCTACAATCCGGATTCTCCCGAAGGGGACCGGGAAATCTACATTCCCAAGGAAATCAACGGTGTGAAGCTCACCGGTGAAGAACGGGAGGAACTGCGTGCCGGCCGGGTAATATTCCTCAAAGAAATGGTAAGTCGCAAAGGCGAGGAATTCTCCTCGTTTATCAAAGCCGACCTTGAAACCGGACGGCTGAGCTACTCCCGCACGCCGGACGGCTTCGAGCAGCGCGAACAGTTCAAGATTCCCGCCGAACTGTGGGGCAGGACGCTTACCGCAACCGAACGCGCCCAGCTTCAGGACGGCAAGGCGGTACTCATAGAGGGGATGATAGGTTTTGACAAGAAACCTTTCTCCCAGTATGTTCGTGCCAACTTCAACACCGGCCGTCTGGACTACTACAACGAGGATCCCACCCGCAAGCGCGACGCCTCGCAACGCAATGTGGTCGCCCAGGCTCAGGAACGGCGTCAGTCACAGGGACAAGGTCAGCAGAACCGCAAGCCGAAAGGCCAAAGCGTCGGCTGACGAAAAATAATGTGTAACGTAAAAGACCATGACAATGAATCAGGAAAACATAACTCCTTTCAATGCCGAAGATGTGGACTGGGGCGAACTGGAATCCATCGGCATACTCCGCGACGAGCTGGAGATGGCCGGCGAACTCGACACGCTCCTGCAAGGAGAAAAAACCGGTGTGATATCCCTCAGTCTTGTGCTCCTCGGCGTGGATGTCGTCCTTGACGCCACCTTGCAGCTTGTACGCAGGGAAAACGGTGAATCTCTCCTTGAGATTATCGGCATCAAGCCCGCATGACAGAGTTCTTATATAACCCAATGTCAAACCGCCGTTCCCTGCCTCCCTGACTATGGCGGGGAACGGCTAAATTTTCACCAATATGATAGCAATCATAACTGAAAAGCCGAGCGTCGGGCAGGACATCGCCCGTGTCGTCGGCGCCAACATACGCAAAGAGGGTTACTGTACCGGCAACGGCTACATGGTGACATGGGCGCTCGGACACCTCGTGTCGCTCGCCATGCCGGGCGCATACGGTTACGACCGGACATCTACCGAAAGTCTTCCCATGATTCCCGACCCATTCCGGCTTGTGGTTCGCCAGATCCGTACCGACCGGGGCTTGGTGACGGACATCGCCGCCGCTAAACAGCTCAAGATCATCGACGATGTGTTCTCCAGATGTGACAGCATCATCGTGGCGACCGATGCCGGACGCGAAGGGGAACTCATTTTCCGTTATATCTATGAATACCTCGGCTACACCAAGCCTTTCCGCAGGCTGTGGATATCATCGCTTACAGACGAGGCAATCCGTACCGGCATGGCGAACCTGCGCGACGGTCGTGAGTATAATAGCCTCCATGCCGCCGCAGACTGCCGCGCGAAAGCCGACTGGCTTGTGGGGATGAACGCCAGCCGCGCCCTCGCCTGCGTGTCGGGCACTTCCAACAGCTCCATCGGGCGTGTGCAGACACCCACGCTGGCTATGGTGTGCACCCGTTTCCGTGAGAACCGTGATTTCGTGTCCGTCCCTTACTGGCAGCTACATGTGACTCTCTCCAGGGACGGCAGGCTGTGCCGTTTCTTCCACAAGGATGATTTCAGAGAGAAGACACAGGCTGACGCCGCCTTTTCCCGTATCGTCCCCGGTGCCACCGGGCGTGTCACCAAGGCGGAATGCAGGCGTTCCGACCGCCAGCCACCGCTTTTGTACGACCTCACGGCTCTCCAGAAGGACTGCAACGTGCACCACGACATGACCGCAGAGAAGACTTTGGTCGTGGCGCAGTCGCTCTACGAGAAGAAACTGATATCCTATCCGCGAACCGGAAGCCGTTACATACCGTATGATGTCATGCGAACCGTGCCGGAACTGCTGCAAAAGGTGTGCACCATGCCGGAATTCCACACCTACGGTGCCACTTTTGACCTATCGGCGCTCAACAACCGCAGTGTAAACGACACCAAAGTGACCGACCACCATGCTCTGATTGTCACCGGTGTCACACCTTCGGGCATTTCAAGCGACGAACGTGCCGTCTATCTGATGATTGCCGGGCGTATGCTCGAAGCATTCTCACCCCCGTGTGTCACCGAAACACACCTGATAGAAGCCGAAATCTGCGGGATGCCGTTCCGTTCCAAGTCCTCGTCCGTCGTAATACCAGGCTGGCGTGCCGTGTTCGACCGCAAGGAGGACCGTGGCGAGGATGAATCCGATGACAATGCGGCTTGCCCAGCCTTTTCTGTTGGTGACACCGCGCCGGTGTCGGGGCACGGGCTGGCGCAGAGGAAGACCATGCCGCGCCCTTTGTACACCGAGGCCACCCTCCTTGCCGCAATGGAATCGTGCGGTAAGGATATCGCCGACGAGAAGGCGCGCGAGGCTGTCCGCGACTTAGGCATCGGCACGCCCGCCACCCGTGCGGCTATTATCGCCACTCTGGTTAAACGTGACTACATACGACGCTCAGGTAAGAGCATCATGCCTACCGACAAAGGTCTGGCACTGTACGATGCCGTGAAGGATATGCTCGTGGCGGATGTAGGCATGACAGGCAGCTGGGAAAACACACTGTTGCAGATTGAACGGCACACTCTTGAACCCTCTACATTCATGAACGCCATCGTCGGCTATACACGCAAGGCTACCACTGAGATTCTCGGAATCACCGTGCCAGTCACCCCGGTGCATTCCCGCCCATGTCCCAAATGCGGCAAAGGGAATGTCGTGATACGGGCTAAGACCGCCCGATGCGACAATACATCCTGCGGTCTGCTGGTGTTCAGACGATTTTTGAACAAGGAACTCACGGACGGCCATATCGAGCAACTGCTGTCATCCGGCAGGACTAAGCTGATAAAGGGGTTCAAGGGAAAGAAGGGAAATTCATTCGATGCCATGCTTGTTTTCGACAGCGGCTACAATGTTACGCTCGCCTTCCCGGACAGGAAATCTTCAAGAAAGAGATAGGACAGTGAATGCCGTCATTCGGATTCGGAGGCGAAGTTCGTGGCTTGCCATTTTCCACCGTCAAGGCCGGGCCTTGCGGTACGGGCAAAAATCATCCTCGCTGCGCTCCGGTATTTTTACCCGTAGCCTTGCCTGTGGAGTCACGCCACGGAGTAGCCTCCGAAATCCGGATGACACCGTGTCACCCCGGTAAAGATTTACAGTTATGAAAGCATCTGCACTTATCACAAGGATCACAGGCATGAGTTGGCTGTGGAAAGCGCTCCTGATACTCGCTTTGGCCGCCGTGTTCGGATACCTCTATACAAGGGGCGTATCACCTGTATGGGCGGCGTTGGCAATAGTGTTTTTCAGAGGATTCCTCCGATTCCTCTATAAGATTGCCTGCATCATAGTGGCGGCGGCTCTGCTGTTCGCCATAATCAGCGGTCTGATTTTTTGAAACAACGCATCATGAGCTTCCATCTCAGGCATAGATTTACAAAAGGCATATATGGCAGAGCCGTCCACATGGGCGGCTCTTTTTATGTGCTGTATGAAATAAATATATGTAAGAAGATAATAAGTAAGAAAGAAATAGTCTGGCTGACAGACCCGAAGGAACTACCGGGCAAAATTAGCGTCCGCCCCTTTCGGACTGCAAGGCCGGGCCTATCGGTTTCGGGAAAAATCATCCTCGCTTCGCTCCGGTATTTTTCCCGAAAGCCTTGCATTACCGGAGTCGGCCGCTGTAATGCCCTTGTAGTTCATCGGGCTGCCAAGCCCGGATATTCAATAATAAATTAAAAAAGAAATGACTATGAGACAGGCTATCATGACAGCGGCACAACCGGCGGTTACAATCCCGGTGCCGAAGAAAAGAATCGTCCGGATTGAAAGACCCGGAATCAAGTTCCCGTCACGCAGGACAGGGGGACCGGTGCATATCTCCACCATCCTGGATCCTATAATGGAGATAAGCCGCCATCCTGACCGTAACAGGCTTCTCGCAGAATTCTTCAAGGGATGAGCGCAGGCAATAACCGGAAATATTCACACTAAATACGATAAGAATATGTTTTTTCAATCAATGAACCAGATGATGAACCCTAACGTGGATATCACATTGGTCATCCGCAAGTCCGCCGACGGGCGCATGGCAGTGTCGGTGCTACCGAAGTGCAACACTCTCAAGGATGAGGCGCAGAACAGCATCGTGCCGTTGACACTGAACGGCACACCCGAAGAACTTGACACCGGCTTCATGCAGGTGGTGGGACGTCCCATGCAGAAGGCGTCGGGACTGATCTCCAACATGGCGCAGTTCGAGGCGCAGGCCGACAAAGCCGCGTCATCGAGCAAGGGTGCTAAGGAAGCCAAGGCGAAAGAATCCAAAGAGGACAGGGAGAAGCGCGAGAAGTATGAGAAAAATCTCAAGAAGGCGGAGGAGCATATCGCCGCCAAGAGACATAAGGAGGCCGTGGACGCGCTTACCGAGGCACGCAAGTACGCCAAACCCGACGACTTGAAGACAATCGACGAGCGGCTTGACGAGCAGAAGAAATTAGTGGGACAGGGAGATCTCTTCGCAATGATGGAGGAACCCGAGCAGGCTCAACCGCAGCAGTCCCAAGTCCAGCAACCGACACAACAGCCCGCGACGGCGCAGGTACAGCCTCAGCCAAGACCGGAACCTGTTAAACCGGTTCAACAACCGACCGTTCAACAGCAAGCTGCACCACAACATCAGTCCGCCATGCCACAGCAGGAAATGCCGGCGCAAGCCGCACACCCCGCTCAACAGCCATACGGCAACCCCGGACAGGGATATGGTGGTCAGTACGGATATCCGCAACAGCCGCAGGGATGGCCGCAGCAGGCGCAACCCAACGGCGGCTATCCTCAATATCCGCATCCCAATGGCGGGATGGTGCCGCCAAACGGAGGGCAGCATGGCTCGTATCCTCCCAACGGGCAGCCACGATATGCGCGGCAGCCGATGCCGTTCGATCACGACATGGCGGCTCATGCGCCGAGAATGGCGGATCCGGATGACGCACCACCATACCGACCGGAGGAATATGCGGAATATCCCGACTTCCCGGCATCAATGTTACAAGGAAATTATGCACAACCCCAAATGATGTAAGAAACTGTTTAAAATTAGAATTAAAAAAATGTTATAGGGCATAACAAACCCTCAGCCAAAGTGTTGAAGGAGAAAAAACATTGTTCATATGCATAGAATCAATCTCTATCAGACACTTTTGACCGAGGGTCAATGGTCTTATCTAAACAAAGTATTCTTCGAAAATGATTGTCGCAAACGTAAAAATTCACTACGGAGCCTATTCGAAGCGGTATTATACCTACTGGTCACAGGATGTCAGTGGAGGATGCTTCCGCACGATTATCCCAAGTGGCAATTGGTGTACTATTACTTCCGAAAGTGGTCCAAAGAAGGTAGAATCGAACATTTGCTCAACAAACTTGTACGAAAGGTGAGGAAGAAACGAAATCAATCAGAAAGTCCCTCTGTAGGAGCATTGGACGCCCAAAGCGTTAAATGGGGCAACCGCAAGAGTGACAATGGATTTGACGCAAACAAGAAGGTCAAGGGCATCAAACGTAACATCGTGGTAGACCGCAATGGCTTTATTCTTGCCCGGACAGTATGCAGTGCATCGGTTCATGATTCCCATCAGGCTCACCCATTGTGTAATGCAGCAGACAGAGAGTGGGAACGGCTTGAAAAGGTTCTTGTTGACCGGGGTTACCGAGGGGAGATTGCTAAAGATATTGAAAAAGATTTTGCAATCAGCCTTGAGGTTTCCAATACTCCAAACGGGACTAGGGGATTCATACCGAAACCTCTCAGATGGGTGGTCGAGAGAACTTTCTCATGGCTTGACTGGTTCCGTCGCCTTTCTCGCAATTATGAAGAATCAACCGAGGTCGCTGAAGAAATGATTGATTTGGCTGCCATAAAAATTTTATTGAATCAAATTTAAACAGTTTCTAAGACTATGGCACTCGAAATCACAGGAATCAAACGCGTGTTCACTTTCAAGAAAGGGACAGCCACAATCACACTCGACGACCCCAATCCGTCGGACAGCCCCGAAATGGTGATGGGATTCTATTCCAATACCTATCCCGAACTGACAACCGCCACGGTACACGGTCCCACCATGAAGGACGACGCGGCGGTCTATGAGTTCAAGACCACAATCGGAACCAAAGGATAAGAACCAATGCCCGTAAAACCTAAAAAAGAGAACCAATGCAGACTCCTGAGCGAATCACAGTCGGAACAGCTCGCAAAGCTGCTCATAAGTCAGACAGAGAGGCGCTATCATTACGGAGTGAACCGGCAAAGAAGAATTACAGCGCCCAGCGGTGCTGTAATTCTTTTCTGAAAACGACCTTCCAGAGTACCGTACCTTCTTTCATAATCAAGGATTATGGAGAGGATACATTCAACATAATCACGCAGGAGAACTATAATTTCCTGCGTGATTCATATTTCCGGTATGCGGAATTGTTGAACGTGAAGGCCGATCATACCCCCGGCAAGACTCTGAATGAGAGCATCAACTATCTGTATTATGAAATGCAGACCATTCTCTCCGACAATATTGGACTGAATATCGAGATGTATGACAGCAGGCTTCATTTTACACTTTGGAAATGCCACAGGTGGGGAACCTGCAAGCTGTATTATTTCCCGGTGAAATTTCTGACCCGAATCAACAACGGGCTTAGGCGCATAGCCATATCGTTCCTTAACAAGTTTATGCACGCCAACCGAATCGGTTCAATATTGGACTGCGATGAACATGACTGTATAATGGAATGTGTCCTTATGGATTATGACACTGACGAGGCAGACAAAGAAATTATCAGGGACAGGAAGCGCATAGAGTCATATCAGTCAGGAGCAATACACAAACTGCTCAGACGTGTTGAAAGTAAGTCATATCATAACGACATACACACGGCGTTGCACGGTTATAAACCCGTTAACGCATGGGAATCAAAATTTATAGATGCCATGCTGGATGGAATGGAATTCCTTGAACCGAAGAAACCAATAATGCATTATGCCTATGACCCATATTACGATAATGACCCGGACATACGTCCGGTGGGTCTGCACCGTCAGATCTGCATTGTCTATGAGGAAGATGACATAGTCACCAGGACACTGATTGACTTCATAAACTCGGATTATCAGGAATCGTATGAGATAATACCGGTGACAACTATGAAACTGACTCCAAAAACGGAATCACTCTTCAAAATATCGGATGAGTATCCCGAACGGTTCTTCCAATGGTCCGATAAGTTCATTAACATAATAAGTAATCTTGAATCATGACGAATTCCAACCAACTGACTCGGGAGATAAGCTCCGTAATATATCCCAAAGCCGTTCTCATCGCCTATGTCAGCGAGGACGAGAAGAAACATTTCCTTGAGATGCGTGCAATAGATAAAAAGGGTAATATGGGTGAAGGACGCCCTGTGACCTTGGAGTTCATGAACGATCTTGTGAGGAATTATTCGGAAGTCCACAACGGCACTCCATGCGGGATGTTGCCGTCAAACCTGCTGTATTGCAACACTCGCAAGGGGTCTGAACGGTATGTATGGTATAATCCGCCGCAAAGACGAATGATGTATTTTGTGGAAAGCCTGAAGATTGAAAATGCGGAATACAATGTTCCGGGAGTGATCTATGAATCAAAGGAAGGCGGCGGAATGAACGTGTATGCCTTCAAGGGGGAAGTCCCCAATCCGGAGACGAAACTGTATGCCGCCCCGTTTTTCAATGTCACGAACGCCATTGTGTGCATGGGGAATCCGAAAATTGAAAGCCCGAGGTGCCCGGCATTCGGAACCTTTCTGGAATATCTTGAGAAAAGGTTTTGGCTGACGGAGTTCTCACACTTGGGCGGAGGCCGTAATCCTACGAAGTCCAATCTTGTGCTGGTGACAAAGGCAGCACGTGACAAACCGTTCAACCTCAATGAACTTATACCTCTGAATAATCTGAAATTAAAAGACATTCTGAAATGAAACGTGTACATTATATTCACAATTACCTGCTCAATCCGCAGCATCCGGTTACGGTAAATCTTATAGGCGCCGGCGGCACGGGTTCACAGGTCCTTACAAATCTCGCCCGGCTCGATGTGACACTGAGGGCATTGAACCATCCCGGTCTGTTCGTGACAGTCTATGACCCCGACATAGTTACCGAAGCCAATATCGGGCGCCAGCTTTTCGGATGGTCGGATATCGGGCTGAACAAGGCGCAGTGTCTGGTGACACGGATAAACAACTTCTTCGGGAATGACTGGGCTGCAATCCCGGACTTATATCCGGTATGTCCCAAGGATGCACGAAGGGACAATATGGCCAACATAACGATTACCTGCACCGACAATGTGAAATCACGTATGGATTTATGGAAAGTGTTGAAGGCTGTACCGGAATCAGACTACACCAATCATGGCACACCGATATATTGGCTCGACTTCGGAAACTCGCAGTCAAGCGGACAGGTTGTAATGGGAACCGTGCCAAGAAAAATCAAGCAGCCGGAATCGCATCTTTATGAAACGGTAAGCTCACTGAAAGTGGTGACACGCCTCGTGCGGTACTCAAAAGTGAAAGATAATGATTCTGGTCCGAGTTGCTCTCTTGCCGAAGCATTGGAAAAACAAGACCTGTTTATTAACTCGACACTGGCGCAGCTCGGCTGCAATCTTTTGTGGAAGATGTTCCGTCTCGGCATGATAGAGTGCCATGGGCTGTATCTGAATCTCTCCACCATGAAAGTAAATCCTATCCTGATTTAACAGATATATTACACCTATACATGAATCTCAAATTTCTTTCTTTTATTGGAGAGTAGATATAATGATTCTAAATTTAAGCATATAAATCTTTGCGGTCTAACGAATTTAGACTAACTTTGCACTATAAATCTTAAGTTGAAGATAATGGAACAACTTACCAAGCGTGAAGAAGAAGCGATGAATAAGTTTTGGGAGAAGGGCGAAGCTACCGTTAAGGAGATTATTGCCACTTATCCCGAACCTCGTCCAAGCAGAACCGCCATATCTACATTCGTGAAGTTTCTTGTTGATAAGGGCTTTTTAGGCCACAAGCCGGCAGGAAACAACGGATTCATCTATTATCCCATTATAGAAAGAGAGGAGTATTGTGGCAATAATCTGAAAAATGTCGTTCAGCGATATTTCAATAATTCCATTCGTGGAGTGATAAGCACTCTTGTAAGAGATAGAAAAATGTCAGACGATGAAGTCCGGGAGTTGATAAATCAGGTGATAGAAGGCAATCGCCAAGAATAAGACTGATGACAATATGGATAACGAACTGATAGAATTATGCAGTAAGATAAAAGAAGAAATCTCCAATGAAAACACATTTCATTTGGGGATTGAAAATCTGTTGCTGTTGCGTAAACAATTGTTCAACGCCATATTACAATTAAAAGCGGAATTATGTCGTGATGATTTTAATGCTATGCCATTCATAGGAAAGGATGGCTTTCACAGCAAAACAATCGCTTATTCCATCTGGCATATATTCCGTATTGAGGATATTGTCAGCCATACTCTGATTAACGGAGATGTCCAAATATTCTTTTCCGAGAATTTTCAAGAGCGCATCGGTTCTCCGATAATAACTACCGGCAATGAACTTGTAAAACAGCGTATCGGTGACTTTTCGGAAAAATTGGATTTAGAGGCACTATATCAATACTCTACAAAGGTCAAAGCTAATACTGAGTTTATGCTCAAGAATCTGGTATTCGCAGATTTGAAGCGTAGTTTTACAATCGAAGATAAATTACGTCTTGAATCCTTATGTGTAGTAAGCCAATCCGATAATGCAAAATGGTTGATAGATTACTGGTGTGGCGAGGATTTGAAAGGGCTGATTCTTATGCCGTTTTCCAAGCATTGGATGGCTCACATCTACACTTGTATGCTAATTAGGAACAAACTGTATTCAAAATGAGAAAGTTACTGTTTATAATTATATATTTGTCTTTTATATCGCCTGTTTTCGCTGAAAGAAACAAGGCGATAGAGAATGCTTTGCACGAGTATATCAAAGGGAAAGATGCCCGGATAGGTGTCGCGGTCATTATCAATGGCAAAGACACCGTATCTGTCAACGGCAATCGGGATTTCTCTATGATGAGCGTAGTCAAATTTCCGCTGGCTCTGACGGTAGCTCACTGGATAGATACTAACGGTATGTCCCTGAACGATACCGTAACATTCAGCGAGAAGGCTATGAAAGAGGATACCTATAGTCCGATGCTCAAAAAGTATGGTAAGAGTCGAAATACCATGACTATAAGAGAACTGCTTGAATGGTCTTTGGTTGAGAGTGACAACAATGCGGCAGACATACTCCTGCATCGCGTCGGTGGAACATCGGGAGTAACATCAATAATGAGGCAAATGGGTATCTCTGATGAGATTGTAATCGGAGCCTCGGAAGAAGATATGCACCGTGATCCATACCTAAGCTATCTTAACCGTACCACACCTTTGGCAATGGCGCAGCTATTTGATAGGTTTTACCACGAATTGAGAAACGCATCACAGTCATATTCTGAAATATCCGTCATGCTTGAACAGTGTCGCACGGGGCTTGACAGGCTTGCTTTACCCCTTTTGCCTACTAATGCCCTGATAGGACATAAGACAGGTACAGGATTTCCGACACCCGAAGGTCGCATATCCGCAGTAAATGATTGTGGATATGTGAATTTGCATAATGGTACAAGATATTCTATTGCCGTGTTTGTTGCTGATTCCAATTACGACATAGCAACGACCTCAGCCATCATTTCGGAGATTTCTAAGATTGTCTTGGAAGGTTTGATTAAACAAAAATAAGATAAGAATATGGAACATAAATTTTGTCAAAGCTGCGGAATGCCGCTGACTACTGACAACAAAGGTACTAATGCTGATGGCAGTCGCAACGAGGATTACTGTATCTACTGCTATAAGGATGGCAGATTCACACAAGACTTCACTATGGAGCAGATGATTGAACATTGCGCTCAGTTTACCGACGAGATAAACAAGGAGTCAGGACAGACCTTGACACAGGAACAGGCAAAAGACATGATGCGTCAATTCTTTCCACAACTCAAACGCTGGAAAAACCGGACAGCCATGTTTATTGCAATTCTGACATATAAGAAACCGCTTGAAGAAGTCGACCGTTTCCTTCAGGCACATCGTGACTATCTTGCTGAGCACTATGCGGCTGGCGATTTCATCGCATCCGGTCCGCAGACTCCCTGCGTGGGCGGCGTAATATTGATAAAGTCCGAAAGCCGTGCAGTGGTTGATTCTATCATCAAGCAAGATCCGTTCTACATCAATGGTGTTGCTGACTACCGGATTGTCGAGTTTACTCCGACAATGTTTATGGAATCGAGCCTTTCCGACATACTAAAATAAGTATTACACCGATGGTTGATAAAAGGGCTATAATTATTTGGCTGGCAATCACAATCCTTGTGATGTTAGCATTGCCTTTTGCCGTTGCCCGGCTTGCGTCTGAATGTTCCGGGATGGCACTGTGCATGATGCTTTTCTTAATTGTGAATCCTATTTATTCTGCAATTCTTGGTTATCGCTGTGGGAAAGACATAAAGAAAATGTGGAATCTTCCATTGGTGTCAGCCGTAGCGTTTCTTGCCGGGACATGGATTTTCTTTGACATACATGAATTATGGTTTGTCGTCTATGCAACAGTATATCTTGCAATAGGTTGGATAGCAATGGCTATCAGCAAGTACTTGAATAGACGTGTTCAGTAGAGTTAACAAGAGTACTAATTAAAGCGAGTAAATCATCAAGATGAAACAGAAGAATCTTTTATGTTTGTTTATAGGTTGTGCCATGACAATTGCATCATGTAGCCAATCAGCGAATAATAGCCAAGACTCTGCATTAGCAGGTGGTGACAGACCCCCATTTGAATATACTGATGCTGACAGGACGTTTGGTGTTGTACTTGAAATTTCAAGCGACAGCCTGATAACTTGCAACAATAATTTCTCTGGGCAGGACAGTGACCCTTTGATATTAGATACAAGTAATCCCGCTTTCACGGATTTTCTATCCAATTGGTTTGCATCAATGGATTCCGTTCAGATAAACCGACTCAAAAACGGCTCTGAACTTCACATATCAGTAGGAGATGGCATTACGGACGCAACTATCGAAAAGATTAAACGTAACGTCATGAAATGTGGAATCAAGGGTATGTCAATATCTAATTTCTGACGGAATGATATTACGATGCCTACATATCAATCGAGAGCGGCAAACTGACCGCTGAACATAAAAACCGTTAATTGAAAATGAGCAACGATATACGAGACATCTTTTCCGGACTTAAAGCCCGCAAGCCACAATATGTGTTGGGCACAAAGAACGGGGATATACGCACATCAAACGTGACCGAGGAAAAGATCCTTGATGCTATAGACGACGTTGAGGATAACGGATGTGTATACCTTGAAAAATGCGTGCCGGTGGTGTTGGTCAGCGATGCAAAGGCATACTCAATTGATTACTTTAAGGATAGCAGTATAGCGGTATGTTTTATGGTCAACGGGTATATGCTGCGAATGTGGCGGTCGGACGTTGATTGCGACATGGCCGCCGATATCATGTGTGACTTCTTCCGCACCGCATCGCTCCCTGATATGACCGGCTGGCACTGCCAGAAAATCCATCCCGAGCAAGAAAAGGCAGAGACGAAACTATGTGTTGACGGCGAGGATTTCCGATACTTTGATATGGCGGATGTGTTCTGTGCTTTGGAAGATATCATAGAGGGCAAATCGCTATGGATGCTTTATGATTTCACTAAAGGCGATGGCGGGTATATCAACATCAGCAGGCGTGACAATGATACCGCTCCGACCACCGGATATAAAGTTGAATATGTAAGGTGGTCGGAGCCGGTGCCTATTGGTTACAGAGGTGTTATTTTTGATGTCGGTCTCTTGCGGAACTGGCTGTGGAGTCTGATTGATGGCGAGAGATTGCCCGATCCTCTGAGCTGTTGGGAGGAGTTTGACGTAAACGATTATTTTGGAAGACTGGTATTCAGATTTTTAGACGAAGAGAAAGATGAAAGGTAAATATAGCAGGCAGGTGAAAACGGCAGTCAAGCTGATTTGGTCAAGTTTTGACCGCGATGAAATACGCCGGGGATACTCAATACTTATTCTGGAGGCGCAAAAGGGCGATGCAGATGCACTGGCATTCATAGCCCGCTGCTTCATGGGTGAGTCGTATGTATGGCCGCAGGCAGGCTTCAAAGCTGACGATGAAAACGCATCGAAGCTGATGCAGAAGAGCGCGATGATGGGCAGTGCCACGGGCGTTCTTTGTGCTGTGCGAAGCGCAAACCTCACCCCTTCGGTGGAACGTGCAATGCCGTTCGCCTCGTTTAAGGAAGCGTTGGAGGAGATTCTCGGTCAGGCAGAGCGTGGCGACGCCTTCTGTTGCTACATGGTCGGCAATGTGTATTATTGGGGTGACTATCTGCGTGTCGAGCCAGACTATGCCAAGCAATTCAAAGATGAAAACGGATATAACGCATGGGCCTGGCCGATAGCAAAGGTGTGGTACGAGCGCAGTTTCGATGGCGGGCTTTGTGCCGGATGGGGCAATTACTGCGACATACGCAAATCTGGCTTCTGCGAAATTGCGCAGGATGTCTTTGAGAAATATTACTTGAAGCTGGCGGATATTTCACCCGTAATCTGCAACAACTACGGCTATTATCTCCGCACCGAGAAGGGCGACTCATACGGTGGGCTGTTGCGATATGTGGAGGCTGCCCGCAGGGGCGACCCACAAGCCGCATACAATGCAGGGCATATCTACGAAGCCGGTGAAGAAGTGGATGAGAATATCGACCTTGCATATCAACTCTATGAAATGGCTGCCAAATGCGGACATCCCGCAGGACAATTTGAGGTAGGATATTATCTGTTTGAAGGCTTCGGTGATGTGGAGCAGGACTACGCCAAGGCTGTGGAATGGTTTGAAAAGGCATACCAAAACCCGAAATGCAGCGAGACCACCCGGACGCAGACCGCCGCCTACCTCGGTTTATGCTATCAGGAGGGGCTTGGAACAGTTCAAGACGACGATGTGGCATTCGAGTATCTTCATGAAGCCGGGGAAGACATCGACAATCTATGGGAGTCAATAACCGTCAAGGTGCTCACCGCACTCGGCGTGGCGTATGCCTTCGGTCGTGGCACCGAAACGGATATAGAGCTGGGATACCAATATCTTGAGGATGCCGCAAAACTCGGTTCGGAAGAAGCCAAAAAGTATATCGGCTACATCAACTCGCCGGACTATGAAGTCGACGAGCGGAAAAAAGAAGAACCGACCACTCCCGTAGCCCCGTTCTGGCAGAATGTGGCTGAAAAAATCAGAGATGCGGTTGCTGCTGACCTGCGCGAAATTCTTGGACGCATCGACGATGAGCGCATTTACACAGTCGCTCTGGTCACCGACAGGTATTGTTGCTCGCTATTTCTTGCAGTGAACACTCTGGAGTACCTTGAAAGTGAAGACGAAGAGCCTGATGATGAATGCAAATGGCATCCTGATGAATGGGGGTATTCCGATGGGCATGACAGCGAACTGGTGAAGCTCAGCAAAACTCTGTGGGAAAACCACGCCACTTTGCCGGGAGAAGCCTTTTTCTTCAGCGCAATGATATCAGCGGTGGCGCAGGTCAAAAGCTCGGGAATATTCGGAGAGCGCACCGAAGAAATCACATTCTTCATTTCAATATCGGATGATGAATACGCTGAAAATCTCGAAGACTCGTCAGCCATGACACTGAACGGCCCCGAACTGGCAGCAGCTTTTTTGAATAGAAACAAGTAACATCATATTATGGCATATTATACTGTTTACTGGCCTCAGGACCGGTTGGACGAACTAAGAAAATCAAATGACACAGGGCCTATAAAAGTAGTGTTTGGCAGCATCCACTCAAGGATGCCATCAATAGCATCAATAAAAGAGGGAGATGTCGTATTTCCGATCTCATTGCTTGATAGGCATCTCTACATAATGGCAAGATTGGAAGTGACTCATAGGGAAAGAGCCTTCGACTATTGCATAAGAGAACTCGGAAATCCTTACAGGTCTCTTATTCCCGGAGGTGTTGTCGTTAAGGTCTCTGACACATTCTTTTGTGCAAAAGACGTTTCTTATAAAAATCTCCATAGTGTGCCTGAGAATCTCACGATGATTATTCCCGGCGACAAACCCCATTGCAAGCATCAGGAACCGTTTAATTGCTGTGCCGAATGGGCAGTATGGGGAGAAAATGGCAGTGTTATCCAACCGCGCCTCATTCCTGATGAGGTTGTGCCACTTCTTAGAAACTGTTTAAAATTAGAATTAAAAAAATGTTATAGGGCATAACAAACCCTCAGCCAAAGTGTTGAAGGAGAAAAAACATTGTTCATATGCATAGAATCAATCTCTATCAGACACTTTTGACCGAGGGTCAATGGTCTTATATAAACAAAGTATTCTTCGAAAATGATTGTCGCAAACGTAAAAATTCACTACGGAGCCTATTCGAAGCGGTATTATACCTACTGGTCACAGGATGTCAGTGGAGGATGCTTCCGCACGATTATCCCAAGTGGCAATTGGTGTACTATTACTTCCGAAAGTGGTCCAAAGAAGGTAGAATCGAACATTTGCTCAACAAACTTGTACGAAAGGTGAGGAAGAAACGAAATCAATCAGAAAGTCCCTCTGTAGGAGCATTGGACGCCCAAAGCGTTAAATGGGGCAACCGCAAGAGTGACAATGGATTTGACGCAAACAAGAAGGTCAAGGGCATCAAACGTAACATCGTGGTAGACCGCAATGGCTTTATTCTTGCCCGGACAGTATGCAGTGCATCGGTTCATGATTCCCATCAGCAGGGCAGACGCATCTTAAATAAACTTAACGGCTATTGTCCAATTTAAATCGGTCTATATCCGTTGTTGAGATATGACGAACACCAATACCCCAATAGCATTCTTCTCTTCAGTGACAGATCCCAGAGTCCTTCGGACGCAAAAACACAGTCTTGAATCCATCCTGTTTATATCGCTTTGCGCAGTCATCTGCGGAGCTGAAGGCTGGAATGAGATAGAGGACTACGGCAACGCCAAGATTGACTGGCTTGAGAAATTCCTCCACCTGCCTAACGGGATACCGTCGCACGACACTTTCAACCGGGTAATCAGCATGTTGGATCCCAAGGAATTGAACGGTTCCTTTGTCGCATGGACCAGGAGCATAGCAGAATTGACGGACGGCGAAGTGGTTGCCATAGACGGCAAATGTATGCGCGGGAGCAGCGATGACGGCACCGGCACATACACCCACCTTGTAAGCGCGTGGGCATCGGCCAACAACCTGTTGCTCGCGCAGGAAAAGGTCGCCGGAAAGAGCAACGAGATTACAGCCATACCCAGGCTGCTGCGCATCCTTGAGCTAAAGAACTGCATAGTCACGATCGATGCCATGGGCTGCCAGACGGAGATTGCCAGGACAATAATAGAGCGCGGAGCCGATTATATCCTCGCTTTGAAGGGGAATCAGCCTGAAATGCTCGACCGTGTCAGCGGTTCTTTCACATATATTAAGCCTTCATCGGATCACACCATGGAGGGCAAGGCTCATGGACGGGAGGAGACAAGAACCTGTTCGGTCATAACAAACCTCGACAACATTATCGACAAAGACAAATGGGCAGGTCTTAAAAGCATCGTGAAAATAGAATCCCGGACACGCGATGTGAAGTCAGGGCAGATCCATAAGGAGACCAGATATTACCTGTCGAGCCTTGAAGCTGACGCTCAATATATTAATCATTCGATAAGGACACACTGGAGCGTTGAGAATCAACTGCACTGGACATTGGATGTCGCTTTCGGCGATGATGCCTCGCGTAAACAAAAGGATAATGCCGCTCAGAATTTTTCTCTGCTTAACCGCATTGGATTGAATATAATCAAGAACGCAAAGGTATCCTCGATGGGGGTAAAAGGCCATAGGAAGAGAGCCGGATGGGACAACGACTATCTACTTTATGCCTTAAAAAGTTTTGATTTTGTAAAAAATTAAGATGCGTCAGCCGTGTTCCCATCAGGCTCACCCATTGTGTAATGCAGCAGACAGAGAGTGGGAACGGCTTGAAAAGGTTCTTGTTGACCGGGGTTACCGAGGGGAGATTGCTAAAGATATTGAAAAAGATTTTGCAATCAGCCTTGAGGTTTCCAATACTCCAAACGGGACTAGGGGATTCATACCGAAACCTCTCAGATGGGTGGTCGAGAGAACTTTCTCATGGCTTGACTGGTTCCGTCGCCTTTCTCGCAATTATGAAGAATCAACCGAGGTCGCTGAAGAAATGATTGATTTGGCTGCCATAAAAATTTTATTGAATCAAATTTAAACAGTTTCTTAGATTCGGTTATCCGAAGAGTAAAGAGAAGCCATTACGAATCAATTCAAAAGGAGTTGTGTTGGCTCAAAGTATAGCTGCAACCCGGCGTTTGTCGAAGGAATCCGCAATGATTTTTGAAGAAATCTTTAAACCGATTGAAAACGTTGAACAGTAGGTCAACAAGATAATTATATGCTGCAAATTTGGATTTGAGACTATAACAGAGCGAGAGCAGGATTATTTAATGGTTAACATTTGAATTAAAAGTAAATCATGAATATAAAGTCGGAACTACAACAACTCTGTGGGGATACCCAAAATCTATGGCTTAATGACGTAAATATTGAGCCGGAAACGATACAGGCAATCATGATAAATGAGGTTGTCCCGTCATGTCCGGAGGAAGACTTCTATGGGAAACCGGATTCCGCGTATATGTCAACGACAATTCCGATGTTCAGAAAAGCAGGAATAGAGATAGGTTCAGTACAAGACATTCTGAATAATGGAATTTACATTACCAATGCTGTCAAGACACCTAAAAGCGAATATGCAGTTTCAAAGGAGAGCATAGAGGATAGCCTGCCCTATCTGGAAAAAGAGCTTGCTTTGTTTCCAAACGTCAAGGTTATCATGCTTATGGGGGATGTGGCAAAGAAAGCCTTTAATATGATATGCAAGAAGGCGACCAAGAAAAATGCCGTTCCAAGTATATCTACTTACAAGTTACGTAATACTGAGATTTTCTATAATGGAATACGCATTATGCCCTCTTACATTATGACTGGCCAGAACATTCTGATTGAAAAGTCAAAATTCGAGATGGCATCGAAGGATATAGAAACGATGTACAGGTTAATTAAATGTTTTGATTAAAGATGGCTATTGCACCTGATGATATTTTGAAATATTGCCTTGACAACCTTGAAGGGACGGTCGAAGTAAACAGTTGGGGCGAGCGTGGGATTTTCTACAATCCGGGTGGGGTGTTGAAACGTGGGGTTTATATCTTGACGATAAAAGAAAAGGATGGCGACAATGATCGAGCTTCCCACCTTGACCGCAAGGATGTGTGGCGAATAAATATAGGAGTCAGAAAACAGACTTTCCGCACTTTATTCGGAGAACTGCCCAAACGTCCATGTAAAGGTTGCATTGTAGATATGCCGTGTGAATTTACCGCAAAGGATGTCATTATGCCGCATCCGGTTTATGCGTGGATGGGCTGGATTTGCGCTTTAACCCCATCTGAAGCGACATTTGAATTATTAAAACCTTACATCCTTGAATCCTACGAATACGCAAAAGAGAAATTCAAAAAAAGATGACGGGATAGTGAACTGATTATTTGAAAACGATGATAGAACATATGGAACAAAGATTTTGTCAAAGCTGCGGTATGCCCCTTGTAGAGGGTAACATCGGCACAAATTCAGACGGCAGTAAAAGTAAGGACTATTGTGGCTACTGCTACAAAGAAGGTGTTTTCCTCCAAGATTTCAACATGAGCCAGATGATAGAGTTCTGCACTCAGTTTACCGACCAGATTAACAAGGAAACGGGTTGGAATCTGACGCCCCAACAGGCAAAGGCTCAAATGCAACAAATCTTCCCAACACTCAAACGTTGGAAAGAGAAAGATGAAAGGAGTTTGATTGAAAAAGCGATCCATCTTCTTTCCCAATGCAAAGAGGTTACGTTGGCATCGGTCAATGCGGAGGGTTTTCCTCGCCCTGTGCCATTGGATAAAATTCACTCGTTAGGATGCAATGAAGTTTGGGTAGTGACCGCAGCAGACTCCGAAAAGGTTGCCGATTTCAGGCTCAATCCCAAAGCTGGGCTTTCCTATTCATTTTATGGCGATAGTGTTGCTTTGCGCGGCACAGTCGAAATCATTACGGATGATGTAACCCGCAAACGGATGTGGCAGAAGTATTTTATAAATTATTTCCCCGCCGGCCCGGCAGATTCGAACTATGTGCTTATTCGCTTTATCGGAAATGAGGCTACCATCTGGATAAACCGCGAGTTTGCTCACATCACCATATAACACATAAATTATGAGAGATTCGGAACAAATGTATCCGGTCGTTTTTACAACAGCTATCATTCAGAGGAATTTACGGTTGAGTGAGGCATATAACACCAATGTCCGTTTTTTACTATCATTGGAAATTGTCATGTTGTAATTTTACGGGATGCAGACATTCAGAATCATACAGCCAACGCCTGCCCTGAAACCGTTCATACGGTATTTCTGGATATTGCAGGATAGTACCTCAGGCATAGTGTCGCAACGCACTTTGCCGACGGGTTGTATGTCGCTTGTGTTCCATCGTGGCGAAAGGCTGAAAGTCACGAACCGTGATGAATTACAGCCGCAGAGTTTTATTTGCGGTCAGGAAAGCGGCTATTCAGATGTGGCTTCAACCGGCGACATTGAAATGATTGTGGCAGTATTCCAGCCTCATGCGGCAAAAATATTCTTCTGTATGCCGGTCACTTTACTGCGTGACAGGAATGTGGCGGTTGCGGACATTGAAAATCCAGCCTTGCGTGATTTGGCACACAGAGTTGAAGACAGTGAAAATCACGACATCTGCATTGAACTGATAGAGAATTATTTCTACAAGTGCCTGATGTATGGGACACCTTATCATCTGCCACGACTGGCGGAAGTGGTACGTCATATCAACAATTCCACTCAAACAAATATCAGGGCACTTTCGAATATTGCGTGCCTGAGCGAAAAGCAATTCTCCCGGATTTTCTCGGAAAACATAGGAACGACACCCAAAGATTTCATGCGTATAGTCAGGTTGCAACGTACCTTATCTGTCATGCAGCATAATCAGGGGATAGGTTTTGCGCAGCTGTCATACGAATGTGGGTACACCGACCAATCCCACATGATTAAAGAATTCAAGCTATTCTCCGGCTACACACCGAAAGAGTATATTGCTCGATACTCTCCTGTTTCTGACTATTTTACATTCTAAAAAATAGCGTTTATACAGCCTTGTATTTGGTTGTCACCGATTATTTATATAATTTTGTCACCACTTAGTGACGTTATATAAGATGGAATTGAAAGAAACAGAAAAAAGGCTTCTTGAAGCCGTGAGCCATATCGTAGAGAAACGATGGTTTTACCAAAATCGGAGTTAATCGCATAGCTAATCAAGCCGGATGCGATAAGGTTTTGATTTATCGCTATTTCGGTGGATTGGATGGTTTGCTCGTGGAATGGGCAAAGCGTCATGACTATTATTCGTTTGCCTATTCGGAGTTTATTGATACCATTAAACGTACCGAAGATGGCGACATAAGGCAGATTGTTAAGGATGTACTTATGTGTCAGCTTAACTATCTAAAAGATAATGTGCTCATGCAGGAACTTCTTGTATGGGAACTTTCAGGTCATTCTTCTTTCAAAGGTATCATCGAAGAACGTGAGCGTATCGGTTATAAATTGCAGGAGGAACTGAATAAGTTTTTGGATAAAGGCGGTGACAACAATATGTCTATTGCCATAATCATATCCGCAATCAACTACATAGTTCTTTTCACAAGGCAATATCACAAAATCAATGGCATAGATTTCAGCAAACCGGAAGCATGGGAAAGAATGGAAGCTATGATTTCCAAATATGTGGATTTTATCTTTGGCAACAACTGTCTATGAAACATATCATTACAATAGCACTTACACTGTTTCTTACAGCTTTTGCAATGGCACAGCAAAGAAACTATATTTCCATCTGTGGCAGGACGAAAACCGCTATCAAATGGACGGAGGAACACAAGGATGGAAAGATATACCTGCATACGGTTCAAGGTGGTGAGAAGCATGAGTATATCTTAGGAAGCGGATATAAAACCGAGAGTTGGAAGATAGTAAATACTTCTTCAAACACCAATCTGTCAATCAGTCTGAATAATGGGATATACTCCATATCCGGCAAGTTCAATGGGAAACGGATTTCAAAGACGGTAAATAGTAAGGCAAGCCGTGGTATCAGAACATCGCCTATAATGCGGACTGACTTTGAAAAACAGTAAGTCTGTGGAATATGAGTGTTTTCGCCCCGACAACTGAAGCTCTATACCATGTCGGCAGTAAAGAAAGGAACTGAGAAATTAGACGGAAAGAATGCCATAAGAATCGAAGTCAGTCTTACCGGCTTTATGTCTGCTTTCTGGAGCTGTGATTATTACTTTGACACGAGTTCTCTGATGTTTGTGGGGTATAAGGGCGTAAACGGTGGCCCCGGAACACCTGAAACAAAAATATCAGTCGCAAGATGAAGACAATAATATTCTATCGTTCCTCATATAGAGGAAACACGTTGAAGATTGCGGAAAGCATGAAGGATGCCCTATCTGCCGAATTGGTATCTATCGACAGCAATCCGTCAATCGACCTGTCGGATTATGACCTCATTGGCTTTTGGCTCCGCGATAAACTTTGCCGCTCACGATATACGACTTCAAAGATTTGTTTCAGGTCAATATTTTTAAAGGTAAAAACGTGTTCGTATTTTCCACCCGTTGCAGACCTTTCTTGGGAGCATATCATAAGCACCTCAAAAAAATTATAGAGGCGAAAGGAGGAATTATAGTCGGAGAGTTTTCCTGTCAAGGATTTGACCGCACCGGCCGTGGGTTCTGATGGACGGCTACAATAAAGCCAGACCGAATGAGCAGGATATGTTCAGGGCAAGACTGTTTGCGGAAAAATTGCGTTTGAAATTACATCCGTTGGCTCATGCCCATAAGAATCCGGTTGAAGGTTATTCTGATGACGTACCGATACGCCGTAAAGGGTCTGATATAATAGCGGGTAACAAGGTGGTGTTCCTAAATACCTCTACTTGTATAAATTGCGGGAAATGTATCAAGATTTGTCCGATGCACATATTCGCACTAAAAGATACGGTTTTACCGACTGACGAGAAAAATTGCATCCAGTGCAGGCTGTGCGCTGACAACTGTCCGACTTCTTCAATATATATCCATGAATCTTTCTTGAATGGATTGCGGATAGCTCTCAGAGAATCATTCAGCGACAAATTGCAGAACAGTTATAACGATGAAGATAATCAGCAGTAGGTCTTTTCCACCTAACACAGGATGTCCGCTTTTTACTATCACAGGCTACGATGTAGCTGTAATTTTGCAGCGTACTAATTAAATAATAAAAAAGTATGATTGCATTTTTTGAAATTCCCACCAATGACTTCGACAAGTCGGTGGCGTTCTATCAGGCACTCTTCAGCGAAAAGCTGGAAGTGTCGCAGTTCGGCGACGAGAGAATGGCGTGTCTCATGAAAGACGGAAAAAGCGTATGCTCAATCTCCTCGGCTCCTTCGTTCCCCGGTTTCGCACCCTCTAATGGAGGCGTGTTGGTGTATCTCCAGACAAAAGATTTGGATGCCAGCGTGAAAGCTGCGTTGGATAACAGCGCGACGCTCGTAACTCCCAAGACCAAGATTCAGGTTGACGATTGGGGTTACTTCGCCATCATCGCCGATCCTGTCGGCAACCGCATCGGGCTTTATGGCGACAAGTAAAGAGCCGAAAACGTAGGTTACAGTGGAGAGAACTACTCGGTTTTCTCCACTATCCGTATCTATAATCAATTTTTTCTGCCCGATTATTTTGTTGTCTAAAATAATTAGACTACTTTTGTATTATCAAATCGTCTAATTTAATTAGACTATATAAAATGGAAGATATGAAGCCATTAACAGAACGTGAAGAAGAAGTGATGAACTTCTTTTGGGAAAGC
>PDYJ01002328.1_pt1 | contig 27684 bp, 37 predicted proteins | sample 1430841 | NCBI WGS metagenome assembly PDYJ01 (sample SAMN07237672, study PRJNA390542) | Gut metagenome, whole genome shotgun sequencing project. | isolation source: fecal pellets | host: Mus musculus | place: USA: New York, NY | collected 2016-10 | reverse complement strand
GGATTCAATTATATTTCAGCTGGATCTGTGATATGGATGAGCAGGAACAATATCATAATGAACGTGACCATATCCTCCGTGTTCGTACTCGTTGGATATAGTCACTTTTTATACAATTACATAAATCACCATATCTCGCTGTCTTTCTTGGTTCGGGTGGCGATTTCATCGGCTATCTCCTCGGAGGAGAGTTTCTTGCTGAGCAAGCGGCAAGCCGATGAGATGTAGTCCATGAAAGTCTTTTGGGTCTTGTGACCGCTGACGTGCATCATCTGTACGATGTCGTATTTATGGCTCAGATACATATTGGTGATTCCGGTTCGTCGGGCGGTATGGCTCGTCACGCATTTGAAGCGCGGCAGGAGAACGTTGCCGTTTAGGTCGCTTTCCGGCTCCTTGCCTTCTTTGACGATGTGTTAACATATTCTGCTTAGTTAATCTTTTCCCCTCTCATAATCACCAAACAGTTTTCAGGCGCATTTAAAATCGATTCTATCCGTTGCCGCTGCGAGTCGGTCAATGATTCGTTTTTAAGAAGGTTCTGAACATAGTTACGATGAGTTCGCATATTGAAAAACATGCAATAATCATCGTCGGACAAATAGTAGGGGTGGACATTGCGTCCGAGATAGTCATCAAAAATGGTTAGCTCCATGACCTTGCCAGATTGCTTATCAAGCCAGTAATATTCTCTACCATTAATGGATTCACAGCCACCTATATATCCGGTAAGCAGTTCATATGAATACTTTAATATATCTCTGCTGAAAGAGTGGTTGTCGACTACGATATGTGGGAAAATCTTGTTATTTTCCGCATCATAATAATAAGTTGTATCGGTAGTCAATATAAACGAGAACAAAAGCTTCGAGGACATGCCGATCGCACGGGTATTATCATAAAGTGATCCCAGTGAGCTCACACCGGCTTGAAGCGGAGGATAGTGGCATACTGTTACATCTTCTACTCCGTTAACCTCCATATCGGGATTGAATTGAGCAACTGCCACAGTGTCGCCCAAATCTGAAAAACACATTGATACAACTGCAAGATTTCCACTCGGGTAAAGGTAGAGAGAGGGATTATGTATCTCTTTTATGGTATATGTTCTGTGTAGTGTGCCGTCAAAATCATAAGATTCGATTTCTCCTTGCTTAGACAGATACACCTTTCTACGCGGTTCGTCAATTGCTCCATTGACATAACTGGGGATGTCTCCGTCGAATGAAGGCATCGGTATTGAAAACAACGTGGTGCCATCCAAATCCATCATCTTCACTGAATCTTGATCTGAGCCGGGAATTATCAATACGTGTTGATCTGTCATTGTTAGGTCATATACTCCTCCGACCGGGGCTGACCCGGGGCCAAGCGTGACAATCTGGAGGGTATCAATCAGAGAACTCAGGTAGATGGTAGTATCACCGGAGCAAGCTTCGGAGTCAATGACAACCAGCTTCTCCATATCGGAAACACTATCTGCAACGTGCTCCTTGGCAGGCTGACACCCGAATAGCGACAGTACTGTCAACAGGATTAATACATATTTCATAGTTCCAAGTAATTTATGTTCATTCAATGCTATGATAGAAATGGCTACGCTGATGGATTTCGATTACTGATTAATATTAATTCTTCAGACGCGCTAACATTATGATTGGATTGTCTTCCGGGCTGATGGTTTTCGCCAGTTCTTCCAGAGGACCGCTTAACTTACCTTCGTCAAGCAGATAACACAGATCCTCAGCAAGAATTACCTGTGCGATATATCCTTCAGGCAAGGCGTGGATGCTTCCGCTTGGACGTGACTCATAATAATTGAGCGGCCCATTCTTATCTATATCCTGATTTGATAGAGTGATGTGAGTCCAATCACCGGTATGTCGATCATAAAGAAATTGACGAGGGTCCAAGACTGAATTAGACTCCAGATCTATAGCTTTCTCTATTGTATGCAGCAGGATATAACGCTCGTTCATACCATCGATTGTGGTGAGATACGGGTATCCTCCTTCCGACACCTTGTTTCGCTTGGCTATGATTGGTTTCAGGCGACCATCGGTAAATACTGAGATATTGTCTTCCATCGCGTCAGACACAATAATCTGATCTCCTATGGTCGAAAATTGCGGAGTCCAAAGACATATTCCATACACACTGTTATCCACAAACCATGTTACGCCATCGGAGGTGGGATCAACCATCTCAATCGGAAGTTCTGTTATTGAGTCGGTGGTCAAATCAATATAGTAGAACGGCTTATGGTTTACACCGTGTTGCTGTCGCAGTTCTTCATTCGACGTATTTTTGCGGTCTATTCCAAGCAGTGTATTTTTGTCATAAATAAACAGTTCTTGACCATGGCGGTATTTGTCGGGCAATTTAATCCTTTTGAGATGATTGCCGCTGAAATTGTATTGCTGAATAATATCGCTTGAACTATCTGTTACAAAAATACAAAGATTATCCGGATCTATAATCAAACGGCTGATGGATTGGTATTCAGTTGGCGCCTCTCCTACATGATTAAAACTATGAGAGTACGATCCATCTCTGTGAAATACTATTATATCATATTTCCCATTGAAAGTAAATATACAATCATCGGTCATAGTGATATATGCATTTGAAAGAAGACAACTGTCGTTTATCTCCAATGGAATGTATTCTACATCAGCGATATCTTGGATGTTGATAGCCTCACGAGGATATTCGGCTGAAAAATCTATTACCGGAATATCACCACTATCAGACGAGTCGCTTCCTTGGCCGCAGCCGGTTGCGAGGACAAGCAAGCAGCCATATAATAGCGAGGTGCTTTTAAGGTGTTTCATGCTACTTTTTTATTAATGGATAGAACTAAATTTTCTTCCTTCTTATAATCATCTGTTGGCCGTTATATTAACCGAGATAGATGCTCCAATTAATTATAGGCAACGTGTCTAAACAACGTAAGCTCGATGAAAATTAAGCGATTCAAAGTTTGGTGGTTAGTAATAAAAGTGCTGAATTTTAAACAAACGCTCTTTTCACTATGCTCATCGAGGACAAAGTTATTGAAATTTTCGTAATGGCGGATGATTTCAGCAAGATTTTTTTAACGCAATGCTCCGCCTTCGAGGTCTTGACAAGCCCAAAGATGGAAGGAAACGTGATTACCACCGCGATTGCCGAGTGGCACAGGCAGAGATTATCGTCATCATGATCATGTTCCACTCCTCGTTGCGTAAACGGACAATTATCGAGACCATCAACGATGAACTAAAGAGCATTGCGCAGATTGAACATTCGAGGCACCGTTCTTTCCCTAATTTCATCGTCAATCCAATCGGCGGTATCGCCGATTATTGTCTGCTCCCGAAAAAAACGATGATAAACCTTGAACGATCATACTCTAAACAGCTGACTCTCTTTTGATTATATTCATCAAACCCACGTTATATCACGACTATTGGCTAATTCTTTTAGCAAGCCATTCGCCTCGCTTCTGTCGGCACTCTTTAAGGGTTGGTGCCACATCATGAGGACTCACTACCCATCAAAATCCATCAAAAAGCATTATCTTTGCGGCTAAGATGGAGATCAGGAATCTACTTGAAATATACACTCGGCAAGAGTTCAGAGACTGGCTGATGACCAATGCGTCAACGGCCACTGAATGCTGGGTGTATGTGAAAAAGGGAAAAACTCCGGTCGACGGCATCTTATGGTATCTTGATGCTGTCGAGGAGGCTTTGTGTTTCGGTTGGATTGATTCCACCTGCAAGTTGAATAATGGCATGGTTGCGCAACGCTTCAGCCCTCGCAAGAAAGATTCCAACTGGACAGAACTTAACAAAGAAAGATGCCGCCGGCTCATCAAGCTCGGATTGATGACTGAGCTTGGAGCAAAGGGTTTGGCGGATATGGATACCCCTTTTTCTATCGACCCCGAGGTAGAAGGAGCGTTTAAAGCCAACAGGACAGCGTGGGAAAACTTCAAATCATTTCATCCGCTCTATCAGCGTGTGAGAATTGACAAGATCCACAATGAAAAGAATCGTCGACGTACAGACAATTTCCATAAGCGATTGCAAAAACTCATAGAGGCTTCTGAAAAAGGCAAAATGATAGGCGACTGGAACGATTGCGGACGTCTGCTTAACTATTGATATGGAGATCAGACCTTACAATGCCGACGACTTGGTTGAGATTATAAATCTCTTCCGGGCCACAATACACCTGATCAATATCAAGGATTATACCCAAGAGCAGGTCGATGCGTGGGCTCCTGATTTCATTGATAAGGAAAAGTGGAATAAAACATTGTCTGAGCATCATACATTTGTGGCTGTCAACGGCGATGTTATAATTGGATTCGGAGATATTGACGATTCCGGCTATCTGGATAGACTGTATGTCCATCATGATTATCAGAGGCGAGGTGTGGCAACCCTAATATGCACCAAACTTGAATCAATGATAGATGCCAACTTAACAATCATGACCCACGCATCAATAACAGCAAAGCCATTTTTTGAAAATCGGGGATACAAGGTTGTTAAAGAGCAAATTGTAGAAAGAAACGGTGTATCACTGAAAAACTTCATAATGAAACTTGACAGACCCGCCACGATGATGGACAAGCCATGAACACCAAACTGTCTATCACCGCTTCCTACAATGGAAGGTGATATGTCGCTGCACCTTATTAATGTAGATTCAACCCTTCAATCGCTATAAAATAATGAAACGCCATAATTACATATCAGTCATATCAAAGACCGTACCCGGTTTCATCGCAGGATTATCCCTGTTTGTGACGTCGTGTAGTCCAAACAACAGGTACGCAGTTTATCAGTATGATAATGGTGATGACTACTTTTCTGAAGGACTTCAACGTATTGTTGACAAGTATGGAAAGATTGGATTCAGGGATAGCTTTGGGGCGACCGTCATCGCTCCACAATATGCCTTTGCATTTCCTTTCAAAGATGGATATGCCAAAGTTACAGATATCGGACACCTTGAGGCTGTCGACAAAAGAGGAGAATATCATCAATGGGAAAGTGATTCATGGTATTACATAGACACGACCGGAACAAAACATCCTGAACTTATCAAAATCGCTGGCCAAATTAAATCTACTGTTGATGGGCGTTTCCTGCAAGATGCTATTGTCACTAATAATCGGACCGGGAACAATTCATTGTCAGACGCGTTAGGGAGATTCAGTATGCTTTGTGAGAATGGAGATTCGCTGACCATAAGTTATGCGGGGCTTATATCTCAAACTATTCCGGTAAATCCAGCCGATTCTACGGAATGGAATATCTCGATGTATCGGTAAACCCAACATCTCTCCTTGTCAAAACGAGGTTATTGGGGGCATTGTATTTTTTTTGCTCACGGATTTTGTCGGAATCAAGAAAAAGATGTAATTTTGCGTAATCAATTACATAATTAAATACGCATATATGACAATGGACTTCTTTGAGCGTACAGGCAAGATGGCTATCGGCAGCAGACTTAGAGTCTTGACCGAAACACTGACCCGCGATGCCGCAAGCATATATGGCCTTTATGGCGTTGAAATAAAACCCAAATGGTTTCCTGTCTTTTATTCTCTGACCGATGAACAACCCCAGAGTGTAACGGCCATCGCAAGGGAAATAGGACAGTCACACCCGTCGGTAAGCACCATAGTCAAGGAAATGATTAAGGCAGGCCTTATCGCGGAAGTTGACGACAAGTCCGACCGCAGATGCACACTCCTGACGCTTACTGAATACGGCAAAAGCCTTTCCAACGAGCTTATCGCCGAGCTTCGCGATGTGGAACGTGCTGTGGAACAGATCTCATCGGAGTGCGACAATGACTTGTGGGCTGCCATCGCCGATTGGGAGAAAGCCCTCGCGCGAAAATCCATACTCCAGCGGGTTAAGGAGATAAAGGAGCGACGCGAACATTCAGAGGTTGAGATTGTCGAGTTTCAACCACAATACAAAAAGGCATTCTACGAGCTCAACCGCAAGTGGATTGAACAGTATTGGGAGTTGGAACCGCACGACATCGAAGTCCTGGAAAATCCGGACAAACATATCCTCGAAAAAGGCGGACATATATTCGTGGCATTATACAACGGCTTTCCTGTTGGTGTCTGCGCCCTATGTCCATGCCTGAAGAATCGGCCTACGATTTTGAGCTGGCAAAGCTCGCGGTAAACAATTCCATACAGCGCAAAGGCATTGGCCGCCGACTTTGCGATGCTGTAATAGACAAGGCCCGGGAACTGGGCGGCGAAAAACTCTTCCTTGAAAGCAATACCAGGCTCAAACCGGCAATAGCTCTGTATCGTAAACTCGGGTTCAAGGAATTACCAGAATACCATCCGGCTTATGCCCGTGGCGACATTCAGATGGAATTACCACTCTAACTACCGGTCTACATGAAAACCAAACTGTTTGTACGGCGCCAAGATGCGCTAAAAAAAACTTTCAAGGGGGTAAATCTTGACTCTCTCGCCGTTGGTGAGAAGTCAATGGTGACTAAGATGAACTATGTGAAGGGCAACTTCGCCACTCTCCACTCTCATCCTCATGAACAGTGTGGCTATGTAATCTCTGGCAAATACCGCCTAATAGTCGAAGGAAATCATAAGATTGATGAGATAATGCATCCGGGCGACACATACGCCATCCCCGGCAATACTCCCCACTCTTTTGAGGTCATTGAGGGTGGTGAGGTCATCGATGTGTTCACACCCCATCGCGAAGACTACCTCTAATCCTACTCTTTGCCTGTCGCATTGCCTATGGTATATATACAAACGTTACCGAATTTTGAAATCTGAACAATAGTTTAAGCTAAGACCACTCTAATGATCGACACCGAAAGACTTACCCTCAGGCCTTGGAGTCCTGACGACGACGCAGCTCTTTATAAGTATGCCTCCGACTCACGTGTGAGCGAACTGGCGTTGTGGCCCACTCACACATCCGTCGTTATGAGCAGAGAAGTAATTGAAAAGTTCTTTATGCCAAATCCCCATTGCTTTGCCATGGTATTGAAAGCCACAGGCGAAACGATAGGGTGCATCGGACTTGTCCCTACAGCCGACGAACATCACGAAACGGAGCGTTTGGAAAGGGAGGTTGGATATTGGATCGGGCATACATACTGGAATACCGGCCTCACCACCGAGGCTCTCAAGGGGTTGATAGCCTATTGCCGTGAGAAAACGGATTTAGCGTCATTGCTCATCACCACCGACCACCGCAACATAGCATCCCGCCGTGTCGCGGAAAAATGCGATTTCCGTTTGACCGACACCTACCTCTACGACGGCGTAAAAAACTATGCTTTCCGATTGCTTCTAAACCGATAATCTCATACCTGCGATTAGCTGGGTCAATGCTATTGACCCGTCTACAAACAGCGCGACCCACCCCCGATTAACCCGTGGTGGGTCGTGCTATCTTGTCAAAATTGGTCATCGCCCACGAAATAAGTTGTCCCAGAACCGGCATAAGACTCTTTCCAAGGTCGGTCAACGAATATTCTACGCGAGGTGGTATCTCGGAATACATGCGACGGGAGATCAGGCCATCGGCCTCAAGATTTTTCAATGTCTCCGTCAACACCTTGGGAGATATATCGGGGATAGCTTTGCCAATGGCATTGAAACGTGTGGCTTCATTTTCTGCGAGCACACACAAGATGAGTATCGACCATTTGCCCGAAAAGCGCGATATCACATTTCGCACCGGGCAATCTGATAAATGAGTATATTTTTTTAGATTTTCTTGTAATTGCAATGGCTTCATTTTCAAAAACAGTTACTTACAGGTAAGCGGCTTACATTTTTGTAACGTCTTGCGTGGCAAAGATTTTCACATTACCTTTGCGCTATCAAACCGAAAGCGGCTCACCGCTGCAAAGTTACCAAAACCATCTCTAACATCAAAAAACAGCAACCAAATTATGAGCGAAGTGAAAGTGCTTGACAAAGGCCAGAAGTTCTCGCATGTATCTGTAGGAGCCCTCCTCGGCTTCGAGGGCAAACAGTTTGTAAAAGATGCCACAGGTGCCACCTCTTGCGAGATATCATTCGGCTCGCTTCCTTCGGGAGCAGCCGTTCCTTTCTTCCACAGCCACAAAGAAAATGAGGAGAATTACATAATCCTCAGCGGCAAAGGCCGATTTCAGGTCGACTCCGAAGTGTTTGACGTGGCTGAAGGTTCAGTGATAAGAGTCGCTACCAACTCCGACCGCAACCTCCGCTGTACCTCCACCGCCCCGCTGTGCTATATCTGCATTCAGGCAAAGGAGGGCTCTCTCTGCGGCTATACCATGACCGACGCCGAGATCACCGAGCGCGAAAATCTGCTCTGATCTGCCTTCAGAACCTCATGGTGGCTATAACCGGCGGTGCAGCTCTCCCGGGAGCTGCACCGCCGATTTGTCCTTACACCGGAAAAAAGAAGCAAATCCGGGTATGGTCAGGTCGCTCAATGAATGACAATTCAAGCGATAATCAGCAACTGTATATCTTAAAGATCCGTAAACAGACGCCCGACAATGAGTGCCAAGGAGGGTTCAGGTGGCGAGTAGGGGGCTGCGGGTTTGGCTATATCGTTTTTTTTTTGCACCTTTGCAAATCGAATTCGATTATCAACAACACTCATTCCAAAAATGGAATTTTCAGCTGATCAGATAGCACAAATGGTTGCCGGCACCGTAGAGGGCGACGGCAGCGTAATGATTAGTGAGTTTGCCAAAATTGAAGAGGGCGGACAAGGTTCGCTCACCTTTTTGGCAAACCCCAAATACACCCCGTATCTCTACACTACCGGCGCAAGCGCCGTGCTCGTGAGCCGCTCGTTTGAGCCGGAGGCTCCTGTGAAGGCCACACTCATACGTGTCGACGACCCATATGCCACCGTGGCTCATCTCCTCACTATTGCCCAAAGCATGCAGGAAGCCCGCCGCACCGGCATCGAGCAACCGTCGTTTGTCGATCCTTCGGCATCAATAGGCAAGGATGTCTACATCGGGGCGTTTGCCTACATAGGTGCCAACGCCGTCATTGCCGATGGAGCCGAAATCTATCCCCAATGCTACATAGGCTCCAAAGCATCAGTTGGCTCCGGCACTACCATCTATGCCGGTGCGAAGATATATCCCGGATGTCGTATAGGCAGCCGATGCATTATCCACTCGGGAGCAGTGATCGGTGCCGATGGCTTCGGGTTTGCTCCCGACGGCACCGGCGGTTATGCCAAGATACCCCAGATTGGTATCGTGGAAATAGCCGACGATGTGGAGATAGGCGCCAACACCACAATCGACCGCGCCACTATGGGCGCCACACGCATCCATTCAGGGGCCAAACTCGACAATCTTATCCAGATTGGCCACAACGTGGAGATAGGCTCCCACACGGTCATGGCGGCCCAGAGTGGTGTTGCCGGATCAACCAAGGTGGGTGAAGGCTGCATGGTGGGCGGACAGGCCGGACTCGCAGGCCACATCCACGTGGGCGACGGTGCACAGTTTGCTGCTCAGACCGGCGTTCACACCAATGTGGCGCCCGGACAGCGTCTCATCGGATCTCCCGCTGAAGAGCTCCGCCCCTACGGACGTCAGGTGGCCGCAATGAAGCATCTCCCCGACTTGATGCGCGCCGTAGGGCGAATCGAGCGCGAATTGGCCCGACAAAAAAAACAATGAATAACCCAATCACCACATAATGAAGCAACTCACTCTCAGCCAGGCCTTCACCGTAAGCGGCAAGGGCCTGCACACCGGCAGCCAACTTACGGCTGAATTTTGCCCGGCGCCCGACAACCACGGCTATAAGGTACAACGCATAGACCTCCCCGATCAGCCCGTGATCGACGCTGTGGCTGAAAATGTGGTGGCCACCACACGAGGCACCGTGATCGGCCGAGGCGAAGCAACCGTGTCGACCATCGAACACGCTCTCGCCGCCCTCTATGCCGCCGGTATCGACAACTGCCTTATCAAAGTCAACGGCTCCGAGCTTCCCATCCTCGACGGTTCGGCAAAAGAATATTGCGAGAAGATTGCCGCCTCCGGCGTGACAGAGCAGAAGTCGGAAAAAGAATACTACATCGTCAAGCAGAAAACCGAGATACGCGACGAAGCCACCGGAGCCTCCATCGTCGTACTCCCCGACTCCGATCTCTCTGTCGATGTAATGGTCGACTACAAAAGCCCTGTACTCTCCTTCCAATATGCTACACTTGAGCGCATGGAAGACTTCCCCACCGAGATCGCTGCCAGCCGCACATTCGTGTTTGTGCGCGAGATCGAGCCCCTCGTCAAGGGCAATCTGATCAAGGGAGGCGACCTTGACAATGCCGTAGTGATCTACGACACTCCCATGGATCAGAGCGAGCTCGACCATATAGCAGACCTCATGGGTGCCCCTCACAAGCAGGTCAACGAGTTTGGCTTCATTCAGGAAAAGCCCCTTGTGGCCGACAATGAGCCCGCACGCCATAAACTCATGGATGTGATAGGCGACATTGCCCTCATCGGACGCAACCTCAAGGGCAAAGTGCTTGCCACCCGTCCCGGCCATACCATCAACACCGCTTTTGCCAAGAAAATACGCAAGGAGATCAAGCGTCAGGACATCCAGGCCCCGGTCTACGACCCCAACAAGGCTCCCATCATGGATAATCTCCGCATACGCGAGCTCCTCCCCCACCGCTATCCTTTCCTCCTTGTCGACAAAATCATCGAAAAGGGCGCCAACTACATTGTCGGCGTGAAAAACATCACCGCCAACGAGCCCTTCTTCCCCGGCCACTTCCCTCAGGAGCCCGTGCTCCCGGGTGTGCTCCAGATCGAGGCCATGGCCCAGACAGGCGGCCTCCTCGTGCTCTCCACTGTAGACAATCCCGAGGACTACTCCACATACTTCATGAAGATCGACAATGTCAAGTTCCGACAGAAAGTAGTGCCCGGCGATACACTCATATTCCATGTATCGTTCATGACCGATCTGCGCCGCGGATGTGCCGTGATGAAAGGCATAGCTTTCGTTGGCGAGAAGATCGTGTCAGAGTGTGAGTTCATGGCCCAGATAATGAAAAACAAGAAAGAATGAAACAGCCACTGGCATATATCCACCCTGCCGCCAAGATCGCTCCAAATGTGGTGATCGACCCGTTTGTCACCATCGACGCCAACGTTGAGATAGGCGAAGGCACCCGTATCGGGAGCAATGTCACCATCATGGACGGTGCCCGTATCGGTAAAAACTGTGTAATATTTCCCGGTGCCGTAATTGCGGGCATCCCCCAGGACCTCAAGTTCCGGGGTGAAGATACCCTTGCTATCATCGGCGACAACACCACCATCCGCGAGTGTGTGACTGTCAACCGTGGCACCGCCTCGAAAGGCAAGACCGTTGTTGGATCCAACACCCTCATCATGGCCTACAGCCATGTGGCCCACGACTGTGTGATAGGCGATCATGTCATCATTTCCAACGCCAGCCAGATAGCCGGCGAAGTGGTGATCGACGACTGGGCCGTCATTGGCGGCGGATCGCTCATCCACCAGTTCTCCCACATCGGAGCCCACGTGATGCTTCAGGGCGGTGCGCTCGTCAATAAAGATGTGCCCCCTACATCATGGGCGCCCGCGAGCCTATCGCCTATGCCGGCGTCAACTCCATAGGTCTACGTCGGCGCGGTTTTTCCAATGAGACCATCCGCGAGATCCAGGACATCTACCGTATCCTCTACCTCTCGGCACTCAACAACACCGAGGCCCTTGAGCGCATCGAAGCCACCCTGCCACCATCAAAGGAGCGCGACGACATTATCCTTTTCGTGCGCAACTCCAAGCGCGGCATCGTGAAAGGCTACGGCTACGGTACCCGCAACACTCAGTCGGAATAACTAAAAGTCATGAGCTCCACTCAGAAAAAAAATAATGGAGATGGAGGTGGTGAGCGCCACCTCCACCCATCCGCTCTACACCCTGCTGCTGCTGAGACCCGCATGTGGCGATGGCGCCCAGCTGCCCGACATGCTGCCCGGACAATTTGTACAGGTGGCTGTGCCCGATGCTCCACACACATTCTTGCGCCGCCCCATCTCAATCAACTATGTGGATCGTGCCGCCGGCACCATGGCTCTTCTTGTGCGACGCGCAGGCGAAGGCACCGCCCGACTCTGCGATCTCAAGGAGGGCGCCAGCCTCAACATCGTGCTCCCGCTCGGACGAGGATTCAGCATACCCGAGCGCCAGACCGGGCGCCTCGTGCTTGCCGGTGGCGGTGTGGGCATAGCCCCGCTCTATTTCCTCGGATGTGTGTTGAGCAAGATGGGATTCAATCCTGAATTTATAGTCGGAGCACGCTCCGAAGCCGACCTGTTGCAGCTCGACCTCCTCAGCCGTGTAGGCGAGGTTCACATCACTACCGACGACGGATCGGCCGGACACCACGGACTGGTCACCACCCATCCCGCTTGGCATGAAGGGGGCGCCATAGAGCGAGTCTACTGCTGCGGCCCGGCCCCGATGATGAAGGCTGTGGCACTCCTCGCCCACTCCATCGGCGCCGACTGCGAAGTATCACTCGAAAACATGATGGCATGCGGCCTCGGCGCTTGCCTCTGCTGCGTGGAAAAGACAGTAAGAGGCAACGTATGTGTATGCACCGAAGGCCCCGTGTTCAATATCAAGGATCTGACATGGCTCGATTAAATGTGAATATTGGCGGAGGAATCACTCTCCGCAACCCGGTGCTCACCGCTTCGGGCACGTTTGGCTACGGCGAGGAGTTTGCCGATTTCATCGACCTCTCCCGCCTTGGCGGATACATAATCAAAGGCACCACCCTCCACCACCGCGAGGGCAACCCCTATCCCCGTATGGCCGAAACCCCTTCGGGCATGCTCAATGCTGTGGGGCTGCAAAACAAGGGCGTTGACTATTTCATAGAGCACATCTATCCCCGCATATGCCGCTACGACAGCGAGCTGATAGTAAATGTCAGCGGAGCCAATGTCGACGACTATGCCGAGACTGCCCGACGTCTGGCTGAACGCACCGATATACGCGCCATCGAGGTCAACATCTCGTGCCCCAATGTGAAGGAAGGCGGCATGGCTTTCGGCACCACCTGTGCCGGTGCCGCATCGGTCACCCGCGCCATCCGTGAGGCATTTCCAGGCACCGTGATCGTGAAACTCTCGCCCAATGTCACCGACATTGCCGAGATCGCCCGCGCCGTCGAGGCCGAAGGCGCCGACGCCGTGAGCCTCATCAACACTCTCATGGGCATGGCTATCGACGTGGAGCGCCGACGCCCCTGTCTCTCCACCATCACCGGTGGTCTGTCGGGCCCGGCTGTGCGTCCAGTTGCCGTCCGCATGGTATGGCAGGTGGCCAAAGCCGTATCAATCCCCGTGATCGGCCTCGGAGGCATCATGGATGGCCGCGACGCCATGGAGTTTATTCTTGCCGGAGCCTCGGCCGTCGAGATAGGCACCGCCAATTTCATCGATCCCGCAGCGACTGTTAAAATTGTTGAATGGATCGACAACTATTGTACCCGCCACGGCGTTGAAGATATAAACGAACTCATCGGCGCCATCAACCAATGATTACCTCAGCTACCGATTTTGATCTCCGCCCGAGAAACACCTTCAGGATCCAATGCCATGCACGGCAGTGGATCGAATTTTCGGCGTGTGACGATATCCCGGCGGTGGCATCGCAACTCTCTGTCGCTTCCGGCTCTACACTCATCATAGGCGCCGGGAGCGACATTCTTTTCACCCTTCCCGAATTTCCGGGAACAGTGGCCCACAGCGCCATAATGACGCTCGATATGACCCCGTTGGGAAACAACACTGTGAGGATAACCGCCGGATCCGGTATCACTATGGACGACCTCGTGGAGCGGACCTGCCGCGCAGGGCTGTGGGGCATGGAAAATCTATCAGGTATCCCCGGTGAAGTAGGTGCATCGGCTGTGCAGAATGTAGGAGCCTACGGGTGTGAAGCCGCCGACCTCATCGAGTCGGTGACAGCTTTCGACACACGCCTTCACAGATTTGTCACCCTGAGCGGAAGCGATTGCCGCTTTGCCTACCGCGATTCGATATTCAAGCATCCCGACACCAAGGGACGCTACATCATCGCCCTTGTGACATATTTAGTGTCGTCGGCACCATCCCCCCGCCTTGACTATGGCAATCTCGCTGCGGCATTCACCGACACATCCGCGCTTACACCCTCCGACGTGAGGCGCGTCGTGATGGCCACCCGCGACCGCAAGCTGCCCGATCCTGCCCTTACAGGTAGCGCAGGGAGCTACTTTACAAATCCTATCGTAGCCACCGGAGTGTACGATGATGTCGTTGAAAAAGCCCATGCCATGTGGGGACCTGACACCGAGGTGCCCCGTTATATCCTTCCCGACGGAATGGTCAAGATTCCCGCCGCATGGCTCATAGACCGCGCCGGCCTCAAAGGTGTACGTTCGGGAGGAGCCGGCACATGGCCCACCCAGCCCCTCGTTATCGCCAATATGAGCGGCGACTGCACCGCTTCCGACATCCTGACGCTTGAGCGCAGGATTTCCGACACCGTTTTCAACCTCTTCGGCATCCGGCTCGGTCTCGAAGTTGAGAAAGCACCCGCCGAACCCTCTCTCTGATCCTTCGGCCCTCTACCATCCAATTCTCCACTCCCCCCACCACCATTCACACCCCAACGCCTTACCCATATGAGCACTTTCATCATCGAAGGAGGACACAAACTCCACGGCAACATCCACCCGCAGGGCGCGAAAAACGAAGCGCTCGAAGTGATTTCGGCCATTCTCCTCACACGCGAGGAGATCACCCTGACCAACGTACCGGAGATTCTCGATGTCCACAATCTCATCGACCTGCTCCGTGGGCTCGGCGTTAAGGTAAGCCACCCTGTAGAGGGAATCTACACATTCAAAGCCGACGATATTGACCTCGACTATGCCCAATCGGCCGAATTTGTGGCCTGCTCGGCCAAGCTGCGCGGAAGCGTGCTCCTCGCCGGACCAATGCTCGCCCGCTTCGGCACTGCCCTCTTCGCCAAGCCGGGTGGCGATAAGATAGGGCGCCGGAAAGTCGACACCCACATATCCGGATTTCTCTCGCTGGGAGCCAAGATGCACTATGATGACCGGCGACACGCCTATGTGCTCACCGCTCCTCCTGCCGGCCTCAAGGGAAGTTATATGCTGCTCGACGAAGCCTCGGTCACCGGCACGGCCAATATCATCATGGCCGCAACGACCGCTCGCGGTATCACCACCATCTACAATGCCGCATGCGAGCCGTATGTCCAACAACTTTGCCGGATGCTCTGCTCCATGGGGGTGGTGATCGAGGGCCTCGGCTCCAATCTGCTCCGCATCCACGGCACCGGAGGAGAGCTCCTCCACGGATGCACCCACCGCATCCTGCCCGACATGATCGAGGTGGGCAGCTTCATAGGCATGGCCGCTATAACCCGCAGTTCGATCACCATCAAAGACACCGCCTACGACGAGCTCGGCATCATCCCCGACGCTTTCAAGCGCCTCGGCATAGGGTTGGAGCGCCGTGGCGACGATATCTATATCCCCGAGCAGGAGCGCTACGAGATCGAGAGCAATCTCGACGGTTCGATACTCCATGTGGCCGACTCTCCCTGGCCCGGACTCACCCCCGACCTCCTGAGCGTGATGCTCGTCACCGCCACCCAATGCCGCGGTTCGGTGCTGATCCACCAGAAGATGTTTGAAAGCCGCCTCTTCTTTGTCGACAATCTCATCGACATGGGTGCCCAGATCATGCTCTGCGATCCACACCGAGCTATAGTGATCGGTCTTGACCACCGCTTCCCCCTTCGCGCCAACAATATGCTCAGCCCCGACATCAGAGCCGGCATAGCCATGCTGCTCGCCGCAATGTCGGCCAAAGGCACCAGCCGCATCGGCAACATCAACCAGATCGACCGCGGCTATCAGAACATCGACGGACGCCTGCGTGCTCTTGGAGCGTCGATCCATCGTGAAGACTGACCCTCTCGCCTCAAACATTTTCAGGCCCGCAGATGTTGGTAAGGTATAGCTCTATTTTACACTATACCCATTACCATTATGCGACACACTTTCTTTGCGGCCATGGCCGCAGCCCTCGCTTTCTCTTTCGCAGCTCCCGCCCACACCGATGCTTGCTCGCGCGTGCTGTATGTAGGCTCCGACTCAACCCTGCGCATCGTGGGCCGGTCGCTCGACTGGAAGACACCCATCCCTACCAACATATACGTCTATCCGCGAGGAATAGTGAAAAACAGTCATGAACTGGCCGGTGCCTTCTCTTGGAAATCACGCTACGGATCGGTCTACGCTGTGGGCTACGACGGTGGAGTAACAGAGGGCATGAACGAGAAAGGCCTCGTGATCAACGGACTATTCTGCAAGGGCACCGTTTATGGCAACGTATCCACCGAGGGACGCCCGCCCATGTCGCTCGCTGTGTTTGTGGCTTGGCTTCTCGACATGAACGCCACTACACCCGAAGTGGTGAAGGTGCTTCAGGAGCATAATTTCAACATCTCCGGAGCCACATTCGACGGTGGCACTGTGTCGACTCTCCACTGGGGCATAACCGATGCCGAGGGGCGCTCAGCCATGGTGGAGTTTGTCGATGGCGACATCAAGATCTACGAGGGCCAGGATATACCGGTTCTCACCAACGATCCCACCTTTCCCGCGATGAATGCCATCAACGACTATTGGAAAGCCATAGGAGGCGCCAATTTCCTGCCCGGCCGTGTGAGCAGCCCCGACCGTTTCGTGCGTGGCTACTTCTTCGATGAAAATGTGCAGAAAGTGGCCGACCACGATCTCGCTTTCTCAATTATCCGCAGCATCATGGCCAATGTGTCGGTGCCTTATCTCTACGAGGTCAACGGCGATCCCAACGTGAGCTCCACCCAATGGCGTTCCTACGCCGACCTTTCCTACCGCCGCTACTATTTCGATCTCGTCACCAATCCGGGTGTATATTATATCGACCTCTCGAAGTGTGATCTCCACGAGGGGGCTCCAGTGCTCAAACTCGACACCTCCAACTCATCGACCTATGTGGGCGATGCCACCGACAAGCTCGTGCCATCGGCTCCGTTCACTCCCATGTACTGATCCATTCCCCCCCCTCTCCCCGTCCCCGCATAAACACGATAGCCCGCCATCCGGTACGATTCCGGATAGCGGGCTGTCGGTTGCTTTACAATTCAGGTCAGCGGCCCGCGGGAGTGATGCGCATGGCAAATCCTCCGCCGGGAGCGAGATGCACAGTCGGAGAGGCGCCGAGCTTGGCTCCCGTCGTTACGGTGCGGGAGTAGTCGCGTCCATTGCGATGGGCGTTGGCGCCGTCGGCCATAACCTCTATGGTTGCACTCTCGATACCGGGTATAAACGAGAGATCCACCTTCATGTCGCGGGGTGTCCAGTCGGTTATGCCACCTATCCACCATTCATCGCCGCTACGACGGGCGGTGACAATATATTCGCCCATCTTGGCGTCGAGCACCCGGGTCTCGTCCCACACCGTAGGAGTGGATGCTATGAATGCTGTCGACTCCGGCTCACGGCTGTAGTTGCTCGGAGTGTCGCAGAGCATAGTGAGCGGCGAGTCGAAAATCATATACAGAGCAAGCTGACGGCATCGGGTGCCCTGGCTCATCGGGTCATTATAGATAGGGCGGTAATTGCCCTTGGCAGCATTGCTCATGGCGCCTTGAGTGTAGTCGAGCGGTCCGGCCACCTGACGGATAAACGGGACCATCACATCGTAGGTCACCATGTCGGTAGACTCGTCGGCCCACTTCATCTGCTCCAACCCGAACACACCCTCGAAATTTACCACGTTGGGCCATGTGCGGTTGAGGCCGGCGGGCTTCGAGGTACCGTGGAAATCGACTATCATGTTGTATTTGGCGGCAGTCTCGGCAGCGCGGTAGTTGAAGTCGGTGATGAGCTGGTCGTCGTGGTCCATAAAGTCGATCTTGAAACCCTTTATACCCATGTCGGAATAGTGGCGGCACACATTTTCCATATCCCGGTCAAAAGCATGGTATCCGGCCCAGAGGATCAGCCCCACACCTTTTGAATCAGCGTAGTCAACGAGCATGGGCAGATCAATCTCGGGCACCACCTGCATCAGGTCGGCTTTGAGATTGACGGCCCATCCTTCGTCGAGTATCACATACTCGATGCCATTGGCCGATGCAAAATCTATATAAGCCTTGTAGGTGTCGTTGTTGACTCCGGTTTTGAAAGGCACCCCGATGAGGTTCCAGTCGTTCCACCAGTCCCATGCCACCTTGCCGGGCTTGATCCATGATGTGTCGTCGAGCCTCGACGGCTCTCCAAGAAGATATGTCATATCAGTCGCGGCGAGAGTGGCATCATCCTGCGCTATCACTATCATGCGCCATGGAAATGAGCGCGGACCGTAGACACGGGCTATGAAATCCTCTCGCTCGGTAGTGAGCATCTGGAGGTTGTTGTGGCCACCCTGCACACGGGTCTTGGGCACCGGAGCAAAATCGGCCTGAAGAGTGTAGGGCTCGATGCTGTCGGCCAGAAGAAACATGCCCGGATAATTCTCGAGAGCACTCTCCGACACCAGCACCTTGTGGCCCGACGGCACACTCACCACGAGCGGGAGAAACGAGAGCCGGTTGCGGTCGACTTCACTGAGAGGCACAGTGGAATAAGTATTCTCAAACGAGGTGCGATACTGGGCCGACAGCGTTTTCCCCGACGAATTATTATATGGTGTCACCACAGTAGCCTCGCCGGGAAAGCGGAGCGACGCAGTTTCATCGGCTATCTCAAAAGGCTTTTTATGACGGGTAACAAAACGATAGGCCACACCATCGTTGTAGGCTCTGACCACTACATCCCAGTCGCGGGCCACACGGAGGGTCAGTTCGTTGAAGTTGTCGCGCACCTCAGCCGAACGGTAGAGCGGCGACGGAATCATTGTGTCGACACTGCGATGGCCGGTCGCGCGCACTTTGGCCGACGGGCCTATCACTGTGCCGTCTGACAGGATTACCGACAGCGGCGAGGGGCCGAGCACCAGAGCACCATCGGCCGATGCCGACAGGTCAAACCGCTGCGCATCCGCATCTATTGTGGCTGTCACACGGCTATCGGGTGAGGTTACAGTAAATGTTTTGGCCGATGCAGCCGTGGCCATAGCCGCGGCAAGCACCATGGTCATATATATTCTCATGGTAACAAATGATAGATTGATTGATTTCGCAAATGGGTCAGAATGTAATGCCGAGGCGCACCACTGCCGAATGTATGCCGCGGATGCGGTTGGAGAGCTCATCGGTGGCTCCTGATGGGCTGTCAGGCTCTACTGATGATGGGGTCCGGAGTCCGTTGTAGATATATCCCACTATGACATAGGACGAAAAAGCGCGACCCGATGCAAGCCTAAAACCTATGCCCGGCGATAGAAAGAGATCGGTCGACGAATCGGCATCGGTATGTGTGTTGACCACTACTCCGCCCCTGAGCTCAGCAAACACCGGACATGGCCGCGAGGTGAAAGAGAAGCGCGCTATGGCATAGAGCGGAAACTCGCGGCGCGAATTGTTGACCGGAATATTAAGACCGACTCCAACTCCAAGAAGCGACAGCGCTCCGCTGCGGTAGCCGAAGTAGGCATCGATATTGAGGGTCGACATATCATGGCCCGACATATCTATCGAGCCACCTATATCGGCGCCCCAGACAAAGTGCGACATCGGAGCCGAAACCGATTCTGGTTGCCGGGAGTGTCGGCAGCCGCTCTGACGCAATGCAAGCCTGCGAGGGCTGCTATGACTGTAAAGATTCTAAAGCGTCGCATGGCATGGTCAAGCTTTGAAGTACACCGATACCCAGCGCTCGTTTTCGGTATAATCCACATAGATCATGCCGAGCTCTGAGGCCCGTTCCTTTATCATAGGTATGTCATCGACATAGAAGCCTGAGAATATCATGTCTCCGCCCGGCTTGACTGCATCATGGTAGCGGGCCATGTCGGCGAGGATAATGTTACGGTTGATATTGGCCACCAGCAGATCGGCTTTATCAAGCCCGGAGAGAGCCGAGGCATCACCGAGAATCACATTGATCTCACTGTGGCCATTGAGAGCCACATTGTCGAGAGCGTTTTCATAGGCCGGCGGATCAATCTCTATGGCATCAACCCGGGAGGCGCCCCGCATGGCGGCAAGTATGGCCAGTATGCCGGTGCCGGTGCCCATGTCGATCACCGATTTACCGGCAAGATCCATGTCGAGCAGGCGCGTAGAGATAAGCGATGTGGTGGAGTGATGGCCGGTGCCAAATGCCATCTTCGGGTCAATTACAATATCGTAGGGTGCCTGGGGCACATCGGTATGAAACGAGGAGTGGATCACCGCCTTCCCCGCTATCACGATAGGCTTGAAGTAATTGCGTTCCCATTCCGCATTCCAGTCACAACCCTCTATCTTCTCCTCCGACACTTCAGGCTGCAACCCGGCAAAAGGGAGCTGACCGATGGCGCGTTGCGGAGCTTCCGGATCGTAGGCTGATGCAAGAATATAGGCATTCAGACCCTCGGCATCGGGCTCAAATGACTCAAATCCTTCATCGGCCAAAAATGCTGCGAGGAGGTCGGTGGCATCAGGGGTAGCGGCAGGGCCGAGATCCACCCTCACCTTAATATAATCGTTCATAGCAGGAAAATAGATTGACTGGAATAATTATGGATAATCGGGAGAGAGAAAGAACCCAAAGCTCAGGTAGCGGCCAATGCTATGGCCGCTACACCTCACTTCTTCTTGCGCCCGAAGAGGGAGCCCATGGTGCGGAATGCCTGAAAGGCAAGCACGCCCCAGTTGACATATTTGAATGCGGAGCCTACATGGCCCAGCAGTCCGAGGGGAGTGAGCGACTGACGCTCGGTCTGGATGGTCTGGAGCAATTGCTCGCGCTCGAGCTCAAGACGCGCCATGACATAGGCGCGACGATAAAGAAGCTGGTCGTAGCTATAGCCTTTCCAGCCATTGATCTTATGGGGTGGGAGCGGAGCAGCGCCCGGAAGCATTTTCATAGGTCGCGAGTGAGAGGGTTCAGGAAAGGATGATTTTGGTGATGGTGCGCGACAGCGGATTGATGATGAGCTGGCGGCGGAAAATTAGCACTAAGAGGAGGATAAGGATATTCACTCCCGCCATGATCGCATAACACACCCATTGAGGCAGCCATAGAGCCAGCAGCTCGGCTATGCCAATCGTGATAAATAGCACAGCGATGCCGCCGAATATCATCGACACAAGGATGGTGATTACGGTGGAGAGTATCAATATCAACTTCTCGGCTATCGTGAGGCGTATATTTTCAAAGTTGAGAGTGAAATACGCTTTAAGCCGGTCTTTGATACGCGACGAACGTTGGTTTTCAGTGTCTGCCATTAAAGGAGAAGGTGGGGATAAGAGGGTATAGAGACGTTGACTGTGATGAGAGGTGGTCTCAGACAGTAAAGGGCATAGCCGCCAACGGGGAATTGGCAGCTATGCCTTCACTCCCGCCTGAGTGGGGGTATGGGGAAGGATGATGGATGCGCGATGGCGTTGGGCTCAGTCGTCGATTTCGGTCGTGAGCTGCTCCACGAGGGCATCAATCTCGCTATCTGTGGCTATGATACCTTTCTTGCGAAGGAGATCCTGTATGCGCTTGCGGGTGTCAGATCCCTTTTCGGGAGCTACGAGGAGAGCCACTGCGGCACCTACGATTGCGCCTCCGAGGAAGGCTGAAATGGCGGTGATATTGCTCATTGGGTGAGTGTCGGGGTAAAATAAATTGGTGAGTTATGATTTACGCAACTGGATGGAGGGGCGGCCTGACGGCTGCAAACGGATGATCAGTCTTCCTTCGACTCGATCATTTCGGCAATAGCCTCTTCGGCTGCGATGCGCTTGGCTATCTTGTCGATGGTCGACTCTTTGAGCTTCACGCCCTTATCCTTGAGATACTTGGAAATCTCGTCGCGGGTCTTTTCGCCCTTTTCAGGAGCAAGGAGGATACCTACTGCTGCGCCGGCGATGGCGCCACCGATTACTGAAAGAATGATGTGGAGGGGTTTCATACTGTTTGGGGATATGAGGGATTATTGATTGCTTATGGTTTGCCGGCCGCGCAGACCGACTACGCCATTATAACGTCGGCGGAGGCTGAAAAGATTTGTCGATATGTCGAAAAAATTGGCCGGAGATTCATTTTTTTACATCTCCGGCCATATCTTTTGCAGGCCGGGTGTGTGCCCGGTCGATATCAATAAGCAAATACGGGGCGGGGCTCCATCAGCTCATTGACCTCCTTGCGCACCTGAGCTATCACGCTGGCATCTTCGGGTGCCGACAGCACGCGGTCGATCATATCGACCACTACGGGCATAGTGTCCTCCTTCACGCCACGGGTAGTGATGGCGGGGGTGCCGAAACGCAGACCTGAGGTCTGGAAGGGTGAGCGCGAATCAAACGGCACCATATTCTTGTTGGCGGTGATGTCGGCCTCTACAAGTGCCTTCTCGGCCACCTTACCGGTAAGCTCGGGAAATTTGGTGCGGAGATCGACGAGCATGCAGTGATTGTCGGTGCCCCCCGAGATAATCTTGTAGCCACGCTCGGTGAGAGCATCGGCCATGGCTGCGGCATTGATCTTCACCTGCTTCTGATATTCTTTGTACTCAGGGGTGAGAGCCTCCCGAATGCCACAGCCTTGGCGGCGATGACATGTTCGAGCGGGCCACCCTGGGCTCCGGGGAATACAGCCGAATCAATCAGGCTCGACATCATGCGGGTAACACCCTTGGGAGTGGTCTTGCCAAAAGGATTCTCGAAGTCCTCGCCCATGAGTATGAGGCCGCCGCGCGGGCCACGGAGGGTCTTGTGGGTGGTCGAGGTCACGATGTGGGCATACTTAACGGGGTTGTCGAGCAGACCGGCGGCAATGAGGCCGGCGGGATGGGCCATATCGACCATAAAGATAGCGCCGATTTCATCAGCTATGCGACGCATGCGGGCATAATCCCATTCGCGCGAGTAAGCCGACGCACCGCCGACAATGAGGCGGGGACGCTCGCGGAGAGCTATCTCCTCCATCTGGTCGTAGTCCACACGGCCATCTTCAGCCTTCACATTGTATTCCAGAGCCTGATACATGAGGCCTGAGAAGTTGACTGGGCTACCATGCGAAAGGTGTCCGCCGTGGGCCAGATTAAGACCGAGAAATTTGTCGCCGGGCTTGAGCACGGTCATGAACACAGCCATATTGGCCTGAGCACCGGAGTGGGGCTGCACATTGGCATAAGCGGCCCCGAAGAGCTCTTTCACACGGTCGATAGCAATCTGCTCCACCTCGTCCACCACCTGACAAACCGCCATAATAGCGGTGGCCGGGATAGCCTTCGGCATATTTGTTGGTCAGACACGAGCCCATGGCCCGCATCACCTGATCGGAAACAAAGTTTTCTGATGCGATGAGCTCGATGCCTCTGCGCTGACGCAGATGCTCCTGCTCGATGAGGTCAAAAATCTTAGTGTCGTTAGTCATGTATGGTAATGAATGGTTCTGTTATTTCTTTTTTACTGAAAAGCCGAAGCGGCCTATATGGTCGCCCTGACGGTAATAGCCGCCGTGGGAATAGACCAGAGGGGTGGCCGATGCCAGCCGGAAGGCTCCGGTAGCGGGGTCGATGAGCGAAGCCTCGGCCCTGACATTGACCACCTCGGCGATAAACATATGGTGGGTACCTAAAGGAATGATCTCTTTCACCCTGCACTCAATGCTCAGGGGACTCTCTTTGACCGACGGACACTCCACTGCCACTCCCGGCTCTGGGGTAAGCCCGTAGCGGCCCACTTGTCGTGGTCGCGTCCCGACTTGACTCCTATCCAGTCGGTGGCTCGGGCCATTTCGGCGGTGGTGAGATTAACCGTAAACTCCATGCGCTCCTTGATCATCGCATATGAATGACGTTCCGGCCTCACCGATATATAGAGCATGGCCGGATCGGTGCATATGGTGCCTGTCCAGGCTATGGTGATCAGATTTGACCGCTCCATATCGCCGCAGCTCACTATCACTGCCGGGAGTGGATAGACCATTGTGCCGGGTTTCCAGTTTTCTTTCATCGTTGGTCGGTAGAGTGCTTAGGCAAAAGATCAGTCTATTATAGCGTCGGCCGCTTTGACTATGCGTCCGCAATAGTGGCAACGGATCGCCACATCCTCGCGGTCAACAACCTCAAAGCGGGTGTCCATAGGCTCATTGTTGGTGATGCACTTGGGATTGGAGCATCGCACTATGCCCGTGATGGTGTCGGGGAGAGTCACCGGGTGCTTCTCTGTCACCTCAAAGTCGCGGATTATATTGATTTTGGCCGTAGGGGCTATCAAGGCAATGCGGTTGAGGGTGGCTTCAGGGAAGTAGGTGCCCGCAACCTTGATGATACCCTTGCGCCCCAGGCGGTGGCTCTCGAGGTTATTGCCTATTGTCACACTGGTGTCGAGACCCTCGATTCCGAGTATCTTCACAGCCTTGAAAAGGGCGGCCGAGGGTATATGGTCGATGACGGTGCCGTCGGCAAGGGCAGCCACGGCAAGTTCTTTTCTTACTCATGTTCAGCAGCTTTGTAAATGTCAATACCGAGAGCGCGGCAGATTATGGCCTGTCGGGCGTAGAGGCCGTTGCGGGCCTGCCTCGAAATAATATGCCTTGGGGTTGTCGTCGACATCGCGATCGATCTCGTTGACGCGGGGCAATGGGTGGAGCACCTTGAGGTTGGGCTTCGAGTCGGCCAGCATATCGTTGTGGAGGGTGTAGAGATTTTTCACCCGCTCATACTCCATCAGATCCTGGAAGCGCTCGCGCTGCACCCGGGTCATATAGATTATATCGGCAGCATTGATCACCTCGGGCGAAAAGTCGGTATGCTCTACGTATTTTATGCCATTGGCATCGCAGAAGTCTTTATACTCCTGAGGCATACCGAGCTCCTTGCAAGCCACAAAGTGGAATGTGGGGTTGAAATAGCGCATCGCCATCAGAAGGGAGTGGACTGTGCGGCCATATTTGAGATCGCCCACCATCGTAATGTTAAGATCGGTGAGCTTACCCTGTGTCTTGTAGATGGAATAGAGATCGAGCATGGTCTGCGACGGATGTTGGTTGGCACCGTCGCCTGCATTGATCACGGGAGTGTCGCTCACCTCGGTGGCATATCGGCCGCACCTTCGAGATAGTGGCGCATGATGATGAGGTCAACGTAGTTCGACACCATCTTTATGGTATCTTTCAGGGTCTCGCCCTTGGAGGTCGAGGTAGCGGCGGGATCGGAAAAACCTATCACCCGGCCTCCGAGACGGTTGACTGCCGTCTCAAAGCTTAACCGCGTGCGGGTTGAGGGCTCAAAAAAGAGAGTGGCGACCACCTTGCCGTCGAGCACCTTATGGTTGGGATGCTCCTCAAAGTAGCGTGCGCGCTCCAGAAGATCCAGTATCTCGTCGCGCGAAATGTCGTCGATGCTTACAAGCGAATTGTTGCTCATGGTGGGGATCTTGTTTATATCGCTATGCTGATGTTTAGAAAAGATAGGCGGCTGTGAGGGTCCACACCCGGTTTTTGGCCTCCACCTTGGTGGCGTTGTCGGCCACTCCGGTTTTCTGGAGTGCGCTGTTAAGGCCTATACCGTAGGCGGCGGCCAGCTGCAAGTGGCCGAGAATCTCTACGCCTGCGCCGAAGTTCCATGAATAGTCGATCTTCTTGTTGCGCCACGCCTCGCCAACGGAGCGCCCGGAGGTGAGAAAGGCGAACTCAGGACCGGTAGTCAGGAACGGCTTCACCAGAGGCAAGCGCATCTTCCACTTGAGATTGACGGGTATAGTGAAGTAGTCACGGCTGTCGCTAACCACATTGTTCGACTCCATCCAGCGGGTGGAACGGCGGACATACATGGCCGAGAGATCGAAACCGACCCCTACGACAGGCACAGTGAACTCACACATAAGACCGCCGGTGAATCCGGCACGGTTGTCGGAATCAAACACACTGCGGTCAAACTTGAGCGACGAAACTGTAGCGCCTATTTTTGGCCCTATCTTAAACTGGGCCGAGGCCGGCATGGCTCCCGCTATGGCTACTATAGCGGCAATGAGGAATAACTTGAAGCGATTCACGGCTTATATCGTTGATTTGTGTTGATGATTCCGTATAGAGGAGAGGCTCTGCAAAGGTAGTAAAATAAATCCGTATCTTATCTCCTATCTCCGCTTTTTCTTATCCGAGTCCCATAGGGCTGCACTTTTTATTTGCGAGGCAGGGAAAATGTTACTACCTTTGCGGAAACCGTCGGCGTCACCTACCCTACGTTACAGGCTGGTGATCCGTCATTCCTTTTACCCCCCTCCACCATGAAAATAAAACAACAGACCGTCAATACTCCCGACAAGGGCGACATCACCCTCGTGACCCTCACCAACAGCAAGGGCGCCGAGGTGACTCTCTCCTCCGTAGGCGCTGCAATCGTGCGCGTTGTAGTGCCCGACGCTAAAGGCCACATGGACGATGTGGTGCTCGGATACACCGATCCCCATGACTATTTCTACGACGGCCCTGCGCCGGAAAGATCCCCGGCCGATATGCCAACCGCATAGCCCGCGGCCACTTCTCTATCGACGGAACAGAATACACCCTGGCCATCAACAACGGCCCCAACGCTCTCCACGGCGGTCCAGAAGGATTTCAGAACCGCGTGTGGGACTGCGCCATCGAAGGCGACTCAGTGGTGTTTTCCTATCGGAGCGCCGACGGCGAGGAGGGTTATCCGGCAATCTCACCGCAAAAGCCACGTATACCTGGTCAGACGACTGCCGCCTCACTCTCACCCTCGAAGCCGAGACCGACAAGCCAACTGTGGTAAACCTCACAAACCACGCCTACTGGAATCTTGAAGGCGAAAGCGCCGGATCGGTGCTCGACCACACCCTCTGGCTCGGCGCCTCGCGCTTCCTCCCCACCGACGATACCCTTATTCCAACCGGCGAGATGGCTCCCGTGGCCGGCACCCCGATGGACTTCACCACCCCAAGCCCATTGGCCGCGACATGGATCTCGACTACACTCCCCTCCGCTACGGCAAAGGCTACGACCATTGCTGGATGGTCGACAACTGGGTCCCCGGACAGATGCGCACTGTTGCCCGCCTTGAGGCTCCCGCTTCGGGCCGCGTGCTTGAAGTGGCAACCACCCAGCCGGCCGCACAGGTTTATACCGGCAATTGGCTTGCCGGGTCGCCCGTCAACAAAAGCGGCCGTCCGATGAACGACTACGACGGCGTGGCAATCGAGTGCCAGCATCCTGCCGACTGTCCCAACCGCCCCGACTTCCCCAATACCCTGCTCCGCCGGGCGAGAAATTTGAGGAGACCATCAGCTTCACCTTCAGCTGCCGCTGATAGCCACCCACTGCGATAATCAATCAATCACCATATATCATCCTATTCTAAAACAGAGCAAAGATGAAACCTACACTCTTTGTACTTGCTGCAGGCATGGGCTCTCGCTACGGCG